>Ga0070687_100000882_pt1 | contig 10095 bp, 21 predicted proteins | sample KBSS33LmetaG_FD_64678 | JGI IMG/M metagenome (GOLD analysis project Ga0070687, IMG submission 64678) | Switchgrass rhizosphere microbial communities from Kellogg Biological Station, Michigan, USA - KBS S3-3L metaG | ecosystem: Host-associated > Plants > Roots > Rhizosphere ... | reverse complement strand
TATCGCCGGTCTCGGGCAATCTTGGCGAGAGTCTTCTGGTCTTCGTAATCAATCTTCATTCTCGACCTCCTTGCGTCTCTCCTCGATCCAGCCTTCGTAGATGGCTTGAGCTTGGTTGATGTTTTCTTCTTCGCAGACAACCATGACATAATTGTCGTCGTGGGTTTCGACGTCAGCGACACGAGGCTTGGTGAATTCAGCTAGTGCTTCATTCAACTGCTCAATGTCAATCTGGTCTCTCCAGTCCCAAAAGATGATTTTGAATTTCATGTGACCTTGTAGACGGGTTTGAGCGTTCTCAACCAGCCCTTCAAGTGCCAGCGAAGCATATGGCTTTGAGCTTCCTTCTTCGCAATCATCGTCGCGTTATGCGCTGGGCCAGTGCTAGTGGGCCGGTCTGTGTTGTTGAGTAGTGCCTCTGTTAGTCTCTCGGCAACCTCGGACAAGATATCTACCAATCTCAAGCTAGGCTGGACTTCGTTTTCTTGACCGAGAGCGTAGAGGATGTTATCAAGGATTTCTCGCTTGCAAGCGAGTTCCATGTCCGACGAAGCCCACTCAAAGTAGTTAGCCGGGCGGGCAAGGAAAGTGATTTGACGATCAATCAACTCTTCGTGGTAGGTGAGCCAGGACCGCCCGATGTCTCGCATGACATACTGAACCTGCTGGGCTTCTTCACCTTCCCCAATCAAGGGCCAGTTGGAGAGGAGTGTTGCCTTCATCCTCAATTCGGTCACTTGCTTGTCGGCATCTTCGCGGCGTTGGGCTTTGCGCTGGGCTTCACATTCCTTCGCCGCCCTGACTCGGGCTTCACGATTGACAGCTTCAGCATTTTGTTCTTCTGGTGTGAGTTTTCTTCGTTTCATTTGTCGTTTCTTTCTACGCGGCGTGATTGCCGCCTGCTGTGCTCTGTATCAAAAGCACAGCGAGCGATAATCTACTCGACGTTGACCCATTTCATGCAGGTTGCAAGCAGGTTGTCGTAGTCGCCGGACATTGCTTCCTTCATGAAGGCTTCGATCTCTTCGGCTGCGACTTTGGCTCGGCGGAGGGCTTGACGAACTTTGCCAAGCACGGCAAAGGCGTTGCCGTCGCTGCCGACGAGCTGAACTGTGATGTTGGGATACTTCGGTTCCATATGTCGTTCTTTCTGTTTTCGCCTTGCATTATTGCAAAGCTACATTGTATGAGCAAGAATCATGCCGGACGTGTTTTGTTGCAGATCTTGTAAATGAATTCATTGGCGACGTTGCAAGCGCAGTGTATTGCACTGCGCTTGCAATTGAATTGAATCAGTCGCAGTCCATAGTTTCCATCACCAGTCTGACTCCGAAGAACTGAGAAGTTTCGGGCGGTGCAGGCTTGGCCCAGCTGCTCAACCTCTTGGCGAGACGATAGCCGATGCCGAACCCGTGAGGATGAAACTCGTGAGCTTTTCCTTTGGCGAGCTTGTCCTTGACTTCCTGAAGCTTCTCAGGATGAATTCGGAAGGGCAGGCCCGGCACGTCGATCAATTCTTCGCTGCGCTTCTTAGCAGCCTCAGCGCGAGCAATTTCACGCTCGATCACCACCGACGCTTCTTCTTTCTCGTCAGTGTAGAAGGCGTCGTCAATCCCCCTGCGGCTGAGATTGTGCCACCCCTTCGCTGTCTTGAACAGGGTGTGCCCGCTGGCGCCGATTGTTGTGCCCTTGGGGTACTCGTCAATCTTCTTGCTGCCGATGTTGAAGACGATTCGGATGTTCTCTTTCTCGATCACGACTGCGGTGTCCCCTGGTCTAACGTGCAGAGTGTGATGTTCGACGCCGTCGTGGTAACCTTCTTTCACCGTCTTGGTGAAACCTTCTGGAGCCTGGATGGCTTCAATGTAGTCTGATACTTTCATGTTTTCTTTCTGTTATTGCAGGCTAATCCCTGCCTACTGCGGCGGCGGAAACGACAAAGGAACCACCGCCGCAGGCGGCATCGATTAGGATGCCGCTTTGTTGGTGGAGTCGAACCTCTCCACCAAAATCTTTTGTGTTTTCATGAGCGTTTCTTCAAATGTCTAACCGCTTTCTTCACTGCGAGTTTGCATTCTCCATATGCCTGCCCGTCTTGGGGGTCAGCACTCTCCTCAATCGCTTCGTCGCAGTAGTTGGCTACCGCTTCGAGAATTGCCTCAATGTCGTCTGCCGGCAATGAGGGAATCCTCTCAATTATCTCTTGTGTTGTCATATTCAGCATCCCATCCTGCCACGTAGTGCTGTGGCTGCTTTGAAGAGGTGCTGTGCTGCTTGGGCGTAGGCGTCGTCACCACAGTCGGCAGCATACGTGCCGCAGAAGCCTGCCAAGGCCCTCACCAGATCTTCAAATTGGTCTGCGTCAGCTCCCAGTATCAGGTCTGCTGCGCGGTTTGCAAAGTCGTCATGAAACTTGATGCACCCGCTGTCCTGTGCGGGGATCGCTTCCAGCGCGGGCTTGTCTTCCGGCCGGCAGCATTTCATTCTTTCGATGATTCGAGTTATTTCTGTCATATCTTCATTTCTTTCTTTGGTTTTGCATATTTGCAACTGACTTTAGTAAAGCAGGTTTTGTGCCGAACCTGATTCAGTTCATTTCCACTTCCTCAGTTTGATATCCTGTCCCCAATTCAGTCCCTGTCCCATGTTGACGTGCTGGTCGAGCCAGTGGTTGACGTTTGCATCGGATTTGAACGAGAGGGCTTCACTCTCCTTGCGAGTGAACGTCACCACATCCTTTTCCGCGTCGTAGTCTTTGACGAAGTGGTCCGCCCCTACTTTAATGATGATTCTCATGGCATTGGTACCTCGGTGAATTGAATCGCGCCGCCGGAGATGTCCCTGAGGAGTTCCCGTGTTCGCGAGTCTATTGTTAGCTTGCCGGTCAGTTGGCGAATGATTTGAGCGTCGGCCGGATTGGCGACATATTCAACCACTCTCCCGAAGACGTGCTTGCGGTAGTAAGGGATGTTCTTCATATCTTTCCCTCCTCCTTCATCCTAGCGTGCTCTGCGTAGTGCTCGGCCAGCCATTTGGCACATTCGTCGCGCTTCTCGGCCAATTTGGCAATCTCTCGTTGGGCATTAGCTACGTGAGTATCCATGATCGCTTGAGATCTTGCCGAGAAGCTGTCGATTGTGGCTTTCGAAGCCTTGACACGCTGATCCACATAATAACGCGACTCAACCACGATCCCGTAGCCTGTGCCGTGGTGTCCTCGGCTGAGAGGATTGGGAGGAATTGAGACGATGAGCGCCTTGTATCCTTGCTTGTGGTATTCTGCGAGTTTTGGCTTCAATTCATCTCGGTCCCAAGTGAAGTGGCCGGTTGTGTCATATCCTCGCCTCAGTGCTGTTTCTTCATTCATTCGACAACCTCCTCATCTTCTTCAACTTTCGAGTCTTCCATTTCAATCTTCACCTCGCCGTCGACTGTGAGCTTGACGATGTAGTCACATCCGTCGCAATTCCTCTCCTCGATCTCTTTCAAGATGAGTTCTGCTGTCCAAGGAACGCCCTCTTCGTAGTCGTCGTCTAGCGCATAGCTGTGAACTTCGGCAACTCGCGTCAGGATCTTCACTAAGTCATTCCCTTTGTAGGTTCGTTTGAATCTCTTCCCTTCCTCGTATCGCTCGTAGGTTTGTCCCTCGAGCTGGACGACGTGTTTGAATTTCTTCTTCGTTTTGGCTTCTATGCTGACTGCGACAACATAGCCCTTCAGTCCAAGGCTGATGGGAGCACCGCCTACAACGTCGAGAAAATGCTGACTTTCTTTAACTGTGCCAAATCGGTAGAGCCGGACGCTACCAAATTCCTTCGTCCACTCAGTGCCGATGTAGTGCTTTCGTCTCAGCTTGTCTCCTTCGAGATTTAGCTTGAACTTCTTCCCTGTCTTCGCACCTCTTTTTGGTGGTGCTTCCTGATTGTCTTCGATTGTTTTTTGTCGTTTCATATTTTGCTGACGGTTTTGGTGATTGTGGCGCATCGGCCGATGGCGTTATTGATGTAGTAGTCGAGGCAAACCAAGTCGTGTTCTAGCGGACTCTTGTCAAGCACTACGCCGGTCTTCCAAGTCACACTGGCGAGGGCCTCTCGGGCCTGTGCAAGCGCGGCTTGAACCTTCTTGAGTTGTTCAGTTGTCATGGTCTCCTTCTTTCTCTTCACTCTCTTTCATTTGTCGTTTCTTTCTTTTGTTGCGGCGTTATTGCCGCCCTTTGCGCTATGCTATTATCTAGCGATAGCGCAAACGGCGAAAATCGCTCAGTTATTCTTTTTCATGTTCCTCCTTCTCTTCTAAGCAGACGTAAAACGTCCTGCCGCTGTGTTCAACTATCAGTTGGTGATTGCTTTCCCAATGAGGGCGACGAACCTTGAAGTCGTCTTCCTCTCGGATCTCTTTGTTGGCGGCGATGTGAAGCATCTCCATCACTTTGTCGCCTGCTGTGTCCTTGGTTACGTCAATTGGTTTGGTCTTCATTTCTTTTGCATATTTGCAACGCTAGTTAGTGTGAGCAAGTATTGTGCCGATTTCGTTCATCTGAGCTTCACTCCGGTCGCCTCGCGGTCGAGGTTGAAGGCGAGCGTATTGAGATATTTCGCAATCTCATTCAGCTTCGCATTCCGCTTCACCAAGCAGTGTGCTGGACTGCGCTTGTCTGTCAACCCCGCCGCCCTGTGCGCGGCAAGTTGAATATGCTCGAGCAAAGCGAGCGACTCTTCATATTCTTTATTCATAAGCAGAACTCCGTCAATTCGTAGAATTTGAAAACTTCCTGTTTCCCGTTTTGCAGGCGGACAAGGAAGTCTCCGATTTCATTCCCTTCGACAATGGCAACCCACTCGAAGTTTCTTTTCAGCTTAGCTGTGCGGTAGAGATGGGTTTTGCCTTTGATGGCATCCCACTCTTTGTCATATATTTTGGGGTGGTCTGGTTTCATATTGTTTAGTCGTTGATGATGAGGACGTGAGTGTTTTTGCACGCTGGGACACGGCGAATGGATTGGGCTGTTGGCTTTAACCACCAGCCGGCAATGTCGCCTTCTTCGTCGTGGTCGACGCTGTTCACAGCGTAGTCGACCTCTTGCCCCGTCTGTGCGCTAATTAGCGTGATGCCCTCGTCGCAGGCGTCAGGATAAACCTGGTGCCAAATGCCGCCTCTAGGACTGTGGCTATTGTATTCAAGCACGCTAATCTCCTGTGAGAAGGTTCGGTCCTTCTTGTCGTAGTTGAACATTTTGGTTGAGAATTTCATATTAGTCTTCGGTTGGATAGTTCCAGTCTCTCAATTCATTCGCCGCTAGTGCGAGCTGCTTGGCTGCTTTGCGCCAAGCCCCACTGTCATTGCCGTCACCTTCCATGTGCTCGGCTGTCTCTCTGCACTGCGCGGACATTGCACGCATCAGCCTTTCAAATGCTGTGCTGTCCAATCCTCGCACTTCCTCGATTAGGTCTTCAAGTTTCATTAGTGTGCTTGCTCCTTCCATGACGGCTTGCGGTTACCCCACGCGCTCCAGTAGATCCGAGACGTGAACTTGTCTTCGCCGCGGCCGAATTCGGCAATGTAGTCTTCACCAACGGCTTCGACTACTTTGCCCTTGAGCCGGTTGCCGGATTCAAACGTGACGTGGACTTTGTCACCCTTCTTGAGGATTGGTGCCCTGTCTTCGGCCGGAGTGAGTGTTAATTCACCTTCCGGCACCGAAGTGACGATTTCGATAAGTTCACCGCCGTCGCCTCTGACCTCTTTGCACCACTTGGCGTGCTCACGCACAGCCTCTTCACTCTCGAAAGGGCCGACGTAGGCGTCGACTAAATCTTGGAAATGTCCAAATAATTTCATATGGTTATTGGAGTTTGCCTGCGGCACGGGCGACGGTGCTGCACCGGCCGATTGCGTTGTCGATGTGAGTGTCCAGCGCAGTAAGGTGTTCACCTAACGGGCCGTCTTCGACCTGCTTGGTGTTCCATTCTACCGCGGCAAGCGCCTCTCGGGCTTGTATCAACAAGGATTGGACTTGTTTCAGTTGTTCGTTTTGTTTCATTTTGTCTTCGTTTCTTTTTATTTTCTCCGCCTTTGCAAACGTGCAAAAGCTACTTTTAGTGAGCAAGTTTCATGCCGAGCTTTTGTTGCAGATATGCAAATACTTCCGTGAGGGCCTTCAAGAGAGTGCAACGTGATTGCATTACATTGCATTGCGAATGAATTCCCTGTTTGCACACTAATATAAGCACAGCGTAGAGTGGCCTGGATATGAAAGCGAATAAGAAAATAAACCTTGAATTCCTTCTCGTGATGTATGACTGTCTTCTTCGTGGCATGGGATTGTCTGCTCTCGCAGCGACATTAGAAGTCCCACAAGATTCATTAGTGAGATGGCGAAAGACTAGAGAAGACGTTATGACTGTTCATCGCCTTGCGGCGGAGAGGAAGAAGACACTTGATGACGTTGGTGAATACATGCTAGGGAAATTGAGCAAGCCTGCAAGGAAGATTTGGAAGCAAGTTGAATTCTACCTTGAATCGAATGACAACAAGGTTCCGAGTGTGGTGAGGCAGGAATTGGCAACGCATGTGAGACAAGAGTTGTTTCTCCATGCGATGATGTTGAGCAATTGGAATATGAGCAAATCCTGCCGGCTAGCGGGTGTGACAAGGGAGCAAGCCTTGAAGTGGAATGAAGAAATTGGGTTTAAGAAAGCATTGAAGGAACTGCAAGAGGCTAAGAAAGATTTCTTTGAAGATGCTCTGATGGGATTAGTCCGAGATGGTTACCCAGGGGCGATAGTATTCGCAAACAGGACACAGAACGCAGACAGGGGATACACTGAAAAGGTTGAGGTGAAACATAGTGGCATGATTCACCACAGTGCATTGAATTTAGATGAACTTGAGTTGAGTTTCGAGACAAGAAGGGAGATATTGAATGCGGTGAGGAAAAAGAGAGAATTGCGAGAAAATCCAAAGGAATTGGGTAACGGCTCGGAAGTTGAAAAAGCAGCCGAGAACACCGAGAACACAATAGATGCAGAAGTGGTACCCGAATAGAGTAGCAAGGGTTGATGAGGACAGTGTGAGAACCCGAAATAGGGTAAGAATACACGAAAAGACTATTAGAGGTGGTGAAATTGTGCCCGAGTGCTTGCTCGCCCCACTCCCAATTGGATTCACTCACCACCACTTTATTCTACCCCAATTGGTGAATCACCAAACCACAAAAAGACCCACCGTTTCCAGTGGGTCGATTATGGGTATTGGGTGTGGTTAGAGCTTGCTGAATCCCTCCGTGTTTTGGATTTCGCTGAGCGTGTTGTAGTCGCCGTGCCGGTAGAGAGTCGAAAAGGTGTCGCGGCACAACGCTCGATCCATTTTGTCGCCGTAGAGGCTGGCGTTGGTTTTGGTGATCGAGTTGTGGTACTTAACTAACAGTCTCGCCAATTGGTGGATTTCGTCAGGTGTCATAGGTGATTGAATTGGTTGGTTGTTAGTGTTGGTTAGTTGGTGAAGTCGTTGTCGACGATGTAGGCGGACGTGCCGTCTTGGAAGCTGACGACGGTGACGCCGTGCTCGTCTTGGATATAGTCTTCGTCATCCAGTTCCGCCACCTCCTCGGGCGTGAGCGCCTGGAGCAGGGCGTCCTGCGGGGACACGGCGGCGTCTACTAAGTAGACGGACATGGGCGGGCAGATGATGACTTTATATGGTGATTTTGGCATATGGTTTTTTGGTTTTTGTCGTTTTGTTGCGGCGTATTTACCGCCTGCTGCGCTCCGGAATTGGCGGAGCGCAGTGTGGCGGCAAACTGGGCGGCTTAGCTAAGGGCGAGCTCGGTTTGGTCCGGGTTGGCGCTGGCGGCGTAGTAGCGCATTGCGCCGGCGACGACGCGGCGGATGGCGCCTTTGTTGCGCGACACCATCCACGACAGTTGGCTGCTTACTAGGCTTTTGGTTTCGCCTGTGGCAGCGGCGACTTCCGCGATTGTTGCGCCGGTTTTGCCGGACTCGATGACGACGAGGTTAATGCGCGACATGCGGGTGCCGATGCGCCCGCCGAAGGCGTCGCGCTTACTGTTAGCTACAGGCGCAGTAGGCGCCGGAATTGGCGCTGCGGGTGCTTCCTGCTGTGCGCTTAGTGCTTCCTGCGCGGCGGCTTGCTCCGAGTCGGACAGCGTAGCAGGCGCCGGGTCGGACACAGGCGCTGCGGGTGCTTCCTGCACTGCGGGCACAGCGGGCTGTGCGGCGTCGAGGATAGCGGGGGCGGAGGTGGTGCGGTTTTTGTTTTTGCGGCTCATATGTTTTTGTCGTTTTACTGTGTTGCTGTCGGACGCACTACTAACAGCACGCGCAACATGCGCGGCGCAGTAGGGCTGGCACGCTTGCGCGTGCTGTGCTTGGTTTTGCATTTCCGACATACGCTGTTAGTATAGCAGGGTGCGTGCCGAGCTGCGCTCACCAGCACAGCACAGCGTAACATGCACGCACACAACAGGTTACATAGGCACAGCACGCGCCACATGCTTTTGCATTTGTGCAAAAGCCCTTTTGCACTGTGTATGCAATGCACCCGCGTGGTGGTTGCAGCTCACCACGCCGCCGCGCGGCGTGGCCATGCCCTCAAGGTGATCGTCATCAGATCGTAAATCTCAGATTTTGAATGCCCTCAATGTGACGAATCGTCGTTCAAAAAGATCTGAGATCTTGAAAGAATTCTCTCAATCTCACAGCTCTCTCACACACAGTATCATCATTGTGCGATTCCTTTGATTTTTCGTGTTCTCATAATTTCTCTCAATTTTCTCATCTTGTAATTATCGGCAAGTTCGTTCAGAGTCCTTAGATGTGGGTAACAGATGAACTACCGGCGTTTGACATGATTGTGATGCTGAGGTTAGATTCAGTAGATTTCCCAGTTTGGATTGGTCATCACGACGGTCATTCGTGGGTATCGATTAACGAGTTTCCGAGTTCTGAAATTCAGGTCATCGGATGGATGCCGCTTGATTCAGCAGCGAAGATTCTCGACCGGCGTAGATCATAGTTCATCGCGTGTGAGCAAGAAGATCTACAGATACCCAGCAATCATACGACACAAAGCTCGTCGGGCGCGATACAAGCTGGTTGAAGGTGAAGTTCGTGGGCAGAATAAGAAGAGTGCTCGCTACCATTTGGCGCTCATTACGATGGCTGAGTGTGCCGAGCTCATGGGTATTCATAAATCTCGTGTTCACCAGTTAGAAAGACATGCTTTGTGGAGGTTAAGACAGAGGTTGAAAGAGATGCGATCATGAGCAAATCAAAGCGCAAACCAGATTGGAGAGAATTCGTCAAGTATTATCGTCGTGTAGGTATGTATCGGCCGCGAAGCTTCATTCGAAAGAAGGCACCGAATTGGCTCAAGCTAGAATTTGCAAAGTGGCAGAAGAAATGAGACCCTCTCGTTCAATCAATTATCTAAGCACGCAAGCAGCGAGGAAGCGAAGACAATCGAGATGGAGAAGAAATCCAGATGAACCGAGAATCTCTTCACTCAGCAGCTTTCTCGGGAGGATGAGGTTGAGGACACAAGAGGAGACAGCGAAGATCATGCTCATCACACGGCAACGAGTTCAGCAGCTAGAACGAAATGCTTTGTGGAAGATAAGACGAAGACTCAAAATACGACTATGATATACGATACTGCCGCAGACATCCGCCGGGTCTGTAGTCAAATCTCAACGATGCTGGTCAGCAAGAACGCCAGTTATGGTGATTCAGCTCTAAGTCCCACGCGGATCTTCTCTCGTGCCGATGCGATCGAAGCTATCAAGGTGAGGATCGACGATAAGCTGAGCCGGTTGATGAGAGGAAACGGTGAAGACTTCCACGAAGATACCATTGATGATTTGATGGGGTATCTCGTCTTGTTGAAGATCGCCCGTGAGAGAAAGACGGCCGAGGGTTATGCGAAGGCGGCGATGGCGGATGCCTTGAACGCGAGTGGAGTAGCCGATGAACAGATCGGGCGGACGGTGCCTCTCCGGACACCAAGCGAGGGCCCGTCCTTAGAGACGACGCGGGAGGATTGTGGCAACGTGGATCCGATGGATCACCACGACATTTA
>Ga0070687_100000877_pt1 | contig 10110 bp, 9 predicted proteins | sample KBSS33LmetaG_FD_64678 | JGI IMG/M metagenome (GOLD analysis project Ga0070687, IMG submission 64678) | Switchgrass rhizosphere microbial communities from Kellogg Biological Station, Michigan, USA - KBS S3-3L metaG | ecosystem: Host-associated > Plants > Roots > Rhizosphere ... | reverse complement strand
CAGCGAGCCTAACGCGTCACTGAGCCGGGTCGGCTCCGCTCCATCGACCGTGACTCGCTTACGTTTGCCCGCGCGCTGAAAGGCCGCGGTGAGCACGCGAGGCCGGCCCACGACTGCCTCGGCCGCGATGTGAAAACCCGGCGCGCCGAACCTGACGACGTCCTGGTCCCGTGCGCCCCGCACCGAACGGAGCAGCTGCAGATAGTAAATCGCTTCGAGCAGGTTCGTCTTGCCGTGGCCGTTGTCGCCAACGATCGCCATTCCTTCACGCGGCACGTCGAGCGTGACGCGCGCGAGATTTCGGAACTCCCGCAGCGAAATCGTTTCGAGAGTGACGGACCCCGAGGTCTCGTCAGCAAAGGCGCTCGGCAACGGCGCGGTCACGGTCACGGCAAATTGGCCAGCACAAGAACCAGCGGTGACTTCATCGGCCTGCGAAAACCGGTGGCCGCTTCTCGAGGAACGCCCGCGTGCCCTCCGCCATGTCCTGCGATCCCGCCAGCAACGCGAAGTGGTTCGCTTCGAGATTGAGTCCATCGTCGAGGGATGTCTCGGTCCCGCGAACGACCGCCTCGATGCATGACGAGAGCGCAAGCGGACCGTTCGCGAGCATCTGACGAAGCATCGCGTCGGCAGCGCCTAACAGCTCGCCGCCCGGAACGACGCGATTGACCAGACCGATCCGATGCGCCTCGGCGGCGTCGACCATCTCGCCGGTCATGAGCAGCTGCAAAGCCCGACCCATTCCCACGAGGCGAGGGAGCCGTTGCGTCCCGCCGTAGCCTGGACAAATCCCGAGTTTGACCTCGGGCTGACCGAACTTCGCCGCATCACTGGCGATGCGGACGTGGCAGGCCATGGCGAGCTCGCACCCACCGCCAAGCGCGAAGCCGTTCACGGCCGCGATCACCGGCTTGGGTGACGTCTCGAAGCGCCTGAAGATCTGCTGGCCGCGGAGCGCACGCTGCCTGGCCTGCATCGGCGTTTGCGAAGCCAGCTCGCTGATGTCGGCTCCCGCGACGAACGCCCGTCCGGCTCCGGTGAGAATGACTCCACCGACGTCGTCGCGATGGCGAACCTCGTCGATCGCGTCACCGAGCTCGCCGATGGTTGCCGCGTTCAGCGCGTTCAGCTTGTCCGGACGATTGACCGTAATCGTGGCGACACGGTCGGCGACGGACAGCTCGATCGAAGCGTATGGCATTCGAGGAATTGGGCGTCGGAGGGTAGGCTCGAGCGCCGTGGCGGTCGAGGCGAGATTTTCAAATGTAAGGAGGTGGACCTGAACTTGCCTTGGCGCTGCTCGTATGAGTGATCGGTGGATCGTTCGGCGAGGGACGCCGAAGAAGGGATTCACATACGTCGATCACGCTGGACGAGTCATTCGCGATCGGGCGACGATCGAGCGGATAACGCGCCTTCGCATACCGCCAGCGTGGCGTGACGTGCACATCGCGCGCGGCGCGAACGCCTCGGTCCAGGCGTGGGGCTTCGATGCGCGGGGCCGGCGTCAATATCGGTATCACGAGCGCGCGGTCGAGCGTGGTCAGCTTCGCAAATACCACCGAGTCCGTCGGATGGGCCACGACTTGCCCGCCATGCGTCGCCGAATCGCGCGAGACGTTGGGGCGCCGGAGTTGTCGCGCGAGGCGGTGACGGCGGCAGCAGTTCGACTTATCGGCGAGGCGTTCTTTCGCGTGGGCAGCGAGCGCTACGCGCGCGACAACGGAACCTTCGGGCTCACCACACTCCGCAAATCGCACGTGACGCTGCACGGCGAGCGCGTGCAGTTCGACTATCGAGGCAAGGGCTCGATTCGCCAGCGGCAGGTCGTGTTCGACCGCAAGCTCGCAACCGTCATTGCACGACTGATGAAGACGCCCGGCAAGCGGCTGTTCCGCTATCTCGACCGCGGTCGATGGACGGATCTCACATCGCAAGACGTGAACGAATACCTGAAGCGACTCGGGAGCGCACGCTACACGGCGAAGGATTTCCGCACCTGGGGTGGTACGTTGCGAATGGCCACGGTGCTCCATGATCTCGGGCCGGGAGCAAACTCGCGCGAGGCGACACGCAACGTGGCGCTCGCGGCGCGCCTCGTTGCTGCGGAGCTCGGAAACACTCCCGCTATCTGCCGGTCCTCCTACGTTCATCCGCTCGTGATCGCGCGCTACGTGGACGCCGGCGTCACGATCGGCGCCAACTTCGAACGGCCGCGAGGCCGCCGTCGAGTGACCGCGAATCACACGCCAGAGGAGCGTGCGCTGCTCGCGTTCCTCGATCGCTACTTCCCGGATCGCCGGCGGCGCGTGGCGCGCCGAGAGCGTGAACGCCGCGAGGATTTGCTGGCGGCGTGAGCTGGCACGGTGGGGAATGGTCCTGGTCCGTTCCCAACCGCGCGGTCCCGTGGCTAGCTTGACCGCGTGCAAACGATTCGGACTGTCGACTGGAGCTCGGACGGCCTGGCGGTGCGCATTATCGACCAGCGGCGTTTGCCGGGGACGTTCGTTGAGCGCGACCTCAGCACCCTCGACGAGGTCTGCGATGCCATTCGCACGCTCGCCGTTCGCGGCGCGCCGGCAATCGGCGTCGCCGGAGCAATGGGGATGGTCGTTGCGCTCTCTCCGTTCGTCGATGAGCCAATCGCGCGATTTCGCGAGCGTGTCCGGTCCGTTGCCACGACCATTCGAGCAACACGCCCCACCGCGGTGAATCTCCCTTGGGCGGTCGCACGGATGCTGCGTGTGGCGGACGCGAGCGCGAACTCGCCGCGCGCCGTCGTCGATGCCCTTCGCGCCGAAGCGACGAGCATACGCGACGAGGATCGGGCGATGTGCGAGCGCATCGGGACACATGGATTGCCACTGCTCCCCGACGGCGCCCGCGTGCTCACCCACTGCAACGCCGGGGCGCTCGCGACCGCCGGAATCGGGACGGCACTGGCGCCCATCTATCTCGCAGCGGGTGCCGGTCGGCGCATCGAGGTGTTCGTCGACGAGACTCGGCCGCTCCTCCAGGGCAGCCGCCTAACGTCCTGGGAGCTGTCGCGGGCGGGAATTCCAGTAACCGTCATCGCGGACAACATGGCGGCATCGCTCATGCGCGCCGGCCGAATCGACCTCTGCATCGTTGGTGCGGATCGCATCGCCCGGAACGGTGACGTCGCCAACAAGGTAGGCACCTACGGGGTCGCGGTCGCGGCGCATCATCATGGGATTCCGTTGTACGTCGCCGCTCCGTGGTCGACCTTCGATCCCGCGACGCCTGATGGTGCCGCGATCGAAATCGAGCAGCGGAACGCCGACGAGATTCGCCGCGGCTTTGGCACGCTGACGGCGGCGCCCGAGGCCGCGGTGCACAACCCAGCATTCGACGTTACACCGTCGGCGCTCATCACCGCGATCATCAGCGATCGTGGAGTGCATCGCCCGCCGTATGACTTTGGCGCGATGCCCGCGCCAACCGAGGCCGCTGTCGCATGAACCGAGGCGGTGGACCGCGCGCCCGACGGCTGCCTGTATTGCTTGAGACGCATGCCGCGGCGCTTGCAGAGTGTAGGCGGTGCACGTTCGATGACCCGGCAGTCTTGCCCGTGATCTCGTCGGCCCGAGATCCGCTGGCGATGCTCGTTGGGCAGGCGCCTGGCAAGACCGAAGTGATCGATCGACGACCGTTTGCCGGCCGCGCGGGCCGAACGCTGTTCCGATGGTTCGCGTCGATCGGGATCGACGAGCACGTTGCAAGGAAACGCATCTACATCGCCGCGATCACACGCTGTTTCCCGGGATCCAGCCCTTCGGGTCGCGGTGACCGCGTTCCATCGCCGTCCCAGATCGCGAATTGTTCGGCATGGCTCGACGCCGAGATCGAGATGATTCGACCCCGCGTGATCATTCCCGTCGGACGCCTTGCGATCGAACGGTTTCTCGGCAACGGGCTTCTCTCTGAGCTCATTGGCCGAGCCCATCGGCTTCGCAACCTGCCCGAGGCGGCCGAGGTGATTCCGCTACCGCACCCTTCTGGGGCCAGCAGCTGGATTCACACGCCGGGCCACCTGGAGCTCGTTGGTCGCTCGCTCGGGCTCATCGCATCGCGGCTACCGCAGCTCGTTCGAGAGAGCACCCTTACGAGGAGTGTCGCATGATCGCCCAGGTGGCACTTGCATTGTCACTCACCGCGCCGCCCGACAACTGGTTCGGGTCGGACAAGCTGAAGCATTTCTTCATCGCGGCGTTTACCCAGACCGTCGCCTACAGTGCGCTTCAGGCCGCACGCGTCGACCACGATCAGGCACTCGTTGGCGCGTGGGCCGCTACCGCCGCTGTTTCTGTTGGAAAGGAGCTGCGCGACCGGCGATCGTACGGCCTCTTCAGCTATCGGGACCTCGTTTGGGACGCGGCTGGCGCGGGCGTTGCGACACTGCTCATCGCGAAGACGGTCAGGACGCCGTCGGGCAGCAATGAGCCGAGCACCGCCTCGCGATTGCCGAAGGTGGGACCGCTCTTATCTCGCGTGGTGCCCGATCCTATATTGGCCCAACAGGTACTGTCCAATCCTCCGCCACGCCAGTAAGAGTCCAGGCGGTGGCTCGACCGCTTTCCAGTCTCCTCATGAGCGAACCTGCCATCAAGCCCGACCTGGAACGCCGCCGCAACGCCGCGCTCCGCGAGCTCATTGACGAGCTACTTTTCCGCGTGCGCGACGCCAACCAGCACATCGACTTCTGGACCCCGGAAGAGCGGGCCAAGGCCGAAGAAGAGTTGAATACCATCATGTCGCGGGTGCGAGGCGCGGCGTTGCACAAGTCGCAGTGAACGCGAATCCGGCGCGAATCGCCGAGGGGTAGCTGTGGTACGGGCACGCACGAAGTTCATCATTGGCGGTGTTCTGGTTCTCGGCACTGCCGGGTACCTGATGGCGACATCCATCGGTGAGACGGGCATGTACTACCTGACTCCCGGCGAACTGACCGCGAAAGTGAAGGGCGACTCGACGCTTTACGACACGGGCGTGAAGATGGGCGCGCGGGTCGTTCCCGGCACGATCGAACGCCAGCCCGGTGGGCGAGCGGTGTCATTTCGCGTGACCGACGGGAGCCAGATCATTCCGGTTACCTATCGCGGTGTCATCCCCGACACGTTCACCGACAGTGTGGACGTCGTAGTCGAGGGCAGGTACAACCGTGAAGGGACATTCGTCGCGACGACGCTGCTCGCCAAGTGCGCGTCGCGATACGAGAACGCACCCGACAAGTACCAGTCGACGCCCGGATACAAGGCAGCGAAGGGTCCGGCAGCGTGATTCTCCTTGGGGAGCTGTCACTCTGGGTCGCCCTCCTCATGACCATCTGGAGCGCGACCGTGTCGTTCGCAGGCGGCCACATGCGTCGCGCCGACCTCGTCGCGAGCGGCGAACGGGCGATGTACGCGAGCTTCGCATTCGTGGCCCTCTCCTCCATTGGACTGTGGACGGCGCTGATCACGAGCGATTTCTCGCTCCGGTTCGTGGCGTCGTATACGAGCGCGAACCTGCCGACGGTCTACAAGTTTTCGGCGTTCTGGGGAGGACAGGCGGGCTCCATGCTGTTCTGGTGTTTGATCCTCTCGCTCTACTCGGCGCTGACGCTGTTCGCGAATCGGAAGCGCAATCGCGACCTGATGCCGTACGTCACCGGCACGCTCGCCACGATTCTCATTTTCTTTCTCGGGACGACGGCCTTCAGTGCGAACCCGTATGCCCGTCTGGATTGGATTCCGCCCGATGGCACCGGGCTGAATCCCCAGCTGCAGAATCCCGGGATGGCGTTCCACCCGCCCAACCTCTATCTCGGCTACGTCGCGACCTCCATTCCGTTCGCGTTCGCGATCGCCGCGCTGGTGACGCGGCGGCTGGACGCGGAGTGGCTGGCCGCCGTTAGGCGTTGGTCGCTCGTCTCGTGGCTGTTCCTCACCATCGGCATCACGATGGGGATGTGGTGGGCGTACGTCGAGCTTGGATGGGGCGGCTACTGGGCGTGGGATCCGGTGGAGAACGCGTCATTGCTCCCATGGCTCACCGGGACGGCGTTTCTCCATTCCATCATGATCCAGGAGAAGCGCGGCATGCTGCGGAAGTGGAACGTCACGCTCGTCGTCGCGACGTTCCTGCTCTCGATCCTCGGCACGTTCATCACGCGGAGCGGTGTGATCGAGAGCGTGCATTCGTTCGCGCAGTCGCCGGTCGGCACCTACTTCGCGTCGTTCCTCATCGTCGCCATCATCGTCACGGCGTTTCTCGTCGCCACGCGGCTCAGGGACCTCGAGGCGCGCGCCGAGCTTGAGAGCATGGTGAGTCGTGAGGCGGCGTTCCTCTACAACAACGTGGTGCTCGTCGGCATCGCGTTCTCGGTGTTGTGGGGGACCTTGTTCCCGATCATCAGCGAGGCCGTGCGGGGCTCGAAGATCACGGTGGGTCCGCCGTTCTTCAACACGGTGAACATTCCGCTCGGCCTGCTGCTGCTGGCGCTTACCGGGATCGGTCCACTCATCGCGTGGCGCCGGGCGTCGATCGCGAACCTCAAGCGACAGTTCGCCGTGCCAGTAGCGGGTGGGGTGTTCCTCGGCGCGGCGCTCTTCGCGCTTGGCATGCGCGACGGATACGCGCTCGTGTCGTATACGCTTGCCGGATTCGTCTTAACGACGATCACGCAGGAGTTTGTGAAGGGCGTGAATGCACGTCGTCGGATGCACGACGAGCCGGTGCCGGTCGCGTTCGTACGACTCATCGCGCGGAATCGCCGGCGCTACGGCGGGTACATCGTTCACTTCGGCGTCGTGGTGCTGTTCGCGGCCTTCGCCGGGCTCGCGTTCAAGAAGGAGTACGACCTGTCACTCACCCCGGGTGCGTCGTTCTCGGCCGTCGATCCCTATAACCGGACGTGGACGTTCACGAGCCAGGGTGTCTCGCGGTACGAGGAGCTCAATCGCCAGGTGACCGCGGTCGTCCTCGAGGCGAAACGGCCGGGCATGAACCCGACGCTCATCAAGAGCGAGAAGCGTCAGCACGTGGACAGTCGGGGACAGCCAACGTTCGAGCCGTCGACCGAAGTCGGCATCCTCGAGTCGCTGCGGCAGGACGTGTATCTGGTTCTGCACGGCGTGTCCGGAGACGACCGCGAGACGGCCGAGATTCGCATCACGTTCAACCCGCTGGTGTGGTGGGTGTGGTATGGCGGAATCATTATGGCGTTAGGCGGTCTGATCGTGATGTGGCCGCAGGCCACACGCGGCGCCAAGCGTCGTGCCGAGGGCGGGTATGTCGTGGTGATGCAGCCATCGGAGCGCCGCGCCGCCGACGTCCCGGAGCCACCGGTAGAAGCCGGCGTCTAATGCCCAGTCGGCGTCAGTTCGTAGTTACGTTAGGCGGGGCCGTCGTTGCCGTGGCGACGCGAGCCGCGCTCGGCCAGCAGGGCGCGGAGACACCCGGTGCCACGATGGACGGCGACGGCTACATCCCGGTACGCCGACCGCCGCGCGGGGACACCGCAAAGCGACTCACGCCACTCGAGCGCGATGCGGTCGAGCGGATGCTGTCGTGCCCATGTCCGTGCACGCTCGACGTGTTCACCTGCCGGACATCGATGCCCTGTGGCTTCTCGCCGCGGCTTCACGCCGACGTCGTCAAACTCGCGGACGGCGGCTATTCGGCGGACGAGATCCTCGCCGCTTTCGAGCAGTCCTATGGCGAGAAGATCCTCATGGCCCCGCACAAGCAGGGGTTCAACTGGGTGGGGTGGATCGCGCCGTTCGCGGCCGTCGGTGGCGGGGCGCTTGCTGCTGGCGCCCTGATCCGAACGTGGGGTCGACGCGCGGCCGAGCGCCGGATGGCGGCGTCGCCGGTGCCGATCCAGGCGAGCGACGATGAAATGGCGCGGCTCGAGGCGGCGATCCGGAACGACGACCGGTGATTGCTCTCGTGGTCGGGGCGGCGCTGGCCGTCGGGGCGTTGATCTACGTGCTCTTGCCGCTGTTCGACGTGGTGGCGCCGCTGCGCGCACGCCTAACGGGCACGCCGGCCGCAGCGCCCGAGAGCGCGATCGATGCCCTGCGCGAGATCGAGTTCGACCGGGCCACCGGGAAGCTTTCCGACGACGATTACGCGTCGCTCAAGGCCACCTACACTCGTTCCGCCCTGGTGGAGCTGCGATCTCGCCGCGGGGAACCGGAGCGGCCGGTCGGTTCAGCGCCGGTGGTCGCCCCACCGAGGCCTGACGCTCCTTCCATCACTGAATCGGTCGACCCGGCGGAAGCCGCGGTGCTTCGGTACCGTGCGATTCGGCGATCGTGCGAGGTGTGCGGCCCGCGCCCCGAACCCGACCCCGCGTTCTGCTCATCGTGCGGGAAGTATCTCAAGAGTGCCTGTACCACCTGCGGGGCGGCGATTGATGCCCCGGCGTCGCGCTTTTGCGCGAATTGCGGCGGCTCGCTCGCGGCGTAGCCCGCCCCTTCGGGCACACGGTTCGTCCCAACCTTTTCGGCGCCGCTAGACCGGTGAGTCCGGGACATCCCGGTCTAAGCATCTCCCAATGGTACATGCCGGCGAGTCGTTATTGACACAGCCACGGCCCGACGCTATAAAGCCCCGGCACGTCTGGCCACCAATGGCCACGTCCGATCAACGGATTCGAACGGTTCGTCCCTGAGTCAACTCGGTTAGCCTCGCGTTGCGGCCGCACGCGTTGCCAACCGAGTCGTTAGGTATCCCGGATTTGGTCGGACAATCACACGGCTGGACGTGCAACCTGTCAGTGTTGCACGCGTCGTTCGACCTGGTTTCAGCAGGCAGCGGTCCTACTTGTCGCAACGCAGGAGGGCGCATGGTCAGTCAGGTTCATTGCAGGACGGCACTTATCACCGCATTCGCGCTGGCAACGGCAGCCGCGCAACTTGCCGCGCAGGATGCGGCGGGCGTGGGAACGATCGAAGGCACCGTCGTTGAGCAGACAACGGGGCGGCCCGTCGAGCTGGCGCAGGTGCACGTCGTTGGCAAGAATATCGGGGCAGCCACGAATCGTGACGGGGTCTATCGAATCACGAACGTCCCGGTGGGTCCGGTGGAGCTCCGGATCCGAATGGTCGGGTTCACACCGACAAGCCGGACGGTGACCGTCACCGCGGGCACCACGCAGAAGGTGAACTTCAGTTTGGCGCCTTCGGCGGTGCAGCTCGAGGCGATCGTGACGACTGGGACGGCCGGCGCCACTGAAGTGAAAAAGCTCGGCAACACGGTTGCGACGATCGACCCGCCAAAGTACGCGCCGATTAAGACGACGGGCGAACTGCTGCAGGGCCGGGAGCCTGGTGTCGTTGGGTTGTCGTCGAGCGGACTTACCGGCGAGGGGATGAAGATCCGCATCCGCGGCAACGCGTCCCTCACGCAGTCCAATGAACCGATCGTGTTCGTGGACGGCGTCCGCATCAACTCGGGTGGCTCGTCCGGGGGCAACGCGACCCTCTCGCACCTCGACGACATCGACCCGGCGACCGTCGAGCGCATCGAGATTCTGAAGGGCGCCGCCGCGGCCACGCTCTATGGAACCGAGGCGTCCAACGGCGTGATTCAGATCTTCACCAGGAAGGGCACGGCCGGTGCGCCGAAGTGGGACTTCAACGTCACGCAGGACTTCTCGAGCTATCCCACGAACCGCCTCGACGAGAACTGGGGCACTCCGGTTCGGCAGGGACAGCTGGATTCGCTGACGAAGCTCTGGGGGCGGAGCGACCTCCAGCTCTTCAGGCCCTTCAGCATTCCGTTGATATCGGACCACTTCGAGACGGGCTCGGCGCAGACCGCGAACGCGTCGGTCACCGGCGGGACCCAGAACCTGAATTACATCGTGTCGGGTCTCTACAACCGGGACGACGGTCCGTTCGCCGCGCAGAGGCTCGAGGGACTCGCGAAAGACCTCGTGCGCCGGGTGAGCGGTCGTTCATCGGTGGCCTTCTTCCCGACGTCCAACATCCGCATCTCGGCGAACGGGCAATACGCGAACACGTACGCCAACCGTCCGCAGTATGGCAACAACATCTACTCGCCTGTCACGCTACTCGAGTTCAGCAAGCCGGATTT
>Ga0070687_100000874_pt1 | contig 10123 bp, 7 predicted proteins | sample KBSS33LmetaG_FD_64678 | JGI IMG/M metagenome (GOLD analysis project Ga0070687, IMG submission 64678) | Switchgrass rhizosphere microbial communities from Kellogg Biological Station, Michigan, USA - KBS S3-3L metaG | ecosystem: Host-associated > Plants > Roots > Rhizosphere ... | reverse complement strand
CTTGCGCACCCGCAAAAACGACCTACATCCGATGTATGTTGTCTACCCCTCACGACGGATCCGACCGCCCGCTGCCCCCGTCACGCCAGCGGCGATTGGTGCTTCTCGTCGATGACTGTCAGGACACGCGCGAGCTCTACGCGGAATACCTTGAGCTTTCAGGGTTCGACGTCAAGGAGGCGGACGATGGAATCGTCGCCATCGACGAGGCCGTACGGGTCAGACCGGACGTCATCGTGATGGACATGAGCCTCCCGCGGCTGGACGGTCGCGAGGCCGCCCGCCAGCTGAGGTCCGACGAGCGCACGAGGTCGATCCCCCTCGTGATCATTTCGGGTTATGACGCGGAGAACCTTCCCGCGAACGACGGGCTGTGGGACCACTACCTCGGCAAGCCGTGCCCGCCCGAGGACCTCGTCAGCGTGATAGGTCGTCTGGTTGCGTGAGCAGGGCGGTGTTGCCGCCCTGGCTCCCGACGCCGACGCGAATCCTGGCGCCCCGACGCATGCGCGGCGGCGCGACCATGACGCCGTCGCGCCCGGCCGCCTTGGCCGCGTAGAGCGCGCGGTCGGCGGCGGCGTGCAGGGCGTCGAAGGTCGGTAGCGCAGCCGCCTTCAGATCCGCGGCGCCGATCGACACCGTGTGGTTGATCGGCTCGCTGGTCTTCGACCAACGGCCGGCGCGCAGGCTCAGGCGCCGGACACAGTCGCGGATGCGGAGCGCGAGGATGCGCGCCTCCGTCACCGACGTGTTGACGGCCAGAATCACGAACTCGTCGCCGCCATAGCGCGCGGCGAGATCGGTGGCGCGGCACGTCCGCCGCAACGCCTCCGCCACCAGTTGCAGCGCCCGGTCGCCGTCGGCGTGTCCGTGGCGGTCGTTGATGTCCTTCAGCCGGTCGAGATCGACCAGCAGAAGCGAGAGCGGCGTCTCGTAGCGGGCGGCGCGATTCAGCTCGTCGGCGAACGCGGCGCGCAGGCGGCGGCGATTGGCGAGGCCGGTCAGCGGGTCGGTGGTCGACAGCCGCCCCAGCAGGTCTTCCTTGCGGCCCACGATCCACCCGAGCGTGGTCATCAGGCCCAGCGTCGCGACCAGCAGGTAGGCGTACGCGAGCGGCCGGGCATGCACCTCCGCCAGGATCCAGGAAATGGTAGGCGCCCTCCGCGACGTCGCTGCCTCGACGGCGAGCAGCCCGGCCATCATGCCGACCGACAGCGCGAGGCCCGCGAGCGGGTAGGCGAACCGCCGCGGCCATTTCGGTAGGCGCCAGCTCGCCGTCATTTTTCGCCAACGTGATGTCATCATCGTTTTTCGCGCCTACAGGCGCCGACCGCCGTCGCCGGGGTGCGCGTGAGCCTCGAGATACGCCGACGGCGTCACGACCCGTCGCAGCGCGAGCGTCAGCGCGCTCGGCATCGTTTCTCCCTTGCGCACGACGTCCGCGACCTTGGGCCCAAGCACCTGACGTTCGTTCTTGGTCATGTACATCGCCGACAGCACGATGAAGCGCACGTCCGCCAGGCGATCCTCGGTGCGGGCGGCGCGCAGGACGTCGAGGCCGCTCATCTCGGGCATGACCAGATCCAGGACGACGACCCCGAAGTGGCGGCTCCGGAGCAGCCTGAGACCTTCTTCGCCCGACGCCGCGCGCGTGACGTCGTAGCCGGCCGCTTCGATGAAGCTGCCGACGCGCTGGCGCTCGATCGCGTCGTCCTCGATGAGGAGGACGGACGCCGAGTCACGCGGTGTCGACGGCGTCGAACCGTCGGCGTTGGCCGCCGGCGCCGGCTGGGCCGACGATTCCGGAGCCGCCGCCGCGCCCTCGGGCCGGGCCTCGGCGCCCTCGGCGATCTGATCGACCATGGCCAAGAGGTCGCGGCCGCTCCGCCGGATGACCTCGAGGTAGCGGCGCTGGTCGGGCTTCAACGCTCCCTTCTCATCCTCGATGAGAAGCTGCGAAAGCGTGATGATCGAGTTGAGAGGCGTGCGCATCTCGTGGCTCAGCCGCGAACGCAGACCCAGCCTCAGCCGTTCCTCCGCCTCATCCAACTCACCGGCGTTACGGGTCTCGGCAGCTTCCGGAGCAGCGTTTCTGACGCGATCCGCTCGACGCTGCGCGACCAAGGCCGCGAGGAGGAGCGTGCCTCCGACCAGGACAACACCGACGAGGATGAGCGCCGCAATAGTCATAGATCTCGACCCTCCCGTCTCTTCTGCTCATTCGACGCGGCGTCGACAAGCACAGCGCACGCCTTAGCTTGTGCTCGGAGGAGGTCGAGGTCCGATGCCTAACTACACGAACTCCGTCTGGTCCGAGTCGACACCAGCTCCACCGTACGAACCGCTCGCGGGCAACGCGACGTTCGACGTCGCGGTCGTGGGCGGCGGTGTCACCGGAATCACGGCGGGACTGCTGCTGGCGCGCGCAGGGCGCCGCGTCGCGGTGATCGACGCGCGCCGAATCGGTAAAGGGGAGACAGGAAAGACCACGGCCCACCTGACGGAGGCGCTCGACACCCCGTATTCCGTGCTGATTTCACGCTTCGGCACCGACGGCGCGCGGCTGGCGGCGGCCGGCCAGCGCGACGCGATCGAACGCATCGCCGGGTTCATCGACGAATGCGGCATCACCTGCGACTTCCGCCGTGTTCCGGGCTTCCAGTATGCGGAGACGCTGGCCGACCGGAGAGCCATCGAACGCGAGGCCCGCGCCGTCCACAAGCTGGGGTTGAACGCGACGGTCGTCGATACCGTGCCGCTGCCGTTTCGAACCATGGGCGCGCTGCGCTTCGACGACCAGGCGACGATCCATCCGCGCATGTATCTGCAGGGGCTGGAACGCGCATTCGTCGCGCTGGGCGGGCGGATCTTCGAGGACACGCAGATCGTCGCGATCGACGAGGGCGAACCGTGCCGCGTGATCAGCGATCGCGGCATGGTCGCGGCGCGCGACGTGATCGTCGCGGCCCACGTTCCGATCGTGAACCGCTTCCTGCTCCACGCGAAGCTGGCGGCCTATCGTTCGTACGTCGTCGGGATCGATCTCAACGGCGACGCCGGGATCGGCGACGGCCTCTACTGGGACACCGCCGACCCGTATCACTACATTCGCACGCAGCCCGCCGGCGGGCGGCGCTACCTGCTGGTCGGGGGCGAGGACCACAAGGTGGGCGAGAGCGACGACACGACGCAACCGTTCGGGCGCCTGGAGGCGTACGTGCGCGTCCGTTTCGGCCGCGACGTCGCCGCCACCGACTACCGATGGTCCGGGCAGATCGTCGAGTCGGCGGACGGCTTGCCGTACGTCGGACGCAACTCGCTTTCACACCACGTCTACGTCGCCACCGGTTACGGGGGCAACGGGATCACGCAGGGGACGCTCGCGGCGATGGTCCTCGCGGACGAGATCTGTGGGCTGCCGAATCCGCTCACCGCGCTGCTGGACGCCACGCGCATCAAGCCGCTCGCGTCGGCGGGCGCGGTCCTGGCGGAAAACTTCGACTATCCGAAGCACATGGTCGCCGACCGCCTGCCCGGGCACATCGAGGGTGGCGCCGACGCGCTGGCGGGCATCGCGCCCGGCGAGGGGCAGGTGCTGTCGATCGAGGGGGAGCGCCTGGCGATCTACCGGAACGGCAACGGCCAGCTCAACGCCCTGTCGCCCGTGTGCACCCACCTCGGCTGCCTGGTTCACTGGAACACGACGGAGAAGAGCTGGGACTGCCCCTGCCACGGAAGCCGCTTCGATCCCCACGGCCGCGTGCTGAACGGCCCGGCCGTCAGCCCCCTCGAGGCGAAAAAGATCCCCGACGCCCACGACCGCGACGAGGCCCCGCTCTATGACCTGAAAGAGAACCCCCTGACCGACTGACGCTCTCGCTCTGACGGCCGGGCTTTCGACGTCGGGAACTGTCGCGCCCGCGGGGTGTCCCTCGATCAGGGAATGCCTACCCGCGTGTGCCACACGGTGGTTGCCTTCGCCGTCGCGTGTGTTGCGGTGGGTTGCCGTGCGCGCGGCGAATCACCAGCGACAGACTCCAGACCGGCGTCGGGGAGTTCGCCCGATCGCCGTGTTCCGGACGAAGCGATTCCGTTCGCCCCGGTGCCCGGTGAAGCGGCGCCCGCGCAGCCGTGCGGCCCCGAACCTGCGATGCCCTGTCTGCTGCTCAAATCGGAGCAGTCTTGCTGGGTCTCCGGACACACGGCATGGTTCATGGACACCGCCGGCAACGAGTACCAGTTTTCCTTCAGCTCCAGCGATCATCCGGGCGTCGACCCGAACGCTGGCGATCGGCTCCTTCAAGCCCAGTGGGACGGCGTGATCAGCGGGAGCGAGTTTGCGCTCATTGTGGCGGAATCGAAGGCATTGCCGCGGCGGGTGACGGCGGTCGAGATCCAGCATGGGTTGGCGTTGGTTGCAGCGAGTCGGACAGGCACCATGGAGACCATCTGGTTACCCTCTGATTCCCCCGATTGCTGCGGCGGCCCCGAAATCGACAGCTACCTCTTCGCGCCCCAATGGAACGGATCGGTGGCGCGAGGAATCGAGAGATACTATTGCGGAAGTCTGACTCAGCGGAACGAGGCGCGGCCTGCGCGGGAGCTCTCCCAGTGGATCGGACGGCTCCTCCTCCGTGCCCGCCGATCTGATGGCGGACACAAATAGGTCGGCTGGATGAGGGCGGTCACACCTTGCCGGTGAAGGCGAGGAGGCCGAGGCCACCGGCGATCGCCGACCCGAGGCCGATTGCGAAGGAGCTCGCCACGTACCCGGCGACGCCGACGGCGCGGTCGGCGAACAGGCGGCGCTGCACGAAGAAACCGAGCGCGTAGGCGATCAGGATGGCGATGGTTCCGATCGCCTGCAGGACGAAGCCGTCGTGTCCGCCGACCGCCAGATCGCCGCGCCCGCCGTAGAGGTTCCAGGCGATGTCGCCGATCGGGATGAAGTAGCACCAGAAGAAGATCGCGGCGGCCAGCCAGCGGTTGAGGCGCACGCGGCGAACCGCCAGCAGGATGACGGCCGCCGCGAACATCGACCACATGAGATAGGGGGCGACGCTCACGGCGTCGCTCATCCAGCCGGCCGCGTTCGACGGAGGCTCCCAGCGCACGTGGCCGAGCGCGCCCTCGCCGGGGAGGAACGCGAACTCCTTGATCGTTCCGCCGAGCGCGATCGCCATCAACGCGTGCGCCGATTCGTGCAGGAACGTCACGCCCACGAAGAACAGCACGGGCGCCGCCGCGAGCTGCGGCGCGAACAGCTTCAGCATCCGGCCGACCTGCGCCGCCAGGCCGGCCGCCACGGGAACCGAGCCGGCAGCGGGCGCCGTCACGTCGTCAGAAGCCGACGACGTTCAGACCGCGCGCCGCCACCTTTCGCGGCGTCCGGGCGGGCTGGCTGTACCAGGCGGTCTGGGCGCGCGGCGCGGCGCCGTGCTCGACGTTGAAGAACCAGAGAAACCGCACGTACTGGTGGTGGCCGATCGTCTCGTGGCCGATCAGACCGCCCAGGATGTTCCACTCGAAGTCGCCCGGCCGCTTCACGCCCGAATCGTAGAACGGGATGACGAACCCGGCGAACCGCCGATAGGTGCCGTCGGCCGCTCCGTCGGCGCGCAATCCTTCCTGGTGGTAGTAGAACGGGATCACCAGCGTCGACCGATAGGTAGCACGCTGCCATTGCGCGTAGAGCGGCAACACCAGCGTCGTCCGGTCGTTCCCGCGTCGGATGTCCCAGTAGAGCGGTACGAAGGCGAGCGGGAAACCGAACGTCGTCCCGTAGGTCGGCGTCGTGTGGCTGTAGAAGAACGGCGAGACCCAGTAGGTGGCGTCGTCGGCGTCGCGGTGGTGGCGGATGAACAGCGGGAAGAACGCCGTCGTCCGGCTGAGATGGTAATCGTGGACGTCGTAGAACAGCGGCAGCACCACCGTCGTCGCCGAGCCGATGTCCCGGTATCGCCAGAACAGCGCGGCGGCGGTCGTGAAGCTCTCCTCGGGCGTCGTGCGCGACACGAAGAGCACCGGCGGGATCACCGTCGTGGTCCGCTCCACCGCCTTGTCGGTGTGCCGGAACCAGAGCGGGAACAGCATACTGAAACTGGTCTGCACGCTGTCCGTCGACCAGAGCAGCGGCGTCGCGTACCAGAGACGCGACGGTCCCGAGCGCTGGTAACCGCCGAGGAGCGTGAACAGCGCGAAGTGGTCGGGGCCGGTCGCCTCGTAGAACAGCGGCATCAGCGCGTTCGAGGCGTAGCCGCTCTCCGAATCGCGCGTGTACCAGGCGAGCGGCAGCAACCCGCGCGTCCGCCAGGTGCCCGAATCGGACGCGAACAGCGGCCCGGCCAGCGTCCAGGAGCGCTTCTCGTCGAAGTTGGCGACGTGCCAGTAGACCGGGAAGAAGAAGCGCGTCTCGCGATGCTTGTCGCTCCACCCCCAGTAAAGAGGGAACAGCGTCGTCAGGCTCGAGTCTTTATCGTGCTTGTGGAAGTAGAGGATGCTCCAGTGCCAGACATTCTCGCCGTCGTGCTCGCTGCGCCGGAACGTCAGGAGCGGCGGGATGACGGTGATGCTCCGTTCCGGGTTGCGCGCGTAGAAGAGCAGGGGCGCGAGGCCGAAGTTGTGCACGCCGGGCGCGGTTCGATCGTAGAAGGGACCCACCACCGTCGTGTCTCGATCGCCGAAGGTGGAGTGCCAGTAGAACGGAACGAACGCGTCCACGTGGTCGCCGTTGTTCCGGCGCATGCGGAAGTAGGTGGGCGCCACCCAGGTGTCGTGCTCGTTCTCGTCGTCGTACTTCGCGAACAGCGGGAACAGGACGCGCGACTTGCGGCCGGGCGCGTCCATCTGGAACCAGAGGCCGTACTGCCGGACGCGTTCGCCGGTGTCGTGATGGGTTATGTCGGCGTGCAGGAACGGAATGAAGCGGAACGACAGTTCCTTGTCGTCGTACCAGATGTAGGGGCCGGCGAAGCCGCCGCTTCGGTTCGGACCGCGCGCCGACGCGTAGAGCGGCGTCGCGAGCACACTCGTGTTCGCGTCACGCCGGTAGTGGACGAACGGAAAGATCGTGAAGCTGGTCTCGTCGTCGCCGCCCGGACGCGCGCCGCGGCGCCAGTGGAACAGCGGGAAGAAGGCGTCGGTCGTCTCCTTGCCCCAGGTCCGGTGCATGTAGTTGACGACGACCGTGGTGGTCTTGTCCTGCGTCCGGTCCGCGAAGTGCCAGACCAGCGGCACGAGCGCGAAGTGCGACCGTGTCTTGCCGGACCGAAACCAGATGAACGGCGTGACGGCGCCGCTCCAGCCGTCGCTGTCGCTGTGGTAGTAGCCGAGCGGCGTCGCGGTCGTGGACGTGCCGTGTCGCTCGCTCGCGAAGTGCCACAACAGCGGGAACTGGATCGCGTAGCTCTCGCCGCGGTGGCTGCCCATGAACAGCAGCGGCACGACCGAGCCGAAGGCGTAACCGTCGCGATCGCGATGCCGGTAGAACAGCGGCACCAGCGCGGTGGTCGTCTCCTGCTCGCTGCCGAAGTGCCAGAACAGCGGGAACACCACCGCGTGGCTGGTGCCCTTGTTGCCCCCGAAGAACAGCAGCGGGAACAGGCCCGCGCTCCAGCCGCTCGGTTTGTAGTGACGCCACCAGATGAGGGTGATGACCGTGGTGTCGTCACGCGGTCCCGAGCGATGGCCACCCAGCGGCGTGACCGTCGCCGTGGCGCCGGTGGCGGCGTCCCGGAAATGCCAGAAGATCGGGAAGAGGGTCGTCGTCGAGCCGTCCGGATCTTCACGCTGGTAGAAGAGCAACGCGAGACGGGTCGTCGAGTGCTCCGTCTTCGAGTGATGGCTCATGTAGAGGGGCGTGAGGATCTTCGTCTCGCCCGCCGGGTCGTGGTGCCAGTACGTGAGCAGCGGCAGGATGAAGCCGGTGAACGTGCCGGCGTGTTCGTCCTTCGTGTAACCGCCCAGCGGCGTCACCAGCGTCGCGGTGCCGGCCTTGCTGTCACGCTGCCAGAAGAACAGCGGGATGAGCGCCTTGAAGCCGCGGCCGGTGGCGTCGTCGCCGCCGCTCCACCAGACGGGGAACAGGGCGTTGAAGTAGGAGCCCTCGTTTCGGTAGTGGAGGAAGAGCGGCACGACCAGCGTCGTGTTCGACTTCGGCCCGCCGAAGCTCCAGACCAGCGGAAAGAACACCGTGCTCTGGGACTGGCCGCCGGTGAAGCGCCAGAACAGCGGGAACACGACGTGGTACGCCGTGTGTTCGGCGTCGTCCTTCCCGAACCAGTAGAGCCAGAAGAGGTTGCCGCTCTCCTCGAGGCCCTCCTTCCGGTCGTAGCCGAGGAGCGTGTAGACCCCGCTCCCGTTCTTGTTCGTGTTCTTGTAGAAAAGCGGGAGGACGAGCAGGTTCTTGTCGTCGCCGCTGCGCCAGTAGAAGTTCAGCGGGGCGACGTAGGTGAAGGCGCTCGCCTCGTTGCGCGTCGAGACGTAGGGCGGCAGCAGGCCGATGTCGAACGCGCCCTTGTTGGATCGCTTCCACCAGTAGAGCCCCAGCACCGCGCCGAACGACTTGCCGACGCTGGCGTCGCCGACCTTGAAGGTCAGCAGGAACGGAACCGCCCAGCCGAACTTGCTCGACGCGTAGAACAGCGGCCAGATCGCGAACGACCGCGCGCCGGGCTCGTGGCTCCAGGAGAACGGGATGATGACGGTCAGCTCGCTTCCGCGCGCGCTGTCCGTGAAGTGCCAGTAGAACGGCGCGATGACGAACGAGTCCGAGGTCGGCGAGTAGAAGTGCCAGTAAAACGGGAACACCACCGTGTACCCGGGGTTCCCCTTGCGCGCCCAGTAGACGAGGCCGATCTCCTTGAACGACCCCTCGCGGTAGTAGATCGGGAACAGATTCGTCGACAGCTCGATCGCCTTGCAGGCGTTCGCCTGGCAGATGTTGCCTTCGGGGCAGTCGTCGTCCTTCTGACAGGCCTTCGGGGCGGGGGAAGCAGACGAGGACGAGGACGGCGACGAGGACGAGGACGAGGACGAGGACGGGTCAGAGGCTTTACCCGTACTCGTCGCCGTCTCCGTACTCGTCCTCGTCCTCGTACTCGGCTTGGACGCCGGTTCCTCGGCCGGCGGCACCGGCAACGCCTGCGCCACCCGAAACGGATCGAGCGCCGCTGGCGCCTTGGCGGCGCCACGGAATGGGTCAAGCGTCGCGGCGCCCGCTGCCCGCGCTACACCGGCGATCGCGCCGAGTGCGAACAGCGCCGCGACGAGGCGCTTCATTGCGGCGGGAGCATCTTCCACTCGCCGTTCTCGCGGACGAACGCGATCTCACCCGTGTCGCTCTCGTCACCCTTCTGGCGAAGCACCTTCAGCGTCGCGGAGTCGCCCTTGGTCGACGACCCCTTGATCTGGAACTTGGTCCCCTCGATCTCCTTCTTCATCTGCTTGATGCCGCCCTTGGCCTCGCCCAGCTCCATCTGCTTGGCGAGCATCCCCTGGTACACCAGCGCGTAGCAGTCGATCGCCTTGTCCATCGTCCCGTCGGTCAGCGCCTTGCGCCACCGCTCGAACGTCTTCTCGGGCGTCGAGAACTCGGCGCGCGGCGCCGGCAGCGTGAACGAGATCGATTTGATCTTGTCCTTGGGCAGCTTCATCGTCTGCCCGCCCGCCTCGATCGTGTAGACGCCGTCGTAGTAGTGGATGACCTTCCCGGTCATCTTCGTCTTGTCGAGCAGCTCGATCACCTCGGCGTGCGCCGTGGTCGCGAGCAGCCCGACGGCGACCGTCAGGCCGGCCGAAATGAACAGTTTCCTCGATGCTTTGGCCATGTGGTCTTCCCCGCTGCTTCGACCCTGACCCGTTAGCCGGAGATGCCCGGCGCCGGGAACTTCCGGGTCATTTCCCGCACCTCGCCGGCGACCGCCGTGGCGGTGGCGTCGTCGGGGGAGCCCACCACCCGGTCCATCCAGGCGGCGATCTGCTTCATCTCGGCCTCGCCCATGCCCCGGCTGGTGACGGCCGGCGACCCCAGGCGGATCCCCGACGGGTCGAACGGCTTCCGGGTGTCGTACGGGACCGAGTTGTAGTTCAGCTCGATGCCCGCCTTGTCCAGCGCCTTGGCGGC
>Ga0070687_100000871_pt1 | contig 10134 bp, 10 predicted proteins | sample KBSS33LmetaG_FD_64678 | JGI IMG/M metagenome (GOLD analysis project Ga0070687, IMG submission 64678) | Switchgrass rhizosphere microbial communities from Kellogg Biological Station, Michigan, USA - KBS S3-3L metaG | ecosystem: Host-associated > Plants > Roots > Rhizosphere ... | reverse complement strand
GAAGCGGTGAAGGCTTCGACGAGACGGTGCGTCGGTTCCCGAAATCGACCACTCCAGGCCTTTCGATCCGCAAGACCGTTGCCTCTCCGCCCCTTGGTCATCAGAACGATGCCTTCTTGCGTTGCGCTCGTATCTTCAACCGCAGTGCGTTCAGACGGATAAAACCCTCCGCGTCTTTCTGGTTATAGACCTCATCTTCTTCGAAGGTCGCGATGTCGAGTCGATACAGCGAACGCTTCGATTTGCGCCCCGCCAAGGTGCAGCTGCCCTTGTACAGCTTCACCCGCGCCGTACCAGTGACATCCTGCTGCGCTTCGTCGATCGCCTTTTGCACCATCTCGCGCTCAGGGCTGAACCAATAACCGTTGTAAATCAGATCGGCATAGCGAGGGATCAAGCTGTCACGGAAATGCAGGACCTCCCGGTCCATCGTCAACGATTCCAACCCCCGGTGAGCCACGTGCAGAATGGTGCCGCCCGGCGTCTCGTAGACGCCGCGTGACTTCATGCCGACATAGCGATTTTCGACGAGATCGACCCGCCCGATGCCATGCGCGCCGCCCAGCTTGTTGAGATACGCAAGCAATGCAGCCGGACTCATTTTTTTTCCGGCCACCGCCACCGGATTGCCGGCTTCATAGTCGATCTCGACTTCCTGTGGCTTGTTGGGGGCCTTCTCTGGCGACACGGTCATCTGGAACATCTCATCGGGGGGGGATTCCCAGGGGTCTTCCAGGATGCCGCCTTCATAGCTCACATGGAACAAATTCAGATCCATGCTGTACGGTCTTGCCTTGGTTGCCGTCACAGGGATGCCGTGGCGATCGGCATATTCGATCAACTCACGGCGCGACCGCATCGTCCACTCACGCCACGGGGCAATGATTTTCAGACCAGGCGCAAGCGCCATATAGGTCAGCTCGAAGCGGACTTGATCGTTACCCTTCCCGGTTGCGCCGTGCGAAACGGCTTCGGCCCCTTCCTTGAGCGCAATTTCTGCCTGGCGGCGAGCGATCAATGGTCGCGCGATCGAGGTCCCCAGCAAATAGGACCCTTCATACATCGCGTTCCCTCGCAGCATCGGGAACACATACTCCTTCACGAACGCTTCACGAAGATCTTCCACATAGACCTTCTTCACGCCCAGCTTTTGGGCCTTGGCCTTTATGGCCTGCAGATCTTCGCCTTGGCCGAGATCGGCGCAGAACGCGATGACCTCTGCCTCGTAAGTCTCTTGCAGCCATCTCAAGATGACCGAGGTGTCGAGGCCTCCGGAATAGGCCAGCACGATTCTCTTGATCCCGCGATTCATCGTCGCCCTTGTCTCCCTTTCCCCAATAGGTTCGTCAAAATGGCTTTCTGCATATGCAGCCGGTTTTCCGCTTGATCGATCACGACGGATTGGGAACCGTCTAGGACCTCGGCCGTAATTTCCTCCCCTCGATGGGCGGGTAAACAATGCATGACGATGGCATCAGGCTTGGCTTTGGCGACGAGCCTGCCGTTGACCTGATAGGGCGCAAGCACTCTCAGTCGCCGGGCTTGTTCTCGTTCACGGCCCATGCTGATCCAGACATCCGCATACACGACATCCGCTTCCTTAACGGCCACATACGGGTCTTGGTCCAGTTCGATGACTGCGCCGGTTTTGGCGGCTTCGGCTCGCGCCAGATCAACGACATGTTGATCCGGCTGGTAGCCAGACGGACACCCGAGCGATATCGCCATACCCATTTTGGCTGCAGCCTCAATGAGCGAATTCGCGACGTTGTTGCCGTCGCCGACATAGGCGATCTTGATCCCTTTGAGCCTCCCTTTTTTCTCCTTGATCGTGAGAAGATCGGACAAGGCCTGGCATGGGTGGCTGAGGTCGGTCAGACCGTTGATCACGGGCATGGTGGCTTCGCGGGCCCATTCCTCGACTGTGCCGTGATCATAGGTGCGAATCACGATCCCGTCCAGATAGCGGGACAGCACTCGAGCGGTATCGGCCACGCTTTCTCCGCGCGACAGCTGGATGTCGGCCATCGGCAGGACCAGCGCATGCCCCCCCAACTGATGCATCCCCGCTTCAAACGATACTCTCGTCCGCGTTGACGGCTTCTGAAATAGGAGCCCGAGGGTTTTCCCTTTGAGCAGAGTGTGTGCGATGCCATGGCGCTGCTTCTTCTTGAGTGCAGCCGCCAATATCAGCAGGCGTTCCACCTCGCCTTTGGGAACAGCCGCGACATCCAAGAGATCCTTCGCGAGCCGGGTTGTGCGCTGTGACAGTGGTGTCATCGGACGCCGGTCTTCAATGTGCCGCTGCCTGAGCGGCATGCCGATCAAAGATGTGTGACAGAACTTCCAGCAGGCGGTCGACTTCCGGTTGTGTGATGATCAGCGGTGGAATGAAACGAAGCACGTGTTCTCCCACGGCGTTGACGAGGAACCCGCGCTTTAGGCAATCGGCGACGACGGTTTTCGCATCCATTTCGACTTCCATCCCTTGGAGCAGCCCCAAGCCGCGCATATCCCGCACGAGGTGGTGGCGGTCCTTGCATTCGGACAAGCCCTTGCTCAGGTACTCGCCCATCCGCCGCGCCTGGTCTAGCACGCGGCCGTCGAGGAGCACACGGAAGACCGCCAGGGCCGCAGCACAGGCCAGTGGGTTCCCGCCGAATGTGGACGCGTGCGAGCCGGGGCCGAATGCTTTCGCGACAGGCGCCGTTGCCAAACAGGCGCCGATAGGCACGCCGCCGCCCAATCCCTTCGCCAAGGTCATGATGTCCGGCTGTACGTTCAACTGTTCATAGGCAAAAAGCGTCCCGGTTCGGCCCATCCCGGTCTGTACTTCGTCGAAGATCAGGAGAATATCGCGTTGCGTGCACAGCTCACGGACTGCCTTGAGGTACTCGCGGGAAACGACGTGGACACCGCCCTCACCCTGAATCGGCTCCAGCATGATGGCGGCAGTCTTGTCGGTCAGCGCGTGTTGCAGTTCGGCCAGGTGATTGAAGGTCACGTACGAAAACCCGGGAACGAGCGGCTCATACCCTTTCTGCACCTTCTCCTGACCGGTGGCGGTCAGTGTCGCCATGGTCCGGCCATGGAACGATTGCTTCATCGTAATGATCTCAAACCGGCCGGCCCCGTATTTGTCGTGCGAGTAACGCCGTGCGAGCTTGATCGCCGCTTCATTGGCCTCTGCGCCGCTGTTGCAAAAAAAGACCTGGTCGGCAAACGAATGGTCCACGAGCATTTGCGCCAGTCTTACCTGCGGCTCCGTGTAGTAGAGATTTGACGTGTGAATGAGTTGCGCCGCCTGCTTCTGGACCGCCAACACCAAGTCGGGATGTCCATGACCAAGAAGGTTCACGGCAATGCCCCCGACAAAATCCACATATTCACGACCCTCCAGATCATAGACCTTCGTCCCCCGCCCCCTAACAATGGAGATTGGCTGACGTGCGTAGGTACCCATCAGATATTGATCGGCGCTCGCTTTGAGTTCCTCGGTCGGCATGGCAGACGTATCCCCTTGTAAAGTAAGGGAACCTAGCACATGAATGCAGGTGAAAGCAAATAATCGGGTGGTGGAGCGTGAAGCGGGCGGCGAGCGCGGTGCCACCCGCGGTTATGGTACTCTCTGATCAATGAAAGCCTGTATTCAGTGTCAGCAGCAGAATCAAGACGATGCAAATTTTTGCTATCAATGCGGGAACGACTTGGGAGTCTCGAACGCTGCTTCGGCCACAGCGACGCCCTTTTCCAGTCGCACGGACGAGGATCTGTGGCGTGATTTCATCGGTCCGAACGCAAACCGCTATCTGGAGCAGTTCAGGAGATTCGGCTCCCCCCAATCGCCTCGATTCGCGCTCACGTGGAACTGGCCGGCCTTTTTGTACGTCTCGTTTCTCTGGTTTCTGTACCGGAAAATGTATCTGTATGCGGCGGTGTACGCGATCGGCCCTATGGTCTCAACCTACCTGACGGGCGATATGACAAGCGGGATTGTTTGGAGTGTGGTTGCCGGTGCGACCGCCAACTATGTGTACTACTGGCATTGCCGTGAGAATATTGCTGCCATCAAACAACACGCCTGGAATGATCCGATCCAACAGCATGCAGCATTGAAGGAAGAGGGAGGCGTGCAACCGTACGTCATCTGGGTAGGCGTCGTATTTTATCTGCTCTTCTCGCTGACGATGTTCAAAATGCTCCAAGATGGCGCCCTGGATGGCGACAAGGTTCCGAAAACCCCGGCCAAGACGGCTGGCAATGCCGAAGACGTTCGCGTTAGTGTTGGCGCTGTCGTTGCCACGTGATCCAAGCCTGAAACCAGCCCCAGTCCTGCTCGTACGCCGCGCCTCCGGAATCCGCGGCCTCTTGTTTTTGCTCCAATTGCGTATATGTGCGCGGCCAGTTTTTCTGCCACCAACTCTTGAGTTCATCAGGGCCATAGGCCTGCCCGTTCGGAGCAATGATCCCGGCTGCCGTGCAGAGCGGCGCAATGAGCGGCCAGTACCGGTCCTTGCCCAGTCCAAGACTTCGAAAATGTTCCCGCAGCAAGAAGACCACCCAGAGTTCAGCGCTGTGCTTCTTGTTGTGCTTGAAAGGCTGTGTTTGTCTCAAGGGCACGGGGTCGAATGCCTTGACGATCGACGTATAGTCGGGTCCGCCATAGCTGCCGGCCGCTTCGGCAATCCCTTCGAGGATGCTCGAGAGCTCCAATTCGGTCACGGGCGGAGTCCCCATGCTCTGGCCGGAGAGACTGTCGGACATTGGGTTGGGCGTCGTGAGCAATTCGATCAAGGGTTTGAGTTCTCGCAGCCTGGTCGCCGCGGCCTTGAGCAGCTGCTCCGATTCGAGCCAGTAATCGGCATCGTTCTTGGTGAGACGCTCTCGGCCGGCGGGGGGCAAAACGGTGGGCACCCAGTATCGCATCAGTACGAACAGCAGGTAGTCGACTTGCGCGCCGACTTGCCCGATACGATCGAGCAGATCGCCTGTTGCCGCAGCCTTGAAAAACGACTCCGTGCGATCGAGTACTTGTAGTCGCGCACCCATATTGATCCACCAGCTTTCGACGGCGCGCCAGCGGCTCTCGAAGGACGGATCCGTGCTCATGATGAACGCATCCTGACGAAATCGTGCGGCATGGTACTGCCGCAGTAGGTCGAAAGCAACGCTTGACTTGGAGTCGTGATGCAGTATTCTTGGCCGGCGCAGCGTTGATCTACTTGGAGGGACACACGATGGGACGTCTCGTCTTGCTCCGACACGGGGAATCGCAGTGGAATCTAGAGAACCGGTTTACCGGCTGGGTGGATGTGCCGCTTTCCTCGCGAGGCATCCAAGAAGCGAAAAATGCCGGCGAGAAACTTCGAGCCTACCGGTTCGATCGCGCCTTCACTTCCGTGCTGCAGAGGGCGAACGAGACGCTTCGACTGGCGCTCGAGGTCATCGGACAGACCACGATTCCGACGGAACGAGACAAGGCGTTGAACGAACGGATGTACGGAGAACTGCAGGGCCTCAATAAGGCGGAAACGGCGAAAAAGTATGGGGAAGATCAGGTCAAGATCTGGCGACGCAGTTACGATATTCGCCCGCCGGGAGGGGAAAGCCTGAAGGACACCGCCGAGCGCGTGTTGCCCTACTTCGCGAAAGCGATTAAGCCGCATGTGATAGCAGGCGAAACGATTTTGATCGCCGCGCACGGAAACAGTCTTCGAGCGCTGGTGATGGAATTAGAACAACTCACCAGGGAACAGGTATTGGAGCTCAATATTCCAACGGGCGCGCCTCTCCTCTATGAACTCGACTCGAGCGGACGGGTGACCAGCCACCGTTATTTGTAGGACAGCGCGGTGGCGCCCTCACGTCTCATGCGCCGATTCTGTCCCTCTCGCTGCCTGATCCTTGAGCGTCCACGACTGTCTCTTTTTCGGAGTCTCGTGGAGACCCTAGTTGTCCCCTACCAGCCCTGCCTCCTTGCTGTACATCCAGCCAACAGGTGGTTCCGTAGTGGAAGAGACGAGTCCACCCTTCACCGATGGAGGTTCTATGAAGTTCGCGTTCTGTTCTCTCGCGCTCGGTGTGCTCTGGTATATGGCCACGCCAGCCCTGGCGGACATGGGAAAGGATGCCGCTCCCTTGAAGGCGGTTTCCGGGTCAAAGGCGGAAAGTCACATTGCGGCCGGCATCGAACATTACGGCAAGGGGCATTGGGACGTGGCAAAAAAGCATTTCACGGAAGCCGAACAGGCGGATCCGCAGTCCGCTGAGGCACACTACGATCTTGCGCTGGCGCTCGACAAGGCCGGAGACCATAAGAGCGCAACGGAGCATTTTCAGCGCGCACAGACGCTCGGGAAAGACAACATGGAAATCCAGCAGTCGGAGATTTTGAGGAAGCACCTCAAGATGTAGGAGAGCAGGGGCGGCCGGTCAGGCAGCATTGGCCGGCCGCCACCTGAGTCCGGCGTTCAATAACTCCTGGAGCAGCTCATCGTACTCGTAGTCGGCGCTCTCCGCGGAATCGGCAAAGTCTTCATTGCGCGCGATTTGAGGATTCGGATTGGCCTCGAGCACATACAGGGCTCCCTGCGCGTCCATCCGCAAATCGATGCGGGCGTAGCCGCTCAATCCCAGTGCGCGGTACACCCGCTTGGCAAGGTACTGGATCTCCTCGGTCTTTCCGGCCGGAAGGTTTTTCGCCTTCTCCGAAGTAATGCCGTACTTGTCCTGATACTTTCGACTCCACTTGACCCGTTCAGTCGCAATTCTGCGGGTGTCCTCGGGCAGGTTGTCCATCTTGAGTTCCCATACTGGCAGCGCTTGAAGGCGGCCATTCCCGATCACGCCGACGTAAAGTTCCCGCCCCTCGATGTACCGTTCGATCAGCGCCCCGGTACCCACGCTTTCGTGAATAAATGCCACGCGCTCTTTTAGTTTTCCGTCGTCCTCTACGATAGATGCCTGGGAGATGCCGAGCGATGCTTCTTCGGTGATGGATTTGACGATCAGCGGAAACGAGAGCCATGTCGGACGCTTGACCGTCCGGCCTTGGGGCGCCACTATAAAGTCGGGAAACGGAATGCGGTGAAACGAAAACAACTTCTTCGCCAGCACTTTGTCGCGGGCCAGCATCAACCCTCGAGGATTGCAGCCGGTATATGGGATGCGCAGCAGTTCCAAATACGAAACGACGTTTTGGTCATACACCGCAAGGCCGTCAAATTCTTCGAGGAGGTTAAAGGCAATGTGGGGACGCCATTCCTCGATGGCGGTCCGAATGACGCCGAGATCGCTCTTCACCCCGAGCGGCCTGACGTCGTGCCCCAGTGCCCGCAGGGTGGTCACGACATCGTATTCCGTTCTCCACTCGGCCTTGGAAGGATCATGACCGTTGAGGGGGTCCGGCGGGACCAAGTCTCCATGCATCAGGACGAGGACGCGCAGTCGTCTCATACCGCCACCTTGTGACGCCCGCTGCGTAAGTAATTCATTGTGTGGACCGTCAAGAGGATCGTAAAGTCGAGTTTCGCCTGTTCCTCATCGATCGGGAGGCGCAACTGCAGCTCTCGGCACCGTGCGATCATGTCTTCAAGCACTTGATCGATCGTGTACTGATACTCACCCGTCCAACTGGCTACCTTGCGGCGGACCTCACGCCGAAATCGGTTCAAGAATGCGGCGGCGCTCATTTTGTCTCCGTGGACAGAGTTATCCGAAAAGAGCCGCTTCAAGTCCGGATCGTACGAGGAAGATCTCGCAACCCCATAATGCCCGCGCTTGCGCGCATAGTGCTCACGTAGAGTTCGCTTGAGCAAGGGCAATGGATCCACCTGCTCTGTTGTGGTCACGACCGGCGGCACGCCGGTCAATCCCTTCATGAGGCTGTCCATATATTGAAGCTTGCGCATGACAGGCCATCCCTTATACCGGTCGGCCCAGGACGAGTTCGGCGTTAGCCATACGGCGAAGGTCTCGGCAAAGTCTTCATCGGGATGGCTTTGCGCATACCATACATCCAGGTGCCGCACAAAGCTGCGGCTGTAGGGCCGCGGGCTGTAATACTTCGGGTAGGGGTCCGAAGAACGCCCGAAGATGCGTTGCCTACTACGCGATCGGCGGATCCGGTACGCGTTCTCGATGGCATGCCCCGCCTCGTGCCGGAGGATGCGCATGCACCACTCCGCGGTGCCGCCCTCGACTTCGAGCATCTGTGCCAACTCGAGTTTCTCCAACCGCGGATGAGCAAGATAGAATGGGATGGCGATACCCGGTACGCCGTCGGGCGTGAACCATTCGTTCGAAATCCAAAAATGTGGACGAAAGCAAAGGTGCTTGGCTTCAAGTTCCTGTCCGAGCTGACGAATTTGGCGCGACAGAAAGGGACTTTCGATGGTGACGTTGAGACGGCACATGGGAAGATCGAGGAGCTTTTCATCGGACCAAGATACCCACGCGGGCTCGCGCTGACTCAGATCAGATGGCGTTCGGGTCTGCGGACGCGGCATAGCTTCCCCCGGACATTATACACCTACTGAAATATAGCAGGTCGAGCATCGAAGAGGGCCTGGTGGATTGGACCAAGACATTGTCTCTTCCCTCCAAGTATGAACCGGCAGCAGCAACATCATCGATGTGCGGGTTCGACGGCGGCGATGCACCATCAGCATTCGACAGCAGAACGATCGAACGCGTAGAATACGCTTCCATGTCTCCGACCACTCGTTTCCATACGATGCTGCCGAGATTGGACGACGCCACAGAACAGTTGCAAACGCGACTGCTCCGCCAAGTTGGGCACACGATCAGCGAATATGGTTTGATCGAAGCGGGCGACAAGATCATGGTCTGCGTCTCGGGAGGGAAGGACAGTTATGGTCTGTTGGATCTCCTGATCGTCCTCCAGCGTCGAGCCCCAGTCAGGTTTGATCTCATCGCTGTCAATCTGGACCAGAAGCAACCCGGGTTCCCTGCACACGTCTTGCCAGAATATCTCACATCGGTGGGCATTCCGTTTCGCATTGAAACGCGGGACACCTATTCGATCGTCAAACGGCTCATCCCTGAAGGACAGACGACCTGTTCACTCTGCTCGCGGCTGCGTCGTGGCCATCTCTACCGCGTCGCCACTGAGCTCGGGGCCACCAAAATCGCTCTGGGCCATCACCGTGACGACATTCTCGAAACGCTGCTCATGAATCTGTCGTTCACCGGAAAACTCAAAGCCATGCCGCCCAAGCTCCGTTCGAAAGACGGTCGGCATCTCGTCATTCGCCCCCTCGCGGCCGTCCGCGAGGCCGATCTTGCCCTGTATGCGGAACGGCGCGGGTTCCCGATCATTCCTTGCGATCTTTGCGGCTCCCAAGAGGATCTCAAGCGAAAACAGGCAAAGACATTCCTACAGGAGTGGGAACGCCGTGCGCCCGGCTGCACCGACAGCATGTTCGCGGCGCTGTCAAACGTCGCCCCATCTCTCCTACTGGACGGAAGGCTTTTCGATTTCCGAGCTTTGGCCCTTGAGGATGCCGTCCCTGGAGATGAAGATGGCTGGTTGGATCAGGAAGGCGCCTAGCTCTTCAACCTGCTCGTAAATAGCTTGCGAAATTTTGCCACCTTCGGCCCCACCACGGCCGTGCAATAGCCTTGAAACGGATTCCGCGCAAAATATTCCTGGTGATAGGGCTCGGCTTCATGCCAGGTGTCGGCGGCGACGAGCTCTGTCACGATCGGATTGGAATACACATGATCGCGAGTCAATGACGTGATCACTTCCTCGGCAATTCGCTTCTGCTCTGGGCTGTGATAAAAAATCGCAGAGCGATACTGGGTGCCGACATCGTGCCCCTGACGGTTCATCGTGGTCGGGTCATGAATGACGAAGAAGATCTCCAGGAGTTCACGGTAATTAACCACGTCGGAGTCGAAGGAAACTCTGACTGCCTCAGCATGCCCGGTGCGTCCGCTGCAGACCGCCTCGTACGTCGGTCGCTCCGCGTGACCGCCCGTATACCCCGACTCCACCGTCCGTACCCCCTTCACCTGATCGTAGACGGCTTCTAGACACCAGAAGCATCCCCCCGCTAGTGTAGCAACGTCTTCTCTCATGATGCGTTTCAGGCCTTTCGAGCGTCCGCC
>Ga0070687_100000866_pt1 | contig 10155 bp, 7 predicted proteins | sample KBSS33LmetaG_FD_64678 | JGI IMG/M metagenome (GOLD analysis project Ga0070687, IMG submission 64678) | Switchgrass rhizosphere microbial communities from Kellogg Biological Station, Michigan, USA - KBS S3-3L metaG | ecosystem: Host-associated > Plants > Roots > Rhizosphere ... | reverse complement strand
GATAAAAACGCGTGGGCCGCGTGGCGCAAGATCGTAAAGCCTTTAACGGCATTTACTCCCGAAGGAATCTTCCAGGGTTATCCGCAACCAAAAGGGGACCAGTTTGATCCGGAACGCGCGCGCCAATTGTTGGGTGAAGCCGGTTTTCCAGTCATCAAAAAAGGCGACGGCAGTTACTCGTGTCCATCGTTCCCGATCAGCGAAGTTGAGTACACCTACAACACGCAGGAATCGAACAAAGCAATGGCTGAATGGATGCAAGCGCAGTGGAAGCAGAATCTTGGTATCACGGTTCCGTTGCGCAACATGGAGTGGAAAACATTTCTCAGTGTACGCGCAAAGCTCGAATATAAAGGGTTCACGCGCGGTGCGTGGTCTGCTGACTACATGGACCCGTTCACCTTCCTCAGTCTCTTCTATACAGGTGGTGAAAGCGGTACGGGCTGGCTCGATCCGAAATATGTAAGAATGGTCGATGATGCAAATCGTACGCTTGATCCTCAGAAGCGCTATCAACTGTTGGCCCAAGCAGAAAAGTACATGCTCGACGCTCAGCCGGTTATCCCTATCGATACTGCTGCGGTGAATTGGGTCAAGAAGCCTTACGTGAAAGAGATGTATCCGAATCCTGGTTCGCTCTTCGCGTGGAAGTACATTTATCTCGAACGCGATCAGAAAAAATGGGACTACGCAACGCCTAGTCTGATTGAGTAGAATCACGTTAACTAGCAGTCTGGTTTTTGAGCGATATAATCCGACGACGAAATCCCTGTCTAGCTAAATGGTTAGATTCATAATCAGACGCCTTCTAGTCACCATCCCTACCATTCTGGTCGTTATCACGATCACGTGGGTTCTGATCAAACTGGCACCCGGCAACTTCTATTCGGGCGAGAAGCGCCTGCCTGCTGCGATCGAGAAAAACATCCGCGAAAAATACGGACTCGACAAACCGTGGTATCAACAGTATGGCCGGACAATGTGGAGTATCGTTCGGCATGGCGACTTTGGAACTTCTCTGAAGTACGAAGGCCAGTCAGTCAACACGATCATCGCTCGCTCACTACCAGTTTCAGCTGCGATTGGAATCCTGGCTTACATTCTTGCTCTGATCGTGGGTATCACGGCGGGATCGATCGCCGCACTTAAACAGAACTCACGTTGGGACTACGCTTCAATGGCCGGTGCGATGCTGGGTATATCGATACCCAACTTTGTGCTTGGACCAATTCTGGTCCTTATCTTTTCGCTTTCATTGTATTGGCTGCCGCCTTCTCGTTGGGGAGGTTTTCCCAGTAGAAACCTGATCCTTCCGGTGCTGACTCTCTCAGCCGTTTACATGGCTTACATCGCGAGATTGACGCGAGCAGGAATGCTCGAGGTTTTGCGCTCTGACTACATTCGCACTGCCCGATCGAAGGGATTGAGCGAAAAAGATGTCGTGGTGCGCCACGCACTGCGAGGCGGTCTCATGCCCGTTGTTTCTTACACGGGCCCGGCGTTGGCATTTCTGTTGACGGGAACAGTCGTGGTGGAACGCATATTTGCGCTACCCGGACTCGGCAACTACTTCATTCAAGCATCTTTGAATCGCGATGAGCCGCTGATCATCGGCATCGTGGCGTTCATCGCGATCACTCTGCTGCTTATGAATCTGTTAGTCGATATCGCTTACGCATTCCTGGATCCCCGTGTGAGGTATTAGCAGGCAGGTGATGGACGAGAGACCACCAAAAACTCCCGACAAGTCTCGGACTCATGATCCTGCGTTGACGCCGCGTGGCACACCGCGCCAGCCTCCGTTGGACCAAGTGGATCCGGATTCGATTCACATCGCACCCGAGATGGCGATCGCCGAAGGCGACGTGCGCACTGCCGAAGAAGGTGGCTACGTGCGGGGCACCTCGTTGTGGCGCGATGCGTGGCGGCGTCTGCTCAAGAACAAGCTCGCAGTGTTTGGCTTAATCGTTGTTGCAGTAATCACGATTGCATCGATTGTTGGACCTACCATAATCAAAAGTGCAACAGGCTTCGCTCCTGACTACATTCCAAGTAGCGATGCCAAACTAATCAAATCCTTTCCACCTTTCACGGGACCAAACGGAGAGTTCTCCTGGACACATCCAATGGGGACTGACAACGCCGGTCGCGACCAACTCGCGCGCGTCCTGCAGGGCGGTCAAATCTCTTTGTTCGTGGGCGTGATATCCACGCTCGTTTCGCTTCTGATCGGTGTGAGTTACGGTGCCGTTGCCGGATATGTCGGGGGCCGCGTCGATAACCTGATGATGAGGCTTGTCGATGTTCTCTATTCACTGCCGTACATCATCGTCGTCATCGTTTTGCTTTCGATGTTTCGGAGCCAAACTGCGAGAGGACAACTGGTCTTGTTATTCATCGCGTTGGGATCTGTGTCATGGCTGACGATGGCGAGAATTGTGCGCGGACAAGTGCTGTCGTTGAAGAATCAGGAGTTTGTTGTGGCAGCACGCGCAACAGGAGTGTCAACACCGCGAATAATCTTCCGCCACCTGGTACCGAACACACTTGGACCAGTGATCGTCTACGCGACATTGACTATTCCGCAGATTATGTTGACCGAAGCATTCCTGTCGTTCCTTGGTTTTGGTGTGCAGGCACCGCTGGCTTCATGGGGAAGTCTGGCCTCGGATGGCATTCAGAACATTGCGATTTATCCGTGGCAGTTGATCTTTCCTGGCGTCACGATGGCGCTCACACTTTTTTCTTTAAATTTTTTAGGTGACGGACTGAGGGATGCGCTCGACCCGCAGATGCGAACGTTCTGAAACTTAGACAAGACTAACAGGATGGACAAGATAGAAAAGCAGAATGCAGTAGGCAGAAAGCAGCAGACTGTTAGCTTTAGTTTGAAATCTTCTAATCCTGAAATCCTGTCAAAAGGATCTGATGAGTAACGACGGAAACCTACTGGAGGTGAAAGACCTCCGCACCTATTTTCAAACGGAAGACGGGCTTGTCAAAGCCGTCGATGGCATCTCGTTTAATCTGAAGCGTGGTGAGACGCTTGGGATTGTAGGTGAGTCAGGCTCTGGAAAGTCCGTTACAAATCTTTCGATCATTCGGCTCATTCCTGACCCTCCGGGAAAGATCGTTTCCGGAGAAGTGATCTTCGCAGGCCAGGATCTACTCCTTCAATCCACAGAAGCGATTCGGCGCATTCGCGGCCGGCGCATTGCAATGATCTTCCAGGATCCAATGACGTCCCTGAATCCGTTTCTGAAAATCTCAAAGCAGCTGATGGAGATGACTCAGCTCCATCTGGGTCACACGAAAGACCAGGCCCACGAGCATGCGGTGAAGATGCTTGAGACCGTGGGTATTCCTGATGCGCGCGCCCGCGCTGATAACTATCCGCACGAGTTTTCAGGAGGCATGCGGCAGCGCGTGATGATAGCGATGGCCCTCTCCTGCGAACCCGAGCTTTTAATAGCTGACGAACCGACAACAGCTCTCGACGTCACGATTCAGGCTCAGATTCTCGAGCTCATCAAACGTCTAAAGCGGGAGACTGGGACGAGCGTTATTCTGATAACTCACGACCTCGGTGTCGTTGCCGGAATGGCTGACCATGTACTTGTCATGTATGCCGGCAAAATTTTTGAACAAGCGCGCACGACGGAACTGTTTTCTACTCCGGGCAATCCGTACACGAAAGGCTTGCTACGCTCTGTTCCAGACCCAACAGCAGAGCAGGGCAAGCTGTATCAGATTCCAGGACTACCGCCGGACGTTGCGCATCTTGGTCCAGGGTGTCCTTTTGCGCCTCGTTGTGATCGAGCCGAAGAAATTTGTCATCGAGAGTTCCCGCCGTTTGTTCAATTGAATGCGGACCACTGTTCGTTATGCCACTTTGCGAAGGACGTGTTTGCAGAGTCAGGAGGAAAAGTGTCCAGGTGATGACTTGTCGCGGGTTACCATGTCGTTTGGATCTACAGTCAGAACAGGAGCGAAGCGACTGTTTTACTGCCGGATCATTTTACAGTTTTATAGGCAGTCGCTGCGCTCCTGTTTTGATCTGAACGTGTCTATTCAAAAATGAGCACACACGAATCAATCGCGAATCCAACCGTTCCGCCGCCCGCGCTGGTACCTGAGGAACCACTCATTGCGGTGCGCGATCTTAAAGTGCACTTCGATCTTGGCGGCGGCGGTTTATTCGACAAGTTCATCGGTTCGAATACCGAAAAGCGCGTTGTTAAAGCCGTTGACGGTGTGACTCTCGACATCTACCCGCGCGAAACAGTTGGACTCGTTGGGGAATCTGGTTGTGGGAAGTCGACGCTTGGTCGGGCAATTCTCCATCTGATTCCACCAACCGGTGGTGAAGTGATTTACAAAGGACAAGACCTTGCGCATCTCTCTGGAAAGGCATTGCGCGAACAACGCCGGCATCTTCAGATCATTTTCCAGGATCCTTATGCATCGCTTAACCCGCGCATGACTGTCGGACAGATTGTCGGTGAACCACTCGATACATTCCGTCTTGCACGCGGTAAGCAAGCCGAGGAGCGTGTGCAGGAGCTCCTTGAAACAGTCGGTCTCAGCAAGCGATACATCAAACGTTATCCACACGAGTTTTCCGGTGGGCAGCGGCAGCGAATCGGAATCGCCCGTGCTCTGGCTGTTGACCCTGATTTCATTGTCGCCGATGAGCCAATCTCCGCGCTGGATGTTTCAATTCAAGCACAAATCATGAATCTGCTTGAGAAGCTTCAACGAGAGAAAGCCTTGACGTATTTGTTTATTTCTCACGACCTCAGAGCGATCCGCCACGTATCGGACCGTGTGGCCGTGATGTATCTGGGGAAGCTCGTGGAATTGGCCGAGGCGAAGGCAATCTACGCTGAACCTCTGATGCCGTATACGAAGGCGCTAATCTCGGCCGTGCCCGTGCCTGATCCCAACATTGAAGCAAGTAGGCAACGGATGGTGCTGGAAGGTGATGTTCCATCGCCGATTAACCCGCCCAGTGGTTGTCGCTTTCATACGCGCTGCCCTTACGTGATTGAGGAATGCAAGGAAGTAGTCCCGCAGTTGGTGCAGATCAAGCCAAACCATCGCGCAGCGTGCATCCGCATCAGTCCTGATCAGCCGCACATTGAAAACGTCGCGCCCGGCGCGGCTCCTGGATTGGAAGCAGGACAGCACGCATAATCCCGCGCTCTGCCCGCTGAAATCAGTAAAACCCAATAGAAAACCCGCCCCATTCATCATTTACAACTAAGGTAGATCCCAACTTTTTTAGCAGCCCAAGGCTAGAAACGGGAGGCTTGGCTAAGCTGTTGTGTGGCTTGAGTTTGAAATCTATACTCCGCGTATACGGCGCAACCGACTCGCAGTTTGTGAGAGAAACCTCTCAGTTTGCGAGTCCTCAAGGTGCCCAGGCGCTGACTCAGTAACTCTTGCCTGTACGCAAACTTTTTGGATGGCGAAGAAATCCCCCAGATCCGGTTCTCCGATTGTTCAGGAACACGCGGAAGACGCCCCTGTAGGTTGGAAAGAGACGCAGGAATCATTGGCTGCGGGAGCCGGATTGTCTCTGTTGCTCGTTGACGGTCGCCAGCCCCCAGCTATCGCGGTCTCGAATAACAACTCGATCTGCGAAGCCTTTCAATCGTCCCCTGAACACGTGAAGTTGTGTGACCCCTACTGCGGTGACGCCCACCGACGAGCCATGAGTGCGGGAACGACGGTTGAATACAAGTGTCACGCGGGCCTGCAATGCTTTGCCCAGCCGGTGAACATCGGTGAACGGGAATTAGCAGTTATTGGGGGTCGGGCGTTTTTAAAGAGCTCGGACTATCAAACGTTGATGGAACGTTTTCGCGCGGGAGATTTGCAGGACCTCGATTCGGCCGATCTTTTTAACAACATCGTGTTCGCAGATGCGGAGCGTCTACAGGAATTGTCTGAGCGCGTTACTAAGGCGGCGAATAAAGCGCAGATTAGCAGACCCCAGAATTCCAAGTCAGCAAAGACCGCTCGTGAAGACGAGTTACCAGAAAGGCAGGATGAGTTGGAGTTAGAAGTGGCACGGTTGAAAAGCGAGCTCGAGTATCGCGCACGCTTTGCCGATTCGCTGCAACACTTCCTCGAACGGATCAGTTCAGACGATCCTGCAAAAACTTACGAGTCAATTCTGGCCAACTCCAGGGAGTTATTGAAATCCGAGCGCGCGTCTCTACTGGTGTTCGATGAGGCTGCGAATCAGCTCGTAGTGAAAGCGGCGGCGGGTTTCGCTGATGATCCATCGACGGTGGGACGAATCAGTGTTGGCGATAGCGTTTCCGGTGAGGTCCTGGAAACTGGTAAGGCCCTAATGGTCCATGATCTGGAAGCCGAGGGAAGAACGCCGGCCCCCCGCGAGCGCCGCTACAAAACAAAATCGTTCATTAGTTACCCGATCGCGATCGGAAATCGGAAGATCGGCGTTTTGAACGTCACAGATAAATCAGGTGGCGGAGCGTATGACGAAGTCGATCTAAGTTTGCTTGAAATCATCGGACCGCAAGTGGCTCTTGCATTGGAGCGTGCCGAGTGGCAGGAGCGTGCTACAGAGTTTCAGTTGATGTCGATTACGGACCCGCTCACGAGTTTGCCCAACAGGCGTTATCTCGCAGAACGGTTGACGGAAGAGTTAAATCGGTCGAAACGGTATCAGTATGCGATGAGTTTTCTGATGATCGACATCGACGACTTCAAGGCTTACAACGACAACAACGGTCATCAGGCAGGCGACCTGGCGCTGCAGATCACAGCACATTGTCTTAAAGCTGCGCTACGTTCGGCGGACGTAGCATCGAGGTATGGAGGTGAAGAATTCTGCATCCTCTTACCGCAAACCTCGATGGAAGAAGCCGGCGCGATTGCCGATCGCATTCGAAACCGTGTCGCTACAACACACTTTCCGCATGGCAAGTCGCAGCCGCTGGGACGCGTGACAATCAGCATAGGCGTGTCGACGTTTTCGGCGATAGTGAACACAGCGGAGACGATTGTTGCTGCCGCAGATCGCGCGCTTTATCAGGCGAAGAGCGAGGGCAAGGATCGCACTGTGTTTTATAGGGATTAATTTCGAAGGCTGCGATGAATAGTTCCGCCCCAAACGAAGCGATACGTCGCGTTCTCGGACGCGTGGCCCGGCAAGAGTTTGTCGGTCGCGCGGCGGAGCTTCAGCGAGTTGTCGCTCAATCATCTGACGAATACGCTGGTCGTGGGCTGTTGCTGTTGATGGAGCCTGCGGCTGGAGTGTCGGAACTGCTCCGTCAGGCCTACGATGAAATCTTCCACCAACGGTCGCATGTTGTTCCGATCTATTTTGCTTTTACGCGCAACGAGACGACGGCCGTTAGCGCTGCAATCGAGTTTCTGAACTCATTCTTACAGCAGTACATCGCTTACAAGCGCAATGACCCACAGTTATGTCATTTAGCCCTAACGCTTCAGGATCTCCTGGAGTTGGCTCCGCCGGCTGACTTTGATTGGATCCAGCAACTGGTCGAGTCGTACGACCGTCAACGATTCAGTAATGACGACAGAGCGCTGGTTCGCTTTTGTCTTGGTGCGCCACAACGGGTTCCCGAAAAATCCGGCCGTGCATTCGTGATGCTAGATGGCGCGCAGTTGGCTGATCAATTGAATGGCTCGGTGATTCTCGGGACGGAGATTCTTCGTGTATTCGATCGCGCAAAGGTCGCTTACGTCCTGGCTGGTCTGCGCCGCCAGATCCTTCAGGCTGCATACAACGCAAGACTTAACTTTGAGACTCTCGACTTGCTTAGGCTCGAACAGTTAAGTAATGCAGAAGCGCGGTTGTTGATTGATCGGCTGGCCAGCCGACAGCGAGTGGCTGTGAGTGAAGAGGCTAAGGATCTCCTGGCTCAGCAGTTTGGGTGCAGCGCATTCTTTATTACCACCTTCCTGCAGGCCGCGCGTGAAAAGAACAACAGTCTGGTGTCGTACCTTGATTGCGAGCGACTGTACGTGGATGAACTGCTCGGTGGCCGTATTCAAAATCACTTTGCCGATCTCCTGGAAGAGATCGCCCCCACCACTGATCTTCGTCTGGCGGTTGTCCGACTTCTCTGGGAATCGATTGCCGGGGATCAGCGAGTAGCATCGTTCGAAGCCTGCCGAAGGCGATTGCATGTCAAAGGCGAGGAGATGGAAGAGATCCTCCAACAGCTGCACATTCAGGAGTTCGTCAACTGGGATGGGAGTTTGGTTGAATTCGCAGACGGACCTCAGGCCTGGAAAGATTATCTAAAAACTCGCTATCGCCTGATCGTGATGAATGAGCCACGCGCGCTTGTTGTTGCCGACGCGTTAACTGATTCCTTGAAACGTGCGCCGCATACGATGGCTCGTCATTACAAACAGGTTCAGCCGTACGATCTGCGCGACGTCCTTTTGCGATTCAACTGTCAATCTGTCCCTGCAGTACTTTTTAACTACGCAGAGTTCAGTAAACGTTGGAAGGGGGCCGGACTGGAGGAAACAATAGTAGGCGTGGGAGCCGAGACTGATTTGTTTTCCTTGCCCCAAGTAGTTCACGTAGCCAGCGCAGCGTCTTTCAATAGCGAGTTGCGACAGGTGTGCGAAGAGCGTCGCTGCATGGCGGCTCACGCCTTTGAGGGTAGCGTTTACTCGGACGCACGTGAGATCGTTTGGCTGGCGGCGGAGGTTGAGTCGAAACAAGAGGTGGCCCCCGATCTGGTGGAACTCTGGTGTGATCGGCTGGACCGGCTCGCGATAACCGGTGGGTTCAGAAGACATCAGATCTGGCTAATTTCCAACGAAGGGTTTAATCAAGAGGCCAGTGCGTTGCTGGTCCGTCGCGGTGCGCTCGCGTCCAGCCAACAACAGGTGGACCTTCTGTTGGACCGCATTGGCGCCTCCTCGGTGCCTGAGATTCAGCCACTTGAAGGGACCAATGAGTTCCTCGTCGTGATCCCAATGGGCGAAGATAATGAGTTGCTGGCAGCGAACACCGTTGAACAAATTGCCCGCCGTTTGAGTTTTAGACCAGAGGCCATAAACCAGATCAAGACCGCCATTGTCGAGGCTTGCATCAACGCCTCCGAACACAGTTTCAGTCCGGACCGAAAAATTTATCAGCGTTTTCGCGTCGAAAATGATAGATTAGTCATCACCATATCGAGCCGCGGCGTCGTACCCACTAACATCGGCGGTAACGTAGGACAAAGCGAGAACCATGAAACTGCTGATCTCGGTGATGAGCGACGCGGGTGGGGCCTGAAACTGATTCGCTCTTTAATGGACGAAGTTGAGTTCGAAAGAGTCGACGAAGGCACGCGTCTTAGAATGACGAAATATCTGCGCAATAGTTCAACCTAAACCCGACCTGGCTTTATCTAATTTGCCCTCATTCGAACGCGGAGGGAGCTTTCGAATGGAAACGAATACCACCATCAGGTCGCACTGTGTGGGGACCACCGCCGTCGTCTACGCAAGCGACTACCTTAATAAACTCACGGGCGAAAGAATCGAGCGTGAATGCCGTCGGCAACTCGATTCCGGATGCCGTGCGCTTGTGATCGATTTCAGTGATACCGAACTCGTAAACAGCATCGGTGTATCTATCCTCCTCGGAATCATCGACGTTGCCGAGAGAAACGGCGCGGAGGTGGTCTTCTCCGACGTCAATAATCAAACCCGAGCGCTTTTTGACATGCTCGGTCTAACTCGTCTCGTCGCCGTGGCGAAGGATGAGAACGAGGCCCTCACCAGTCTCTCACTCACGCCGCCACCTCCCGCTGTTAATTAGCCCAGAACCAAATGGACCAATCAAATCAGCAACTAATTCACACCTTCGGCGCTCTTGCGGACTTAGGCCAAGAAGTAGCGAACACCGGCGACTTCAATGAGATGGTCCAAACGTCGATTCATTTGTTGCTTGGAACATTGGCGTTGCGACGCGGCGCGGTTGTGGAATGCGGCACCGCGGCTTCAATGGACTGTGTCGCCGTTTGGGGCGTGGACAGATCGTCGATTGAGGCGCTGGAGATTTGCGACGAAGAGAAAGCGCCCCTTGTTGATGCCACCTTGAACAGTCTGTTGCTGAAGAACGGTTCGACAAACGGATTCATCGGT
>Ga0070687_100000852_pt1 | contig 10207 bp, 9 predicted proteins | sample KBSS33LmetaG_FD_64678 | JGI IMG/M metagenome (GOLD analysis project Ga0070687, IMG submission 64678) | Switchgrass rhizosphere microbial communities from Kellogg Biological Station, Michigan, USA - KBS S3-3L metaG | ecosystem: Host-associated > Plants > Roots > Rhizosphere ... | reverse complement strand
GGCGGGGCCGCGAATGCGTCCGTTTGTGGGACGCGGAGCGCCGATTGTGAACAGCGGCGGCGGCGCGGCGGGGCGGGGGAGCGTGCCCGCCGGGCACGGGTTCCTGGAGGCGGGCGGGCGCCGGCTGGAGTACGCCTGGCACGGCCCGCCGCCGGACGCCGCGCCCACGCTGGTGTTCCTGCACGAGGGGCTGGGGTGCGTCTCGCTCTGGCGCGACTTCCCCGAGCGCCTGGCGGAGGCCACCGGGTGCGGCGCGCTGGTCTACAGCCGCGCCGGCTACGGGCGCTCGGACCCGGTGCCGCTCCCCCGGCCCGTGCGCTTCATGCACGACGAGGGGCTGCGGGTGCTCCCGGAGGTGCTGGACGCGGCGGGAGTGCGCGACGCCGTGCTCGTGGGCCACAGCGACGGGGCCTCCATCGCCCTGGTCCACGCCGGGAGCGGGGCGGCCGGCCGGGTCCGCGCCCTGGTGCTGGAGGCGCCGCACGTGTTCGTGGAGGACGAGTCGGTGCGGAGCATCGCCGCCATCGGCGAGGCGTACCGCGACACGGAGCTGCGTGCGAAGCTGGCGCGCCACCACGGCGACAACGTGGACTGCGCCTTCCACGGCTGGAACGGCGTCTGGCTGGACCCCGGGTTCCGCGCCTGGAACATCGAGGAGTACCTGCCGCGCGTGACCGTCCCCGTCCTGGTCGTGCAGGGCGAGGCCGACGAGTACGGCACGCTCGCGCAGGTGGAAGCGGTGCGCGGGGGAGCCGCGGGGCCCGTGGAGACCGTGGTCCTGCCGGGCGTCGGCCACTCGCCGCACCGCGACGCGCCGGAAGCGACGCTGGGGGCCATGGCGCGGTTCGTGTCCGCCGTCCTCGCGAGCTGAGCCACCCGCCCTTGGAGCGACCCACAGCCGGAGCGAATCCATGTCCCACCGCCGTCCCCCCGCGTCCCGCACCCCCGCCCCGGCGGGAGGCTGACGTGCGCCCGGGGAGCACCACCCGCCGCGCCGTGGAGGAGGTTTCGCTCCGGGGCGGCGAGGCCGTGCGCCGCCGGCGCCGCGACACCCTTGCCACCGAGGAGCCGCTGGAGATCCGCGTCGCGCGCGCCGGCGAAGCGGCGCAGCGCATCTCCGTCACCATGCGCACCCCGGGGTCCGATTTCGAGCTGGCCGCGGGGTTCCTGTTCACCGAGGGCGTCGTGCGGTCCGCGGACGACGTCGCCGGCATCCGCTACTGCGTGGACGCCGACGTGGACGGCGCGCAGCAGTACAACGTCGTCAGCGTCCACCTGGCCCGCGGCGCATCCTTCGACCCCGAGCTCCTCCGCCGCAGCTTCTACACGACCTCCAGCTGCGGCGTCTGCGGCAAGGCCTCCATCCAGGCCGTCCGCGGCGAGGCGTGCCCCGTGGCCGGGCCCGGCCCCGCGGTGGACGCGGCGACGCTGCTGTCGCTCCCCGCGCGCCTGCGCGGGGCGCAGGCGGTGTTCGAGCGCACGGGCGGGCTGCACGCCGCGGCGCTCTTCACGGCGGACGGCGAGCTGCTGCGCGCGCGGGAGGACGTGGGACGCCACAACGCCATGGACAAGCTGGTGGGAGCGGGGCTCCTGGCAGGGGAACTTCCCTTCGCGGACCGGGTGCTACTCGTCAGCGGGCGACTGAGCTTCGAGCTGGTGCAGAAGGCGGCGCGCGCGGGGGTCGCGGTGCTCGCCGGGGTCTCGGCGCCGTCCAGCCTGGCGGTGGAGCTGGCCGCGGAGACGGGGATGACGCTGGTGGGATTCCTGCGGGAGAGCCGCTTCAACGTGTACGCCGGCGGGGAGCGGATCGTCGTTCCCGCGGCACCGACCGACCGGGAGGGGTGAACATGACGGCACTGCTGGCGTGGATGGGAGTGGCGGGGATGGTGATGGCCGCGTGCGCGTCGCAGCCGCCGCAGGCCCAGCCGGCGGACGCGGACGCCGCCGCGCAGGCGGCGCCCTCCGCCGCCGCCGCCCCCGCGGCGCCGGACACGCTCCGGCGTCCGCCCGCGCGGCCCCTGGACGGCCGTCCCTGGGTGCCCAGGACGGACACCCTGCGGCTCCAGGGCGACGCCGCGCCCCCGGCGGCGCGGGCTCCGGCGGGGTCCGGCGAGTGGACGGCGGGGGTCACGGAGGTGAAGCGCGGCGGGGGGAGCACCCTCCGGGCGGTCCGCGCGGCGCGCAACGAGGGGTGGGACCGCGTGGTGTTCCAGTTCGACGGCGCCGCGGTCCCCGGCTACCGCGTGGGGTACGTGGACCGGGCGGAGCACTGCGGCTCCGGCGACCCGGTGCAGGTGGCGGGGCAGGGGCGGCTGGAGGTGCGCATCACCCCGGCGCAGGCGCACACCGAGGCGGGGCAGCCCACCATGGCGGAGCGCCAGACCCGGCTCGCGCTCCCGGTGCTCCGGGAGATGAAGCAGACCTGCGACTTCGAGGCGGACGTCACCTGGGTGCTCGGCGTCGCGTCGCCCAACCGGTTCCGGGTGTCGGAGCTGACCAATCCGGCGCGGCTGGTGGTGGACGTGCAGCACTGACTTTTTCGGACGGCGGTACTGCGGGGTGCGGGCATGACCCCGGCTGGCGCCGGGGTCGGGCTTCGGCTCCGTAGCAGACGAAACTACCGTCTGCAACGGAGTCGAGCCCCCGCGAAACTGCCCGCGGGGTCTCGCCCCTTCGGGCCGTAATCCCTCATGCAACTGCCTCGCGAAGGCGCCCGACTGCTGCCGGTCGGGCGCTTTTGCGTCCGCGGTGTTTGCGGGACGGCGTCCTCGGAGCGCCGTCCGCGAAACGCGGCGGGTGCGGGGCGCGTAGGGAGGCCAGGCGCGGCGCCGTCCGGCGCCGTGCGCGAACCCCGCACCCGGGTGGCCTCCATGCCGTGTCTGGTCGTCCTCCTCGCGCTCCTCGTCCCCCGCGGGCTCATCCTGGGCCTCTGGTTCCTGACCGGCTGGTTCCGGGGCATGTTCGACGGGCTGCTCTGGCCGGTGCTCGGCTTCGTCTTCCTTCCCACCACGCTGCTCTGGTATTCCGGCGTGCAGCACTGGTTCGGCGGGGAGTGGGGGCCGGTGGCCGTGGTGGGGCTGGTGGTCGCCCTGCTGGTGGACACCTCCCCCGCGCGCGGAAAGCGCCGCCGGGGGCGCGGCGGGGACTGAGCCCGCGCACGGCCGGGCGCGGGCGCGCTTGCGGGGACGTAAGGCGGGCGGTTGATTTGCGGGGGTCGCCCGTGCCGGCTCCCACCTCCTCCCGCCGCCGCCCATGCAATCCCTCTGGAACGACCTCCTGGTCCCCGGCGTCCCGCTGCTGGAAAAGACGGTCCGCACCCTCGCCGTGTACCTGTTCCTCCTGCTGGGGCTGCGGCTGGCCGGCAAGCGGGAGATGGGGCAGCTCAACCCGCTCGACCTGGTGGTCCTGCTCATGCTGTCCAACACCGTGCAGAACGCCATCATCGGCCCCGACGACTCGCTCACCGGCGGCGTCTTCGGGGCCGTGGTCCTCCTGGTGGCGGACTACGCCGCGCTCCGCTTCCTGTACCGCCACCCCCGCCTGGAGCGCGCAATCGAGGGCGACCCCGAGCTGCTGATCGACGGCGGCGTGGTGATCGACCGGGCGCTGGACCACAACCTCATCACCCGGGCCGAGCTGGAGTCCGCCGCGCGGCGGCAGGGCATCGAGGAGCTGGGCGAGGTGCTGCGCTGCCGGCTGGAGGTGAGCGGCGCGCTCACCTTCGTGCCGCGCGAGCCCACCCCCGACGAGCGCCGCCACGCCGAGCTCCTGGCCCGCCTGGACGCCCTGGAGCGGCGGCTGGCAGGGCTGGCCGGGGCCGGTGGCGCGTAGCGCTCCGCCCCACCGGCCCCACGACGCCTCCGGCGCGTTTCCACAGGTCTTCGCGCGGCTCGGGCACCGGCCGCCCGAAGCTGGCCCATCCGCCCGCCGCGTCCTACCTTGCCGATGCCCCGAAGCCCGCGCCGCATCCTCCGCCGAGGTGTCCATGACCGAGACTCCCGCTCCCACGCACGCCGCCGATGCCTGGCCCAGCCTCCCCCTGGCCGGGTGGGAGGACACCCGCGCCACCCTGCACATGTGGACGCAGGTGGTGGGCAAGGTGCGCCTGGCGCAGACCCCGTGGATCAACCACTGGTGGCACGTGCCGCTGTACGTCACCCCGCGCGGCCTCACCACCGCCGCCATGGCGTACGGCGCCGGCAGCTTCGAGATCGCCTTCGACTTCGTGGACCACCGGCTTCGGGTGGACGCAGGCGGCGCGGGCTCGCGCACCCTGCCGCTGGAGCCCCGCTCCGTCGCCGACTTCCACCGCGGGCTGATGGACGCGCTCGCGTCGCTGGGGATCCGCCCGCGCATCTGGCCCGTGCCGGTGGAGGTCCCCGACCCCGTCCCCTTCCCGGAGGACCACGCCCACGCCTCGTACGATCCCGAGTACGCGCGCCGCTTCGGGCAGGCGCTGGTGAGCGCGGACCGCGTGCTGCGGGAGTTCCGCTCCGGCTTCACCGGCAAGTGCAGCCCCGTGCACTTCTTCTGGGGGAGCTTCGACCTGGCGGTGACCCGCTTCTCCGGGCGCGCCGCCCCGCCGCACCCCGGCGGCATCCCCGGCCTCGCCGACTGGGTGACGCGCGAAGCGTACTCGCACGAGGTGAGCAGCGCCGGCTGGTGGCCCGGCGGCGGCCCCTTCCCCGACGCCGCCTTCTACGCCTACATGTACCCGCAGCCCGCCGGCTACGCCGACGCGCGCGTGCGCCCGCCGGAGGCCCTCTACCTCGCCGACGCCGGCGAGTGGGTCCTCTCCCACGAGGCCGTCCGCGCCGCCCCCGACCCGGACGGCGCCGTGCGCGCCTTCCTGGAGGACACCTACGCCGCCGGTGCCGAGCTGGCCGGCTGGGACCGCGCCGCCCTGGAGCGCCCCGCGTGAGCCCGGCGCGGTCCGGCCGCGGCGCGGGGAAGCCGGCGCCGCCGCCCGCGCTGGAGCGCGCCCTCGCGGGCGCGGCCGTGGGCGGGGCACTCGCCTTCGTCGTGGGAGCGGCGGTGCTGGGGATGGCGACGAGAGGCTACGTCGCGCCCCGCGGAGCCGCCGGACAGGCGCTGCTGTTCTGGGCCGGCGGCGTGATCGCCTGCGCGGGCGTGGGCGCCGGCGCCGCGGCCGCGGCTCGCCGGGGTCCGGACGCCTGGCGGGGGCCGCTCGTCCTCCTTTTCGTCGCGGCCGTCGCCGGCGTGCTCGGCGGATTCGGTGCCGATGGGCGCTGGGACACCCGGGGAGCCCTCGCCGGCGTGGGGACCGTGCTCGCGGCCGTAGTGGGGCTGGGGGCGTTCGCGCTCGCGCTCGCCCACGACGTGGAGAGCCGCGCCGCCGGCGCCACGCTCCGGCTGCTCCACGCGCTCCCCCTCGGGCGCGGGGCGGACCCACTGGCATTTCTGCGCGAGCGCCGCCGGCGCCGGGTCCGGGCGCGGCCCTGCCCGCCGGAGTGGGTGGAGATCGTGGAGCGCAACTTCCCCCTGTACAACCACCTCCCCGGTCCGGACCGGCGGCGCCTGATGGAGCACGTGCAGGTGTTCCTGGACGAGAAGCGCTTCGAGGGGTGCGGCGGCCTGGAGGTGACCGACGAGGTGCGCGTCACCGTAGCCGCGCAGGCCTGCCTGCTCCTGCTGGGACAGGAGCCGCACTACTATCCGCGCCTGCGCTCCATCCTGGTGTACCCGGCTGCGATGCTGCCCCGCCGCGTCCGGGCGGAGGTGCGGGACGGCATCGAGGAGCAGCCCCGACCCATCCGCGGCCAGTCGTGGAGCCACGGCACGGTGCTCCTGTCCTGGCGGAGCACCCTGGACTGGGCGCGCACCCACGACGACGGCAGGAACTTGGTCCTGCACGAGCTCGCGCACCAGCTCGACCAGGAGGACGGCCACGCCGACGGCACCCCGTACCACGGCTCGTACGACGCCTTCCTCGCCTGGACCCGGGTCATGGCCGACCACCACGCCGCCCACGCCGCGGCCGTGGAGCGCGGCGTTGAGACGGTGCTCGACCCGTACGGTGCGGAAAGCCCCGCCGAGTTCTTCGCCGTGGCAACCGAGGCGTTCTTCGAGCGACCCCGCGCGCTCCGGCGCCGCCACCCCGAGCTGTACCAGGAGCTGCGCGGCTACTACGGCCAGGACCCGGCCGCCTGGCGCCCCGGCCCCCGGGCGGGAACCCCCGCGGCATGATCCGGTAACAGACAGTCCGTTCCCACCCCACCGTCATCCGTCCAGAGAATGGATCGCATGCACTCGAACAATCGTTGGCTCAGGCTCGGGGCCTCCGGCGTCCTGGGCGCCGGCCTGCTGCTCGGCGGCGCGGCGCCGCGCCTGGACGCCCAGGGCGGGCCGCAGGGCACCCCCGCGCCCGCGCCCCGCGAATCGTACGGCCCGTGGGGGATCGACGTGCCCGGCATGGACCGCACCGTCCGCCCGCAGGACGACTTCTTCCGCTTCGTCAACGGCGGCTGGCTCGACCGCACCGAGATCCCGGCGGACCGCTCCAACTACGGCTCCTTCACCTGGCTGGCCATGGAGGCTGACCTGGCGAACCGCCGGACCATCGAGGAGGCCGCCGCCTCCCGGAGCGCCGCGCCCGGCTCCGAGCAGCGCAAGGTGGGCGACTACTACCAGAGCTTCATGGACACCGCGCGCATCCAGCAGCTGGGGATCCAGCCGCTCCGCGCCGAGCTGGCGCGCGTGGCCGCGGTGAGCGGCAAGGCGCAGCTCCCCACCGCCTTCGCGCGCCTCCAGCGGCTCGGCGTGCAGACGCCCGTGGGCTTCATGATCTGGCAGGACGCCCGGCAGGCCGACCGCTACATCCTCAACGTGGCCCAGTCGGGGCTCGGGCTCCCCGAGCGCGACTACTACACCGAGGCCAAGTTCGCCGACCAGCGCGCCGCGTACGTCCGCTACGTGGAAACGCTGCTGCGCCTGGCCGGCGAGCGCGACCCCGCCGGCGCGGCGCGCGGCATCCTGGCGCTGGAGACCGAGCTGGCCAAGGGCCACTGGGAGGGCGCCCGCGCCCGCGACGCCGAGAAGACGTACAACCTGTACAGCCCCGCCAAGCTGGACTCGCTCACCCCCAGCTTCTCCTGGGCCGGGTACCTGCGGGGCACCGGCGCGCAGGCGACGCCGGCCGTGGTCGTCCGCATGCCCGACTACTTCCAGAACATGGACCGCGTGGTGCGGCAGGTGCCGCTGCCCACCTGGAAGCAGTACATGACCTTCAAGCTGGTGGAAGCGTACGCCGACGAGCTGAGCCGCCCCTTCGAGGACGCCAAGTTCCAGTTCGCCGGGCGCACGCTCCAGGGGCTGCAGCAGCCCCGCCCCCGCTGGGCGCTGGGCGTGGCCGCGGTGGAGGGGGCCATGGGGCAGCTGGTGGGCAAGATGTACGTGGAGCGCAACTTCACGCCCGCGTCCAAGGCCCGCATGCAGGAGCTCATCACCAACCTCCTGGCCGCCTTCCGCCAGGGGATCGACGAGCTGGAGTGGATGACTCCCGAGACCCGGGCCCGCGCGCAGGAAAAGCTCGCCAAGTTCAACGTCAAGATCGCGTACCCCGACAGGTGGCCCGACTACTCCGGGCTGGAGGTGCGCCGCGGCGACCTGGCCGGCAACGTGATGCGCGCCGCCGAGTTCGCGCACGAGCGGGCGGTGGGCCGGCTGGGCAAGCCCATCGACCGCACCGAGTGGGGGATGACCCCGCAGACGGTGAACGCGTACTACAGCAGCACCATGAACGAGATCGTGTTCCCGGCCGCCATCCTCCAGCCGCCGTTCTTCAACCCCACCGCCGACGACGCGGTGAACTACGGGGCCATCGGCGCGGTGATCGGGCACGAGATCAGCCACGGGTTCGACGACCAGGGCTCGCGCTCCGACGGCGACGGGAACCTGCGCAACTGGTGGTCCGACGGCGACCTGCGCGAGTTCGGCAAGCGCACCGACGCGCTCGTGGCGCAGTACAACGCCTTCAGCCCCGCCCCGGGGGTCAACGTCAACGGGCGCTACACCCTGGGCGAGAACATCGGCGACCTGAGCGGGCTGGCCGTGGCGTACAAGGCGTACAAGATCGCCACGCGGGGCAGGGACGTGCCGGTCATCGAGGGCTTCACCGGCGACCAGCGGTTCTTTCTGGGGTGGGGGCAGATCTGGCGGCGCGAGTACCGCGACGCCGACATCCGCCAGCGGATCCTGACCGACCCGCACTCGCCGAGCGAGTTCCGCACCAACGGGCCGCTGCGCAACTTCGAGCCGTTCTACACGGCGTTCGGGGTCAAGCAGGGGGACCGCATGTACCTGCCGCCGGAGCAGCGGGTGAAGATCTGGTGAGTTCTTCGCTTCGATCGTTCTGAAGGCCGGCCCGGGTCCGAGTTCGTGGATCCGGGCCGGTTTCTTTTTACGGAACGGCTGACGGCGGGTTCGGGCGTGCCCCCCGCGGGGCGCGGGGGTCGGGCTTCGGCTCCGTAGCAGACGAAACGACCGTCTGCAACGGAGTCGAGCCCCGCAAACTGCGCGGGTCTCGCCCCTTCGGGCCGTAATCCCTCACGCGGGGGGCGGGTTTAACGCGCGGTGGCTCGGGGGCGTCGTGGTTCCGTCGGCCATCCTTCCCCTGTCCCGGAGCCGCTCATGAAGATTCGCCTGGTCCTCTGCCTCCCGGCCGTCGTGCTCGCGCTCGCGGGCGGTGCCCGCGCGCAGGGGGCGTCCGCCACGGCCGTGTCGGGGCCGGAGGGGGACGTCGCGGCGGTGCGGGCGGGGGTGCTCCACTCGGGGGAGGCGGCCAACGCCGGCGACCCGGACGCCGTCATGGCGCTGTACGCGCGCGACGTCGTCCTGAGCTATCCCGGCGTCCCCGACATGGACTACGAGACGCTGGCGCGCGGGTACCGCGAGATGCTGCGGACGCCGGGCGTCACCCTGCGCACCGTCCCCGAGATCCACGAGATCCTGGTGTCAGGCGACCTGGCGGTGGTGCGGGTGACCTGGACCACCACCATCACCGAAGGAGCGCGCGCCGCCACCCGCCTCGCCCGCGACCTCCAGGTGTGGCGCAGGGAGCGGGACGGGAGCTGGAAGTTCGCGCGTGGGATGCACTACCGCGCCCCGCTCCCCGCCCCGGCGGATTCCGCGGCCCGGCACCGGCGGAGGTGAGGCGGCGGGGGCGGGGCCGCCCCCCGGGCCGCGACAAAGGCTTTGCGCGCGGCGGGGGCGCACCCTAACTTGGGGGGCACCCCTCCCGCGCCTCCCCGGCGCGCCTCTCCTGCCGTCCCGCTCCTTCCGGAGGCTTCCATGCTCAGGAGCATCGCCGCCGTGCTCTTCGGTTTCGTCTTCATCGCCGCGCTGTCCATCGGGGCGGACGTGGTGCTCAGGCAGGCCCTGCCCACCGCCTTCGACGCCGCGGGCCGCGTGGACAGCGTCCTCATCCTGCTGCTGATCATGGGCTACGTGGGATTGTTCGCCGTCACCGGGTGCTACCTCACCGCCCGCCTCGCCCCCGGCCGCCCCATGCTCCACGCGCTGGTCCTGGGCGTGCTCGGGCTCGCCTTTTCCGTGGCCGGCACCGTCGCCGCCTGGGACACCGCGCCGGCCTGGTACCACGCGGCCTCGCTCGCGCTGGTGATGCCCTACGCCTGGGTCGGCGGGCGCCTCCGCGAGGTGGAGCTGGAGCGCACCGGCCAGGGCGCCGCGGTCGCGGACCCGCGCCCCGCCTGAGCTCCCCGGGGCCGCCCGCCCCGGTCCGCGCCCACAGTGCCTGCGAAGCCCCTCCGTCCCCGCGGCGGAGGGGCTTCGCCGCTCCGCACTCCCGCACTTTCGCACTCCGTCTCCCGTCCCCTAATCTGTCCCGTACTTCGTACTCGCTACAGAACCCACGGTGACCATGAGCGATCGTCCGGCACCCCGCGCGCGGGACCTGGGCAGGGAGCGGCAGGCGGGGATCTTCGTGGCGGGCGTGGGGGGGCGGCGCCCCGCCGTGCCCGTGGACCCGGCGCGGCTGGAGGCGGCGGCCCGCCGGGCCATGTCCCCCGAAGCCTTCGCCTACGTGGCGGGCGGCGCGGGCGCGGAAAGCACCGTGCGCGCCAACCGCGAGGCCTTCGAGCGCTGGCGCATCGTGCCGCGCATGCTGCGCGACGTGTCCGTGCGCGACACCTCGGTGGAGCTCTTCGGCGCGCGCCTGCCGTCGCCCCTG
>Ga0070687_100000849_pt1 | contig 10224 bp, 5 predicted proteins | sample KBSS33LmetaG_FD_64678 | JGI IMG/M metagenome (GOLD analysis project Ga0070687, IMG submission 64678) | Switchgrass rhizosphere microbial communities from Kellogg Biological Station, Michigan, USA - KBS S3-3L metaG | ecosystem: Host-associated > Plants > Roots > Rhizosphere ... | reverse complement strand
TCGATGAGGGCCCAGGTGACGTTGGAGGGCTGGTAGCGGTCGGGATTCGATTCGGCGACGTGGCGCCCGAGCGCGCCGAGGGCGGTGTGGTACGGGAGCGGCGAGGCGGTGCCGGTGCGGACGGTCTCGTCGATGTAGCGCGCCACCAGGAGCCCGACCGCAGCCGACTCGACGTAGCCCTCCACCCCGGTGATCTGTCCGGCAAAGTAGATCCGCTCATCGCGCTTCGTCCGGAACGCCGGCGTCAGGTGCTTCGGACCGTTGATGAACGTGTTGCGGTGCATGGAGCCGAATCGCGCGAAGGTGGCGTTCTCGAGGCCGGGGATGGTGCGGATCACGCGCTGCTGCTCCGGCACCTTCATCTTGGTTTGGAAGCCGACCAGGTTGAAGTAGTCGTCCGAGAGGTCTTCCTTGCGGAGCTGGATGACGGCGTGCGGCCGCTCGCCGGTCTCGGGATGCTCGAGGCCGACCGGCTTCATCGGGCCGAAACGCAGCGTCTCGAGGCCGCGGCTGGCGATCTCCTCGACCGGCAGGCAGCCCTCGAAGTGCACGGCCTTCTCGAAATCGTGGGCGACGAACAGCTCCGCCGACAGCAGCGCGGCCACGAAGGCCTCGTACTGCTCCTGGTTCATGGCGGCGTTGAGGTAGTCGGTCGCGGAGCCCTTGCCGTAGCGCGACTTCCAGTAGAGCTTCGAGAAGTCGAGCGAGTCGGCGGCCACGATCGGTGCGATGGCATCGTAGAAATAGAGCCCGTCGCGGCCGAGGAACTCGTCGATGGCGTGGAAGAGCGGATCGCTGGTGAGCGGCCCGGTGGCGACGACCAGAAAGTCGGCGTCGCCGCGGTCGAGCGTCGTCACCTCCTCGCGTCGCACGGTGATCCCCGGCGTCTCGCCGATGACCCGCGTCACCGTGGCGGAGAAGCGGTCCCGGTCGACGGCGAACGCGTCGCCGGCGGGGACGCGTGCTTCCTCCCCGGCGGCCACGACCATGGAGCCCATCAGCCGCATCTCCTGCTTGAGGAGCCCGACGGCGTTCGTCGGCGCCGAGGAGCGGAAGGAGTTCGAGCAGACCAGCTCCGCCAGGTTCGACGTCGCGTGCGCCGGCGTCGACTTCACGGGGCGCATCTCGCAGAGCTCGACCGCGTGGCCGCGCCGCGCCAGGGCGAACGCGCATTCACTGCCGGCCAGGCCGGCTCCGATGATCCTGATTTTGGCCATTGCATTGCTCGGCGCCCGCGAGGCGCGGACGGTCAGTTCGAAGGCTCGTTCTGCGTGAAGTGGACGGCGCCGTCGCCGCGGACCTCGCCGTACTTCTGCTCGAACAGTGCGAGGTTGTGGCCCAGCGCCTCGAGGAACTGCTTGGCGTGCAGCGGCGTGAGGATCACCCGGCTGTAGATCTTCACGTCGTCGCGGCCCGGCACCACCCGCCCCAGGTCGATCACGAACTCGCTCTGCGAATGGATGATGTTGGCGAAGTTGACGTACTGGCCCTGGGCGACGTTCTCGTCGAGGACGATGCGGATCGTCTGCGGCTGCGGCGGCTGATTTTCCATCGGCCTGCTCAACGGAGAGCGCGTCAGGCCGAATTCCTCGCCTGCACCACCCGCAGCGGCGCGTCGCAGACCGCCGCCAGCACCGTCGCCGTCGCGTTCGTGTGCAGCCCGCCGACCTGCACCAGCACCGCGTCCGCGATCTCCTCGAAGGCCACGCCCTGCAGGTTGAGCCGCGAGAGGGCCACCTCCAGCGGCGACATGCTCGGGTTGAACGCCGCGTTCTCCGCGTACGCACCGGTGACCACCACGCCGCCGGCCGTGCGCAGCGCCACGCCCGCATACGCCTTCGAATACGGCGCATAGCTCATCCGCGCCGCCTTCAGCGCCTGCGCCGCCAGGTCGTCGGTCACGCCGCCGTCGCCGGTCTCGATGGCGTGCTGCTCGCGCTGCATCAACCCGCCGTCGATGCCGAGGTCGCGCGGGCCGAACGCGTCCGGCAGCAGCTCCTGCAGCGAGTGCGTGCCGGCCGGCGTGCGGATCACCAGTCCCGGCGCCGTAACCAGCTCGTTGAGGAACTGCCGGCAGTAGCCGCACGGCGCCGCCGTCACCGCCAGCAGGTCGATCCCCTCTTCCCCGTGCATCCAGGCGTTGGTGATGCTCGACTGCTCCGCGTGCACGGTGAAGCTGAGCGCTTCTCCCGCGAACTCGACGTTCGTGCCGAAATAGAGATTGCCCGAGAGGCCGCGCGACACGACGCCCACGCGGAAGTTGGAGATCGGAGGCCGTGCCAGTTGCGCCGCCTCGGGCAGGAGGCGCGTCATCAGCTCCGGCACATCGATCCCCGCGGCGCGAGCGAGGCGCGCGGCGTCGGCGGCGGGAATGATGGCGAGCGGGAACGCACGAGGGGCAGTCATGAGCGGGAGGATAGCGCCTCTCCGCGGGCCTTCTGTAACGTTTCGAGGAGCTCCTTCACTACTGCAGCGAAGGAGGAGGAACCATGCCAAAGGCATCGGATTCAACGGGAGGCAAGCCCGTCCTCAAACTTGCCGGCGCCGATTCGGGCGTCGATCTCACCTCGCTCGCCGTCTTCGCCCTCGACTCCCAGGGGAAGGTGCTGAATGCGGCTCTCGTCAACAATCAGGGGCAGTTCGACGTCCCCGCCAGCGCGCTCGCCTCGGCCGCCCGCGTGGTCGTCGCGCCGGCTCCGCGCGGCAATGAGACCCCCGATCTCGAGAACGCCGTTCCCTTCAGCCTCCGCGATTTCAGCGCCCGGCTCAAGGGCGACGCCGTGTTCGAGATCGACAAGTCGCGCTGGGCGCGGCTCTACCCGGTCCGGCGCTGTGCGGACGGCTCGATCGAGCACTGTTACCCCTATCCGTACGTGGTCAAGGCGCTGGAGCTGCGCGCGCTGGCCGGCGTCGAAGGCGCGACGATCAAGGCCAAGTCGCAGATCCAGGACCTGGCCCGGATCTCGTCCGACCTGTCGCTGTTCCCCCGCAAGTGCAGCCCGCTCTGCGACGGCGAGGTGGAGGTCTACAAGCGCGTCTGCTGCTGCCCGCCGCTCGTCTATCGCGACCCGCGGATCTACGACATCATCCGGCAGCTCGAGCGGATCGTGGTCACGATCCCGGTCGGCCCCGTCGGTCCGATCGGTCCCGATCCGGGACCCGACCCGGCGCCCTACTATCGTCTGACCTCGCGGCCCACGCCGCTGATCCACGAGAGCGGCACCGTCGACGAAGGGGCGGTCAACGCCGCCTCCGATCTGCAGGCCCTGCGCAGCCTCGCGCCGGCCGAGCAGCTCGCCTACATCGACGCGCGGCCGTATCTCTACTGCTGGATCTGCAACTGCGGCGCGCCCACGCGCGTCGGCCGCGGCTTCCTGCAGCCGGACGGCACGTTTCACATCTGCTGGGGCGAGCCGCTCACGTACTTCCGGGCGTTCTGCCGCGAGCAGTTCGCGTTCAAGGTCACGCAGGTGGTCAACGGCGTGCCGACCGTGATCTACGACGGCGTGGCCGCGAATCAGTGGTACGGCAGTCCGAGCGGCGTCGAGCTGGTGACGCACAACCCGCACGCGCAGTCCTGCGATCACGGCGGGACCATTCCGGTCGACGGCGCCGCCGCGATCCTGCTCGACATCGGCCTCACCGACGCGTGGCACCTCAAGACGCCCGACGCCGACGGACCGCTTTCCGTGGCCACACCCGCCGACTTCAACGACGGGCTGCTCTACCCCGGCCCGGTCGCGAACCGCTCCCGCAACATCAACCTGGGCGGGACGCTGTCGCTCCTGTACGGCTTCACCGAGTCGCTGCGCAGCGTGGCGAGGTACTACCGCGTCAGCGTCGTCCGCGCGAACGCCAACGGCGATCCGGCCGGCACGCGCCGCTACTTCGACCAGAGCCTCTCCTGGTACTACCTCGTCTTCACATCGGCGGGCCTGGAGATTCAGTCGCAGTTTCTCGGCCCGCAGCCGGCCGGTCCGCTGGCAGGCCTGTACCTGATCCCCTATCGCGCCGACCACGAGTACAAGAGCAACCAGTTCCACGCCTACGTCGACACGACCGCGCTCCCCGAGGGGCGGTACCTGCTGACGCTGGAAGTCTTCGATGCCGCCGGCCACCGCCTGCACCCCACCGGCACTCCGGCGATCGATCCGGCCGACGTGGCAGGCGCGTTCACCTTCAACCGCTGGTACCAGGAGACCGGCCCGACCGCGGTCGTCCCGTACGGCGCCCTGACGCACATGCTGTGGTGGGACAACCGCCCCGTCACCGCCGACATCGTCGAGCTGCGCCAGGACGGCACCGGCTCCGATGCCGAGTGCCAGTTCCTCTCCGGTCCCGCCGACTCGGAGTTCAGCATGGCCTTCCGCGCCTACCACCCCGAGCCGCTGTTCCTGGAGGGCTACTCCTCGAACTGGCGGCGTGGACTCGGCGGCGGCAGCGGTTCCCTCGGCGGCGGCAGCTCCAACGCCGGCCAGCCTCCCGCAGCCCCGGCCATCTCGGACGCCGTCTCGTTCGAGGACATGCTCACGCCCGCCGACCGCAAATGCGCCTTCTCGGTGAACCTGAACGTGTCGTCGAAGACGAGCAACGGCTTCGGCCGCCTCGGCATCGACGCCCACGACCAGGCCGCCTTCGCGGTGGAAATCGTGTGAAGTGATGGACATGGCAGGAGGACAGGCGATACGCCTGTCCTCCTCGCCAGGTTTCGACAAACGTGCAGGTGAACCGGCTCGCCCCGTCGCGGCAGAGGTGCTTCGGCCCCTTCAGGCCGCTGCGAACCCTACTTGAGGCTGTCGCCATGGAACTGTTCGATTCGGATCGTCGGCGCATGCGCCGCCGTCCACGCGACGAGGTTCGGGTCGACACTGCCGGCGGCCCAGATCGTGGCGTGACTGTGATTCCCTGAGGCGATGGCCGCCTGCGTCTTCATCACGGTGTTCCAGCCGCGCAAATCCGACGAGCCGATGAACGCGTGCTGCGTGAAGAACCACTGGCCCAGGAACAGCTCAACCGGCACCGTCAGAGTCGCCGTCGTCAAGGCGCCCAGGAGCGGCGTGCCGTCCTCGGCGAACCCGGTCACCGGGTTGTAGGTAACCGTGTAGTTCCGCATGAAGGCGTCAGCTTGACCGAAGTATTCGGAGAACTGGAGTGCGTACGCTGTTGTGTATGAGGGGCCGGCGGAGGCCTTCAGGATGAGGCTCTCAATGCCAGAGGTTTGTGGCGCGTCGGCAAGGACCGATACGATGGATTGGATGGCGCGGTCACGGGCATAGGCGTGGTTCAGGATCAGGTTTTCGACCGGAGCCCACCCGCGCCTCAACCGGAGGGCGTTCAGCTCCTCCCACATTCTCGACGAAGAGGCGTGGAGAGCTAGCCTGAGACAGTCCTCTTTGCGCAATGTGGTCTCGGCCGCGATGAACTCCGACGATGGGCCGAAACGGGAAGCGATCAGATCCCGATACCCTTGGACTGTGGCTTTGAATTGCCGATCGAATGCCTCAATCTCGGGGCGGAGAGCGCCGCCGGTGGCAGCTTCTGCCGCGAACCTGTCGATCATCCCATCCAGACCGTGGACGATGGCGGCCGTCTCGAGTTGATCCTTGAAGAAATCAGCAGGCGCGCTGTTCCCATCCAAGTGATTGAACACTTCGTTGATTTCGTAACCGATGAATGCGCCCGCTCCGATAGCGAGTCCAACTCCGATTGCGGGGACCAGCACGCCGCCTGCACCGATCAATTCGCCCGCGAGTAGCACAATGCCGCCCGCGGTTTTCATGTCATTCGCGGCCAAGGCGATCCCTGCGCCGCTCAGCGCGTCGTCGATCAGCCCTCCGTCGTACGACACGGGCGAACTTCCGAGCCCGCCGGAGATGATGTACTTCGAGATGCTCGTCTGCGCATCGGTGATGATGATGGCCGTGCCGTGCCAGTTGCCGACGCTCACCTCCCTTTCCGGAACGGTAACCGTGTAGCCATCGTTCACCGCGTCCGTAACGGCGATCAGCACACCGATGTTGGTGTGTATCGTCGAGCTCACCGCGGGCCAGTTCGCTTTCGTAATTCCGAAACGGATCGGTACGCCCCGTCTCATGGCCATGTCCATGACTCTGACGGCGGATACGCCTCGCATCCCAAGCGACTCCCAGACGTGATGTTCCAGCGCCGATGCCGCTGCGCCGGCGAAGCTGTGGAACGTCGCCACCGCGACCGGATTGGAGTTGCTACTCCAGGCAAAGGTCTGGCCGATCGGCATATCGAACCCGAGTGCCAGGGTGTGGTGCGGATCGGAGATCGAGCTGCGGAGATCGAAGTTGAGCAGTTCCAGGACCCATCCGACAGCCGCTCCCTGTCCCCAGCGGACGCCCAGTTGATTCGCGATCGCTTCTCGATGACCGGCAACCTGCATGTGGTAAGCCGCGCCGGCGGCGAAAAGCATCCCGCCGTTCACCGGCTCAGCCAGGACCGCCGGCGCGGCAGAATCGAAGGTATCGTCGACTCGCCGGGGCAGGTCATCCATCGCGGCTGCGAGATGCGCACGGGCCGATTCGAATTCGGCCACAGACGTTCGTCCGTAGTCGATCGCCACACTCAGGGTGTCGGCGGTGTGCATCTGGTTTTCCGCCGTGACGGCTGAGCGCAACGGCTGCTCGTAGGTGAGCGTACGAAGTCCCGGCGCGTTCATCGCGGCGGCAGGGCCGCGTGCGACTTCAACTCCGTCCAGATAGATGACGGAAGAGAGCTTCACGTTCTCAGGCGTTGTGAGCAGCGTTCCTCCATGTGTGTGGATGATGGCTTCGTCAGCAGCCGTCGCCGCGACAGGAAAGACGGTAATGCGCTTTCCGGCGAGCTCCGGAAGACTTGCCCGTAGCGTTGCGCCGGTGAGGCTCGTGAGCGGCCGGATTTGCACCGTGAGGTAGGCGCGGAGCGCGTTCGGCACCAGCGATGAAACGGCGAGCCCCGGCTGTGACGCCACCGGCAGGGGCAGGATCTCGGTGAGCAGAGAGTGCAGCTGCGGGACGATCTCCGTGTACCCGAACACCATACGAGGATCGATGCCTGAAGGTGTCGCGGCCGCGGTCACCGCATCAATTTGATCGAAGTGCTGCTCCAGGAGGTCGACGTCGTAGTCAAAGTCATCTGGATGTGCGGCGGAGGGAACGCGAGGGGCATAGCGGATCCGCTGTGACGTCTCGTCAAGGGCACCGGTGGCCCGCACGGCTGTCAAAAGCGTCGAGACCGGTGGCGGGGCCGCCGGGTGGATTGAGGGAGCGTGAATCGAGATTTGCTTGAACGCCGCGTCTAGCTGAATCCAGTGACCGTCCGCGTACACGGCCACCCACGCGTGTTCGAACTCGACCTTTCCCTCAGGAGTGACGGACGCGGGAATCCCGCCAGTCTGCAGCGTTCGCGCCGCACTGGCGGCGGAGTCGGTGCCGATCCAGGCGCGCATCTGAGCAGCGGTCGCGAGAACGCGTCCTCTGACGTAGCGCGCCGGGTAGCCGCCGGTCCGGAACGAGGCGACGAGCAGGTTCGCGATGTCGAGTGCGTTCCCGGACAGTTGCCGCAGGGTCAGGTCAGCTCCCTTGCGGCTTCCGTAGTAAGGCTCGAACAGAACCGTATTGCGGACTTCATCGTAGATCCGGAGTGGGTTCCGCATGAGACGATCGGTGAAGGCGACGATCGCGGCGCTGCGCGGCGCGTCTTCGGTCACGAACAAATCGGCCGGGACGGGCGCTACGACAAGATCGTACGCGCCTGTTGCGGGTGGCGCGACGGCGCGCCGCCGCCCTACCCGGTCCATCAGCGGCGTCAGGATCTGCGTCGCGGCGACGTCGAGCTTCGGTACATACGGCCGCGAGGAGTCACCTGTCGAATTCGAACGATCGGCGGCGGCCACCACGGCTTGGGCATTGCGGTCTTGCGCGACGAGCGCTCCAGCGCTGACCAGAACAGCGACGATACCCATTCCTGTAAAGAACCGGTGGACCATGGCGCCTCCCCGGCGAGGCACGCTCGTCGAGGCGTCGAAAGTGGCGCCTCGTCAGCGCTCCCGAATGCCGTACTTCAGGAAGCAAATCGCGAGCCGACGCAGACCGGTCACGGATTCAGAACGGCCCGGTACACTTGGAACCTCTTCGCTCATCCGCCTTCCGGACTGGCTCTCCGCCACCAGTAGCTACCACACGTCGGACTCGGGCGGCCTGACTGCGGCTCGCTCCGGCGATCATGGATGCCGTGGTCTACGTGCAGACCACGACACCCGTGCGCCCCCTCGTGCACCCACAGCCGTAATCGCGGCCGTTCGTCGCGAATCAACCCCAGTAATAGATCGGGAACTTGTAGTCGTCCCGGTCGCCGCTCGGGTCTTCACTGCAGCCGAAGATCCGAATGAACTGCGGCCCGACGATCTGCAGACCCACGCCGTAGCGCCACTCGGAGCCCTCCCAGCCGCGGTAGGCGGCCACGAATCCGAGCTGGCCGAACGGGCTCGTCGTGGTGGCGACGGTATTGACGGTGTAGAGGACCAACGCTTCATTCTCGCGGAAGCCGAGGAGATAGACGCTGTCGACGGTGCCGTTCCGTTGCGTGGCCAGGGCGAAGCACTGGTACTGATCGTCGTCGTCCTGGTCGGGCAGGTCGTTGGTTTCCCCCATGTGCTCCCAACTCTGCGGATCGTTCTCGATGCGCTCGACGGCGGCGCGGTAGATCGTGAACTTCTTCGGCGAGTAGTGGTACACGAGCAGGAGCGCGTAGTGGTCTCCACCGCTGTGATAGTCGGTGATGGCCACCGCCGAGGCCTTGCTCGAGACGTGGATCTCGTACATGTACTGCGGCGCGGCAGGGTTCGAGACGTTGTAAAGGGCCACGGTGGCGGCGCCTGCATCGTTCTCGAGGCCGATCGGCAGGAGGTCGCCCAGCCTCTGGATGCCGCCGGCATGGTCGTAACTGCCGGTGCCCCACACCGCCTTCACGTCCGCGTGATCGCCGTCGGCCACGAACGAGGCCGCCCACCAGTCGTCGGCGCTGGCGCTCATCTGGCCGCTGATCTCCCATAGCCCGTTCACGGGCGCGATCCCCTGGAAGTGGTTGTTGACGCCCCGCCAATCGGGTACCTCGATCGTCCCGAATACCTCGCACCTCTGCGCGTGCTGGTTGTCGATGTCGTCGATCAGCTTCTGCAGCGAGTTAGCGCCCTCGATCCTGGGGTTACTCAAATTCACACTGCCTCCTCGACCCGCTCCCCGAGCACACGGCACGGAGCTTCTCCCCGCCGTGAGGCATTACGCCCACACGTCTGCCTGCTGCTCGGACGGTTGCTGAGGACCGGACTCGCTCAGGAGAGGCGGGAGGATGGAAAGTCCCTACCCGCGGGGTGACGTCGGAAGCGCCACGGCCGTCCCGGGCGCGCGCACGTACCGGCCGCCGCAGGGAGCGACGGTCGTCCAGGCAAGACGTTTCGCGTCCAGAAGACGACATTTTGCCTCTTGGAGGCGCAATTTCACCTCTCCGAGACGCTGCACCGCCTCTGGGAGGCGCAATTTCACCTCTGGGACGCGGAATTTACCTCTGAGACACCACTTTATCGTCTCCAACAGACGACTCTTCACCTCCCGGAGACGAATCTTCACACGCGTCAACGCGGTCGATTCGATCGCGTTGCCCTTGCCAAGAAACGAGGCTACTTGAAGGTGTCGAACGGCTCGATGGTGAGGGCGAACGAACCGAATCGTTGTGACGCGATCGCGCCGGCCGGTGTGTCGAATTCTGCTGAACGCTCGACCACGGCATACGTTAGCCGCACCCATCGCCACCGCGCTGAGAAGCCGCCGCGCAGGTCGGTCACGAACCGCTTCGGTCCGACCGCTTCCGGACCCTCGTTGAACAGTCCGCCGTCGAGCGTCGCGTTGAACGGAACGAATCGCCCATCGGCGCCGGCGAAGAGATAGACCTCGAATCTGTGCGGCGGATTGAGAGCCGTCGCCGCTCCGGGAATCACGCCGACCGGCAGTCCGCTGACGTGATAGCCGAGCCGAATCGTTCCGCCTGCGTTCACGTACGTCTGGGGTGAGCCGAGCAGCGCGCCGAAGGCCGGTACGATGTCGAACACCTCCTCTTTGATCGTGTACCGCCGCATTTGTTGATAGAGCAACTCGAGCGTCGGCTCGTTGCGCAACTGGTTGTGCCAGCCAATCGGGTCGTTGTGGCTGAATCCGAGATCGT
>Ga0070687_100000846_pt1 | contig 10230 bp, 18 predicted proteins | sample KBSS33LmetaG_FD_64678 | JGI IMG/M metagenome (GOLD analysis project Ga0070687, IMG submission 64678) | Switchgrass rhizosphere microbial communities from Kellogg Biological Station, Michigan, USA - KBS S3-3L metaG | ecosystem: Host-associated > Plants > Roots > Rhizosphere ... | reverse complement strand
CAATAGGAGAGGTCTTTCCCATGAAGAGGAGGACACGTACAGGGCTATTGACGCCGGGTGCATCACATCCGCCGAGCGTCCTGCCAAGGAGTGATTGCCTGCGCGTCATGCGGCGGCGAAGGGATTGCTGGCACCTTGCGGTCTAGTCTGTCAAAATCCCCGTAGCGGAGGGAGAGGTGAGGACACGTTTGAACATGCATCTGTTACGCGTCACGTTGACAAGCAGTCTATTAGGTGCAGTCTTGTCCGTCGCGGTGACTGCATGCCAAAACTCCACGACGGCGGCACATAAGAATGATGCCGCGATCGATCGGTCAGGGAAAGTGCAATCTCTCCAACGGCAAATTCAAGAGCGAGATAAGCTCATTGAGGAGCGCGACAAGCGTATCGAAGAGTTAGAATCTCAACTGGACGCCTTAAAACTCATCGACCAGGACCGCGAGAAACAGAGAAAGCCGCTGCGCCCCCCGACAACCCTCGAACCTAGTCCGTAACCTCGTTCCGCTCCCTCTGCTAGCGCGAACCTGCTGCACACGGCGCTTGAAGAGGCGGGCGTCGAAATTGCCGTCGGAACCAATTCATGCTGTTTATGACTTTGGGTCGGCACAAGATCCATTGCTGGAGTGTATTCTTTCCAGGGAAATCTGCGAGAAAGATCCCTAGCACGATTGGAAAGATGCCTGGTCCGGGGGTGACGAACATCACGGCGCCGAGCACGATGAGTCCGAGTGCGAGCAGGTTTTTCAGAATGCGAAGCGGGACGCGTACTGCTGCCGGTTTCCTGTCGAGCCAGTTGTGTCGTTGCGTATTCGAAAACGAATCAGCCGGCATCTTGACCATAAGCCAGGGAACGAGGACCATCCCGATTACCAGGCCAGCAATCGAGATCCAGAGGAGCATGTCCTTAGAGATCCATTGTTCCATATCGTTCCTAACCCTGGCCGGAGTCCACGAGGCGGGAGAGGCATCCTCCCAGCGCGGCTGAGGCGCCAGTGTCCCTGTGTAATGCCTTATGGTACTCGCGAGAGTCAGTGAATGCGCACTCGGCAAACCCCAAGCCACATGAAGAGGTGCCTGGAGCATCCTTGGCTCGATTTCACCCGCCGTGGCGCTTATCCTGGTATGGGAGGAAAAGAGTGCTGATGATCACTGGAAGCCGATGGGAATCGGAAAACAAGGAGAATGCGCCATGGCTAATCGAAGTTTTTTAGCGGGGCTTGTCGTCGGAGCGATTGCCACGTGCTTCTTCACGCAGTGGCCGCTTTCTGCCGCGGAGAAAGCGGCGGATCCTCCCAGGTGCATTGCCGCGACAACGGTTGCGGACTATCTCCATAGCGTCATTCAAGCAGACCGGACGTTTTACACGACGGAGATCGTCGAACGGATGCAGATGCGCGGTATTGTCGTTGCCTCGGAAAACTGGAGAAAAACGGCAAAACTTCCGTTGCCCGCCCAGTTCTTGATGGAAGCAGGACGACTCATGTCGCAGGCAGGCACCGGACTGCGATTCCGATTGATCAGCAATTGGGCGATCAACAAAGCGAACAGACCGGTGACTGAGTTCGAGCAAAGGGGATTGACGGAGATTCTCGTGAACCCCGAGCACCCGTATTCTGCGGTGACGATCCAAGACGGCACGCCCGTCTTCCAGGCGATCTATGCTGATCGGGCCGTCTCGCAGAGCTGTGTCGGTTGCCACAATGCGCACCCGGATAGTCCCCGGAGGGATTTCAAATCCCGAGATGTGATGGGCGGGCTTGTGCTGACGGTTCCGCTCCAGCGGTAGCGAGCCTGCTCATGAGTCATGCGAACCGTCGCGATCGAGTGCACATCGTTCAAAAAGCCGTATGGAGGAAAACATGGTAGACATCATTCATCGAGTTGGAATCAGGGCGGCCATCTCTCAGGTGTATTCGGCGTTATCGTCGGTCGAGGGCGTGGCCGGTTGGTGGACAAGGGACACATCCGGCTCGTCTAAAATCGGCGGAACGGTTGAAGTGCGTTTCCATTCCGCTGATGGGAAAGAAATCGGGAGTATGAAGATGGAGGGTCGTCGCGCTCGAGCCCAACAAGAAAGTGCAGTGGCGTGTTACGGACGGCCCGGAGGAATGGGTGGGGACTGAAGTGATCTTCGACCTTTTCCAAGACAGTGAGCACACCATCGTGCTCTTCGGCCATAAGAAATGGCGGGAGGCAAGCGAGTTCAGTTCCCATTGCAGCATGAAATGGGCAACCTTCCTCTTAAGTCTCAGAGCACTTGTGGAAACCGGGAACAGTCAGCCCTCGCCCAACGATCTCAAAGTCGATAATTGGAATTAGGCCGTCCTGATGCCTCTTCCTTGACCACGGGTTTCGGCCATATCTGCTGACAATCCCAGCATATTCTTGTGTTTCTGGGGGAGGGGCGGCTATTGTGCGAGCCACCGACGAGGAGGTGGCCGATGAGCCTGAGGGTGCTTATGCTGTTGGGGTTGACGTTTTGTTGGCCAACGTGCGGCTTCAGCTTTACTGCCGACAAACGTGACACGCTACGAGGACTCAGAGAGGTGTCGGTACTGGTTGAGTATCTTCCTGACGATGTTGAGCGGGAAGGGTTGAACCGGGAGTATCTCCAACGTGACATCGAAGTGCGACTTCGACAGGCGGGCCTGCATGTCCTGACCATCTCAGAGGTGGCGACTTCGCCGGGGGCGCCGTATCTCTACGTCGCCGTATACCCCATCACCAGTCCCTCAATGAATCTCAACGCGTACGCAATTGCGCTCACCTTGAAGCAACTGGTTCAACTCTCACGGAACCCGGCCACGGAACTCTTTGCGACCACGTGGGAAGGGCCTATGCAGATGAATTCGCCCAACGATCTCAGAGTCCCGGACCTCCGCGCCAGGATCCTTGAGGCTGTGGGGCGGTTTATCATCGATTACCGGGACGTGAATTCGAAATAACAGAGGTCAATGGCTGCGGTGGGGTGCTCTCATCGCCCGCCGAATTTGTTTCGCATGTCCTTGATCATCTCTTCGAGATCTGCCTCGGCGCGGCTTCGCTCGCTGATGAGTCGATCCAGATTGTAGGGTTTGGCAGATGCGGCGATCGGCGGAGATGGGGGAGCGGTCATTGCAGAGGCAGGCGGATTCTGAGGTAGCGTATGGTACTCCCCCAGTGGGGGGATCGAGCGACTCGCGGATGTATCCGGCGCAGGCCTGTCTGCTGCCAGCACCTCCCGGAACGAAACGCCTTGATCCTGCAACCACCGCTTGGCCACGTTGGACTTCAGCGAGAAGCTGATATTGGTGATCGCCACGCCATCCGACGCGAGCCGGGCGATCGCCGTATTGATCCCGATCATGCGGCCGCCGGTATCCAGCAGCGGTCCGCCGGAGTTGCCGCGGTTCAAGCCAGCTTCCGTCTGAAACACCGACTTGCCCTTGGTGGCGTTGAAGTTGTCAAACTGTGCGCTGATCGTGCCGGTCGTCAAGGTCCAGAGCCCGCCCTGTTCCGGATGCCCGATGGCCACGACACGGTCCCCGATCTCGATCCGGTCGGAGTCGTCCAGTTCGAGCACCGGAAACGGCCCAGGCGGCCCCTCGAGTTTTATCAACGCCAGGTCTAATGATTGCGAGAAGGCCACGACCCGACCCTTGGCGCTCCGCGACAAATCCATCTTCGGATCACCGCTGACACGGTCCGGCTTCAGATAGATAGTCAAGCGGGGATAGGGCTTGCCTGTTGATTCCTCAATGACCACATGAGCATTTGTCAGGACGAAGCCATCCTGTTGAATGATGGAGCCTGTGCCGCCGCTGCCCCGCTGCCCGCTGTTGGAATATCCGATGATCATCACAACCGCTGACGAGTCGCGCTCGTAGATCTCGCGAGGCGTCAGATCATGATCTCCTGCGAGACCGAGACCGGGCCACAGTCCCAGGGCTATCGTTAGTCCGAACAACCATCGTCTTGCCAAGGTAAGTCCTCGCTCAGTATGGCAGTCATGTTCCGTCGGTAAATAGCATACCCCCCGCACCTCATTCCTTCAAGGCTTATCCTGTCCGGAAGGCAGGGGTGACTCAGTTTGCGCTGACCGGCCATTTCCAAATGCCAATTTGCCTGGCGCTCCTGCTCGCGGGCCGAATTTTCATAAAAACTGGGCGAGGAGTCGGGTTGAGACGAGGAGATGAAATTCTGCAGGTGAATCAGGAGGTACTGCGAAGTTGGATGGATGCGAGTTCCCTTCCCGGTTCTCTCGTGGTCAAACGTGACGGAGCACTGGTAGAAATCATCGTGAGAGGGTCTGGCTTGGGGAGAACGACCGGGCACCGCGCGAAGTCGGAACAGGCCAGAACCTCGCGCGGGGTCATCCGGTTTCTACGCCGCGTCTCGCATCGATTGAGGGTTTCCGCGTAGGAAGTTCAACAATTCACCGGTGACTTCCTCTGCGTGAGTCCACGTGATGCAGTGTGGCCCTCCTTTGACAGCCACCAGCCTCGCCCCCTTGATGAGTTTGGCCGTCCGTGCTCCCGCTGCCGCAATCGGCACGATGCGATCATCGTCGCCATGGATGACGAGAGTCGGCACATCCACACGGGTCAGGTCTTGTCTGAAGTCTTCGCACCACGTTGGCACACAGGCCAGACTTGCGGTCGCGGAAGCACCTGCAGCGAGATTCCAACTCGCGCGCACGGCTTCTTCGCTGACGTGTTTCCCGAGAAGTCGATCGGTGTTATAGAAGTTTTTGAAGAACTCGGTGAAAAAGGCATAGCGGTCTCCGGCCACGGCTTTCTTGATGCCCTCAAACACACTGCCGTCCACGCCTTCGGGGTTGTCGTCGGTTTTCAATAAGAATGGAGGCACGCCGCCGATGATGACGGCTTTGCTCGCGCCATTAGACCCGTATTTCCCGAAGTAGCGGGCGATCTCTCCGCCACCCATGGAAAACCCCACCAGTGTGAAGTCCTGCAGCTTCAAGGAGGTAATCAGCCTGTGAAGGTCTTCCGCAAACGTGTCATAGTTGTAGCCCTCGGTGGGCTGGCTGGACTTCCCAAACCCACGGCGGTCATAGGTGATGACGCGATATCCTGCATTCAGGAGCCGAGGAATCTGCTTTTCCCAGGAGGCGCCGCTCAGCGGGTATCCATGGATCAAGACCACCGGCTGGCCGGCGCCGTGGTCTTCATAATACAGCTCGATGCTGCTCGAGTTTTCTTTTCCCACTGTGACGTAGGGCATATCGTTCCTCCTTTCACGGTATGCTGAGCACTGAACCGCTGCCGTCCAGACAATGAACGGCAGATTTGCAGCCTCGCCAAGTATAGGTGTGGGGAGGGGGGGCGAACACTATGAGAATTGCCAGGTCTACACGATCTCGGCGCCCCCATTTCTTCTTCTGAGCAGACATTCTAGTATGGACGGTGACCTCTACAATCGGATACGCAACAAGTCATGAAACGGTGGATCGCATACCTGCTCATGCTCCTGCTGGTGTTGGGGATTCTGGACTACTATTTCCGTGCGAAGTTGCCTGCCCAATTGGACTTAGACCTGATCTTCAAGGCCCACAACAAGACGAGCGGCGCACCGGCGCGAGCGGAGAAAGTGTCCGATGCGATACTGGCACTCCGGCAAAGACATCATCTGAAGCCCTTGAATGAAATGGAGAAGGGAACGCCCGTCCGTGAGGTCCCGAACGGAACATATGGGTTCGCCACATGCGAGGTTCAGACCGTCCACACCACTCGCACGAACAGTCCTTTATTGGAGATTCATAAGCATTTGGATGGGATTGTGTATTATGTGGGGTATGCCTCGGAGGACCATATAGAGAAGTATTTGACCCGTCAGAAAAACTTTCACATCCTCGTCTCCTCCGAAGCAAGAGGGAAAGCCTCGGTACTCCTCGAAATTCCGGTCGATTTTGTCACGAAGTGCACGGCGAGCGCCGGAGGGAATGGCCAGTTTGATCTCTTTGTGACGGCTATTCCGGAGTTACTCTCGTTCCGGCCCGCATCAGATTTCTATGCCAAACTTCCGGCAAGCAGCGGCTGATCATCGAGTCTCGCCGAGGAATCGAATGGCTGTACCGGAGAGATATTCCGTAAATCCCGTCTCATCGACTGAACCCTGAGCGAAGCTCCAACGGTCAAAATAGAAGGGCCACTATCCTCCGACACTTCCTCCTGCCGGCCCCATGGTGGACTGAGGCACTGTTCCTGCTCCGCCCGATTCCTGACTCGTCGCAATGATGCGGGCTAACTTCACATGGGGAGATTCAGGGTCCGATACCAGCCATTGCACGTGTGTAGAACTTGTGTTTGGGAGGATAGATCTGGCCGGTCAGCGGCTCTACCTGTATCGAGACGCAAGCTGCCACTGCGACAATGCCAGACAGTATGACACCAGCGACAATCTGACGGGAAAGACGTCTCATCAGCAACCGTGCCTGAGGTTCAGGGCACCCCGCATGATAGGTGGCTCGAGGGAGCCTGGCAATCCCATCCGGGTGATGCACAGCGGACCATTACACCGCGTCAAAGCGATCCGGTTGACTCGGGCGGGGATTGCGCCTAAGAGAATCTACGTTTCGAGATGCGTAGAAGATCCACGGAGGATGACAATGCGAAAGGGAAGGGAGTCGAGCGACCGGCATCCTGCCGACGTGATTAGTCTCGCCGATGAGGACGCCGTCAAGGAAGCGGTCTGGTCCTCGATCCTCGGACTATGGGATGTCGTGAACACGCTAACGCGTTTGAGACCTTCGCGGAGCAAGCGATACCGCGTGTGTATTTTTGGATCCGCTCGCGTCAAGCCGGGAACACTGGAGTACGACGAAACGAAGCGGGCGGCCAAAGCCCTAGCAGTGATGGGCTGCGATATCATTACGGGGGGAGGGCCGGGACTGATGCAGGCCGCCAACGAAGGTGCCGCAAGCGCCCCGGCGCGAAGCCGGTCCTATGGCATCCGGGTCGCCCTGCCATTCGAGCAGAACGTCAACGCATTCGTGTCGAAGGCGTTCGAACACCGGACATTTTTTACCCGGCTGCATCAGTTCGTCATCGCCTCGGACGCCTTCATCGTTGCCCCCGGCGGTGTCGGGACAGTGTTGGAAATGATCATGATCTGGCAACTGCTCCAAGTGCGCCACGTTCAGAGAAATACGCCGCTCATTCTGGTGGGAAAGATGTGGCCGGGCCTCATTGCATGGGCGAAGTCCTCCATGTTGGCCGTCAATCCGCCGCTTGCCAGTCGAGAGGATATGGCCATTCCTGTGTGCGTGCCTGACGCCGATAAAGCCATAGCACTCGTCCGCAAACACCATCGGACCTGGCTTGTCGCACAAAAACGGTCGTCCATGCGCCGCACGCGAGATAGAGGCAGGGGGTCCAAGGAAAGGCGCTGAGGGATCACGTGTACTTCATGGCGGGATGATGCCAGCCGCCTCCACATTTTCGGTGGATAACTCTGTGGACAATTCTCTTTTCGCAGGCAATTCGCCCAATCCCCAAAGCTCGAAGCATCAATCTGCCTATTTATTAAGCATAGCGAGCGATGGGGGTGACACCCCAATATCTTGCGATTGACTTTTTAATGGCGCTCAAACTCTACCATTAGGCCCATCGAAACAAACTGTTTATGTTCCACCTGGGCAAACATACGTAGTCTGCGCAGAATTGCCATGCTAAAAGCCACTTATCCACATCCTCTGCGCGCAGGGCAGCGCAAGCGCCGCCGCCCAGTCAAGAAATTTCACGAAATCTTGATCCCGGAGGTGGCGAATCCAGGTAAGGGATCTTGTCGGGTAGTCGTCGTAGCGGTCTCCGCGACCACAGGCATGCCGCCCCATAAGTGATAAGAGCTTCTCGACGTGGCGAGCGCAGGTGGAGACCGGCAATCTAAAAGGGGCAATCTTTAATTGTTCCATTATATTGCTCAATACCGCGCTGCAGCCGGCTCTTTCAATCTCATCTTCCCGTCTATCGCGCCGGGCCTGACGCCGACGCCGGTCGTGGAAGAACTGACGATCGTGCATTCGGGGCTGGTCCGGACCCAGTGAGGTCGTGCAGCGGAGAAATGCGATGAAGAAAAGGGGGTCGGAGAAAAGCAGGTCTGCTTCTCAGCTCATAGATGAGCGAATCAGGGAATTAAGCGACTGGCGGGGTAAGCTGCTCAGCCGGCTGCGTACCTTGGTCAAAGAGGCCGATCCCGATGTCGTCGAAGAATGGAAGTGGAGAGGGGTACCAGTCTGGTCGCACGACGGAATCATCTGCACGGGCGAGACGTACAAGAGCGTGGTCAAGATGACCTTTGCCAAAGGTGCGGCGCTCAAGGATCCTTCGCGCCTCTTCAATTCCAGCCTCGAAGGCAACACTAGGCGTGCCATCGACTTCCGAGAGGGCGAGAAGCTCGACGAGAAGGCGTTGAAGACGCTCGTTCGCGCCGCCGTGACCCTGAACCAGTCTAAAGTGAACGGCTAATCGTTCCGCGCTTCAGCGACGCATTCCCGGAAGTCTCACGGGGCCGAATGTCCGGTCGATGCTTGGTCAGATACGCTATTCGAGCCACTTTCTAGCTGGTTCAACCGTTCGCTGATTTCGCCCTGAGCGATCGGTTGCTCCATCTGTCCGGAGCGTACCCGCTCTTCCACTTCCCGTGCCCGATCAGTCGGCACTGGTGCCTCTTTGATCTTGCCAGCCGGTGTCATCCCTCGCATCGTTCCCTTGGGGGTAGCGGTTCCTGGCGGTACCGGTTTCCTTGTCTCCGAAGTTGTGCTAGAGGCCGATGGCTGCACACCAGATCCTGAAATCGCAGCGGCTGCAGCCTGCATCGGGACGCCGATGCTGACGAGGCTCAATATAATGAGGCATTGGCACGCCATTGTGGTCTTCATGAGATGCCTCCGCGTACGTGTGGCTTCCTCCCCTTATTTCTTCGGTTTCTCCCACAGTGAGAAGACGTTGCCCTCAGGATCGGCAAAGTCAGCCATGAAACCCCACTCATCGATGGGATGTTTCGCCGTCACGACCTTTCCGCCGGCGTTCTCTATGGCTCTGAGTGTCTCGTCGATCGAATCAGTCTCCACGCCGCACGTCGGCTGGTCGGCTTTGGATTTTCGTTTGTAGAACCCGCCATTGATTCCGCCAGGCTCTGTTGGATTGTAGTCTTTATCCGCGGCGGTAGTAAGTGCCATGGCGCCTTGAGTGCCCCACAGCTCCACCTTCCAATCGAACACCGCTTCGTAGAATTCTTTGGCCTTCTTGAAATCCGATGCCGGAATCTCGAACAGCACGACTTTATTTTTCATCGCTTCCTCCTTCCAGCTTCAACAATGGCCTATCCATGGCGCTTGCATGTTGCGGGGTTGTTCCGTGGAGGCCATGTGCGACTCCATGCATGGCATGTTGTTAGCCTTCCACTGCTATCATGCAGCCGCAGATAATCAACTCATGCGATCCCCAGTCCTCGAGGTTGATCTCGCTGATTCGCTTTATCTCTAGAGTTCCCTAGTTTACCCGCTTGCGCCGTTGGCCTATCGTCGGGTGGGTGCGCCCATTCATAAGCGACTCGGAGGTGAGAGCATGAGCATGCATGACTATCATGACTATAAGGGCTACCAGATTACCTTGATACCGAGCCCGGAAGGTTCGCTGTGGGGGTGTCAGTATGTGATCAGGGCGACGGGTCGGACGGAAGTGGACGGCTTCCCCGGCCGGACCTATTTTTCACGCGAGGAAGCCGAGTCTGCTGCACTGGCGAGAGCGAAGTGGTTTATTGATGAGGCTCATGACGGCACACGACATCAGGACTTGATGTCGTAGGCTGAATCGGAGCGTCCTTTGTAGTTTAAGCATGGACGCCCCCGCGGATGCGGCCGCTACTCATGCATTAGCCGCAGGTTTGCAACTGAGAAATTTCGTCTGCACTACTGGGTTGCGTGTACCAGCTACCGCGGCCCTGGCACTGGGAACACACCATCGATCCAGAACCGCCGCACTGACCGCAGGCCTGGCCGCCTTGTGAAGCGAAAGACCCGCCTTGCGGAGTCGTCATCGGGCCGGCAGGCCCTGACACCGGCAACAACTTCGCCGCCTTAATCGCAACCCAAGGCACCGGGGTCAAACCGAATGCGTTGAGCATTAACAAGATCCATACGACAACGGTCCAGGCAAGCAACAGATTGATGAGAGCAATTTGCCCCAAAGGACAGAGGGAGCTGCTTGCCCATCCGCAACCGAAGCCAGG
>Ga0070687_100000844_pt1 | contig 10236 bp, 6 predicted proteins | sample KBSS33LmetaG_FD_64678 | JGI IMG/M metagenome (GOLD analysis project Ga0070687, IMG submission 64678) | Switchgrass rhizosphere microbial communities from Kellogg Biological Station, Michigan, USA - KBS S3-3L metaG | ecosystem: Host-associated > Plants > Roots > Rhizosphere ... | reverse complement strand
TCCTCGTAGAGCGTACCCAACGCAAAATACACATCAGGATTCTCCGAACTGAGCTTCGCTGCCTGAACGAAGGCGGCCTCTGCGTCTTTGTAATGACCCATCTTTTCATGGACCTGTCCAAGTGCATACCACGCGTCGGGATTCTCAGGGCCGTACTTGACGGCCTGCTGTCCGGCGGCCAGCGCATCGTCCAGTTGGGGAAGCAGTTCCAGACGAAGGTAGCTTTTCAGCATGTAGGCCTCAGGAAACGTGGAGTCGTATTCAATGGCGCGGTTCACCCGTGCCAAGGCTTCCTCCGCATACTTCCCTCCCTGTAGAAGGGCCACAGCCTGTTCATACTCGGCTCTCGCCGCTTCGCGATCGCTGGGTTTTTGCTGCGTCTCAAGCACAGGAACCGCTTTTCGAGGTTGGATCAGGACCGTATCCCCTTCACCCTCGATCCGCAGAGAGACCGCTTCGACCTGCTGTTTGATGTACGTGCCAAGTTCAGACGCCATGAGCCATCCATTCTGATTGAGATCTGCCGCGCCGGTGAGCCCGGTGAGCAAGGCCTGAGCAAACAGGGTCTTGCCGCCCGCCTTGGCAGCGGCCTTGTCATCTCTGCCGGCAGCGGCAATCACTTGGACCGCGCGGGCGTCACCGTCCACCGCAGGCGACGCTTGCTTCGTGACGGGAGCTTCCGATGCCCGAAAAGGTGCATTCACAATCAGCAGGGTGTGCTTTGAGGGAGACCGCTTGGTGAATTCCTTGATGGTCTCTACGGTCAGGAACTTCGCGACGTTATTGGCCTGCGCATCGGCAGGAATGAGATAGCCCATGTCCCTGCCTTTCCCATCCCGCGTGGTTCCCGTCTGGCCGACAAAGAACACGACCACCCGTCCGCTCCGGTCCACTTTCTTAGCAAAGACCTCAGTAAGCGCCTGGTGAAGTCGACGTGCGGTCGCATCTTTATTGTACAGTTCGATGATGTCTTCGAACCCGAGCTGACGAAATGCTTGGGCCACCTGTTTGGCCTCTTCCACTGCGCCAGGCACAGAGCGGCCTTGCGGATACTGCTCTATGCCGATAATGAGTGCCCGGGACTTGTCGTAGAGCGTGTCGGGGGGAACCTCCTCGGCGAGGAGGTAGGGCACGGCGGCAGAACCGGACAACCACAAGCAGGACAATACACACCACGTTCGGATGGCTCTCCCCATAGATGGACCCTCCCTTTCCCTTCCATGGTCATAATGACTCTATCGGGCCTGGGAATATTGCGGTCCTAGAGGTTCCCCTAGCTTGAATCTAATGGCTTGATTTCCCTAAGAGAATGATTTGTGGAGTCTCACGCGCATGGGTGGGATTGAGGTGGCTATCGCCAATTATATGCGGCATCTCCGCGCCTGGGGTAGGTCTCCCGGAGCTGGTCTGGGATGTTCGTAAAGTTCTCCATCATCCGGCGTTGGCGTTCCCACATTTCACGCCGTTCCCGTTCTTCTTCCTCCCTCCGCTGAAGCGTGGCAGCCGCGTTATCGAACGCGTTAATTCCGCTCGCAGAGTGCTGAGTAGGAGCATCGGGATTCTTGCGGCTGTGGGCGTGGATGTCTTGAGGGTACATCTGCGCATGCACAGGCACGCACGGGAAGGTAAAGGCAAGACCAAGCACCGCAAGAAGTGATGGCAAAGGAGACCACGCCATGGTCTACGCTAACATACTTTGCCTACCTCAATCGAGCGCCTCACGCGACATTCGCGGAAAGGCGCCACCTTTTCTACCGCTAGGTGATACAAGTGGTTTCCCCGCGTTTTTTGCAGAGCAAGCGCTTGAACCCATTCTACTATTTCAGGTGGTTACGAGCACATTAGATGACAGGGTGCGGCTGCGAGATTCGAAACACTTCGGCGCCTGAGACTAGGAAGAGCCATGTGTTCTCACCGGTCGAATCGCTACTCCTCGAGCGTCCTCGGATAGTCCGTTCCAAAACGCTAACCTTCTCGAAAGAACGTCACTGCCACTACTCCAGCAATAATCCCTGCGATGCCGACGATCACGGCTTCAGGAGAAATGGCAAACCATGCAGCCATGGTATTCACGGCCACGACACCATGGCGCAACAGCGTATCTGCGATCGAGACAGCTATGTCCAGCAGTGTGGCTATCATTTCCTCACTGAACCGAGTGTCCGATTCTATTGAACCGCATCCCTAACCACGAGATCTCCTCTTCAGGTAAAAGCGGTGGCTGCAGCGTCGACACTTCCACGGAAACTTACCCAGTAATCGATAGAAGGCATCGCGCCACCCTTGCCGTTGAGCACGGACGCAGCCGATTTCCTGACAGGACGGACAAGTCACATCAATAAGGTAAAGCTTTGCTCCTGCCTTGTTATCCCAGGGATCGCCACTCACGGGTTTCATGACGACGCTTCATTCGCTCGCGTTAGGCCATCAACGTTGCACCACGCTTTAATCTGCCTTCACCACCACAACATACGGTCTGTATTTCGGACCAACGCCGCACCGGCAAGCATAGACAGTGCTTTCGTGTCGCCCGTCCACGCGGGCTGTCCATTCACCGCCTCGTTCACATGACCACAGTTGAGACAGTGCCACGCGTGAATCGCGATGTCGTCACGAACACTAGCCATGCCGCAAGAGCGACAGCCCATAAATCCCCTTCAGTAATTTCAACGATAACGCCCGGCTGGAGCACTTCCTAGACCGCGAAAGCGGGAGGTCAGCAGACCCTTACGAGGTGAGGCTAATCGGTCGCAGCTTTTCTAAATACGAGGGCCGCGGACACTCGATCGGCGACTGGCTGGGCGAGTGCCGTTTGAGGCCGTCGTGTCGTATTTTCAGTTGCAAGGAACGGAACTTCGAGAGAGGCATGGCCTATCTCAACGATTTGTCAAAAACAGGCTGCACAATCGTCGGGCTGCGCTTACAGGTGGGAAGTATCGGTTACCGTCGTAATACGTCTCGATGACAGCCAATGGCCACTGTGCATGTCAGGCGTTGAGGTCTGTTGGGCAGGTGACAATTCGTTCGGTGTCAGATTTCCCAAGCTCGCCGCAGAGACTCGTCAAAGGTTACAGACATGGGTGCTGAGGTTTGCGACATTCAAAGGTCACAGTCACGATTACCGCGCTTCAATTAGCATAAGTGGTTCTCATGACCTTGCGAATGTACTTCTCAGCGTTAGGCGGCGCATGATAATTTTACCAACTTGGCCATTAATCCTGCGGTTTACGAAAGGATCTTCGCAGGTTAAAAGTTCACCCGAAGATTGATCATGCCAACGTGGAACGTCGTCTGATACGTGCCATTGACGACACCGGGGATCGCCACAGGATTGAGATTGCCGCTGACCGTTCGGTTTTCGTAGAAGATCGCTTGATACGCCACATCGAGGCCCAGGGCCTTGGGTCTCAAGATTCCCCCTTCAGCATTGCCGCACTCGATCACTCCCAAAAAGCGCCCGCCGCCTTTGCAGAGAAACCCCATGCCCACTGAGATCGCATGCTGGTCGGCATCGGGAATCGTGGGAAGAAACGAGCTATCCGGAATGGGTGTTTGCGAGTGCCAATAGCCTCCGCGAAGCGCGACTTCCCAGGCCGGCAGTGCTTCCAGGTCAAGCCATTTGTACTCGGTGCCGATCATCGTCGTGTACGTATTCCGCCAATTCTGTGGAAATGGGATGGTCGCACCGTTGGATAAATGCACATCCGTGTTCCGAACGGATTTCCATCCCGTCATGTCCACGTCTAACTCCAGTTTCCATTCATGGCGACGATCGCGGATCGGCCAGACCGAGATCCCGCCCGTGAAGACCTGCGGGAGCACCAGGGTCGTGGAGGCATCAGCGACAAGTCCACCGTTTGCGAGGAGATTGCCAGTTAAGTGCATCGTCGCTTGACTGCGGTACACCAGCCCAATATTCGCCAGCGGTTTCCCATCTTCATTGCGAAACGGCGTGTACAAGAGACTCACGTTGAAGCCGGCGGCCGTATCGCCTCCATTGACTTCCATCCGCGTGCCGGGAGGGGGGAGCCCGGGGCCGCCCGAGGAATTGAATTTCGTCACGGACTGTCCGCTTCCCCAAAAGCTCGCAAACGTGTAGATATCCGCCCCAACTCCAATGGAGAGCTGATCGGACAGCTTGTACGCCAGCGTCGGTTTGATATCGATGAGCGGGAGGGACTGGCGCGTCACCGCCGTCGAAAACGGCCCGTCGTCCGGGTACCGATACAGAATTCCGAACGGAGAAACTACGCCGATTCCCGCACTCAAATTACCGAGAGCCGCAAACCCAAGATCCTTGAGGTTCGCGCTCATATACAAATTGAACGGCGGAGGAAGCGCAATAGTCCCGCCGAAATCCCCATGGGCGGTCGCACCCGCGGGACTCGTGTAGCTCGTCCCTCCACCGATGAACATGAAGCCGAAAGAGGTTTGTACCCCTCGCAATTGCGTCATGCCTGCAGGATTGAAGAAGATGGCGGAAGGGTCATCCGCTTGCGCGGCGAAGGCGCCGCCTTGAGCCGTTCCCGAAGCGCTCTGATCGAAGATGCGGAAGGCTCCAGCCGAAGCCATCGTTGGGAGCAGACAGGCGAGGGCGACACTGCCCGCAACACTCGCGGACTTCAGCCAGCTCCACAGGCCAACGCATCGCCCTTGCGCTGTCGGGATGTTGTCGAGCACGCCGTTCGTTCCGAATCGCATGGTGCCTCCCGTGTTCTTTGGGGCATCCCACAGTTTTCATCGTCAGGTTTCGTGTCAGACCAACACGGACATGGCAATACAGCCGTTAGTCTGCGTATACCAACAACACGAGAAACCTCAAACAGTTTTTATGCTTTCTGAATCGATCAGAGCAGTTCTCCCCCACGCGGCTGTGTCATGTCCATTGGCTATTTACACGTAAGAGTCCCCGCTGTTCTTACACACCTCGTTCCACCCGTCATCTCATTGACAAAACTTCATAAGCACGCAATAGTGATCGCTTACCGACACACGTCGATCAGTGCTCCGTAGGAAATTCCTGAGACCCGAACATGCGGTCTCATCAACGGGGCAGCGCGCTGAATCCGGAGGAGTAACGTACTTGGTGGGAAGTACCGTTTCGGTTCCACTCGCAGTCAGCCTGCCCGTCGTCATCGATTGCGAAGGGAGGCAGGCTCGAGGAGTCACCCAAGAGCTCGGCGTCGACACCATTTCATTTTTGACTGACGGCACCTGGTCGCGTGGCGCCACGGTCACCGTCGTATTGTGCTACAGCCACAACGTCGCCTACATGCCGTTACCAGGTGAGGTGACGGCGGTGACCGAAGTCGGGGGAGATTCGCCAACTCGATTCCGGATCGACATTACTCTGGCAGCCTTAGGAAAGACAGAACGCCTGATCCTCGCGTCTGCCCTGCAGGAGTTGGAAACCTATCTGCACAGCCTGGAGCTGCCGGAGGGCCCCGCACGAACGTCAGCACGCGCGGCCCTCGTGACAGCCAATCCCCGATCAATCCTGTCGTTGTTCATCACCGATAACCCGTATCATCCAGCGGGTAGAGCGATGGCCGGTCAAGACCTCCTCTCGCGGGAGATGACTCCGCTCGTCGCCATACCGCCCGTGCGAGAGGTGCCACAAAGATTGGAACCTCCAGCGCGCCTCTCTTGGAGCGTCGTGCGGCAAGGCATTGGGCTCTGCGTTCAAATGGTCCGCGACTTGATGGTCCGATGGTTGCCCGGCCCTGTGGCCCGCCTCCTGGTCACGCCCATCACCTTCGCCTTCATTGGCCATCCTCGCACCTTGAGCGATGTTCCACGAAAATTCCCCTTCGCCAGCCTGCTGCCTCTGCACATTGTTGAGCGGTGGTTCCGATACCAATGGCCCTTTGTCGCCTCCTACATCACGGGCCTCACCCTGGCGAACGGGGCACCGACCACTGGCGCCATGCTGATTTCGCCGCTGACGACGGAGCAAATGGTTCGCGATCCCCGACTCGCCCGCCAGCGTGTGTTGCAGACCGTACGCCTGGCGGAAAAGATGGGCGCGAAGATCGCCGGCTTAGGCGCCTTCACCTCGATCGTCACACGTGATGGGCAAGAACTGAAAGAGAAGGTCCACGTGGGATTGACGACCGGGAACGCACAATCCGCTGCGATTGCCGTTCAGAACGTCCTTCATGCAGCCGCCTTGACGAATCTCAGTCTGCCGCATGCCGTCGTGGCGATCGTGGGAGGAGCCGGTTCGGTAGGTTCCGCGTGCGCAAAGATTCTTGCCCGGGTCGCCGGTACGCTCCTCATCGTCGATATCAAAAAGGATGAACTTCAGAGCCTGGTCACGTACTTGGGTGACCAACCGGCAACGGTCAGGGGGATGACCACGCTCGACCACGTCCAAGAGGCCGACGTCGTGATCGCCACGACGAATAACCCGCACATTCTATTGACCGCGGCGCATTTGAAATCCGGCGCCATCGTGATCGACGCCGCCCAGCCCAAGAACGTCTCCGGCGATGTCCCGCTCCAGCGGCCCGACGTTCTGGTGATCGAGTCCGCTGTCGTTCGAACGCCCGATGTTGATGTGCACTTCGATTTGGACCTCGGGGCCAGGGAAGCCCTCGGCTGCCTGTCGGAGACCATGATTCTGACGGCGATCGGATGGAACGGGCACTACTCCCTGGGGAAAGCCGATCTTTCCCACACCGAGCACATTACCACCGTCGGCCGCTCGCTGGGCTTTCGCCTCGCCCCGTTTCGCAACTCGGCGGGCTACGTCACAGAGGAGGATCTACACCGGGTCGCTCGGGCTCGCACGATGTAACACACCATGCTCGCGGCTTCGACCTATTTCATCAACGTCCATGCCATTCCCATGTTTCTCATGGGGATCGTGACCCTTGCCTTAGGGTTTCTCGTGTACCGTTCCAATAAAGCCTCCGCGGCACATCGCCATTTTCTCATGCTCTGTGCCAGCATCGCCCTCTGGCTCGATGCCACCAGCATCGCGCTCTGTGCGACGGATGCCGGAACGGCGCTGCGCTGGTTTAAGCTCGACAACGTCGGCGTCATGTACATCTCGGTCGCGTTCTACGGCTTCTCGGCGGAATTTCTCCAGCTGAACCGTCGACGCTCCATCCGAATCGGCTATGCACTCGCGACGCTCATGGCCGCCGCTGTCCTCTTTCGCCAGGACTTTGTCGAGGGCGTGAATCGCTTCTGGTGGGGGTATTTCCCGCAATGGGGACCGGCCAGTCTGCCATTTTTCATCATCTTCTTCTCGTATATGGCCGTCGCGTTCACCGACTATTTCCGCACGTATCGGAGCGTCACGACGCCCATCAGGCGCCAGCAGATCAAATTCGTCCTGATCGCGTTTGTGATTGCCTATCTCGGCTCGGTCGACTTTCTCCCGGCCTTCGGCTATGAACTCTACCCCTTTGGATATATTCCCATCTTTCTGCTCACCGTGGTCATCACCGTCGCGATTCTCCGGTATCGCCTGCTTGATGCCGCCCTCGTGGTCTCACGAAGCGCCACGTATTTGCCGCTGGTGCCGTTCACGCTGCTGGTGGTGGTCCTCGGTCACGCGCTGGATGAGTCCCCTCCCGAAACGGTAGCGGCGGTTCTGGCGCTGACCACCGTCGCCTTTACGCTCTTATTCATCACCTTTCAGCCGCGTCTGCAGTCGGCCATCAACAAAGCCTTCTTTCCCAGCCGCTACGACGCGTATGAGACATTGACACGCTTCGGACATGCCATGGTTATGAAGCTGGACCTCGCCAACCTGCAGGCGGAGATTGTCGACACGCTTCAGACGGTCATGGGAATTGAAAAGACCTCGCTCTTTCTCTTCGACAAGGAACAGGGATGCTATGTGCGGAAAGCCGCACGCGGACTCAACGACAGCCAGGCCAATACCGTTCGGTTTATCAACGAACGCTTTTCCAACTATCTCCTGGAGTGCAGGCAACCGATCGTCAAAGAGGAACTCCAGCAATGTCCGTCAGGACTCGATGAACGCTTAGCCGCCATCCTGATCGAGACCATGACCGACATGAGCTCTGAGGTCTGCCTGCCGCTGGTCAACAAGACGAGACTCATCGGCTTCGTGAACCTCAGCTATAAGCCCTGCATGGGGTTCTACTCACACGACGAGCTCAATCTGCTCCGGTCGCTTGCAGACAATGCGGCGATCGCACTCGAAAATGCGGTGCTGCATGAAGAGTGGAAACAGACCCAGCTCCTGCTTCGCCGCGCCGACCGGCTCCGTTCCTTGGAAGCCATTGCCGGCGGCTTTGCCCACGAAGTGCGCAACCCTCTCACCTCGATCAGCACGTTTATCCAGTTGGTGCCGTCCAGACGTGACGATCCCTACTTTATGGATACGTTCAGCGCCCAGGTGGTGGACGATCTGGCCCGGATTGAACGGCTCATCGAGGAAATTCTTGACTACGCCCGCTACATGAAACCCAAGTTTTCCGCAGAATCCCTGAACAATATTGTGTCGTCGTGCCTGCATTTCATCGAGGTCAAAGCCGACAAGCTGGGCATTGCCATCGATAAGCAGCTCGCCGAAGACCTGCCGACGCTGCTGGTCGATCGCCAGCAAATGAAACAGGTGCTGATGAACCTGGCGATGAATGCCATCGACGCGATGGCGAAGACCGGAGGACGACTGACGGTCACGACCCGCCGCGTGGCGCGCCTGGACAAGAGCGGGTGGGTGCAAATCGAGGTCGCGGATACCGGCTGCGGGATTTCCGCTGAAGATCTACCGCATATCTTTGATCCCTTCTTCACCACGAAACATGAAAGCACCGATCGTGTCGGCACAGGCCTCGGCCTGTCCATCGTCCATCAGATCATTCAGGAGCACGGTGGTACGGTGGAAGCGCGCAGTACGGTGGGTCAGGGCACAACCTTTCTCATCACGTTGCCTGAAGGACGGCCGCTTGAGTCTACGTCGGCATCTTCCGCATCCGACCTGCAGGGCAGAGTCATCACCCCACGCCGCACTCCCATCCTGCAGCCAAACGACCGTTAATCCAAGCTCCCGCAGTGTAGATAGCAGGCGCTCGTGAGTCGGGCCAACGCGGCACACGAAGGCCGGAGGCTATTCGACCGTGATCGATCCAGTCGATTTATCGAGCGCGCCGGTAGCGGAAGGATCCTTGCGCACGGTGTAGACATACTTTCCGGGGATTGCGAAGCACAGGCTGGCGGATTCGTTGGGGCGCACCGTCGCCATCACGATGTTCTCGTATTCCGAGGTGCCGAACAGATACCCCAAATTCGTCGATGCAAATCCTTTCTGGCACGAGATGAGTTCCTCGCGTGTTTGCACCACTGAAACCTCCACCGGGACATTGGTGCTGTTGATCCATCTGACTTCGTCACCGCGTTTTGCAGTAACCGACTGTGGCGTCAGGGAGGAGTCGATCTTCACCTCGAAGACTCCCCCGGTCAGGGATGATTCCGGAAAATGCTGACGGCCCGTGCATCCCACGGTCACCACGATGGCCACTTGCACGAACAGGAGACTGACGCGCGCGAGATTCATTTCCAACACTCCTTGCAACCGTGGTTTCATAATTCAACGCTCACAGAGACTCACGAGCTCCGAGCGCACGTGGCACAGTGCGCGCTTGTACGCTGAATGGCGCTCGTGGTCAAGGGGAATGACGCAACCATTGTTCGACGAAGGCGCCCCAGTGCACGAAGGCAGACGACTCTCCTCTCCTGGTCTGCTGCGTGAGCAGACTGAGCCCTTTGTGATCCAGTCGAGTCCGGCCGGCACGCCAATTTATGAATAGACGGACGAGTCGGGCGTCCAGACCTTCACCACCGATTTCGGCTCCATTCCTGACAGATCAAATCTTAATTTAGTGATTGCAGCGTGCCGGTCGCCCGGGCGAGATTGACGCGCGAGGCATTCAACTGAAAGAGCGCATTGACGAGATTTTCTCTGGCTCGCGACACGGAATTCAATCCATTGGTGAGCTCAAAATAGCTCGCCGCCGTGATCACGGTATACCGTTCACGCGCCAGGTCGAGTTCCTTCACGGCCATCTGCAACCCGCCCTGCGCAATGGCCACTTGATCCTTGGCGGCGCTCATGGCCGCCACCGCGTCGTGCACTTCCATTTTGACTTGATTCAAGACGGAGCGCATTCGGAGCGCTTCCTGCCGGAGATTACTGCGAGCCTCGGCAATCCGGCCCTCGCGCTGCCCACCGTCGAAAATCGGAATCTGGAGCAG
>Ga0070687_100000813_pt1 | contig 10406 bp, 7 predicted proteins | sample KBSS33LmetaG_FD_64678 | JGI IMG/M metagenome (GOLD analysis project Ga0070687, IMG submission 64678) | Switchgrass rhizosphere microbial communities from Kellogg Biological Station, Michigan, USA - KBS S3-3L metaG | ecosystem: Host-associated > Plants > Roots > Rhizosphere ... | reverse complement strand
AGGATAAGAAGATTCTCGTCCTGGAACCGCGCAGGCTCGCCGCGCGCGCTGCGGCCGCCCGCATGGCGGCGACCCTCGGCGAGCAGGTGGGCGACACCGTAGGCCTGCGCGTTCGGTTCGGCTCGCGGGTCACTCAGCGAACGCGGATCGAGGTGGTGACCGAAGGCATTTTCACGCGCCTTGTCATCGACGATCCATCACTCGAAGGCGTTGCTGCGGTACTGTTCGACGAATTTCACGAGCGCTCGCTGGATGCCGATCTCGGGCTCGCGCTGGCACGCGACTTGCAGCAGGCGCTGCGGCCCGACCTCAAGCTGCTGGTCATGTCGGCCACGCTCGACGGCGCGCGGGTCGCAGCGCTGCTGGGTGATGCGCCAGCGATTGAAAGCGAAGGCCGGGCCTTTCCGGTGGAGACCCGCTATCTCGGCCGCGATCCACGTGCTCCGATCGAGCGGCAAGTCGCGGAAGTCATCGAGCGCGCATTACGGGCGGACACCGGGTCGCTCCTGGTGTTTCTGCCGGGCGCCGGTGAAATCCGCCGTACCGAGTTGCTGCTGAAAGAACGCATCAGTGACGCTACCGTCGATATCGTTGCGCTTTATGGTGCGCTCGATGCACGTGAGCAGGATCGTGCGATTTCGTCCTCGCCGCCGGGACGGCGCAAGGTCGTGCTGGCGACCTCGATCGCCGAAACCTCGCTGACCATCGAGGGAGTCCGGGTTGTCATCGACAGTGGATTGTCGCGCGTGCCGCGATACGAGCCCGATGTGGGCCTAACGAGACTGGAGACCGTACGTGTATCACGTGCCGCTGCCGATCAGCGGCGCGGCCGTGCGGGGCGCGTGGAACCCGGCGTCTGCTACCGGCTCTGGGATGAGCCGCAAACCGCTTCGCTTGAGGCCTACACGCGCCCGGAAATACTATCCGCGGACCTGTCGTCGTTCATGCTCGACCTGGCGCAGTGGGGCGCGAGTGATCCCGGCAAGCTTGCGTTTCTTGATCCTCCTCCGCGAGCCTCGCTTGCGGAGGCTAAAACGCTGCTTGCCGAGCTTGGCGCCATCGATAGTGACGGCCGCATCACCGAGGAAGGCCGCAAGCTGCGCGCGCTTCCATTGCCGCCGCGGCTCGCGCGCATGGTCGTCGATGCAGCGGCCGAAGGCGCCGGAGAATTGGCTGCCGGCATCGCCGCGGTGGTCACCGAACGAGGCCTCGGGGGCGATGACGTCGATTTACGTCATCGGCTCGACAATTTCCGCCGCGACCGGTCGAAGCGCGCGGACGATGCCCGGGCAATGGTGAGACGGTGGGCCGGAACGGCCGGAGGCAAGGCCGCGGCCAGCGAGCATTCTCCCGGTTCTCTGCTCGCGCTGGCCTATCCCGACCGCATCGCGAAAAACCGCGGCGGCGGCAATGGCAGTTTTCTCCTTGCCAATGGCCGTGGCGGCAGCGTGGATCCGGCGTCACCGCTCGCGCGCGAACCCTATCTGGCAGTCGCTGAGCTCACGGGCGCGGCTGCTGCGAGTCGTGTCGTCCTGGCAGCTGCCATCACCCTTGGCGAGATCGAAGCGCAGTTCGCAGGACAAATCGAAGAGGATGAAGCGGTCACGTTTGAGACAGCACCGGCATCGCTTCGCTCGCGCCGCATCAGGAAGCTCGGCGCGCTGATCTTGAGCGAACGGACGCTGCCAGTTGCGCCCGGTGCTGAGGCCGCGAAGCTGCTCGCCGAGGGAATCGCCGGCTTGGGAATGGCCAGGTTGCCGTGGAGCAAGGCGCAGCTGCAATTTCGGGATCGCGTGAATTTCCTGCGCAGGGCCGAAGGCGACGAATGGCCTGATTTGTCCGATCATGCACTCGCGCGCAAAGCCGCGGACTGGCTTGCTCCGTTTCTCGATGGGAAAACCGCGCTCTCGCAAGTTGGCGCGGACGACCTCGCCGCTGCACTCGATGTCCTGATCCCCTGGAATTTGCGTAAACGCCTCGACGCGGAGGCGCCCACGCACTTTACGGCGCCGTCCGGCTCCAACGTGCCGATCGACTACGAAGGGGAAGAAGGACCCAAGCTTGCCATCCGCGTGCAGGAGCTGTTCGGGCTCGCCGTGCATCCGGTCATAGCGGGGGGACGTGTGCCGTTGCTGATCGAGCTGCTGTCGCCTGCGCACCGTCCGGTTCAAGTTACGCGCGACCTGCCTGGCTTCTGGCGCGGCAGCTACAAGGATGTTCGGTCCGACCTACGGGGCCGCTATCCCAAGCATCCCTGGCCGGACGATCCGCTGACTGCGCCGGCGACGCCGCGCGCCAAACCGCGCGGTCGTTGAATATTAGATTCAATTGTCTGAAACCGGCTAACGGGCGGCTGACCATGGGCAAACGGCGGTAAGGCGCGCCTGTCCCGTTAAGCTCACCTTGAGCCTGCTCAGGTAGTCTCGCGACCTGACTTCTGGATCCGGTCATGCGCCAGCTCATGATCTTCGCTGTTGTTTTCGTCGTGCTCGGCGGTGTCGCCGCCCGCTACGCCGATCAGGCGGTCTCGTCTCCGCCGCAGCAGGCTGCGGTGGTGCAACCGGCTTACGAGCCGCGTGAAGCGACGACGTCAGGGCGCAGCCTGATGCTTGAAGCGGATCGTCTTGGCCACTTCCAGGTTGAGGCCAGGATCGACGGCCGAAGCGTCGACTTCATCATCGACACCGGCGCCTCGCTCGTCGTACTGCGCGAATCGGACGCCGCGCGGGTCGGGATTCGTCCGCGGCCGAGCGACTACACGGCGACTGCGATAACGGCCAACGGAAAGATCAAGGCGGCGCGGGCCACGGTCGACCGTATCCAGGTCGGCGGTATTACGGTCTATGACGTGCCCGCCATGGTGCTTCCCGACGAGGCGCTCGCAAAAAACCTGCTCGGCGTGTCCTTCCTGTCGCGGCTCAAACGCTACGAATATGCCAATGGACGTATAGTCCTCGAGCAGTAGGGCAAGACTTCTTCACTTCCAACTCGTGTTATTCCGATGGAGCGCTTTGCTGCTCTGTGGCGTTAGGGTATTGGATTCTCCACCCTGTTTGAGGACCTGATGTTTCCAACGCCGAAACCTGCGCTGACGCCGAATACCTATGCCTATGAATCCACGCCGCTCGTGAAGCCGACCGGCTTTCGCGAATATGACGCGCGTTGGCTTCTGGAAAAAGAAATCAACCTGATGGGCATACAGGCGCTGGGGGTTGGTCTCGGCACGCTTATTCGCGAATTGAATGTAAAGCCCGAGATCGTCACCGGTCACGATTTCCGCAGCTATTCGTCGTCGGTGAAGATGGCGCTGGTCTCGGGCCTGATGGCTTCGGGCTGCAAGGTCTACGACATCGGCCTGGCGATCACGCCGATGGCCTATTTTGCGCAGTTCGAGCTCAACGTGCCGTGCGTCGCCATGGTTACGGCCTCGCACAACGACAATGGCTGGACCGGCGTGAAGATGGGCGCCAATCGGCCGCTAACCTTCGGCCCCGTCGAGATGAAGCGCCTCAAGGAAATCGTGCTTGGCGCGAAATTCGACTTCAAGACGGGCGGCAGCTACGAATTCGTCGAGAATTTTCCCGAGCGGTACATTGCAGACCTCACCAAGCGGCCCAAGCTCAAGCGAAAGCTCAAAGTGGTCGCGGCCTGCGGAAACGGCACGGCGGGCGCCTTTGCGCCGCAAATATTGCAGGCCGTCGGCTGCGAAGTCGTGCCGCTCGATTGCAATCTCGATCATACATTCCCGCGGTACAATCCCAACACCGAAGACATGAAGATGCTGCACGCGATGCGCGATGCGGTGCTGGTCAATCGCGCCGATGTTGCGCTCGGTTTCGACGGCGACGGCGACCGCTGCGGCGTCGTTGACAATGAAGGTGAGGAGATCTTCGCCGACAAGGTCGGCGTGATGCTCGCCCGCGACATGTCGACAATGCATCGGAACACCACTTTCGTCGTGGACGTGAAATCGACCGGCCTGTTCCTGACGGACCCGGTGCTGAAGGCGAACGGCGTAAAGGTCGACTATTGGAAGACAGGGCATTCCTACATCAAGCGGCGCGTCAACGAGCTTGGCGCAATCGCCGGGTTTGAAAAATCCGGACACTTCTTTTTCAACAAGCCGTTCGGCCGCGGCTACGATGACGGCATGATTTTCGCGCTTGCCGTCTGCGACATGCTCGATCGCAATCCGGGAAAGACCATGGCTGACCTGCGCAAGGCGTTGCCGAAGACGTGGGGCTCGCCGACCATGGCACCGCATTGCGACGACGAGAAGAAATACGCGGTTGTAGATTCCGTCGTGAAGCACTTCGAAGCCGCCAAAGCCGACGGCACGAAAGTTGCGGGGCAGGCGATCCGCGAGCTGGTCACCGTCAACGGCGTGCGCGTGACCGTCGAGGATGGCACCTGGGGCCTGGTGCGCGCATCCTCCAACAAACCGGAGCTGGTGGTCGTTGTCGAAAGCCCGGTATCCGAGCAGCGCATGCGCGACATGTTCAAGGCGGTCGACGGCGTATTGCGCACGCATCCGGAAGTCGGCGCATACAATCAGACGATTTGAGCGTCGTTGCCGCTTTCGCCGGAGCGGACCCTCTGCGACACTGAGCCATGCGCATTGCCATCCTCGGCGCGGGTCCTGCCGGCCTTTATCTTGCCTATCTGATCAAGCGGCGGCAGCCCGACGCCGACGTCAGCGTGTTCGAGCAGAACGCTGCCAACGCTACTTTCGGTTTTGGCGTCGTATTTTCGGACAAGGCGCTGGACTTTCTGCGCGAGGACGATCCGCAGACGCACGCGGCCATCGCGCCGCACATGGAATCATGGAACGACATCACGCTCACGCATCGCGGCGAGCGCGTGGTGATCGATGGTGTCGGCTTTGCGGCCATCGGTCGGCTGAAGCTGCTGCAGTTGTTGCAGGCGAGAGCGGCCTCGGTCGGCGTTAAGCCGGTCTTTGGGCACGCAGTCCAAAACCTCGATGATCTGGACAGGGCCGATCTCATTGTCGGTGCCGACGGCGTCAATTCCTTGGTGCGCCGCAGCCAGGCGGGCGAACTCGGGTCGACGGTTCGCCTTATGACAAACCGCTTCGCCTGGTTCGGCACCACCAAGCGTTTCGAGACTTTGACTCAGACATTCATCGAGACCGAGCTCGGATGCTTTAACGCGCATCACTACAGATACGCACCGGAGTTGAGCACATTCATTGTTGAGGTCGATGAGTCCGCATTTTCGCGCGCCGGTCTTGCGCAATTGGAAGAGGCCGAAGGCAGACGTCTTTGTGAAAAAGTTTTCTCGACTACCCTGCACGGTCATTCATTGATTTCGAACAACTCGATCTGGCGGCAATTCCCAATCGTCCATAACGAAAAATGGTCGGCACGCAACTGCGTGCTTATCGGGGACGCGTTGCATACCGCGCATTTCTCGATTGGTTCCGGGACGAGGCTCGCGATGGAGGATGCGATCGCACTTGATAAGGCGCTGGCCGTCAGCGCCAACAATATCCCCGCTGCGTTGCAGGGGTTTGAAGCCGCACGCCGGCCCATCCTCGAAAAGCTGGTTGCGGGAGCCAACGGAAGCGCGACCTGGTACGAGCGATTTGCGGAGCACATGCAACTTGCGCCGGTCGATTTCGGGATGAGCTATATTATGCGCTCCGGCCGCATCGATCTTGATCGATTACGGAAGCTTTCGCCGCGCTTTGTTGAGCGTTTCGAACAAACACGGGTTCCCGGCGATCCTCCGCGGGTTAACAATTAATAAAAGCTTGCAACCCTATAAGGTCGCACCTCGGGGCGCGCGGGTCTTGGTTTATCTTTCCGAACTGAACGTCCAGACGTACGCCGTCGTCATCGCCGTTCTTGTGGCGATCGCGTACGCGTTCGTGCGCCAGCGCGCTCGTGGACACGACGACGGCACGCTGCAGTCCTTGGTCCTCAACAATATGACGCAAGGCGTCGTTCTGTTCGACGCATACGAGCGTGTTCTTGTCGTCAATGATCGTTACGTTGAAATGTACGGGTTGTCGCCGGCGGTCGTGAAGCCCGGCTGCACGCTTATGGAATTGATCCAGAACCGCATCACGACCGGAAGCCTCAATATCGATCCCGAAAAATATCGCTCGGAGATCATGACGGCGGTTCGCGATGACGCCGTGATGAACCGTATTGTCGAAACGCCCGATGGGCGTGCCGTCCTGGTGGTCAACCGGCCAATTCAAGATGGCAAGTACTGGATCGGAACGCATGACGACATCACCGAACGCATTAAAGCCGAAAGAAAAAGCGCCGCGCTATCGGAGCAGGAACGCCGCCGTGTGACGATCGAAACCGAAATCCGCGCGTTTCGCGAGAGCGTTGCCGCCGTGCTGCGCACCGTTTCGGAAAGTACCGCCGCGCTGAACTCGATCGCCGGGGCGTTGTCCAATTCTTCGGGGCTCACCTCGGACCGGGCCGCGAGTGCCGTGCAGACGACGAATGAGGCTTCCGCCAATATGATCGCCGCTGCCGGCGCCACCGAGGAGCTGATCGCGTCGATCGGAGAAATCGGGCGCCAGATCAGTCAAGCTGCGGAAGTCGCGTCACATTCCGTCGCCGAAGCGGAGGCGACCAACGAGCATATGGTTCGGCTCACCGACACGGTTCAGCAGATTGGCGAGGTCGTCAACCTGATCCGCAACATCGCCGGACAGACGAACCTGCTTGCGCTCAATGCCACGATTGAAGCCGCTCGCGCGGGCGAAGCCGGCCGCGGCTTCGCCGTGGTGGCATCCGAAGTCAAATCGCTCGCCGTGCAGACGGCCAAGGCAACCGAGCAAATCGCCAGCCAGATCGAGGCGGTGCAGAACTCCACACGGGTTGCCGTCGATGCGATCCGCCGCAACAGCGGCCGGATGCGTGAAATCGACGGTTATACCTCGGCTGTGGCGCTATCCCTGCAACAGCAGGACAGCGCAACCGATGAGATCTCGCACAACGTGGCGAGCGCCGCGAACGGGGCCAAAGGCATGGTCTCCGTCCTCGACGAAGTCACGCGGGCGGTCGGTGATACTCGCAGCGCGGCGGGCAAGGTGCTGCAAGCGTCGGAAACCGTCGAAGCCGCGGCAACAAGCCTCCAGCGTGGCATCGAGGGGTTCCTCGGGCGCGTTGCCGTGTGACGCCTAGTCCTTCTCTTCCTTGAAAGTCTGACGGAAAGGATGTGCCGGATAAACGCCGAGCACGGTCAGTTCCTTGGAGAAGAAGGCAAGTTCCTCGAGCGCGAAGACAAGCGCGCGATCGTCGGGGTGCCCCTCGACATCGGCATAGAACTGAGTCGCAAAGAAGTTGCCGCCGACCATATAGCTTTCAAGTTTCGTCATGTTGACGCCGTTCGTCGCAAACCCGCCGAGCGCCTTGTAAAGCGCTGCCGGAACGTTGCGCACCCTGAACACGAAGGTTGTGACAACCTTGCCGGCACCTGGTTTCGCCCATTTCTTTTCACGCGAGAGCACGACGAAGCGCGTGGTTGAGTGCGACTCGTCCTCGACATTTTCCTTGAGGATCTCGAGCCCGTAGATCTCTGCTGCCAATCGCGAGGCGATTGCAGCACGGCTCGGATCTTTGGCTTCCGAGACCTCGCGCGCCGAGCCCGCAGTATCGGCAGCAACAACCGGCTTCAGCTTCAGCTCGCGGATCACATTGCGGCATTGGCCGAGCGCCATCACGTGGCTCTGCACCGTCTTGATCGTCTTGATACTCGCACCTTTCACGGCCATCAGCTGATTGCGGATGGGCAGGAACCATTCGGCGATGATGTGCAGTCCCGCCGTCGGCATCAGATGATGAATGTCGGCGACGCGGCCGGCCACGGAGTTTTCAATCGGAATCATGCCGAGATCGACGTCGCCTGCAATAAGCGCCGCAAAGCAGTCCTCGAAAGTCGGGCAGGGCACCGGTTCGTGGTCCGGATAGGCCTCACGGCAGGCAAGATGTGAATTTGCCCCCGGCTCGCCCTGAAAAATGATCTTCTTCTTGGCCATGTCTCACCTTGTCGTGGTTCCGTACGCAGACATTGGCAGTCGAGTCAACCGGCGAGCAGTCTGCGCGCCTTCTCTAAATCTTCCGGCGTATCGACGCCGAGCGGCACGCTTTTCACGACCATCACATCGATACGCATGCCGTTGTCCAAGGCTCGCAATTGCTCCAGCCTCTCGTGTTGCTCTCGCGCCGACGGCGGCAATTTTACGAAGCGCTCAAGCGCCGCGCGGTGATAGGCATATAGACCGATGTGGTGATAATGGGGTCCGGGGCCCGCTGCATTTTCCCGGGTGAAGGTTGTGGCGTGGAGGCGGCCGGGCGCGATCTCGCGGCCGGCCACCTTGACGACGTTGGGATTTGTCCGCTCGGCCGGATCGGTAATGACGGCGGCCAGTGTCGCAATGTCGACGTTGCGGTCGGCCAGCGGCTTGAGCGCGGCGCGAATATCGTCGGAGCCGACGGTCGGCAAATCTCCCTGAATATTGACAACGATTTCGATGCGGTGCTCGGGGTCAACGGCTTCGAGCGCCTCGTAAATGCGGTCCGAGCCGGATTCATGATCGCTGCGCGTCATGACCGCACGGCCGCCGGCCTTTTCCACCGCCGCCGCGACGGCCTCCGAATCGGTTGCGACGACCGCGTCACCTATTCCCGCGGCTTCGGCGCGGCGCAAGACGTGCACGATCATCGGGGCGCCGTGCAAGTCCGCCAATGGTTTGCCGGGCAGCCGCGTCGATGCAAGGCGTGCGGGAATGAGGATGAGCGTATCGGGCATCGTGGTGCCGGGTGCCTGGGCACATGTGACCAATGTCGAAAATGCCGCAGGCGCTTATACGGGTTGCCAGCGGCCAGGCAAACCGGTATCTGATCGCCGACGCCAGGTCCCTGGCGGTATCCGCTCCGCACCGTCACGCCCCGCTTCGGGAGCCGAAATTCGATGAATTCCTTCGAACTGAACAAAATCCTCGGCGCCGTACTCGGCACCTGCCTGATCTTGCTTTCGCTTAACATCGCGGCTGGCGCCATTTTCGCCCCTGTGAAACCGGCCAAGCCCGGGTTCGATATTGCCGTTAAAGAGAGCGGCGGTGAGAAAGCCGGCGCACCCAAGGAACCGGAGCAGCCAATCGAAACCCTTCTGGCAAAAGCGTCGGTGGAAAAAGGTCAGGCGACCGCGAAGCAATGCCTGGCGTGCCACACGTTCGAAAAGGGCGGGCCGAACCGGGTCGGTCCCAATCTTTGGAATATTGTCGGGAGCGAGCGCGGGGAAGGCCGCGGCGGCTTCAACTTCTCAGCCGCGATGAAGGGCAAAGGCGGAAAATGGACCTTCGACGAACTCAACAAGTTTCTCGCAAATCCGCGCCAATATATCCCGGGAACGGCGATGACGTACGCTGGAATTTCAAAGCCCGAGCAGCGCGCCGACGTGATCGACTACCTGCACACGTTGTCGGACAATCCGGTTCCGCTGCCGAAGGCTGCTGAAGGTGCGCCTGCGGGAGAGGCTCCCAAGAAATAGCCGCCATTACCAATATTTCATTTAAACGGCCGGGCAATTTTGTCCGGCCGTTTGCGTTTCTTGCGGCGTTTGGCCACGGATTTGTGACCGTTACGGAGTGGGCGAGAGGCCGCACCCGCTGGCGGTGAATCGAAAAACCGACATAATCGGCAGTAATTGCATCTCGGTTGGTACATTGTGCGTCGGAGCAATTGTATGAATTTCAACCGCCGGTCGGTCCTGCGCGCGAGCGCCGCAAGTTTTGCAATGCCGGCCTTGAGTGCGATTGGCGCAACCTCGTTCGCGCGCCGAGCCGAAGCGCAAGCCAAGACCTGGCAGCATGGTCTGTCATTGTTCGGCGACATTAAATATCCCGAGGGTTTCAAACATTTTGACTATGTGAACCCGCAGGCTCCGCAGGGCGGCACGGTACGGCTCAGCGCCTTCGGCACGTTCGACAACTTCAATACGGTCGTCGCCGGCGTAAAAGGCAGCATCGCTGCCGGCTCAGAGTTGTTTATCGAAACGCTCATGACGCCGGCACTTGACGAGGTTTCGACGGCGTACGGATTGCTTGCAGAAGCCGTCAGCCATCCCGCCGACCACTCGGCAGTAACGTATCGCCTGAGAGCCAATGCGCGATGGCATGACGGCAGGCCGGTGACGCCTGACGACGTCATATTCTCCTTTGAAGTTCTCAAAACGAACAGCCCGTTTTACGGCGCCTACTATCGCCATGTCACAAAAGTCGAGCTGACGGGAGAGCGTGAGATCACCTTCACCTTTGATGGGCCGGGTAACCGCGAGTTGCCTCACATCGTAGGGCAGCTGCCGGTGCTGCCGAAGCATTGGTGGCAAGGCACCGACAAGAACGGAAACAAACGCGACAT
>Ga0070687_100000812_pt1 | contig 10406 bp, 12 predicted proteins | sample KBSS33LmetaG_FD_64678 | JGI IMG/M metagenome (GOLD analysis project Ga0070687, IMG submission 64678) | Switchgrass rhizosphere microbial communities from Kellogg Biological Station, Michigan, USA - KBS S3-3L metaG | ecosystem: Host-associated > Plants > Roots > Rhizosphere ... | reverse complement strand
CCTCCCGCGATGAGCTTCGCGCGGCAAAGCCGCGCTGCGCTCGACGCGATATAACCACGGCGCGTGCAGAGCGAGATTCAGAAAATCGTGCGACGGAGGGTGGTGACCAAGGCCAACCGCCGGCCGCGGCGCGGGCCCTGGCCGCCGGATCCGGCGCGGGTGCGCTCCGTCAGCGAGGGGCTGGAAGAGCTCTACCCGGACGTCGACTGCGAGCTCGACCGCGAGACGCCGTTCCAGCTGCTGATCGCGACGATCCTGTCGGCGCAGACCACCGACCAGCGCGTGAACATGGTGACGCCGGTGCTGTTCAAACGTTATCCGACGGCGGCGGCGATGGCGAAGGCGCCGCTGCCGACGCTGGAGAAGATCATCCGCAGCACCGGCTTCTTCCGGATGAAGGCGAAGAGCATCAAGGGCGCGGCGGCGGGGCTGCTGGCGCGCTTCGGCGGCGAGGTTCCGCGCACCGTCGCCGAGCTGACGACGCTGCCGGGCGTCGCACGCAAGACTGCGAACGTCGTGCTCGGCACCGCGTACGGCCTCGCCGAGGGCGTGGTCGTCGACACGCACGTGCAGCGGCTGTCGATGCGGCTGGGACTGACCCGCAAGACCGACCCGAAAGACATCGAGAAGGATCTGATGCAGGTGCTTCCGCACGATCGCTGGATCCGGATCGGGCACCAGCTGATCTGGCACGGCCGGCGCGTCTGCTTCGCGCGCAAGCCGAACTGCGCCGCCTGCACGCTCGCGCCGTTCTGTCCGTCGGCCGGCCTGGAAACCTGACGCCGCCGGCGCCGCCCGGCTACGGCGCCGCGGCCGCGCAGCTCTGCGGCGGGGCGTTCGGTGCGGGCTCGGGAATCGCCGTCCCGTGGCCCTGGGCGTCGCGATCCCGGCCGGAGGCATACGCATCCGTCGTCGTCGGTCCGGCGTTGCCCCGGACGTGCACCTCGAACTCATAGGTGTGCCCAGCCTGCATGTTCAGAGCGTAGGTGACGTCGGGGGGCAGCGTCGCCACGTACCCCGTGGGATTCACCGTGTTCACATCCGCGACCTTGTGGGCGAGCTTCACCTCGTGGCAGCCGGGCAGCAGCGCGAACGATTCTCCCAGGCGCGAGACGTCGCGCCCATCCACGGAGCCGATCGGACCGGCCAGCCGCACGACCTCGGGCGACGGGCGAGCCTGCTCGGGGTTCGGGTAGAGCGCGTACGGTCTGGCCTCCCGGACGAGGCAGGCGGGAATCAGCAGCGCAACGACGAGAACTGCGGCGCTAGTCGCTCCGCGCCGAAGGCGCGCGAACCCGCGCTTCGCGCAGGGGCGGCTAGCCGCGCGAAAAGAAGATCTCGTCATACGCGCACGTCGCATCCTTGTCGGCGGGCTGCGGGTAATCGACCAGCTTGCCCTCGTAGTTGCGCAGCGTCCATTTGTCGGGCCCGCGCGCGACGACGTAGTCAGGCCCGATCGACACCTTGCCCATGCCGCCGGGCGTGTCAATCACCAGGTGCGGGATTGCGAGCCCCGAGATGTGGCCGCGCAGCTCCTGCATCAGCGCGATTCCGGTCTCGACTGACGTGCGCAGGTGCGACGTCCCGGCCGCGACGTCGCCCTGGAACAGGTAGTAGGGACGCACGCGGCAGCGCAGCAGCTCCGTGAACAGCTTGCGCAGCACGCGCACGGATGAATTCACGCCGCGCAGCAGGACCGTCTGGTTGCCGATCGGGATCCCGGCGTCCGCGAGCTTCTCGCAGGCGGCCCGCGCGCGCGGCGTCAGCTCCCGGGGATGGTTGAAGTGCGTGTTGACGTAGAGCGGGTGGTACTTCTTCAGCATCGCGCACAGCTCGTCGTCGATGCGCATGGGCAGCACGACCGGCACGCGGGTTCCGATGCGCACGATCTCGACGTGCGGGATGGCGCGCAGGGCGGCGATGATCTCCTCGAGCCGCGCCGTCGACAGCGTCAGCGGATCGCCCCCGGAGATCAGCACGTCGCGGATGGCGGGCGTGCGGCGGATGTAATCCAGGGCGCGCGCCAGGTCCTCGCGCGAGATGGGCGACTCCTCCTGCCCGACCAGGCGGCGCCGGTTGCAGTGGCGGCAGTAGATCGCGCAGCGATCCAGCGCGAGCAGCAGGCAGCGATCCGGGTAGCGATGGAAGATCCCCGTGGCCGGCGAATGGCTGTCCTCGCCCAGCGGGTCGACCAGGTCGCCCGGCTCGTTCACCAGCTCGCGCGCCCGCGGGATCACCTGCATTCGCACCGGGCAGGACGGATGCTCGCGATCGATCAGCGAGAAATAGTAGGGCGTGATCGCGACCCGAAAATGCCCGGGCGCCGCATCGAGGCCGGCTTCCTCGTCCGGCGTCAGCGGGAGGCGCGCCGCGATCTCCTCCTTGGTGGTGATGCGGTTGCGCAGCTGCCAGCGCCAGTCGTCGAATGACCCGCCGTCGGGCGCCTCGCCCTCCGGTGCATCGCACGGCCGCTGGTCGACGACGGGAAGCGCGAACGTCATCAGCCGCCGGTCCCTCGGTTGAAGCCCCCGAAGCCGCTGCGCGTGCCGCCGTTTCCTCCGCTGCTCCCTCCGAAGCCGCTGCGCGTGCCGCCGTTTCCTCCGCCGCTCCCTCCGAAGCCGCCCCCGCCGCCAGCGCCCCCACCGCCATTGCCGCCGCTCCCGCCTGGCGACCCCGTGCCCGTCGACCCGTTTCCAATGGTCACCGTGATCAGGGTCTGTCCCCCGATGGTGATGTGCGTCTGCGTGGTGGTGCCAGACGCGATCACGGATCCGTTCCCATCGAGTGCATCGATCGCGATCGTCACGGGACCGGTGATACTCCCATCCAGCTCGATCGTGAAGCTGGTCGGTAGAGAAATCGGCGTCGGCGCCGGCGCCGGCGGGATCGGGAGCGGCGCCTTCGTGCGGCCGCCCGCCGTCACGGTGACTGACAGCTGCTGTGGCATCAGGCTGAGGTCACCCGACACCTCGACCAGCAGGATCGAACTGCTTTGACAGGCGTAGACGGCCGTGACACCCGCGAGAACCAGCAGCGACGTCTGAATCCGCGCGCGCCGCATGGTCAGAATTTGTAGTTGCCCAGCACCGAATTGGGCGGCGGTTCTTCCTTCGGCCTCAGCAAGAAGTAGCCGCCCACGGCCGCTCCGACCGCGACGACCGACAGGGCGATCCAGACCCAGGGACGGCTGCCGCCGGTGGACGCGGAATCCTCGCCGTGCGTGGTCCCCACGACGACCGCCGGCTCCGCCTTCTCTTCCGGTTTCGGAGCGGGCGGGGGCGGCGCGGGCGGGGGCGTCTCCTCGGCCACCGGCGGCGGCGCGGGCGGCTGCTTCGGCGTTTCAGCCGGCGGCGGCTTCGTCGTCTCCCGCGCCACCGGCTTGGGGGTCTCCCCGGCCGGCGGTTTGGACGTTTCACGCGCGACCGGCTTCGATGTCTCACCCGGCGGCGGCCTGGTCGTTTCGCGCGCCGTCGGCTTGGTCGCAGCCGGCTCGGGCGCCTCGAGCGCGGCGATCTTGGATTCGATGGCGGCGCGGTTGGGCGCCTTGGGCACCTTGTCGAGAAACGCCCGGTAGTCCTCGACGGCGTTTTCACCCTTGCCGGTGCGCCGGTAACACTCGGCGCGATTGAACAGCACGACCGGATCGTTGAGGAGCTCGTACGCCTTCGTGTACTCCTCGATCGCGGCCTCGCAGTCCCCCTCCCCCGCCAGCGCGTTCGCGCGCTTCAGGTGATCCTTCCCCTCGGCACCCGGCTTTTCGCGGTGGTGGTGCCGGTGATGGTGTTCATGGTGCGACTTCTTGGTCCGGGCCGCGGCGGTGCCGGCCGCGGTCAGGCCCAAGAAGAAGAACAGGAAGACGGCGGCGAGCGCGATCGCCACTCGCCGGGACATCGTCAAGGATTGGCTCCGGCGGGCGCGACGCCCGCGCCGAGCCGGCGGACGTAGCCCGACAGCGACTGCATCTTGGGAAGGCTCAGGCTGCTTCCGAACGCCGGCATCTGCCCCTTGCCCGCCATGACGACGCTGACGATCGCGTCGGTCGATGCGCGCCCGCGGAATTCGGGATCGTGGAAGTCGCGGACGTTGGGCATCGTCTTGCGGATCTCCGGCTCGCCGCGCCCGTCCATGCCGTGGCAGCGCGCGCACATGCGCGCGTAGATCACCGCCGGCTCGACCGGAACCGCCGGCCCCGGATCGTCGCCGGTGGTGCAGCCCGCCCCGGCCGCACCCGCCGCGAGCAAAACCAAAAAAGCCAGCTTCCTCACCGCGTCCTCACTCGCCCCCGCCGTGCCGTCGTCGGCGTACAGGGCCTGACCCTGCTCGCGGAAGGCGGCGGCCTTCTCGCGCATCCCGGCCGCGACCGCAGCCTCGGGCGCGATCCCCTGGGCCTGCGCGTAGTCGCGCACGTCCTGGGTGATCTTCATCGAACAGAAGTGAGGGCCGCACATCGAGCAGAAGTGCGCGCCCTTCGCCGCCGGCGCCGGCAGCGTCTCGTCGTGGAATTCGCGCGCGGTCTCGGGATCCAGCGACAGGTTGAACTGATCGTTCCAGCGGAATTCGAACCGCGCCCGTGACAGCGCGTCGTCCCGCAGCTGCGCGCCCGGGTGTCCCTTCGCCAGATCCGCGGCGTGCGCGGCGATCTTGTAGGCGATGACACCGTCCTTGACGTCTTTGCGGTTGGGCAGCCCCAGGTGCTCCTTGGGCGTCACGTAGCAGAGCATCGCCGTGCCGTACCAGCCGATCATCGCCGCGCCGATCGCCGACGTGATGTGGTCGTAACCGGGCGCGATGTCCGTGACCAGCGGGCCCAGCGTGTAGAACGGCGCCTCGCTGCAGATCTCGATCTGCTTGTCGACGTTTTCCTTGATCTTGTGCATCGGCACGTGCCCGGGGCCCTCGATCATCACCTGTACGTCGTGCTTCCACGCGATTTTCGTCAATTCTCCTAGCGTCTCGAGCTCGGCGAACTGCGCCGCGTCGTTGGCGTCGGCGATTGACCCGGGCCGCAGGCCGTCGCCCAGGCTGAAGGAGACGTCGTATTTCTTCATGACCGCGCAGATGTCCTCGAAGCGCGTGTAGAGGAAGTTCTCCTCGTGGTGCGCCAGGCACCACTTCGCCATGATCGACCCGCCGCGCGACACGATACCGGTCACGCGCCGCGCGGTGAGCGGCACGTACCGCAGCAATACGCCCGCGTGGATGGTGAAGTAGTCGACGCCCTGCTCGGCCTGCTCGACCAGCGTCTCCAGGAAGATGTCGATGTTCAGGTCCTCGGCCTTGCCCTTGACCTTCTCCAGCGCCTGATAGATCGGGACCGTGCCGATCGGGACCGGCGAATTGCGGACGATCCATTCGCGCGTCTCGTGAATGTCGTTGCCGGTCGACAGATCCATCACCGTGTCCGCGCCCCAGCGGGTCGACCAGCGCAGCTTGTCGACCTCCTCGCCGATCGACGACGAGACCGCCGAGTTGCCGATGTTTGCGTTGATCTTCACCAGGAAGTTGCGGCCGATGATCATCGGCTCGGACTCCGGATGCTTGCGGTTCGCGGGGATGATGGCGCGTCCGCGCGCCACCTCGTCGCGCACGAACTCGGGCGTCACGCCCTCGCGCAGCGCGCAGAAGCGCATTTCCTCGGTGATCTCGCCGCGGCGGGCGTAGTGCATCTGACTGAAGTTCGTGTCGCCGCGCGCGATGCGCCGGTCGATCCACGGCTGGCGCAGCTTGGGCAGCCCGACGCGCAGGTCGGCGGCGCGCGGTCCGGCCGGGTCGTAAACGTCGATCGGCGGCTCGTTCGCGCCCACGCTGATCCGGCGGACGGGAACGCGGATGTCGCCATCGGTCAGGAACGCGCGTTCCGACCCGGGCAGCTCCGCCAGCGGCTCCAGGCCCTCCACGGGATCGGCGATCGTGTTCAGCGATCGCTTGCCGTTCTTGCCGCCGCCGCCCTCGTCCGCTCCACTGCTCGTCGTTCCTGTGTTCCCTGCGTTCTTCATCTCGCCTCGCTTTCCTTCGCCGGCATTACCCGGATCAGGTTCAAGGGGTCGCGCCTGCCTCGGGCGGCGCCTCTCAGCCTGCGGATCGAATGACCCGTTCGGCTCCCCCAGCTATTGGGAATGTCCTGTTCGGAAGCCCAACGTTAACGCGGCCTGGCTCAATTGCAAAGGCGCGTTACCGCCCCGAATTAATTGACGTATTTTTTCGGCGGCCGGTTGCCGCCGTCGATGACGCCGAACCGACGCCGCAGGCGCCGCACCTTGGCCGCGTCCCGTGCGTTCGCGAAGGAGGACCGCAGCAGGGTCAGACCGCCGGGCGCGGCACCGAAGAACCCCACGGCGACGGCGACCGCCAGCCCCGCGATCGCGCTCGAATCGTGACGGGAGAGGGCCATCGCCACCTCGAACCCAACCATGATGAGGACCAGGTAGCGCGCCTGGAACGACAGCGGAAGCGGCCATATCTGCAGCGGCTGACGTGCCAACAGACGTCCGAGCGCCACGAAGGTCGCGGTGATCGCCAACCAGCAGCCGTCCGTGAACGGCATCGGTCCGCTCCTCTTGAGGAGGTACACCAGCGCGACCGCCAGGTTCGCCCCGATTCCTCCACCGAAGAACAGGATGAAAAACCGCCTCCGTCCGTGCATGCCCTCGATGAAGGGCGCGACGAACCAGAGGCCGATGGCGCTGAAGAAGAAACCAACGAAATCGACGTGAAAGAACAGGGAGGTGACCGGCTGCCAGAGCTCACCCGCGAACAACCCCGGCCCGATCGCGAGGTGCGCCTCGATGAACGACCGTGACTGGCGCACGACGGCATAGAACAGGTACGCCACCACGATCGCCGTGAAGATGACCTTCACGGCGGGGGTCAGCCGGTCGGTGAACGACCTGAACCAGTCAGGCCCTCCGGAACGTCGTCGGGTTGGAGCGGACGGCATCGCCCCGAGCTTAGCAGCCCGCCACGGACCCCGTCACTCGGCGGCGCTGATGGTTTCCTCGTGCGTGCCGAATGCGTCGCCCCCGCAGTCGGGATCATCCAGGTCGATGCGGCCGTCGCGGTCGTTGTCGACGCCGTCGCTGCAGGCCGGCCGTGACGCGAGCATGACGTTATCGAACGGCACCGTGGCGTCCTCACCGATGGTGGTGGGCGCGGTGGTCGGGTTCGGCACGGGCACGTTCGCGCCGTTCGTGTCCGTGACGGGCTTGCCGTCGGCGTCCACCTGCCACACGACGATTTCCCGCCCGCGCACGTCCAGCTGGTGAACCATGAACGTCCAGGTCCCGATAGGAACGCCGTGCGTGATCCCCCCGGCCGCGCAGACCGCCGTCACGTTCTCGCCGTCCCCCTCCGTGCTGGAGCCGGTCACGCGGATGGCGTCGACGCCGCGGGCGCCGCAGACGGCGGGCGCGTCGCCCACGGTCTCGAACGACCAGGTCAGGGTGTAGCCGCCGGTCTTCTGGCAGGCGACGCCCGTCAGCGCCGCGAAGGCGATTGCAACCGCGAACCGGGGTCCACCCATGTCCGCGGCCTTATATCACCGAGCGTCAGTTGACGACCATGTCGATGAGCGGCGTCTGCGTCAGTCCGCTGCAATCGACGAAGATCGAGGCCGGTTGCATCTGCGAAAGCACGGTGTTGCCGTTCAGCAAGGTCGTCGCGACGGTGTACGTGTCTGTCCTGTCCAGATAGAAGGGAACCTGACCCTGGCTGACGCCGGCCGGGCAGGGGAAGTTGGTGCTCTGGCCGCTGATGTTGATCCGGATGGTGTCCGCCGGGACCTGGTCGCAGGTCAGCACGGCGTTGGTGCCGCTCTCGACGATCCGCCAGTTGACGTACAGGTCAGGCGAGCAGGGAGTCGTCTCGGGACAACCGTCGACCGCGCCGATGTAGTCTTCCGCGAGGGTCGGGCAGGCGTCGTGGGCATCGGAAACTCCATCACCGTCCGAGTCAGGCGGGGGCGAGCTCGAACCATCGATGATGCATCCCGATGCCGAGAACGCGACCCCTGCCAGCAGCAGCGCAGGGATGCCCACAGACCTGAAAATTCCACGAACGCTTGTCATCTGAGTCTCCTCGTCGTTAGAAGGAAATTCTTTACGAGACGGTGTCAAGGACGGGCACAGACTCCCGAGCTATTCATCAAGCACTCGGTCGCACAATCTGCGACTAACTGCATTGATTCCACCTCGGTTGGCTGGCCGCGGACCACCTCTCGCAATATCGGTGCCGGCATCATCACTTCCGGAAGCTCATTGCCACCGGCACCGACCGCTACGACCGAGACCTCATATCGCTCGCTGCCATGGGTTTCCGGGATGTTGAACGGCGTCGACCCGGTCTGCCTGGCGCAGGGAAAATCACACTGGGCGTTGCCGGCACAGGGCATCACTGCCCCGGCCCCCGCGTCGACGACGCCTCCGTCCTCGTCCGCCACCAGCGTCAACCTGAGCCGCACCTTCGCGATCGGGGGGGAGCTACACCCACAGTCGGTTATCGCGCTGCCCGACTTCGATCGAATGACCCAGCTAATCTCGACCGCCCCACCGTCGATCTTCACGCAGGCGGCCAGCAGGCAGCCGAGGAACAGGAAGGCGATCGCGGGCTTCATTTTTGGCGGAAAGGAACATCCAGCGTAGGAATGAGGGCGGGTCGTGTCAAACTGCGACCCAACGCATGGAGGTGACCGCCTGATGACCCCACTCATTCTGCAGGCCAGCGGGGAGGCGTCGCTCGACATCGTCCAGTTGCTGCTCAACGCGTCCCCGGTCGTGAAGGGCGTGCTGGGGCTGCTGATTCTGATGTCGGTCGCGTCGTGGTTCGTGATCGGATCGAAGACGCTTTACCTGGCGAACGCGGCGTCGCGGTCGACCAAATTCCAGGACAACTTCTGGAAGACGGGCCGGCTGGACGAGATCTGGCGGATCAGCGAATCCAGCGCGCCTTCGCCGGTCGGCGAGGTTTTCCGCGCCGGCTACACCGAGCTCGCGAAGCTGCAGAAGCGGCGTCAAGAAAACGTCGACACGGCGGGCGACGCGTTGATGGGCGACATCGAGAGCATCCAGCGCGCGCTCGACCGCGCGCGCACGATGGCCATCACGGAGATGGAATCGCGCGTGCCGCTGCTGGGCACGACCGCCAGCGCGGCGCCGTTCATCGGCCTGTTCGGCACCGTCTGGGGCATCATGAATTCGTTCCGCAGCATCGGCGCGAAGGGCGCGGCCAACCTCGCGACGGTCGCGCCCGGCATCGCCGAGGCGCTTGTCGCGACCGCGATCGGCCTGATGGCGGCGATTCCGGCCGTCATGGCCTACAACTATTTCTCGCGCCGCATCCGGGTCATCTCTTCCGAGATGGAGACCTTCTCCAGCGACTTCCTCAACATCGTGCGCCGGAGGTTCTTCTAGCCGTGGCGATGTCGGGGGGCAGCGGCGGGTCGATGCTGACGGAGATCAACGTCACGCCGCTCGTCGACGTGATGCTGGTTCTGCTCATCATCTTCATGGTCACGGCGCCGATGCTGCAGACCGGCGTCGACGTGAACCTCCCGCAGGCGAAGGCGCAGACTATCCCCGACGACGAGGGCAAGCTGATCCTGACGATGACCAAGGACAAGCGCATCTTCCTGGGAAAGTTCGAGATCCCGGCGGCCGAGGTCGAGACGAGGCTGAAGACCAACGCCAAGCTCGCGCTCGACAAGGAGCTCTATCTGCACGCCGACAAAGATCTTCCCTACGGCGAGGTCGTCAAAATCATGGCCGTGATCAAGCAAGCCGGCGTCGACAAGCTGGGAATGGTGACGGACCCTCTGGAGTAATCAGATCGTGGCGCGACGAGAAGGCATGCGACGGGGATCGCGCCGGAGCTTCTCCGGCCTGCTGATCACCGTCGCGCTTCACGCCGGCATCTTCTGGGCGATCAAGACCGCACACAGTCATCCGCAGGAGCCGATCATCGGCCCGCGTGACTTCGTCAAGGCGGAGATGGTCAAGCTGGGCAAGCCGCGCGACAAGTTCTGGCTGCCGAAGAAGGAGGTGCAGCCGCCCCCGCCCCCGCCCGACGCGAAGAAGATCAGCATGAACCCCGATGCGGGCGCGGCGCCCGTCGTGCCGGCACCGAGCCGCACCGACCCGAGGACGTCGCAGGCGGTGAAGAACGCCCTCGCCAAGGTGGACAAGCTGATTCCGCTCGCCGAAGAGGACAAGGAAGGGCAGTCGACCGGAAACAAGATTGGAACCGCGACCGAGAGCTCGGGCGACCCGTACGACGCGCTCGTCATCAGCACGATCAGGCAGTACTACACCCTGCCTGCCGGTCTGACGCCCGATCAGGTGGCGGATCCGCCCGAGATCCAGTTCAAGGTCAATTCCGACGGGAGAATCAGCAACGTCAAGCTGACCAAGTCATCC
>Ga0070687_100000807_pt1 | contig 10432 bp, 8 predicted proteins | sample KBSS33LmetaG_FD_64678 | JGI IMG/M metagenome (GOLD analysis project Ga0070687, IMG submission 64678) | Switchgrass rhizosphere microbial communities from Kellogg Biological Station, Michigan, USA - KBS S3-3L metaG | ecosystem: Host-associated > Plants > Roots > Rhizosphere ... | reverse complement strand
CGAGATCCTTCTCGCTGAAACCGAGTTCGCGCAGAGTCAGCAATGGATTCTCCGGTCGTTTCTCAACGAGTGGATTCACCCGCGCGATCGTGTGCCCAAGTATGCGATAGGCGTAGACCAGTCCATCCACCCGCGATTGCAGGGAAGTTTCGGGAGCTTCGACAGCCTTTGTGACTGCGCCATCGCGGTCCGGCACTTCGCCCAGCTCGAAGCCTTCGAAAAAGGCGGCCCATCCAGAATCGACCGACTCGGGATCTCGTTGCCAACGTGTGTAATTCTCCTCGATTAGATCGAGGTTCGCGCGAGCTGCAATTGAAGGGCGCATAGCAAATTTAATCTGCGACTATTACGCTGGGCGGCAAGTTGACACTGCGTCTGGCACTCCTTTACTTGCTGCGCAGATGACTGCGACTGAAATCTACGAATCGGTAACGAAGGGCGGCGCGAGCGGATCGCTGGTCGTTTTCATGCTGGCCCTTGCAGGGCCGGCGTCTCTGTTCGCGCAAGCCGATCCGGCTTCGGAACCAACGGTTTTGGCGGTAGCGAAGGTTTTGCCAGCCGTAGTTAATATCAACACGGAGCGCGTGGTGAGACGAACAGTGCGCGATCCGGTTGAGGATTTTTACGCGCAATTCTTCGGGCATAATCGCGTTCGCCCGCGCGAAATCCGCCAGACCCTGCAAAGTCTCGGTTCCGGTTTCATAATCGATCCGGCAGGTTACATCATAACCAATCAGCACGTCGTGGAGCGCGCCGCGGACTTGAAGATTCACGTGACGACGAACGACGAGAAAACGTACAACGCCCACTATATTGCCGGCGATGACAAGACGGACCTCGCATTCATCAAAATCGACGCCAAGACGAATTTTCCATTTGTCAGCCTCGATGATATTTCTCCGAACATCCTTGGCGAGACAGTTATCGTGGTCGGCAATGCTGTAGGCTACGGCAGTTCAATCAGCCGCGGCGTTCTTAGCGCGGTCAATCGCAACATCACAGTCGATGATGTCGAGTACAAAAATTTGGTGCAGACGGATGCGGCCATTAACCCGGGAAATAGCGGCGGACCGGTGATTGATATTTCGGGGCGGCTGGTCGGCATTAGCTCAGCAAAAATGGCGTTCACGCCGCAGGGTGTTCCTACCCAGGGATTGGGGTTCGCCATCCCCGCTGACGTGGTGCGCGACAGCGTCAACCGATTCAAAAAAATTGCCCAGAAGCAGCCGGAGATAAAGAAACAAATCGCGGCCAGCGATGCATCGGGATCGAATGCCGAACGGTTATTTGGGCTGCAACTTCAGAATTTGACCCAGGATTTGAGTAACGCGCTTGGTTACGTGCTGGGCCACGGCGTGCTGATTACCGCAGTCGAACCCGACAGCCCGGCCGACGAAGCGGGAATAGAACGCGGGCTCGTCATTTACCGGGTGGGACAATCCGCCGTGAACTCTGTCAAACAGATCGAGAACCTGCTTGGCCGAGTGCAGGGTGGCGCGAACGTGACTTTCGCCATCGGTGTAATCCGCGCCGGTGGACAAGACCGCCAGGTCGCTACTCTGACCCTGACGGCGCGTTGATAAAAAAAATCGCAACGCAATTGCCGTTCGATTGTCTCATGCAGATATCGCGCAATGATTAAGGTTGAGAATCTGACGAAACGTTATGCCGGCCAGCCTGCGATCCAGAACCTGAATTTCGAAGTCGGCCAAGGAGAAATCATGGGGTTTCTGGGACCAAACGGTGCCGGCAAAACCACCACCATGCGCATTTTGGCGAGCTTCATGCCGCCTACCTCGGGCCGCGCCACCATCGCCGGGTTCGATGTTTTTGAGCAATCGCTTCAGGCACGAGCCCACTTGGGCTACATGCCGGAAAATGTGCCACTCTACAACGACATGCGGGTGACCGAATACCTTGATTATCGCGCCGCGCTAAAAGGAGTCCCACACCGCCGGCTTGCAGAGCGCGTCGGCGATGCAAAGGAACTTTGCGGCCTTAAGGAGGTGGAGAAGCAACTGATCGGTACCCTCTCCAAGGGTTATCGCCAACGGGTCGGTCTGGCGGACGCGCTGTTGCACGAACCCGACCTTCTCATTCTCGATGAGCCCACGATCGGCCTCGATCCAAATCAAATCCGCCAGGTGCGCGAGTTGATCAAAAATCTGGGAAAACAGCACACGATTCTGCTTTCGACTCACATTTTACCGGAAGTCGAGATGACATGCAGCCGGGTCATTATCATTCATAAAGGGCGAATCGAGGCATGCGATACACCTGAAAATTTGTTGGGCAAGATCAGGCAGGCTGGGGGTGTAGTCGTTGAAGCAAAGGTAGGACCTGATAATGGCGTAGAGGAGTTAAAGAAGATTCCAGGTGTCCGTGACGTAATCGCCGAAGCGGACGGCGATTGGAAAATATTCTCGCTAAGGGTGGAATCAGGCGTTGACGTGCGCGAAGAAATCTTTCGGCTTGCCACCGATCGCCATTGGACCGTGCGCGAACTGACTCAACGTCGAGCGACACTTGAGGATGTCTTCGTCGAGCTCACGCATCCCGATCAAGTGTGATGGAGACCAAGGGATTGACATTTTTCCAGGTAGCGCGCGCGTCCCGCGTGCTGGTGGAGCCTGCCCTGAGCGCAGCCGAAGGGGCGTCGCGCCGAAACAATCTTTGCTTTGATCTCCGGTCGCGGCGAAGAGAGGTAAGTCCGGAGAAAAGTTCACGATCGCGAGGACGCGCTCGCTCCGGCAGCTGCCCGCCGAGACCCGCGCGCTACCCGGTCAGGAGGAACAATGCGTAAATTTTACACTCTGCTCTCCCGCGAAGTGCGCAGCTACTTCCACTCGCCGATCGCCTACGTCGTCCTCATTTTTTTCCTGCTCATCGCGGGAGTGGATTTTTATTTTCAAATTTCCTTCATGAACCAGCGCCAGGTGCAATACACCGTCCAGGAAGCGTTCTTTAACTCGGTCTTCTTCTGGTTCGCTTTTGTTCTGATTTTTCCGCTCATCACAATGCGCTTGTTTGCCGAGGAATTTAAGCTCGGCACGATCGAGCCGCTCATGACTGCGCCGGTGCGCGACTGGCAGGTGGTGCTCGCGAAATTCTTCGGCGCGCTGGTCTTTTATCTCGTTCTGTGGATTCCGACGCTGCTTTACTTTGCGATCTTTCTCAAACTAACGAACCAGCCGGCCGCGCATTCTGCCGGAGCATACTTCGGTTCGTATCTGATGCTTTTATTGCTGGGAATGTTTTATCTTTCGATCGGTTGCCTCACCTCGGTTCTGACCAGGAACCAGATCATCGCCGCGGTCGTTTCTTTCTGCGCAATTACACTGTTATTCTTCCTCGGGCTGGTCCAGTTCATTCTCCTCGATGTCAGCTCGGCTACGCGCGATTTGCTCGGCTATTTTTCCGCGATCGACCACATGGTGACCTTCTCCCGGGGCGTAATCGATACCCGGCCAATCGTTTTCTACCTGAGCATGACCATTGTAATGCTGACACTCACCTATCAGGCGTTCCAATCTCGAAAATGGAGGCTGTGACTATCATCGGTACGGCGTGGCCCCGGGCGCGCCGGATATCTCAAGGCGTAAACAAGAAATTGTAAGAAATGGCCAAAGAAATCCAACAGGCTCCGAGGCAAGGGAAAATCCGCCGGTTTCGGATCGGCTTCAACGTTCTCGCCCAGATCGTTCTGATTTTGTTCATCGCTGTGATGGTGAATTCCATCGCTTTTAAACACTACGCGCGTTGGGATTTCTCCCGCGACAAAAAATACGACCTGTCCGATAAGACCAAGCGGTTTCTCAACACCATCAAGGGCAAGATGCGCGTCACGATTTTCTTTTCCCCCACGACACCGATCACCACCGACGTGCAGAGTTTGCTCACTGAATATCAATATGCGGCGAACGGAAAGATCGACATCGAACGAATCGATCCCGAGCGCAATCTTTCTCGCGCGAAGGAGCTGTTCGACAAATACAAAGTAGTCACCGACGAGAGCCTTTTAGTGTTCGATTACGAAGGACGCAACAAGACGGTCAAGGCGTCCGAGATGGCTGAGGTCGATCAAAGCGGGATGGCATTCGGCGAAGGCCCGCGTGTGACCGCATTCAAAGGCGAACAGGCCATCACAAGTGCAATGATGGACCTCGTGGAAGGGAAGAAAAACACCGTAGGTTATGTCATCGGTCACAAAGAACCGCCGATTTCGGCAGCGAGCCCGGTCTCGGTGATGAAGACATTCATCGAAAACGAGAACATCAAGGTCCAGGAGCTGAACCTTTTCAATGTCGACGCAATTCCGGCAGAAATGAAGGCGATCCTGATTGTCGGGTCGCAATACGATTTTTCCGATCGCGAAATGAAGTTGTTGCGCGATTTCTGGGACAAGCAGGGAAGGGTCCTGCTGCTTCTTGATCCGGCAGCCAAAACGCCAAAGTTGGACGGATTTCTCAACGAACTGGGCGTAAAGGTGAATGACGATCGGCTGATGGTCTTCCTGCGGACGGGAATCCAGGAAGTGGCACTCACGCGAGACGTGCGAGCGTATTTTCTCGGCGGCAGTCCAATCACACAACGGCTGGCTGACGTGCGAGCGCTCTTTTTTGGTGGCACCTCGTCGCTTACTCTTGAGCCCGATCGGGTCCGCGCCGCGAACGTCCGGGTCCAGCCGCTGATTCAGGCGGAGAAAGGCTACTTCGCCGAAACGGATTATAATACAGACGATCAGACAAAGCTGCAGGCCGACGCGCAGCGGAGTAACGACGCGCCATTAACCATCGGGGCAGCGATCGAAAAAGGCGGTAGTGCCGATCAGCGCGTGCAGGTGGATTCGTCGCGTCTCGTCGTCGTGAGCAACGCGACCTTCGTTCAAGACAATGCGGTCACACAGGATCAGCAAGCGCTCGATTTCGTTTCTGGCAGCGTGAATTGGCTGCTCAGACGAGAAGAATTGATCGGTATCGCGCCGAAGGTTGCACAGCCGCTCACCTTCACTCTCAACGAAGACGCGTTGCGCAATCTACGCTGGATCATTTTAGTCTTGATGCCGTTGATTCCAGCCGTAATCGGGAGCGTAGTTTGGTGGCAGCGCCGCGTTTGACCTTTCGGTCGAGCTATGAATTGGAGAACGACCGTTGTTTTAGCTGCGATTGCGCTCGGTGTTTTCGTTTACCTGAAATTCTTTGAACTCAAACACCCGGGCACCGAAGAAGCCAGACGCCAGGCTCAAAATGTCGTCAACTTCGATCGAGACAAAATCGACGGCATCGTTATTCAAAATGGAGATGAGAAGATTGAATTGCGGCGCCGCAACAACCGATGGCGCCTTGAAACACCAATCAAAGACCAGGCAGACAGTTCGCTGATCGACAATTTGCTGTGGGATTTGGGGAACTGGCAGAAGGAGGGGACGATTTCAGCCAAAGAAATCGACGCCGATAAAACCAAGCTGAATGAATATGGTCTGAACAACCCCAAACTGAGGCTCAAATTACTAGGCCAGAATAAACCGCCCGCGATTTTATTCGGAAAAGACGCCGCTTTAGAAGGCAAGATGTATGTGCGCTTCGAGAATTCGAAGGAAACGTATCTCGCCGGCCAATCGATCAAGAAAGACATCGATAAAAAACCGGAGGAATTTCGCGACCGCAAATTAATGGACCTCATCGCCACGCAGGTGTCGCGGGTCATTCTAAAAACGCCTACTGGTGAAATTGAGCTGCAGAAGAAGGGCGATCACTGGGAAATTCTCAAGCCCCTGCGTGCCGCCGGCGATGACCAAAAGATTGGTGATCTGATCGCGCAAGTTACTGCTTCCCGAATTCAACAATTCGTGGCGGACGATCACGGCGATCTTCACCCGTATGGACTGGCCGAACCGCGCGGCGCAATCACGCTGTTTGCTCAGAAGGACGAGCAGGGACAGCTGCTCCAGATCGGCGGCTTACCGGAGAAGCAAAAGGACCAAGTCTATGTGCGGTTCGCGCCGCGCGGATTCGTTTATACCCTGCCGAAGAAGATCGAAGATATCCTCAACACAAAACCAGACGTTCTGCGCGATCGCCGCCTCGTTCGAATCGACACAAACATTCTTGATCGGATCACGATCGACGCCCCAGGCAAGGAGAAGATCGTTCTTGCGCGGAAAAATGAGAATTGGGCAATCGCGAGTCGCAACAATGCACCGGCAAATTCAGGCGAAGTTCGCCGCCTCATCGACATCCTGCAAAATGAACAGGTGACAAGATTCGTCGAAGACGTCGCTTCAAATTTGCCAAATTACAGCCTCGACAAACCACAACTGAAATTGACCTTCAGTTCATTTGCATCGGAGAACACTGCCGAAACCAAAGCTGGCGAAGAGCCGTTTGCCACCCTCACTTTTGGAAAGGTGGATGGCGATAATGTTTACGCGCGGCTGGCCGACGAGCCATTTGTCGTGGCCGTCCGACGCGGCTTGCTCGACGAAATTCCAAGTGATCCTTTGCAATGGCAGGAGTTATCGATCTTCAAGTTCAAGCCGGAGCAAATTCATCACCTCAGCGTGAGCACAGACAAAGAGTTGGCGCTGGAGCGCGGAGAAAACAACCAATGGCGCTGGCTTAAAGGAAGCGGCGAGATCAATCAAACCAATGTGCAATCGTTGCTTAACAGCCTTTCGAGCTTGCGTGCCTTGCGTTGGGCCGGACCAACCGTCGCCCAGCAGGGCTTCGATAAGCCACAGCTTGCGATCACGTTTACGACTTCACCGGACGACAAAGTCTCGCACAAGCTATTGGTTGGCAGTTCGGCTGGCAACGGAACATGGTTCGCGCGGACGGAAGAACGCGAAGGCACTTTCACTATCCGCGACTCCGATCTAAACGCATTGAAACTGCCGCTCATAACAGCACCCTCTCCGCCCCCGAGTCCACCAAAGAAGGAAACCTCCTCGCCGGCCGCGAAGCGGTAACCTTTTTAAGGTTCAGCTAACAAAGAGCGCAGGTCTGGAATTCGGAGAAAGGGTATTGGGAATAAGTGAAAGCCAACGACCTGCAGAAGTATCGCGCTTTGGCACAAGGACTTCCTCGGTTCGCCATTGTCAGTTCAGCGCCGACGCGGAAAGATCACATTACCGATTGGATCACTGCAAAAACATCGAAAGGCCTGAAATTGCAGTCGTACTCAATCGAGCCGTTGGCGATTCGGGTGACCGGCGATATCGCGCTCAACCATTATCGGATCAAGCTACCTGGGCCAGGTCGTTGTAAGGACAGCGTGCATCGGGGAGAATCCCTGATCTTTGGGGTAGGGAATCCCCTAGGGCTTTGGTCGTCCTCTCCTAGGGGCTAAGGAATTAAACCACGGATCGCACGGATAACACGGATGGACACAAATCCAAAAATGACGAAATCCGAAAGACCCGCTTTCGCCAGCCCGGAGCCTCGGTATCAGTACCCCAAGGGTGAAGGCTACGCCCACTGGGATACACAAAAGATTCTGATGGTTCCCCTGTTTTTCAGAATTCTGTTTCGCGTCTATTCGCGTGTTTAGTGAGCAGAAGAAAAAGACTGTTTCGGCGAGGGCGACGAAACCAGCGCCCGAGACGGGCGCGCTCCCCTCACGCCGCCCGGAAGGGAACCACTTTCTTCTTCCTGCCGGCTGCGGGCTCGCCCTTTGGCGGCAGGAAGTTTTCTTCCACAAATCTAAGGGCGCGCTCAACCAACTGGCGCCCGGAATTCAAGCCGAGCTTGCGTTTGATGTTTTCCCGGTGAGTCTCGATCGTTTTCACGCTCAGGTTCATCGAGTGCGCAATCTTGTTTGTGCCCAGCCCTGAACCGATCAACTGAAAAACATGCATCTCGCGATCGGACAAATTGTCGATGACTGGCATCTTTCCGGGAGCGCGAGGTTGCGGCTGTATTTCGAGAGATTTTTGGAACGCGCGCATGGCTAAATCCCGGCTCACATAGAGCTGGCCGCGCAAAACATCGCGAATGGCGGTAAGCAGCTCTTCCTTGAAGGCCTTTTTCATGAGATAGCCATTTGCGCCCGCGCGCAGCGCCCGCTCGGCGAAAATGGTTTCCTCAAACGCGGAGTAAACCAGGACGAGCAACCCAGGGTCTTGCGCCTTGAGCGCTTTGACAAATTCCAAACAGTCGCCTGTGCCCATCCGTAGTCCGATCACGAGCAGGTGCGGCTTGGTTTCCGCGAGCTTGGCCCGGATCTTGGAGATGCAGTCGGCTTCGCCGCAGGCAATCATGTCCGGCTGGGCGTTGATAAAAGCGACCATTCCGTGGCGAAGCAGCGGGTGTTCGTCCGCGACCAGGATGCGTGTTTTCGCGATCTGCTTTCCAGACACGATCCTGCCTGATGTGTGTGTTCCTGGGGGCTCCATCAGGGAAGGATCACGCCCGGGAAACAGTATGCGTGTGTGAGTTGGTTGGACGGTTGACGCATTGATGATTCGATCTCGCGGCGCCTTTTGTGGCGGGTTGCTACTTACTTGTAAAGAGAAAAATTGCAGATTTTGGGGAAGGGACGCCCGTTCGACTGTCGCCCAGGGCAAGCTGTATGCGCTCCAATCCCGAGGTCTGAAATCGCAGGGCGGCTCGAAGATGTAATCTGCCTGAGGCGGATAACGCTTCAACCCTTTAACCCCTCAACGAATCACGTGAGGCGAAGCCTCATCCGTGGCAGCACCGAGGTGCTAAACGTGGCGTCATAGAGCAATGTGACGGAACCGCCAACGGGAACGACAGGTTGCGGAACGCTGTGGCGCTTCCCAGCAAACGGCGCACAGCTCCGTGGCTACAACGTCACGCTTGCGGTTGGAGGTTTTCCTCCACAAACTTAATGGCGCGCTCAACTACCTGCTCGCCGGAATTCAGGCCGCATTTGCGTTTAATGTTTTCGCGGTGGGCCTCGATCGTTTTCACCCTCAGCCTCAACGAGTGGGCAATCTTCTTTGTGTCCAGCCCCGAACCAACCAACACAAAAACATGCATCTCGCGGTGAGACAGGTTGTCGACGACAGGCAGATTTCCTAAAACGCGATTTTGCACTGAGGTTTCCAGCGATCTTTGGAACGCACGCATGGCTAAATCCCGGCTAACATAAATTTGGCCGCGCAAAACATCGCGGATGGCGGTAAGCAGCTCTTCCTTGGCTGCCGTCTTTAGCAGGTAGCCATTTGCGCCCGCGCGCAGCGCCCACTCCGCAAAAATGCTTTCCTTGAACGCGGAGTAAACCAGGATCAGCAGCCCGGGCCTTTCCGCCTTGAGCGCTTCGACAAATTCCAAACTGTCGCCGATGCCCAGCCGTACTGCGGTCAACAGCAGATGAGGCTCGCATTTGGCGATTTTGCTCCGCGCGTCCGGTATGTTGTCCGCTTCACCGCAGACAATCATGTCTGGCTGTGAATTGAGATAAGCGCTTATCCCGTAGCGAAACAGCGGTTGCTCTTCCAAGACCAGGATTCGCGTCTTTGCGGGGGTTTTTCCTGAACCAGCCATGCGTGTGGCGTGGGCGCTGTTTTGGTTCTTGATATCAGCATCTGTCCGAGGACCGTTTGAAATGTGCATCGTTACAGTGATTCGCCGGATCTACTGTTAACTGATAGCCAGTTAGCTGTATAGGACTTTAATCCTGCCCTTCGTTTAAACATTGACAGCCGAGACGCCCGCTAGCATAACCCCACAAACAAACAACGAAGCACACGCGCTCTACTGCGGCTCGCCCAAGCTCGCTGCAAGGATAGAACGAGCTCTCGTTCAACCCAATCAGAAGGAGAAAATCATCATGAAATCAGCCATAGCTATTCTCGCAACCATATTAATTGTCCTGTCGCCTGTTTCATTCGGTCGGGCGCAGGGCTCGCCAAAGCCTGCCGCAACAGAGAAGGCGGCCGCGCCCGCCGGAGCCGGCAAACGCACGGATGTTTACCATGTCCACTTCGCCAAGGCCGCTCTCGGCAAGGCGGTGCAATTGGGCGACTGGCTCAAAACGCCGGATCCCAGCAACCCGATGCCCGACCACTTTATTGTTCTTCGCCATCAGGATGGCGATGCCTGGGATTACGTTGTCATTACCCATATCGGGCCAAAAGCCACCGTGGAAGCCGCCGGCACTGCCGTGCCTCCAGACAAACGCGACCTGGGGGATTGGCATACCGATACATTTGTGAACGGACCATCGTGGGAGGATTTCACTCGCGCTATGGGCATTGACGGCGATTCAGCAGCCAAGACTGCGGGCTCGGTTTATATTGTTTCTGTTTATCGTCCTGCTCCCGGCCATCGCGAAGGTTTGGAGAAAATGCTCAGTGAAGCGCCGCAACAGCCCGACACCAGCGCAGGCAACGTGTTGATGCAGCATCTGGAAGGCGCTGACTGGACGTTTCTAGCCGTCGCTCGCTACAATTCGTGGGAAGATTATG
>Ga0070687_100000805_pt1 | contig 10442 bp, 7 predicted proteins | sample KBSS33LmetaG_FD_64678 | JGI IMG/M metagenome (GOLD analysis project Ga0070687, IMG submission 64678) | Switchgrass rhizosphere microbial communities from Kellogg Biological Station, Michigan, USA - KBS S3-3L metaG | ecosystem: Host-associated > Plants > Roots > Rhizosphere ... | reverse complement strand
CTCGACTCCGTTGAGCAGCGTTGTTTGCTGCTCTACGGAGCCGAAGCCCGACCCCGGCGCCAGCCGGGGGCACGCCCGAACCCCGCCGTTCATCCTGCCGTAGCCGTAGCCGAATTCAAAAATCAGTATGCACTCACGTGCACGCCCCGCACCGCCCGCCCCGAGGGATCCGTGACGGCTGCGAGCGACGCGTCCCACGCCAGCGCCTCGGGCGTGCTGCATGCCACGGAGGGCCCGCCCGGCACGCACTCCGCGCACGAGTCCAGCGGAAAGTGCTCGGCGAAGAGCGCGCGGTAGAAGTACGCTTCCTTGGTGGCCGGCGTGTTGTGCGGGAAGCGGAAGCGTGCCCCCGCCAGCTCGCGGTCGCTCACCTGCGCCTCGGCGTGGGCCCGCAGCGAGTCGATCCACCCGTAGCCCACGCCGTCCGAGAACTGCTCCTTCTGCCGCCAGGCGATGGACGCGGGGAGCGCGTCCGCGAACGCCTCGCGCAGCACGTGCTTTTCCATGCGGCCGGGTCCCGCCATCTTGGCCGCCGGGTCCACGCCCATGGCCACGTCCAGGAACTCCTTGTCCAGGAAGGGCACCCGAGCCTCCACGCCCCAGGCCGCCATGGCCTTGTTGGCGCGCAGGCAGTCGTACAGGTGCAGGCGGTCCAGCTTGCGGATGGTCTCGGCGTGGAACGAGCGCGCGTCCGGCGCCCGGTGGAAGTACAGGTAGCCGCCGAAGATCTCGTCGGCACCCTCGCCGGAAAGCACCATCTTGATCCCCATGGCGCGGATGCGGCGGGCCATGAGGTACATGGGCGTGGCCGCGCGCACGGTGGTGACGTCGTACGTTTCCAGGTGGTGGACCACGTCGGACAGGGCGTCGATCCCCTCCTGCACCGTGAAGTGGAACTCGTGGTGCACCGTGCCGATGTGCTCCGCGGCCTCGCGCGCGGCGCGAAGGTCGGGCGCCCCCTCCAGCCCGATGGCGAAGGAGTGCAGCCGCGGCCACCACGCCTCGCTCCGCCCCTCCTCCTCCACCCGCCGGTCCGCGAAGCGCTTCGCGGCGGCAGCGATGATGGATGAGTCCAGCCCGCCGGACAGGAGCACGCCGTAGGGCACGTCGGTCATCAGCTGGCGCTTCACGGCGGCCTCCAGCGCCCCGCGCAGCAGCGCGGGCTCGGCGGGGCCGCCGCTCACCGCCTCGAAGTCGCGCCAGGCGCGGCGGTACCACGGGCGCGGCTCGCCGACCTCGCTGTCCAGCACGTGGCCCGCGGGGAACTCCTCCACCGTGCGGCAGACGGGGACCAGCGCCTTCATCTCCGAGGCCACGTACAGGTTCCCCTCCTCGTCGCGGCCGGTGTACAGCGGCACGATGCCCAGGTGGTCGCGGGCCACCAGGTAGCGGCGGCGCGCGGCGTCGTACAGGACGAAGGCGAAGATCCCGCTCAGCCGGTCCAGGAAGTCGGCGCCGTGCTCGCGGTACAGCGCCAGGATCACCTCGCAGTCCGACTCGGTGGCGAAGGCGTACGGCTCCGCCAGCGAGGCGCGCAGCTCGCGGTGGTTGTAGATCTCGCCGTTCACCGCCAGCGCGACGGTGCCGCCCGGGTCCAGCAGCGGCTGCGCGCCGTGCAGCACGTCCACGATGGCCAGCCGCTCGTGCGCGAGGACGGCGTCGCCGGTGGCCCAGACGCCGGACCAGTCGGGGCCGCGGTGGCGCTGGAGCCGGCTGAGGCGGAGCGCGCGGGCGCGCAGCACGGCGGGGTCGCTCTTGATTTCCAGGACGGCGAGGATCGAGCACATGGGTCACGCTCCGGGGAGGACGGTGGGCCGCCCCCGTGGGAGGGCGACAAAAAAAAGCGGCTCCTCGGAGATCGAGGAGCCGCTTCGGCTACCGGGTGCGTCGTTCCGCTATGGCAACGGACAACCCCAGCCGCGACTCCTCGGGGAGGGCGGATTGCGATTGACGTTGCGATTGAGGAAGAGCGCGGTCATGGGGCGATGCGATGCGTACGGTTTGCGTCAGTCTTGTATTCTACGATACACCCGCACCGGCGCCGCCGTCAACCTCCGCGTGCACCGGGAGGTTGGCGAAGGTGGGGGCGATCCCCTCCAGCTCGCCGCGGTGGTAGCGGACCACGGCGTCCGGGTCCTTGAGGAGGTGCCCGGTGAGGATGCCGCACACCCGCTCGTCGGGGCGGATGGTGCCCGCGGCGACCAGCCTGCGGATGCCCGCCACCGTGGCGCACGACGCCGGCTCCGCGCCGATGCCGGCGGCGTCCACCTGCGCCTTGGCGTCCATGATCTCCTGGTCGGTGACGCGCTCCACCACGCCGCCGGTGGCGAGGACCCCGCGCAGGCTCTTGCGCCACGACACCGGGCTGCCGATGCGGATGGCGGTCGCCAGCGTTTCGGGGCGGGCGGTGGGGACCAGGTCGGCACCGCTCCGCCAGGCGTCGTACAGCGGGCTCGCGCCCTCCGCCTGCACCACGGCGATGCGCGGCAGCCGGTCGATGGCGCCCAGGGCGTGCAGCTCCCGCATCCCCTTGTAGAGCGCGGCGCTGTTCCCCAGGTTGCCGCCGGGGAGGACGATCCAGTCCGGCACCTCCCAGCCCAGGTCCTGGAGGAGCTCGAAGCCGATGGCCTTCTGCCCCTCGATGCGGAAGGGGTTCACCGAGTTGAGCAGGTAGATCCCCTCGTCCGCGCAGACGGCCTCCACTCGCCGCATGGCGTCGTCGAAGCTCCCCGCCACCTGCACCACCCGGGCGCCGTACGCCAGCGCCTGCGCCAGCTTGCTGTACGAGATCTTGCCCTCGGGGATGTAGACGCGCGCCTCCATCCCCGCGGCGGCGGCGTACGCAGCCATGGACGCGGAGGTGTTCCCGGTGGAGGCGCACGCCACGCGCGTCATCCCCAGGCGGCGCGCCACGCTCACCCCGGCCGTCATCCCGCGGTCCTTGAAGGAGCCGGTGGGGTTCTCGCCCTCGTGCTTGAGGCGCAGCGCGTCCAGCCCGGCGTACGCGGCCACGCGGGGCGCGTCGTACAGCGGCGTCCCGCCCTCCTGCCGGGTGGCGACGAACTCCGGCTCCAGCGGCAGCACCAGCTCGCGGAAGCGCCACACCCCGGAGCGGTCCAGCGGCGCGCGCGAGCCCAGCCGCCGCTCCCACACGTCGCGCAATTCCGGGCCGCGGAGGGCGGAGGCGTCGTGCTCCACGTCCAGCGTGCCGCCGCACTCGCAGCGGTGGCGCGATGCCAGCCCCGCGTACTCCGCCGCGCACTCCACGCAGCGCAGCGTCCAGGGGACGCGGGGGATGGCGGCACCGCTCATACGCGCCTCGCTCCCGGACAGTCCGCCGGGGAGATCAGGAAGGTGGATTCCAGCCCGCCGGCGTCGCGGAACGCCGCCGTCATGGCGCGGGCGATGGCCTCGGCGCGGCGCGGGGAGTGGGAAAGCGCGAACACCGAGGGGCCGGAGCCGCTGATGGAGCTGCCCAGCGCGCCGGCGGCCATGGCGGCGGCCATGACGGCCTCGCACCCGGGGATCAGCCGCGCGCGCACCGGCGTCACCGTGCGGTCCACGGCGCCCAGCCCGAAGAGCGCCGCGTCGCCCGCGTAGCAGGCGGCCACCAGCGTGGCGATGGCGGCGGTGTTGCTCACCATCTCCCCCAGGGGAACCTGGAGGGGGAGCGCCTCGCGCGCCAGCCGCGTGGACAGCTCGAAGGCGGGGGTGACCACCACCACCATCATCCCCGGCGGCAGGGGGAGGCGCACCAGCTCCGCCGGGCTGGCCGAGCGCACCAGCACCAGCCCGCCCAGCAGCGCGGGGGCCACGTTGTCGGCGTGGCGGCCGGACACGGCGCCCTCGGCCTCCACGCACGGGCCCACCAGCTCCGCCTTGCGCAGCGGCGAGCCCACCAGGAGGTTCACGGCAAGGGCGGCCGCCACGGCGCTCGCGGCCGAGCTCCCCAGCCCGGTGCCGATGGGCATTCCCTTGTGGATCTCCAGCTCCACCCCCACGTCGATCCCGGCGCGGCGCAGCGTGGCCGCCGCGGCCACGCCGGCGGTGTTGGCGGCGGCCTCGCGGGGGAGCGCCCCGCCGTCGCCCTCGATGCGGGCGATGCGCACCCCGCTCCCCGGCGCCCGCCGCGCGACCACCGTGTCCCCCGGGGCGCGGACCGCCAGCCCCAGCACGTCGAAGCCGGAGCCCAGGTTGGAGACCGTGGCCGGCGCGAACACCCGGACCTCCTCGCGATGCGCTCCCCTCATGACGGCCTCCGTTCCGCGGCGATGCGCATGATGTCCGCCAGCACTCCCATGGCCGTCACCTCCACCCCGGCCCCCGGACCGGTGACCACCAGCGGGCGGGCGGCGTAGCGCTCCGAGCGGAACAGGATCAGGTTGTCGGTCCCCCGCAGCGCGCCCGGCGGCGAGTCGGCCGGGACCGCGGCGAGCCCCACCTCCAGCGAGTCCGGCCGGACACGGGCCAGGTAGCGGAGCACACGGCCCTCGCGCCGCGCGGCGTCCACGCGCTCCTGCATGGGGGCGTCGAAGTCGCGCAGCCGCGCCAGGAAGGCGTCCGGCTCCATCCCCGCCAGCGCGGGATCCACCAGCCCGGCCAGGCGCAGGGGGACGTCGGAGCGCACCAGGCCGGAGAGCCGCCCCAGGATGGTGGCCTTGCGCCCCACGTCCGCGCCGGACAGGTCGGCCACCGGGTCCGGCTCGGTGTAGCCGCGGCGCATGGCCTCCTCCACCGCTTCGGACAGGAGCGCCCCCTCCTCCAGCATCGTCATCACGAAGCCCAGCGTCCCGGAAAGCGCCCCCTCCACCTCGAGCAGCCGGTCGCCGGTGGCCAGCAGCATCTCCAGCGTGTCCATGACCGGGAGCCCGGCGCCCACGGTGGCTTCGGCGCGCACGATGCGGCCCCGCTCCTCGGCCTCCGCCAGCAGCGACGTGAAGCCCTCCAGCGGCCCGGCCAGCGGCGCCTTGTTGGCGGTCACCACGTCGCACCCCAGCCGCAGCGCCTCGCGGAAGACCTCGGCCGCGTCGGGGTACGCGGAGGTGTCCACCAGCACCGGGCGGGCGAGGCGGTAGCGCAGCGCGTCGCGCACCATCACGGCGGCGTGGCCGGGGGCGCCGCCCAGCGAGGCCAGGCTCCGCCCCGCCGCCTTTGCCTCCACGACGGCGCGCAGCGCCTCGGGGGCGATGCCGCCGGGCTCCAGCAGGTAGCCGCTGCGGTCCGCCACGGCCACCACCCGCGCCCGCAGCCCGAAGCGGCGGAACAGGTGGGCGCTGCGCTCCAGGAGCAGCCCGGCCAGCGCGCGCCCCACGCTGCCGGGGCCCATCAGCAGCAGGTCGATGCGCTTGCCCCCGTCCTCGCCGGTGTCCAGCCGGTGCAGCCCGAAGTCGTCGTGCAGCGCGCGGATGGCCTCGGGCACCGCCCGGTCGTCCACGGCGAAGGAGATGTTCATCTCGGAGGCGCCCTGGGCGATGGCGTGCACGCTGATCCCCCGCCGCGCCAGGGCGCCGAATACCCGCCCCGCCACCCCGGGCGTCCGCGCCATCCCCAGCCCCACCGCGGCCACCACGCCCACCCCGGGCCGGACGGCGACCTCGTCCACCTCGCCGTGGGTGATGTCGGCCCGGAACTCGCGCTTCAGCGCCAGCTCCGCCTCGATGGCGTCGTGGGCGGGGACCACCAGGGTGATGGACGCTTCGGAGCTGGACTGCGAGATCATGGTGACGCTGATCCCGCGGCGGGCGAGCGCACCGAAGACGCGCGCCGCCACCCCGGGGACGCCGGCCATCCCTTTTCCTTCCACCGTGACCAGCGCCTGCGCCGCCGCCGCGCTGATGGCCTTGACCGGGTGCGAGCCCGGGGTGAAGCGCCCGTCCACGACCGTGCCCTCGCCGGCCGTGAAGGTGTCGCGGATGCGGACGGGGATGCCGTGCGACGCCACCGGGAGGATGGTGCGCGGGTGGAGGACCCGTGCGCCGTAGAACGACAGCTCGGTGGCCTCGCGGAAGTTGAGCTGGCGGATGCCCTGCGCCCCGGGGACCACGCGCGGGTCGGCGGTGAGGACGCCGTCCACGTCGGTCCAGATGGTGACCTCGTCGGCGCCGAGCGCGGCGGCCAGCACGGTGGCGGTCAGGTCGGAGCCGCCCCGCCCCAGCGTGGTGGTGGAGCCGTCCGGGGCGCACCCCACGAAGCCGGTGACCACCGGCACCTCGCCGCGCTCCAGACGCGCCGCGAGCGCGGCGCGCACCACGGCGTCGGTGACACCGGGGAGCACGCCGGCCTCGCCGAAGCGGTCGTCGGTCTCCAGGAACTCGTCGGCGTCCAGCGGCACCCCGCGCGCTCCGCCGCGGCGGAGCGCCACGGCGAACAGGCGCACGGCCAGCTTCTCGCCCACGGCGAGGATGCGGTCGCGCGTACGCGGCGTCAGCTCGCCCAGCGCGCCCACGGAGCGGAGCCACCCGGCGAGCGCCGCCGCGAGCGCCCGCAGCTCGTCCAGCACCGCGCCCCCGTCGCCGCCGGCCAGCTCGGCGAGCACGCGCTCGTGGCGCAGCCGCAGCTCCTCCGCGGTCTCCAGCGCCCGCGCCACCTCGCCCCGCAGCGCGGCGGCGGCGGCCTCCGCGAGCGCGCTGGTGACCCCGGCGAGCGCGGAGGACACCACCACCACCCGCGCTCCCGCGGCGGCCCGCAGCGCCCGCTCCACGGCCGTTTCCATGCGCGCCGCGTCCGCGACGCTGGTCCCGCCGAACTTGTGCACCTCCAGCCTGCCGGGCGGGTGCTCCCCGCCCCCGTCGTCCCCCGGACGCTCCGTGCCGCTCATCCCCTGCCTCCCGTCGGCGGTGCTGAAAAAAGGCCCCCTCCCGTCAGGAGAGGGCCGGCCTGGCTCCGGGCGGCCCCGGCCCGCTCGTGCGCGGCCCTCTTCCCCCGGACCGGACGGAGCGCGGTCCTGGGGCGGTGCCCGGCATCTGCGGAAGGCGGACCGCCGTCGTCAGAAAATAGGTGTCGGGATTTAATCGGCATCCCGGATGCGCCACGGACTGCTACCAACCAATAGCGGCCGAGGAGCCCGGAGTCAAGCGAGACGTCTGCAGGGGAGCGGGTCGGACTCCCCGCTGTGATCTGCGACAGGCAGGACGACAGAGAGGGACGCCCCGGATCGGGCGTCCCCCTCTGCTCCGTTCACCCGGCGGCTCGCGGGTCCCCGCTTCGGAGCCGGGCCCTTCGGCGGCCTCCCTCTCACCGCAGCTTCGCTGCCAGCCAGTCGGCCAGCACCCCGAGCACCGCGGGCGGGACGTCCTTGGAGGGGAGGGCCGCGTACCGCTGCACGTTGGCCGTGCCTTCCGGGTCCGCCAGGAACAGGTGGTTGACCGCGGGAAAGACGCGCAGGGTCACGTCGCGGTTCCCGGCGGCCCGCAGCGCCCCGGCGAGCTCGCGCGCGTGGGCTTCCGGCACCTGGCGGTCGGTGGCGCCCTGGAGCACCAGCACGGGCGCGCGCACCAGGCGGACGGTGGGGAGCGGGTCGTACACGAACCAGAAGCGCAGCCACGCGCTGGTGCCGGCGATGGAATCGATCTGCGCCGGGACGGTGGCCATGATGGAGTCCCGCTGGGCGGGGGTGAGCTCGGGCACGGCGTCCAGGAGGGCGCGGTTCTGGTACAGGCTGACCTCGCGGCCGGGGCGCGACGTCCCGGCCAGGAGCGCCACCGCCCGGATCCGCGGGTCGGTGGCCGCGACCATGGGAGCGGTGACGCCGCCTTCGCTGTGCCCCACCAGCCCGATCCGCTCCGGGGCGATCTCCTGCCGGGTCCGCAGGTAGGCCACCGCCGCCCGGAGGTCCTCCGCGAAGCGGGCGGTGGTGACGTTCGGCGCGACGCCGCCGGAGCCGCCCACGCCGCGGTCGTCCAGCCGGAGCACGGCGATCCCGCGGCGGGAGAGGGTGTCGGCGATCTGGCGGAAGGGGCGGTAGCCGGGGATGGCGGCGCTGGCCCCGTCGCGGTCCTGGGGCCCGGAGCCGCTGGCCAGCACCACCGCGGGAAGCGGCCTCCCCGCCCCCGCCGGGAGGGTGAGCGTGCCGGTGAGCACGTGTCCGGCCGGGGTGCGCACCGTCACCTCCTCCGCCGTGTACGGCGCCCCCGCCGGCGCGGAGTAGTCCGGCCGGACCGCCGGCGCGCCCGGGGTGAGGAAGAGCCCCGCGACCCTGCCGTCCGGCCGGAAGACGACCCGGAAGTCGAGCGCCGCGCGCTCGAACTCCCCCGCGAGCACCACCGTCTCCAGGCTGTCCTGCCGCTCGACGCGCGACCCGCGCGTCCCCCGGAAGGCCCCCGCCTGCGCCTGGACCGTCGCCCACAGCTGCTCCAGCCGCGCGACGGGGACGGCGGCCCGCATGGTCTCGTCGAAGCGCCGCTCGACGGCGGCGAAGTCTCCCCGCGCCATGTCGCGCACCAGGCTGTCCGCCCGCTCGACCGCACGGCCGGCCCCGGGAGCCGCCTGGAACGCCGCCGCCGGCCGGGCGCACACGAAGACGAGGAGGAGTGCCGCGGTGGCCGCGGCGCGCTGGATGGTCATGAGGTCACCTGGAAACTGAAGTGCGTGAGCGCGAGAGTAACGGCGGAACGGAGCGCGGAGCCGCAGGGCCGTGTGGTTCGCCGTTGCCGTTCCGCAGTATCCACATGAATCTGTTCGGAGGGAGACTCGCCGGCAGTTTGGCGAGGCTCCCTCCGGCGGAGGGAAACCCGCAGCAGTACCGCGGGGTTCCCGGAGCCCGCGCAGGAGACGGACGGCAGTATCGTCCGGCTCCGGAGCGGCCCGCCAACCCTGACGAAGACGCATCGAAAATCCCTCACCGGCGCCCTTCCCGCCGCCAGCGGACGAACGAGTACACCAGCGGCACTCCCGCCGCCAGCAGCAGCGCCGCCATGCCCACGTACGGCCGGGCGTGCACCGGCAGGAACATGGCCGCCGCCGTGAGCACCCCGGCCGCCACGAACGCCCACCCCGCCAGCCGGTGCGTGTCCCGCCAGACGGCGTCGCTGGCCAGCGTCCAGGGCGTGCGCACCCCCAGGTACCAGTTGGGCCGCACCCGCGGGAGGTAGTTGCCCAGCGCCACGAAGAGCAGCCCCAGCAGCGGCCACATGGCCTCGCCCATGTCCAGCGGCCACCCCAGCGCGATCCCCAGCGTCAGCACCTCCACCACGGCCATGAACGCCACCAGGATCTCGGCCAGCAGCCGGCGTGTGGGCGTGGAGCGCTCCACCTCGTCGCGGCGCGGATCGATGCCGGCCTGGAAGCGGACCAGCAGCCACACCCCGGTGGCGACCGCTGGCGCCAGGAAGGCGGCCGGGAAGCGCGGCCCCCACCCGTCCACCTCGCCGTCCAGGTTCCAGTGCGTGGGGATCTCCGTCGGCAGGCGGCGGAACACCACCAGCGCGAACGCCCACATCGCGGCCAGCAGCAGCGGCGCGAACGGCCTGCGTGTCATCGTCCCTCCCCGGTTCCGAAAAGGTCGAGCATCCCCTGCACGAAGTCGTGCAGCACGGTGGTGTTCAGCGAGTACACCAGGCTCTTTCCCCGCCGCTCCACCGACACCAGCTCCGCCTCGCGCAGCGTGGCCAGGTGGTGCGAGACGGAGGCGGCGGTGATGGGGAAGCGGGCCGCGATCTCTCCCGCCGCCAGGTCGCCGTCCCGCAGCGCCCGCAGAATCTCCCGGCGGGTGGGGTCGGCGAGGGCGCGGATCGTCCGGTCGAGCATGGCGGCACCGTGTGTGGAGCATCATTTAGACGACTGGCTAAATGTTCACGGCGGGGAGCTCCGCGTCAAGGGACCGGGAACGTGGCGCGAGCGGATGGGCGGCGGGCGATGGTTCCGGCGGCGTGGCGCGTTTCTGGCACTTTTCCCTCCGGCCCGGCGCGCCCGCGCGGCGCCCCGGGGCCGCCGAACCCACTCCCCGCACCCGGGGCTTGCCGATGCTGAAGAGCCTTGCCCTCCGCTTCGGGCCGAGCGGCAGCGTGCTCCCGCTGGAGTTCGCGCCGGGGCCGATGACCGTGTTCGTGGGCCCCAACAACTCCGGGAAGAGCCTCGCGCTGCGCGAGGTGGAGGAGTTCCTGGAGACGGGCGGCACCGGGGAGCGGAGGATCGTGGGCCACATGGAGATGCACCTTCCCGGGCCGGAGGAGGCGGCCCGGATGGTGGAGGCCCGCCGAGTGGAGGGCGGGTCGCTGCCGGAGGGATGGGTGCGGGTGTCGCGCCTGAAGCCCATGGGCGAGTTCGTCCGCAAGCGGGCGACGGACCTGGAGGACCTCCCTACCGACCGGCTAGTGGACCTGCGCGAGGTGCTGCGCGTCCTGGGCGCCGACGCGCCGCCCACCGAGGAGGAGGTCGCCCGGCTGTGCCGCGACTTCTTCACGCTGTTCACCATCCGGCTGGACGGGCGCACGCGGCTGGCGCTC
>Ga0070687_100000804_pt1 | contig 10448 bp, 7 predicted proteins | sample KBSS33LmetaG_FD_64678 | JGI IMG/M metagenome (GOLD analysis project Ga0070687, IMG submission 64678) | Switchgrass rhizosphere microbial communities from Kellogg Biological Station, Michigan, USA - KBS S3-3L metaG | ecosystem: Host-associated > Plants > Roots > Rhizosphere ... | reverse complement strand
GCGGCAACCCGGTGGTGCTGAGGGTGCTGCGGCGCGAAACGGTCACGGTCCCCGCCGGCACCTTCCGCACCCTCGTGGTGCGCCCCGTCATCCGCACCAAGGGGCTGTTCAGCGAGGGCGGCGAGGCCGAGGTGTACTTCAGCGACGACGCCCGCCGCATCCCGGTGATGATCCGCAGCAAGGTGCCCGTCATCGGGTCGCTCACCATGCAGATGACGGAGTACCAGGCCGGGCGCTGATCCGAGCTGCTGGCTTGGGCGTGCCCCCGGCTGGCGCCGGGGTCGGGCTTCGGCTCCGTAAAGCAGCAAACAACGCTGCTTAACGGAGTCGAGACCCGGCGGAAACAGCCCCGCCGGGTCTCGCCCCTTCGGGCCGTAATCCCTCACGCGACTGCTCGACCGTTCTCAGGATCCGCGCTTGGATCCTATCCTGCTCGCCATGGCCAGTCTCATGGCTCGTCGCCTCCGGCCCGCGTGAGACTTGCCTGATCACTCCTGTCGAAGCGCCTCCATCGGGTGGACCCCGAGCGCCTTGCGCGCAGGGCCGGCCGTAGCGAGCAGCCCGGCGGCGATCACGAGTGCCGCGACCATAGGCACGAGCACGTGCTGCTGGCCGCGCATGAGCTCACCGCCGGAGAGTCGCTCGAGCAGCGTGGCGAGGGCGACCCCCACGGCCAGCCCGAGCGCGAGTTGAAGCGCGGAGCGCGCGAAGATCCCCTGCAACACCTGGCGCCGCGATGCACCGAGCGCGAGCCGGATCCCGATCTCCCGATACCGGCGTGTGACGGCGAACGACATCATCGCCGAGATCCCTACCGCGGAAAGAAGGAGCACGCTCAGCGTCACGAGGCTTACCAGGATGACGGAGAATCGAACCGTGCGACCGGTGTCGCCGCCGCGAAGCTCGTCCGGGCCGGCGACGGTCATCGGGCGCCCCGGTGCTACCTTTCCGGCGATTTCCCACAGCCGCGGGACGAGGGCGTCGGGGCCGATCCCCCGCGTGCGGATGGCGACGCTCACCGGCGCCGCCCCCAGCGCCGTCGGGAGATAGATGGCCGGCCTCTGAAACTCCGGCTCGCCGCTCTCGTCGTAGAGATCGTCCACCACCCCGACGATCTCGAGCCAGGGGCCTGGCTGGACGGAGTCGCCCGCGGCGATCGCCGTGCCGCGCACCCGGCGGCCGAGGGCGACTCCGTCCCCGAGGAAGCGACGGACGAAGGAGCGGCTCACGACGGTGGCCGCGCCACCGGGCGCGTCGCCGGACCCGAACGGCCGCCCGGCCAGCACCTGAGTGCCAAACACGTCGAAATAGCTGGGTGCGACACCGGAGGAGAGCGCGACGACACGTGCCGCGTCCGCCGTCGCCACCCCGCCCTCGACCTCGATGCGCACAGGCTGGCCGGAGCGCGGGGGCGCCGAGGCATACGTCACGCCGAGCACGCCCGGCTCCGCGGCGATCCGGCGGATCAGCTCGGCCTGGGTTTCGGCGAAGGACCCGCCCGCCTGCTCCACGGACGGAGCGGCCGGCGCCTCCCGGGCCGGAGCTTCATCCCGCTTGAGCCGGAGCACGAGCATCTCCTCGACCGGGAAGGTGGGCTCGGCGCGCGACTCCCGATAGCTGTTCCAGGCGATCCCGATCACGATCGGGAGCACGGCCACCGCGACCGCGACCTGCACGACGATGAGTGCCGTCCAGGTGCTCCCCAGCTGCAGCCCGGTGGCGCCGCCCATCTGGCGGAGCGTGGACTGCAGCCGCTGCCCGGTGGCCGCCAGCGCGGGGACGATGCCGACGATGAAGGCTGCGAGCACGGCGAGACCCATGGCGTACGCGACCGTGGACGCCGGGAGGCCGGGCTCGACCCAGTACGGAAGGCTCCCCGGATCGATGGAGACGATCTGCCGGAACGCGGCGTTGGCGATCAGTAGCCCGGCCACCGCTGCAAGCGAGGAGAGCGCGAGCGCCTCCACGAAGAGCTGCGTGACGATGCGCCGGCGGCTCGCGCCCAGCGCCGTGCGGACCGCGATCTCGGCCTGGCGAGATGCAGTACGGGCGTAGACCAGTGACGCCACGGTGACCGCGACCGCGGCCAGAACCAGAGCCGCGAAGAGCTGCATCGTCCAGACGATCCAGTCCGGGTACTGGTGCACGTCGAGCACGACCTGCGCGTACGGTCTGACGATCGGGCGGAGGGTGCCGTATGCCGCGGGAAGCTCGCGCGCGAGCCGCGGGCTCACGCTTCTCAACTCGGCTTCGGCCGCCGCCATGGGAACCCCCGAGGCGAGCCGGCCGAAGATCGTCACGTGGGGGCCCTCGCCCGGGCCGTGGAGCGCGGGGGCGCTCCGGAGCGCGGCCCAGTAGCCGTGGTTGTAGGGGAAGCGGAAGCCCTCGGGCATCACGCCCACGACCGTGTACGGGGTGCCGTCGAGGCGCACCTCGCGTCCCACGATGCCACGGTCCGCGCCGAAGTCCCTCCGCCACTCATCGTTCCCGATCACCAGCGCGGCCGGAGCTCCCTGGGCCTCATCCGACGGGAGGAGCGGACGGCCGAGGAGCGGCGGTACCCGCGCCACGTCGAATCCCGACGCGGTCATCTCCGCCACTCGTACTCCACCCGTCGTGCCGCCCGGAACGCTCAGGTAGCGATGGGAGTCGCGGAAGGCGGACAGCTGCCGGACGGACCGCTGGCTCCCCCTCCAGGTGTCCAGGTCGAAGAGGGTCGTGCAGAAGCAGTCCTCGTTCCTCGAATCGAGGTAGTCGAGCGCGACGATCCGGTCGCCCTCGTCGAGCGGCGGGGCCGAGTAGTAGAACGCCATGAAGCTGAAGAAGGCCGTTGCGATGGCAACGCCGACGGCCATCCCGAGCGCGCCGGTCACGGAGAGCGCCGGGTGCTTCGCCAGCATGCGCAGGGCGAGCTTCACGTCGGGCGTCAGCTCGATCAACGGTGCAAACCAGCGCGCGTCGCGCACCTCTTCCCGGAACCGCTCGCGTCCGCCGAAGGTCAGCACCGCCTGCCGCCTCGCGGCTTCCGGGGTCATTCCGGCGCGGAGGTTGTTCCGCGTTTCCATCTCGAGATGGAAGGCGAACTCCTCCTCCAGCTCGCGCTCCACCTCTGCCCGGCGGAAGAGCACACGCAGCCGCTTCCGCCATCTCGTGATCCACTCCATTCGGCCCTCTCCCGATCAGGTGGTGCGCAGGATGGTGTCCATCATCCGCACGTACTCCCGCCAGCTCCGCGACTCCTCCCCGAGTGCGCTGCGGCCGGCCCCAGTCAGCTCGTAGTACCTGGCCCGGCGGTTCTCCTCGGTAACGCCCCATTCACTCACCAGCAGCCCACGCTCTTCCAGGCGCTGGAGCGCGGGGTAGAGCGATCCCGCTCCCACGCGTAGCGCGTCGCCGGAGAGCTGCTCCAGCCGCTGCGCGATCGACCACCCGTGCATGGGCTCCAGCGAAAGCGCCTTCAGGATCAGGAGGTCGAGCGTACCTCGAAGGATGTCGTTGGATGCGTGCGGTGACATTTGATTTCCGGAGAGTAGTATCGAGTTCCGATATGAATGCGCTCCGTTGTATCGAAAGTCAATACCAGCGTACGCCGGGGCGTGCGTGCCGGGGAATCAGCGGCCGGTGGGCCTGCGACTCAGGCCCAAGGCATCGATGCTCCACTGCCCCACTTCATACCCACGCTCGAAGGCCGCCGGGCGAGGCCCTCCGGGCCGAAATCCCTCCCGCGGGGGTGCGCTGACGCCTTCGCCGGTTTCGCTCCCGGCGCCCGCCCCGTAGCTTCCTGGATCCCCGGCGGCGGCCGGGCCGCCACGGGACCCCGAGCCGAGCGATGACCCCACCCGACGACACTCCCCAGAGGTCCGCGCCGGCACCGCGCCCGGAGGCGGACCTCGCGCGCGTCCGCACCGTTCCCGTGGGCGGGCGCCCCAACAAGGTGCTCGCCGAGCAGTTCGCCGCGCCGCCCCCGGCCGATCCCGCCGCGCGCGGCTTCGGCGCGTTCCTGGGCTCGCTGCCGCGCATCCTCCAGGCGGAGGCCTTCCTCCAGGTGGTGGACGCCGTCGCGGCGGCGGCCCGCGGGGGACGGGCCGTAGTGTGGATGCTGGGCGGGCACGTGGTGAAGACCGGGCTCGCGCCGGTGTTCATCGACCTGATGCGGCGCGGGGCCGCCACCCACCTGGCCTCCAACGGCTCCGCCGCGATCCACGACTACGAGATGGCGCGCTGGGGCGGCACCAGCGAAGACGTGGAGGCCGGGCTGCGCGACGGGTCGTTCGGTATGGCGGACGAGACCGGGGCGGACATGAACCGGGCCTTCCGCCGCGGGATGGAGGCGGGGTGGGGGATGGGCGAGGCGCTGGCCCGCGACCTGGACGCGCGTACGGACCTGGCCTTCCCGGAGCTGTCGCTCCTGCTCCAGTCGCACCGGCTGGGCGTGCAGTACACCATCCACCCGGCGCTGGGCGCGGAGATCATCCACCAGCACCCGCTCGCGGACGGCGCGGCCATCGGCGACACCGGCCACCGGGACTTCCGGCGCCTGGCCGGTGCGCTGCCCGGCCTGGATTCCGGGGGGGTGGTGCTGAACGTGGGGTCGGCGGTGGTCATGCCCGAGGTGTTCCTCAAGGCGCTGACGGTGGCGCGGAACCTGGGCGGGGGGCGGCCGGGGGAGTTCGTCACCTGCGACCTGGACATGCTCCGCCACTACCGTCCCCGGGTCAACGTGGTCGAGCGGCCGACTCGGTCCGGCGGCGGGCGGGGTTTTCAGATCACCGGGCACCACGAGATCATGGTGCCTCTGCTCGCGTGGGCGATCGCGGAGAAGCTGGATTCTCGGTAGGTGGCGGGCCGCTGCGGAGCCGCACGAAACAGCCGTCCGTCTCCTGCGCGGGCTCCGGGAGCCACGGGAAACTGCCCCCGTGTCTCCCTCCGCCGGAGTGAGCCAGGCGAAACTGCCCGCCTGTCTCCCTCCGAACAGAATTCGGGGGATACAGCAAGAACTGCGAACTACGACGGCGGAACGGCGCACGTGCGCGCCGTCTCATCCGCTGCGTCTGAAAAAGGGCTTCGAATAACCGGTCGCTGATTGCCGCGGCACTCGAGCGAGTCGATCAGCCTCCTGGCGTCAGGTGGCGTGGCTCACCCAGGGACAAAAACAAACCGCGGGTCAGGGAGGTCGGGGAGGTCTTCGTCGCGCGCCGATCCGCGATCCGGGATCACGAGGATCGTCAAACTGCTGTTGTGCACGTCCCGCACATCGTTTCCGGTAGTGTGATCCCCTCGAGCGATCCACAGTCCCATATCGGGTAGGAACGGACCATCTGCGGCTCCCCCACAGGCGCCTCAAGATCCTGATCCCAGCCCTTGAGAGATCCAGTGGAAGGCGATGGGTAAAACGACTCCACCCTGAGATCGTCCGGATTCAACGCGAGCTTCGTCATGATTGCTCCAAGCTGAGGGGAACTTCGCTGCCGCAGACACGAAGCGCCTATTTCGGGGCACTACACGATGGAATTTGGGGACAATACTATCGATCACTTCAGTACGCAATGAATGGCCTATTCTGCTCCTTCTGTGAGCGCAAACCCTACTGCGAGCTTTCGCGCCGCGCGGTTGAACGCATCCGCGCCGCTGAAGTGTACCGCGTGAGCGGCCCCCCTTGCAATCCACACCATGCCAGAAAACCAGCCCGTGAACCCGCACCAGTGCTGAATGTTACCTTAATCGATCGGCATTGACGCTTCGGAGCCGAAACCCGACCCCGGCGCAGCCGGGGGGCACGCCCTGACCCCCTGCCGTCCAACCCGCTTCCACCCTCGTTCCAACCCGTGGGCGGCCGGAGCTGTCTACATCTCGCGCGCACCCCGCGCGGCGCCTCCCCCCTCCCATGGTTATCCCATGCTACGGCCCTCACGACCCTTCCTCGCCCTCCTCGTGCTCGGCGCCTGCGCCCCGCGCCCCTCGCCTCCGCGCGATCCGTCGCCGGGGACGATCACCACGGTGAGCGGGCGGCGGATCGGCGCGGCGGAGCTGGACGACTTTCTGGCCAGCCGCATGGATTCGCTGGCGATCCCCGGCCTTTCCATCGCGGTCGTCAACGGCGGCCGCGTGGTCTACCACCGCACCCTGGGGGTGGAGGAGGCCGGAACGGCGCGGCGGGTGGACGGCGGCACCGTCTTCGAGGCGGCCTCGCTGACCAAGCCGGTGTTCGCCTACCTGACGCTGCGGCTCGTGGGACGGGGCTTCCTGGAGCTGGACACGCCGCTGTACCGGTACGCGCCGCTCGAAGCGCTGTCCGACGGCTCGTACCGCGCGATCACGGCCGACGAGCGGCACCGCCTGATCACCGCGCGCATGGTGCTGGACCACACCACCGGCCTTCCCAACTGGCGGTGGAACACCCCCGACCGGACGCTGCGGATCCAGTCCACCCCCGGCACCCGCTACGCGTATTCCGGCGAGGCGCACGAGCTGCTGGCCGACGTGCTGGCGCGGCTGAGCGGCACCCCGGTGGAGGGACTGGAGGCGGTCTTCCAGCGCGAGGTGGCGGCTCCGCTGGGGATGGCGCGGGCCGCCCTCGTGCGCGACAGCGCCCTTGCGCGGCGGACCGCGAGCCGCCACGTCGCCGGGGAGCCGAAGGGGAACGAGTGGTGCTGCGAGGGGCGGGGGTTCATGGCCTCCGGCGGCCTGCATACCGAGGCGCTGAGCTACGCCCGTTTCCTGGTCGCCGTCATGGAGGGCACGGGGCTGAGCGCGGCGCACGCGGACGAGATGCTGCGCGAGCAGGTGCGGCTTCCCGCCGACGCCGCCGCGGGACGGGACGACGGGGTGACCGGGTGGGGGCTGGGGTTCGCGATCCGCCCATCGCCCTACGGGCGTCTACACCTGCACGGCGGCGCGAACACCGGCTTCCGCTCCGCCTTCCTGTTCCAGCGCGAGCAGAAGAACGGCTACGTGGTCTTCACCAACAGCGACCGCGGCGACGAGCTCAACCTGCGCCTGATGGCTCTCTTCCTGGAGCCCGCGCGCGACTGAGCCGCCCGCCCCGGCGGGCACGCAGCGCCGGGGAGGGGGCCCCCCGCGGACTCCGGCACCAGCCCCGCGTGAGGGATTTCGGCCCGAAGGGGCGAGACCCGGCGGCAGTTTGCCGGGGCTCGACTCCGTTATGCACGGTTGTTTCGTGCGTTACGGAGCCGAAGCCCGACCCCGGCGCCAGCCGGGGGCACGCCCAACCCCTCTGTATCTTCCGTTAACCCCGCGGCCCAGGACACACGTCGCGGAGAACCTGGCCCACGGTGCGGGTGGCCGCCTCGATCGCCTCCTCGCCGGACCCGCCGAAGCCGAGCAGGAGCCCCGTGCGGCGCGCGCCGCACGCGTAGCAGGTGGAGAGCGCCGTCGCCGCCAACCCACGCGCGGCCATGCGGCGCACCACCTCCACGTCGTCGACGCCGTCCGGAAGCAGCGTCGCCACGTGGAGCCCGGCGTCGGCGTTGTGCACCGCCAGCAGGCCGCCGCAGTGGCGCGCGAGCCCGTCGAGCAGCGCCTGGCGCCGCCGCAGGTACACGGCGCGCATCCGGCGGATGTGCCGGGCGAAGTGCCCCTCGGCCAGGAAGTCGGCGAGCACCAGCTGGTAGAGCGTGGGCGAGAACAGGTCCAGCGCCTCGCGCGCCGCGACGAACGCGTCCCACAGGGCGGGAGGCACCACCAGGTACCCCACGCGCACGGCCGGAAAGAGCACCTTGCTGAACGTGCCCACGTAGACCACCCTCCCGGCGGCGTCCATCCCCTGAAGCGAGCCCAGCGGGCGGCTCACGTAGCGGTACTCGCTGTCGTAGTCGTCCTCGATCAGCCACGCTTCCCGGCCCGCGGCCCATTCCAGCAGCGCCAGGCGGCGCGCGGCGGACATGGAGACGCCGAGCGGGTACTGGTGCGAGGGCGTCACGCAGGCGGCGCGTACCCCGGCGCCGAGCGCGTGGAGCGCCGCCACGTCCATCCCCTCCGCGTCCACCCGCACGGGCGCGAAGTCGGCGCCGCTCGCGCACAGCGCGGCGCGGGCCCCCGCGTACCCCGGCTCCTCCATCGCCACCACGTCCCCGCGGCCCAGCAGCACCGACGCGCACAGGCGCAGCGCGGCCTGCGAGCCGGGGACGACGAGCACCTGCCCGGCCTCGCAGCGCACCGCGCGCGCGGTGCGGAGGTGCTCCGCGATCGCGGCGCGCAGCGGGGCGAGCCCCGCCGGGTCCCCGTAGGACATGTGCGCCGGCGCGAGCCGGTGGGCGTGGCGGCCCACGAGCCGCGCCCAGAGCGCGCGCGGGAACTGGTCCAGGGCGGGGAGGCTCACCCGGAACGGGCGGAGCCCGCCCTCCGCGTCGCCCTCGCCGTCGCCGTGCCGGGGCGGAAGTCCCGCGCGCGGCCCGGCCGGCGCGGCGCGGCCGCCGGAGCCCGCCGCCGGCCGCGGCGCGTCCTCAGGTGCCGCGCGCACGAACGTGCCCGAGCCCACCCGCCCCTCCAGGTAGCCCTCGTGGAGCAGCTGCTCGTACGCCGCGAGCACGGGAAAGCGCGACACCTCCAGCTCCAGGGCCAGGGCGCGCGTGGAGGGCACGCGCTGCCCCGCCCGCAGCATCCCGCCGAGGATGGCCCGGCGGAGCCCGTCGTAGATCTGCCGGTGGAGCGGGACCCCCGACGTCCGGTCCACGGGCAGCAGGGCGAGCAGCTGGGGGCTGGCGGCGGTCCTCACCGGCCTCCCGAGTGGGGGGCGACGCGGAAAGTGGTCATGGATACGGTGGGCGGAATGGCGCTGGTGAGCGAGCCGCTTCCGGGTGAATATTCGTCGGTGCCTCCGCTGCGACAACCGCTCCCCCGGGCCACCCCTCGCCACCGCGCGTCCGCCCGGCCACCTCGACCCTCGCCACCCCGGCCGCCATGAGCCTGCTCGCCACCGAAGCCACCCCGCGGGGTGGTCCCGCCCACGCCCCGGAGCCGCCGCGCGACGGGCGGCACGACTTCGACTTCCTCCACGGGACGTGGCGCATCCACAACCGCCGCCTGCGTCGCCCGCTCTCCGGCGCGGCCGAGTGGTACGAGTTCGAGGGCCGCTCCGTCGAGCGCCCGCTGTGGGACGGCCAGGCGAACCTGGAGGAGTACGAGGGCACGCTCCCCGACGGCACGCGGCTGCGCGGGCTCGCGCTCCGCCTCTACGACCCGGAGGCGAAGCGGTGGACGATCCACTGGTCCAGCAGCGCGAGCGGCACGCTCACCCCCGCCATGACCGGCACGTTCCGCGACGGCCTGGGCGAGTTCTTCAGCCACGAGGACTTCCAGGGGCGCATGATCCTGGTGCGCTTCCACTGGACCCGCTCCGGTCCGGACGCGGCCCGCTGGGAGCAGGCCTTTTCCGCGGACGGCGGCCGGAGCTGGGAGACGAACTGGATCATGGCCTTCACCCGCACCGGCTGACGAACATGCCCCAACGCTCGCGAACCTCTCTCCTGCTGTCGGGCCTCGCAATCGCGCTGCTGTCCCTCCCGGCGCAGGCCCAGGACGCCGCGCCGCGCGACGGACAGCACGACTTCGACTTCGAGATCGGGAGCTGGGACACCCGCCTGAGGCGCCTCCAGGATCCGCTGTCCGGCTCCACCACGTGGGTCGAGTACACCGGCACCACGGTCGTACGGAAGGTGTGGGACGGCCGCGCCAACCTCGCGGAGCTCGCGGTCGGCGGCCCGGCCGGCCGGATGGAGGTGCTGAGCCTGCGCCTGTACGACCCCGCGTCCCGCCAGTGGAGCCTCAACACCGCCAGCGTCCGGGGCGGCAGGCTGGGCCTGCCCTCGGTCGGCGAGTTCCGGAGCGGCCGCGGCGAGTTCTATTCCCAGGAGGAGTTCAACGGGAGGACGATCCTCGTCCGCTTCGTCATCTCCCCCGTCGCTCCCGATTCGTGGCGCTTCGAGCAGGCGTTCTCGGACGACGGCGGAAGAACGTGGGAAGTGAACTGGATCGCGGTCGACACCCGGGCGGACGGCGGGCGGCGGGAGTGACGCGGGGCTACAGCCCCGCCGCGAGCTCCAGCACCGCGCGGTTGAACGCCTCCGCGCCGCTGAAGTGCACCGCGTGGGCGACGCCCTCGATCCACACCACCCGCCCCTCGCCCGGGAGCCCGCGGGCCAGCGCTTCCGCGAACTCCGGCGACACCACCGGGTCGCGGGCGCCCACCACCACGCGCGCGGGGGCCCGCACGCACGGGAGCAGCGGCAGCGGGTCGTGCTCCGCGCCCTGGCGCCAGGTGCGGAACACGCGCAGGGGACCGGCGCGCAGGTAGGCCTGGGCCACCACCGGCACCAGGCGCGGGTCCTCCCGCGGCACGTCCAGCAGGAACCCCCACCCCTGGCGCAGCAGGCGATGGCCGTGGGGCGCGCCGGTGGGGGAGGCCAGCACCAGGCCGCGCACGGCCTCCG
>Ga0070687_100000794_pt1 | contig 10492 bp, 8 predicted proteins | sample KBSS33LmetaG_FD_64678 | JGI IMG/M metagenome (GOLD analysis project Ga0070687, IMG submission 64678) | Switchgrass rhizosphere microbial communities from Kellogg Biological Station, Michigan, USA - KBS S3-3L metaG | ecosystem: Host-associated > Plants > Roots > Rhizosphere ... | reverse complement strand
CTGCCCGCCTTCGGCGGGCTCCCGCCGATTCCCGACAGCGAGCCGATCGCGCCGTGCTCCGCGCCCTTTTTCAAGAGGAAGTGTCGCGCGACGGCGAGCGTCCGCGTGTCGATCTCCACCAACGCATCATCCATCATGCACGCCGAGTAGTGCTTCGTGCCATCGCGGTTGAGCCGCGATCCGTGGGGCATCGTGCACGTCGTGATCCGCGCGACCTCCGCCATATCGTCCGTGTAGACCACCGACACCGACGACGGTTTCATCTCACTGTACACGGCGAAGTTCACGACGTACGCGAAGAGGCCATCGGGCGAGATCTGCAGCGTTGCGGGGAACAGGCCGAGCGTAACCCTGCCTTTGAGCGAGTCTCCGGCCGTGGTGAACTTCCACAGATCGCCGTTCGGAAAGCCGTGCGCGGTGGACACATAGTAGTAGCGCCCATCGGGCGAGACGCCGAGCCCGTGCGGGCCGACCGGCTCCGTGGGATTGCGCCCGATCCTGGACACGTGCTCGACGCTCGCGCCGGCCGGACCGAACCTAACGAGCGATATGCGATCGTTCCCCTCACTGGCGACGAGCACGAGATAGTCCTTGTCAGGAGCTCGTGGCGCGCTGCTCGTGCGGGCAGTTGGCTGCTGGGCAGCCAACTGCGAAGCAGCCAGCGTCAGCCAGCTACCAGCAACCAGCAACCAGCTGATCGCCTTCGTCATGGCACGACCTTCTGCGGCTTCGGGTTCACCCTAACGACCCAGAGCCCGTTGTTGAAGTCGTTCACGTACGCCAGCCCGTCCTTCGGGTTCACCACCACCCCCCACGTGAACGCCGCGTTCTTGGTGTTGCCATTCATGTCAGCCGTATTGAGCGACGCCATCTCACGCCCCTGCTCGCGCAGATCGCCCCTGAGCTCTCCCGAGATATCGAAGACGTGGAACCCCGCGTCGTACGCACCGATGTAGAGCGTGTCGCCGACAGCCCAGTAGTTGTGCACCCCACCGTTCTCCGGCACGTACCACGCAACCGACTTCGGATGCTCGATGTCGCTCACGTCGATGACCTGCAGCGTCCCGTACATGCGGCTCGACGACGCGTCCTTCGCGCCCTCGACCGGCCCGTTGCGATAGACCTCGTCGCCGATGAACACGTAGTGACCGCCACGCTGGCGCCACGCCGTGTGCGTCCCGCGAGCGAACCCCTCGCCGGATACCGCCTCCACCTCGGCGTACAACGAGTCGAGGTTGTACTTCATCTGCGACACCATCACCGGTTTGTCCGGCCGACCGCCCCACTTGCCGTTGCCAATGTCCAGGATCACGAGGCCGTCGTTCCAGTAGCTGGCGTACAGCAGCCCATCGAGGATGTCGAGGTCGTGAACGTACCGGGCAGGATCCGGGCGGTTCGTCTTGAACTCCGTTACGCGTTTCGGCTTGGCCGGGTCGTTGATATCGATGACATCGATGGCGCCGGTGCCGTCGTTCGTGAGGAACACGAACTTGCCGTACGTCGGATTCTCGTACAGGTAGACCGAGTGCACGCCACCGGTGACGCCGTCGGTGAAGTCCGCAATCTGCTTCGGGTGAAGGGGGTCGCGCGTGTCGGCGATGACGATCCCGTTTTTTCGATCCGCGGCCCCTTCACGCGTCAGCACCATGTAGCTCCCGTCGGCCGTCGTCTGCATGTCGTTCACGAGGCGCGTATTGACGACGATCGAGTCGACGATCTTCGGCTCCGCCGGGTTGGTGATGTCGATCGCGTAGACGCGGTCGCCTCCGCCGTGCGTCCCGAGGTAGGCGACCTTTCCGTTCGGGTGGATCCATACCTCCGATGTCGGGAACTCGGTCCTGGGCAGCCGGCCGACGACGGTCACCGACCGCCTAACGTCGCGGGGATCGAGGTGTACCACCGTGCTCGCCTGCTTGCCGCCGAGATTCGCTGTAACGAGATAGTCGCCCGACTCGTAGCCGACGAAGGCACCGTCCTCGTCCAGCTGCCCGTTGCCGGGCGATACGAACCAGGTTGGCGTGAGCCCCGTGATGGCGTTTCCCGCCGCGTCCTTCGCGGAGACCTTGAACCGGATGACGTCGCCCTGACGCGCCTTTGGCTTGGCCGGCGAAATCGCCAGGGCGGTGAGCGTGCCGGGCAGCACCTCGACGGCCCTGCTTCCGCGCGCCGATCCCGCCTGCGCGGTCAGCGTCGCCTTGCCGGGCGAGACCGCGGTCAGAATGCCATCGGCGTCCACGCGGGCGACGTTAGGCGCGCTGCTCGACCACCGGATGGCATCGCGTGATCGGTCATTGACCTTCGTGAACGCCAGTGCCGACATCCGGAGCTGCTGGCCGACGACGATCTTCCCGACCGGCGTCCGAACCTCCACGCGGCTCGCCGGTCCCGGCACCATGCGGATGTCGAGCGGCTGGACCTTGGGCCGCGTTCCGGGGACGAGCGCGACGACGTTGATGGGCATCTTGCCAACCGAGCTGGCGATCAGCGTCCCGACGGAATCGACTTCGCCCTCGCCCTGTCCGCCGCGCGCGACGAAGCGGATGATGGCGTTGTCGATCTTCCGGCCGCTGGCGTCGCGCGCTTCGGCGGTGAACCGCACGGTGTCCCCCGCCGTCACCTCGCGCGTGGACGGCGTGATCACGACTCGCGCGATGGGCGATTCGGGGATGGTCGGCCCGGGCTGCTGGGCCTGCAGGACGGCAAGCAGCGCGAGTCGAGCGGAAAGAAGTAGCGGCATGAGGGTATCGAATTGGGAGCGAGAACCAAGTGGATGCGCACTGCGGCGCGTCCAACGTCGGGACGTAGGCGAGTCGTGTCAATGCAGCTCGAACCAATCCACCAGCCCCTGACGCGCGAGCGACTCGGGGCCGGGACGTTGACGCGCCGCCCGCGTGCCGATAGCTCTACGCAGGCCACTATCCTTGGAGCGGACAATGGGACGAGACATCAGGGACTGGGGACTAGGGACTGGGGACTCGGCGACGAACACTGACGACCGTGAGCCGCATGGCCGCGCGGAGGACAGCCCGACGGATGCGACGACAGGCGATACGTTAGGTGCGGCTGGGGTGAGCCGGCGTGGATTTCTGGGCGTCGCGGCGGCCGGTATCGCGGCGACACTCATTCCGAAGTTCGCCGAGTCCCTAGTCCCCAGTCCCCAGTCCCTTCTGTTCAACTCTCCTCAGCCCATCGGCCTGCAGCTGTACACGGTGCGGGACCTCATGCAGAAGGACGTGAAGTACACGCTCCAGCAGGTGGCCGGCGTCGGGTACCGCGAGGTGGAGTTCGCCGGGCTGTTCGACAAGAACGCGAAGACTGTCGCTAAATGGCTCGGCGAGAACAAGCTGACATCCCCGTCGAGCCACATCCCGCTGGACCGGCTCAAGAACAGCCTGCAGGGCGTCGTCGATGAGTGTCAGACGTTAGGCAACGGGCTCATCGTCTGTCCGTGGATCGACGAGTCCATGCGGAAGAGCGCCGATGACTGGCACAAAATTGCGGCGGACTTGAACAAGATCGGCGAGCAGTTGTCGCGGATGGGCCTCCGGTTCGCTTACCACAATCACGACTTCGAGTTCAAGAAGCTCGCGAGTGGCGAGATGGGCTACGACATCCTGCTCAAGGAGTGTGATCCGAAGTTCGTGAAGATGGAGATGGACCTGTACTGGATCACGAAGGGTGGCCAGGACCCGTTGGCGTACTTTGCGAAGTGGCCCGGCCGGTTCCCCCTCGTGCATGTGAAGGACATGGCAGGCTCCGGCGAGATCACGAACGTCGGCAAGGGCACGATCGACTGGAACCGCATCTTCGCCAAGCGCCGCGAGGCGGGGATCGAGCATTTCTACGTCGAGCGCGATAATCCGACGTCGCCGATCGACGACATCAAGGTGAGCTACGATTACCTGTCCAGGTTGGGACTGTGAGAAACCGGGAACCGGGAACTGGGAACCGGGAACCGGCGGAACTGCGATCGCGGCGAGAGTTCCTGGCCGTCGGTGCAGTCGGTTTAGCCGCCGCAGTGCTGCCGAGCCGGAGCTTCGGTTCCCGGTTCCCGGTTCCCGGGTCCCACTTCGCGGCAGGTCGACTGAAACAGTCAGTCTGCCGCTGGACCTACGGCAAGCTCGCGCTCCCGGACCTCGCCAAGGCAGCGAAGGGCATCGGGCTCGCCGGCATCGACCTGCTCCAGCCTGACGAATGGGACGTCGTCCGCGACGCGGGGCTCGTCTGCTCGATGGGCTACCCCACGGACCGCAAGGACTTCCTCAGCACCGGGTTCAACGACCGCGCGAACCACGCGATGCTCCTCAAGGAGCTGGAGCGCACGATCCCGCTCGCCGCGCAGCACGGCGTGCCTAACGTCATCGCCATGTTCGGCAACCGCGCCGGCAAATCCGACCCGGCGGGGATCGCGGCGTCGATCGAAGGACTGTCCAAGATCAAGCCGCTGGCGGAGCAGCACGGGGTCACGGTGTGCGTGGAGCTCCTGAACAGCAAGGTAGACCACAAGGACTACCAGGGCGACCACACCGCGTTCGGCGTCGAGGTGATGAAGGGCGTGGGCTCACCACGCGTCAAGCTGCTCTACGACATCTACCACATGCAGATCATGGAAGGCGACGTGATCCGCACGATCCGCGACAACGTTGCCTACATCGGGCACTTTCACACGGGCGGCGTCCCGGGTCGCCACGAGCTGGACGCGAAGCAGGAGCTCAACTGGCGCGCGATCGCGAACGCGATCGCCGATACGAGCTACACGGGCTTCGTCGCACACGAGTTTGTCCCGACAGCTCCCGACCCGCTGACATCGCTCAAGGCGGCGTACGAGGTGTTCGCAGTCTGAACTCGGGACTGAGGGACTGGGGACTAGTCCCCAGTCCCTACTTCACCCCCAAATTCTTCTTCAGGAACGCGATGGTTTTCGGCCACGCGTCCTTCGCCGCCGCGAGGTTCGCCTTCTCCTCGGCCTCATCGCGCGTCTGCTTCGGGTCGTCCTGAGCGCGCAGGAAGCCGTGCACCGCCCCGTCGTAGTTCGTCGCAGCGTAGTCCTTCTTGAGCGCCTTCATGATTGAATCGATCGCCGGCATCGCGGCCGCGATGCGCTGATCCTTTGACCCGTTGAGCAGCATCACCGGCTTCGTGATCTTCGCCAGCGAGTCGGCGATCGGCTGCGGACCGTTCATGTACGGCGTTCCATAGTACGCGACACCGCCCGAGAAGCCGTTGACCCCTCCGTTGACGGCCTGCGCCCAAACGGTGCTCCCGCCCCAGCAGTAGCCGATCACCGCGTACTTCGGCGCGGCCGAGGCCTGCGACATTGCATAACGCGCGGCCGCCGCGATCCCTTTGTTCCGCTCCGCGGTGCTCACACCCTGAATCAGCTTGCGCGCCGAATCGCCGGACAGCTCTTCCGTACTCGGGCCACCGCGCACGCGTGAGATCAGATCGGGCGCGATCGCGATGAAGCCGTCCGCGGCCACCTGGTCCGCAACGCCGCGCACCCATGTCTGCAGCCCGAAGATCTCGTGCACCACCACCACCACGGGCGTCTTCGCGCGCGACGTCGACGGGTAAACGATCCACGCCATGAGCGAATCACTCGACCCGGACTCCCACGGGATCTTCACCCACTCGCCGTGTCGTGGGCTCGCCGCCACTCGCGCCTGCGCGGTGTTGGCGCTGGCGGGAATGCCTGCCGTGCCCTGCGTTCCACTCGCCGCGGGACGTGGAGCGCTGAGGTCTGCCGACGCCATGTGCGCCATGTGCTCGTCGGCGGGAGGCGCCTTGTGACAGGCGGCGGTGAGTCCAGCGATGACGCAGGTTCCGGAAAGAACACGAATGACGTTCACAGCTCGCTCCCGCGTGAAAGAGCCTTGGGGTGTGTTGTGTTCGACCTCAATCAAACGAGCAAGAATCCCGGCTCGAGTCAATCCTTTCCTGTCCGTACCCTCTATCGGGCTGACCAAGAGCATCACCGCAGAGGGCGCGGAGATTGCCATTGCCCACTCAAACGGCGCAGACCGCGTGCCTAACGCTAGGAGGTCTTGGCAACGCCGGCATCCAAAAAAAAGGGGAGACGGATCAAACTGAAACTGCTGATCCAACGGATTCGAACTTGCCTGGAGCGCTCATTCGAACTCAAGTAATCCTGCGTTTGATCAGTTGTTTCCGTCTGATCCGATTCCCCTCCTTCTGGATGCCGGTTTGGCCGGATCTTGACGTATTCCCTTCTCCGCGGCCTTTGCGACCTCCGCGGTTCAAGACTTTCGCCAGCCCTTCGAGCTAGAGGGTCATTGCCGCCGGCCCCGCCGACGTCACGAAGAACGTCGCGCGGTCTACATGCGCCGGGAATCGATTCGCGTAGCTCTCCTCCCAGCAGGCCGTAAATCGCTCGACGTCGTCACGCCGCACGAGCGCCCACACGCTGCCCCCGAACCCGGCGCCGAAAGCCGACGCGGCCACCGCGCCTAACGACCGAGCCGACCGGGCGAGATGCAACGTCTCCGGCACCTGGTTCCCCAGCAGCAGCTCCGCCCCGCGCTGCGAACGATCCACGAGCTCGCCGAGCGTACGAAGATCGCCACGCTCCAGCGCGTCGCCCGCCGCCGGAATGATCTCCAGCGCCTCCGCCGCGAACTGATCGAGGCGCGTCACGAGATCCGTCACGTCGAACCCGTCGCTCCCAACGCCCACGGCCGGGTCACGCACGATCTCCCTGAGACGCTGCAACGCGTCAGGAGACGACGCGAGCACTGCCGCGAGCGTCGCGTCATCGCGCCCTGTCGCCACGCGCCAGCGGTCGATCAATCCGTGCACGCGGCGCGCCTGACGATTGTACAGCTCGAGGGCCCCGCCGGTCTTCTCCGCCAGCACACCACTCACGCCGATGACGAACACGTGATCGTGCGGCAGCGGCACGGTGCGCTCGAAGCACACGGGCGCGAACGCGTACTGCACGAGCGCGCCGGCTCGCGAGCACAGAATCGCCGTCTGGTCCTGGCTTCCGCTAAACGGGCCGACGCCGCGATCGCCGTCGAGGGTATGGAAACGCGCGCCGTTCTCGACCGCGCCAAGGTAGCCGGCGAGATCATCGGCGTTCGCGATCGCCCGTCGGTATTCGTCATGCGCACCGAGCGCGTTCAGGTCCGAGAGCGCGAGGAACGTCGCCACGACCAGCGCGCTGGAGCTGCTCAAACCCGCCGCCGGCGGGAGGTCGCTTGCAAAGGCGATGTCCGCACCACGCAAGGGCCCCGGAAAGTTCCGTGCGATGCGACGCACGACGGTGATCACGTAGTTCGCCCACGTGCCATCGGCGGGAGCGAGCGCCGGGCTCAGTTCGATCTCGACCTGCTCGTTCGTGACCACATCGATAATCCGAACCAGCCGATCGTCTCGCGCCGCAGCGACCACGACGAATCCGCGCTCGACCGTACACACGAGGCTTCGCCCGCCAGCGTAGTCGGTGTGCTTGCCGAGGAACTCGATGCGTCCGGGGACCCAGAGTCTCAGCGTGGGCCGTCGCGCGAGCGCAGCCGACGCGCGTGCGAACATACGGCTCTTCCGTCGAACCTCTTCGTCGGATATCCCCGCCAGCGCGAGCCGTTCGTCGAGCGCGTTCGCCAGTCCTGCATCCCGCACGTCGGTACTCCCCCCGCTCAGAGTCTGACCTCGAGACCTACAAGCCGCTCCGCGACTCCGGCAATGTCGCCGCGGCTGGAAAGATCGAGCACGGGAGCCGCCATCGGAACCGCACGAAAGCGGCGTCCGTACGCGTCGATCGCATGCTGCACCGCAAATGGAAGCTCGAGCTCGCCGCGCGGAGACGGCGCGACCGTTCGGCACGGATCGAAGATGCCCGTGTCGAAGCACCACACGTTCATGCTCACCGCCCGCACGCCGGCCATCGCGCGCGCGGTTGCCTCGTCAGGCTTTTCGAAGATGCGGCGGAGGTAACCATCATCGCCGATGTCGAGGAGCGCGAACTTGAGAATCCGCTCGGCCGGAATGTGTCCATCGGCGATGAGCGCCTCACGGTCGAACGCGATGAGGCCCGGCTCGCCCAGATCGCGTAGCGCCACGTACGCCGCGACGGGATAATAGTTGTCGGCATTCATCACGAGAAACCGATCCTCGCCCGCGAATGGCTCGGCGGCAAGCACGGCGTTCGCCGTACCGATGGGCCGCTCCTGGATCGCAACAGCGATGCGGACCCGGTCGAGCAGGTCGGAGCGCGCATAGTAGTCGCGTACGGCGGTGTGCTCTGGCCCGATGACGAGGCAGACGTCGTGATACCCGGCGTCGGCGAGAGCGCTGAGGACGTAATCGAGGAACGGCCGGCCGATCGGAATCATCGCCTTGATGCCCTGATCGGCGATGGCCGCCTGTTGCGCGTCGATGGTGGCCCGCTCGTCCGCCTGACGCATCCGCTTGCCGAGACCGCGGGCGAGAATGACGGCCTTGTTAGTCATCTGACTTGTCATCCCGAGCGCGAGGGATCGCGGTCATCCTGAAAGAGGGCCCTCGGCCGGGACGATCGCGATCCCTCGCCTGTCGGCTCGGGATGACTACGCCTAACGAGAACCATCCTGGTCGCGCCATAACGCCAACATCAGACGAATCAATCCCGCACAGGCGACCGCGAATACGACAGTCCACGCGACACCCTGGGCGGTCCGCCCATACAGGAAGCTTCCCGACCCGAACAACGCCGCGTAGACCACGAGACATCCGAGAACCCATCCGAGGAGCGACTGGGCGATGCTGTCAGGCGACGGTCCCACGCCGGCGTCCGCACGAACCGGTTCCCAGCCACCACCCGGCGGGCGCACGAGACGGTAGAACGACACCAACGTTGCCCGATCGGTCGGCGCCGTCAGGTACGTCGCCGCCACCCACACGACCGTCGTCACGGCGATCGTGATGAGCAGTGACGTCGCCGTCGCAATCGCCGCGCCGTTCCTCTCGGCCACGAAGAACCCGACCGCAACGAGGAACGAGCTCACCATCGCCGCGATCTCGCTCCAGGCGTTGATGCGCCACCAGTACCATCGCAGCAGGTAGATCAGCCCGGTACCCGCACCAACAGAGAGCATGAGGTTGAAGCTCGCCTGCGCCGTGGTGAGGACGAACGTCAGCGCGCCGGAGAGCACCATGAGCGCACCCGTGACGAGGCGGCCGACGAGCACGTAGTGCCGCTCGTCGGCGCCGGGCTTCATAAAGCGTCGATAGAAGTCGTGCACGAGGTACGACGTGCCCCAGTTGAGATGCGTCGAGATCGTCGAGACGTAGGCGGCGAGGAGCCCCGCTACCATGAGCCCGAGAAGGCCCACGGGGAGAAACGTGAGCATCGCCGGGTACGCCATGTCGTGCCCGATGAGCGACGCGTCGACGTACGGGAAGGTCCGACGGATGTCGTCGAGCGTCGGAAACACGAGGATCGACGAGAGGGCCACGACCACCCAGGGCCACGGGCGCAGCGCGTAGTGCGCGAAGTTGAAGAACAGGGTGCCGCCGAGCGCGTCCTTCTCGCTCCTGGCCGCGAGCATGCGCTGGGCGATGTAGCTGCCGCCGCCCGGTTCCGCCCCGGGATACCAGACCGACCACCACTGGATGGTGAGGGGAATGATCATGACGGCCAGCGCCACGCTCCAGTCGCCGAAGTCGGGCACGAGCGCCAATGTCTTCGGATCCGATTTCGCAAACAGCGCGACCAGGCCACCGACCTGTGGCTGCCTAACGGCGTAGACAGCCGCTGCGACCGAGCCGGTCATCGCGATCCCGAACTGAATGAAGTCCGTGACGAGCACGCCCCACAGGCCGGACGTGGCCGCGAACGCGACGTTGAGGAGCGCGCAGACGAGCAGCGTCTTCGCCATCGGCCAGCCTAACAACACGTTCGCGATCTTCGCGGCAGCCAGGTTCACCGTCGCCATGATCACGCAGTTGAAGAAGAGGCCCAGATACAATGCTCGGAATCCGCGCACGAATGTCGCGGGGCGGCCGGAGTAGCGGATCTCGTAGAACTCGAGATCGGTGAGGACGCCGGACCGTCGCCAGAGCCGCGCGTAAAAGAACACCGTGGCCATGCCGGTGAGCAGAAAGGCCCACCAGGCCCAGTTGCCGGCGACGCCGCCGGTGCGAACGATGTTCGTGACGAGGTTCGGTGTGTCGGTGCTGAAGGTCGTGGCGACCATGGATACGCCGATCAGCCACCACGGCGCCGCCCGCCCCGACGTGAAGAACTCGGTCGTGCTCGACCCCGCGCGTCGAGCGAGCACGATGGCCGGAATGAACGAGACGATGATCGATACGACGACGATGAGCCAATCGAGCGACGTCAAACGCATCTGTCGGGAATCGGGAAATGGGGAATCGGGAGCCCTCTACCGGGATGAGCGCGATCCCTCGCTTCGCTCGGGATGACCACCCGTGTCATCCCGAGCCGCCAGGCGCCTGCCCAGAGGAGCGCCAGCGACGAAGGGAGGGATCGCGA
>Ga0070687_100000792_pt1 | contig 10508 bp, 10 predicted proteins | sample KBSS33LmetaG_FD_64678 | JGI IMG/M metagenome (GOLD analysis project Ga0070687, IMG submission 64678) | Switchgrass rhizosphere microbial communities from Kellogg Biological Station, Michigan, USA - KBS S3-3L metaG | ecosystem: Host-associated > Plants > Roots > Rhizosphere ... | reverse complement strand
CGTACTGCTTCAACTCTCCGAATACGATCCCATGCATTGCAGAAGTAGCCTCCGCATCATTAGAGTCCGCGGCGCGCGATTGGTGACACGCCGCGCCGTGGTCCCCGCGTGTTAGTCTCCGCGGGCTTACGGTAGGGAGGTTCGCGATGCGCTCGTTCACCGGTGTCTTCATCGCCGTGTTGCTTGCAGCGGCACTGCTCATCGCGGGGTTCATGCTGCACGCGCGGCGGCCGCGGACCGATCTCGATGAGCCGACCGCGGCGGGCGTCCGAGCCAGCGGCAAGTGCGCGGAATGCCACGTTCGCGAGACCCCGGCCATCGTGCACGAGTACGAGATGAGCCGCCACGCGGCGCGCGGCATCAACTGCTACGACTGCCACCAGGCGCGCGAGGGGCAGCAGCGTTTCGAGCACCGCGGCTTCGTGCTGGCCAAGACGCTCACCGCGTCGAATTGCGCGCAGTGCCACGCCACCGAGTATCGGCAGTTTCTGCGCAGCCGCCACGCCGCGCCGGCCTGGGCCGCCGTCACCGGCCCGAAGGACTTCACGCCGGCGCAACTCGCGCTCGGCGAGCAGTACCACCCCGGCTGGGTGAACCGCGCCGCCAATCCGATCGCCATGCTGGAGGGGCCGCAGGCCATCACCAGCGGCTGCAACAAGTGCCACGCCGTCGGCCGGCCGAATGCCGACGGATCGATCGGCACCTGCACGAACTGCCACGCGCGCCACGCCGCGTCGGTGGCGCTGGCGCGGACGCCCGAGACGTGCGGCCAGTGCCACATGGGTCCGGACCACTCGCAGCTCGAGATCTACCACGAGTCCAAGCACGGGGTGCTCTTCAACGCCCAGCGCGCGAAGTTCAACCTCGACGCGCCGGCGCGCACGCTGACCACGCGTGACATGCCGGTGCCGACGTGCGCGACCTGCCACATGTCCGGCATCGAGGGGATGGGCGTTACGCACGACACCACCGAGCGGCTTTCCTGGTTCCTCTTCGCGCCGATCTCCGAGCATCGCCCCGCGTACGCGATGGGGCAGACCAACATGAAGGAGACCTGCCTGAAGTGCCACACGCGTGCGCGCATCGATCAGTTCTACAGCGAGGCGGAAGCGGTGCTGGCCAATACGAACCAGACCATCCAGCAGGCCAAGGCGATCATGGACCGGTTGTACGCCGAGGGGCGGCTGACGAAGGAGCCGTTCGACGAGCCGGTCGAGTACCTCTACTTCAATATGTGGCACTACGACGGCCGCACGGCCAAGCACGGGGCGTTCATGGGCGGCGCCGACTTCGTGCAGTGGCACGGCAACTATGAGCTGGTCTCGAAGCTGTCGGAGCTGAAGCACGCGGCGGCGGAGCTGGGCTCGAAGGCGCATGGCGCGTCAAATGGCGAATGACGCCATGATCCGACTGCGCCGGATCGAGCCGTGGACGGCGGTGGAGCTGTTCGCCGCCGGGAACCTCGCCTTCCTCGCGGTCGACGTCTGGGTGGCGCACGCGGTGAATCGCTTCGAGCGCGTCGAGGAGTGGATTCCGGTGATCTTCTCGATCGCGGCCCCGTTCGTGCTCGCCGTCGCCCACCTGCTGGGCGGGCTCGTGCCGCGCGTGGGCGGCTATCCGCTGCGCGATCGCGAGGCAACGGCGCGCGTCCGGCTCGCCCGCGCGCTCGGCCTGCTCGTCGGCTGGCTGGCCCTCGGCGTCGGCATCGCCGGGATGCTCTTCCATCTCCAGAGCCAGTTCTTCGAGGAGCAGACCATCAAGAGCCTCGTCTACACCGCGCCCTTCGTGGCGCCGCTCGCGTACGCCGGCCTCGGCCTGCTGCTCATCGCGGACCGCATGGTCCCGGCGGTCACGCTCGAGTGGGCGCGCTGGGTGCTGCTGCTCGCCCTCGGCGGGATGGTCGGCAACTTCATCCTCAGCCTCGCCGATCACGCGCAGAACGGCTTCTTCAACCGCGCCGAATGGATCTCCGTCGCGGCGGGCGCGCTCGGCACCGCCTTCCTGCTCCTCTCGGCCATGCGTGCCGAGGACCGGCTGCTGCGGAAGTGGACTCTCGTCGTGCTCGGTGTCGTGACCGTCGTCGGCCTCATCGGCTTCGCGCTGCACGTCCGCTCGAATTTCGTGCGCCCTGCGGCGAACGTGTGGGAGGCCTTCCTCTACGGCGCGCCCGCGTTCGCGCCGCTGCTCTACCCGAACATCGCCGTCCTCGCCGCCATCGGCCTGTGGGCCGCGGGACGTGGCACCTCGCGCTGACCGCGCGGGCACCTCGCGCTGACGGCACGAATTTGCCGCGCGCCGAATCGTTGCGGTATCCTGCCTCCCCTTGCCGGCCGCTGTCGCGGCTGGCGCTCATTCACAATTCGGTCGGCTCTCGAATGGGAAGACGGTGAGAATCCGTCACAGGCCCGCTACTGTGAGCGAAACGAAATCTGCAGATGTCACTGGCCGCTGCCGCGGCTCGGGAAGACGCAGAGAGTAGGTTGTCGCAAGTCAGGAAACCTTCGAGTCGAACGTTGCAGCCCCCTTCGCGGACAAAAGGAGGTTTCTGTGTACCGTCTTCTCGCAGGACTCGTGTTTCTTCTCACCCCCGTCGCGCTCGCGCAGAGCAGTACGGCTCCGGCCGTCCCGGCGCTGAGCGAGACGGTCGTCGTCACGGCGGACCGCTTGCCGGAGCCGCTCGATGACACCACCGACTCGGTCTCCGTCATCACCGCCGCCGATCTCGAGCGCGCGCAGGTGACCACCGTGGCCGACGCGCTGCGCGATCTCGCGGGACTCAGCGTGATCCGGAGCGGCTCGGCCGGGCACAACACCTCCGTGTTCGTGCGCGGCGCGAACTCGACGCAGTTGCTCGTGCTCGTCGACGGCGTCGAGATCGACGATCCGTTCTTCGGCGGCGTCGACTTCGGCGCGCTCTCCACGGCCGGCGTCGAGCGGATCGAGATCGTGCGCGGCGCGCAGTCGCCGCTGTACGGCAGCGCGGCGATGTCCGGCGTCATCAACATCATCACGGCGCCTGCGGATCCGGCGAAAGGCCTCGCCGGCACCGTGCGCGCCGAGGGCGGCAGCCTCGCGACGAACAATGAGTCGGTGCAACTGAGTGGCGGCTCCGAGACGCTGCAGTGGAAGGCCGGCGGCGCGCATTACGACACCGCCGGGCAGCTCCGCAATGACGACTTCCGCAACGTCCAGCTCAACGGCAACCTGCTCTGGAGCCTCGGCACCGGCTCCACGCTGCGGCTGCACGGCTTCGGCAGCGACGCGCACGTCGGCATCCCGTTCAACGGCTCGACGCGGACGCTGCACCGCGACTTCGACGCGCAGCTCGGCGCCGGCGGCGTGAACTACGTGCGGCACGGCTCCGACCTGCTGAGCCTCGAGGCCGGCGTGAGCGTCACCCATCGCAAGAACGGCTTCCACGATCCGGAAGACCCGTTCGGCACCAGCTCCTCGCACGACTCCACGCTCTGGAAGGCCACCGTGCAGAACTCGATGCGCTTCGACGCGCACACCGTGACCGTCGGCGTCGAGGAGAAGCACGAGGACGTGACCGCCTCGTCGAACGAGCAGCCGGCGCTGGACGAGACCCTCCGTACCACCGCCGTCTACGCCCAGGACAAGCTCGACCTCGGCCGGCTGCGGCTCACCGGCGGCGCGCGCATCGATCACCACAGCCGCTTCGGCAATCACGCCAGCCCGCGGCTCTCCGCGTCGTATCAACTGAGCGACGCCTTCCGCATCCGCGCCGCTGCCGGCCAGGCCTTCCGCTCGCCGTCGGCGGGCGAGCTCGCGTATCCGTTCTACGGCAATCCCGGCCTTGGCCCGGAGACCAGCCGTTCGTACGAGGCCGGCGTCGATCTGGCGGTCGCGCGGGCCAGCGTCTCGCTGACCGGCTTCTCCACCAGCTACCGCGACCTCATCACCTTCGATCCCGCCACCTTCGTGGCCGCGAACATCGCGCGCGCCACGATCCGCGGCGCCGAGCTGACGGCCGGGATGTCGCTGACGCCGGAATGGCGGCTGGAGGGCTCGTACACGCACCTGCTCACGCGCGACGAGGGAACGGATCTGCCGCTCTACCGTCGTCCGCGGAACGCCGGCAGCCTGGCGCTGTCGTATGCGACGGAGCTCTGGAGCGTCTCCGGCAACATGAACGCGATCGGGCGGCGCTTCGAGACCGACTACCGCATCTTCATGGACCGCTATCACTCCGGCTACGCGACCGTCGACGTCGCGGGCGCGTACCGCCTGTGGCCGTCGCTGCAGCTCACCGCACGCGCCGAGAACCTCCTCGATCGCGAGTACGAGGAGGCGTTCGAGTTTCCGGCGACCGGCCGGACGTTCTACGCGGGGGTCCGCTTCGGATTCTGACGTGACCGCTGATTCGACATCGAGCCGCGCCGGACACGTCGCGGCGCTGTTCCTGGCCGTCGCCGCGCTTGCCCTGCAGGCGCGTGCGGCGCCGCTCACGCCGCGGCGCATCGTGACGCTCGCGCCGGCGTGCGCGGAGATCGTGGCCGCCCTCGGACTGGAGGGCGCGATCGTCGGCGTCACCGACTATACCGACTGGCCGGCGCGCGTGAAGACCCTCCCGAACGTCGGCAGCTACGTGAAGATCAACGTCGAGGCGGTGCTCGCGCTGCGGCCCGACCTCGTCGTGGCCACGTACGACGGCAATCCCGCCGCGGCCGTGCACCGGCTCGAGCACGCCGGCATCCGCGTGGTCACGCTGAACCTGCACGGCGTCGCCGAGATCGAGCAGTCGATCCTCTCCCTCGGCGCCGCCACCGGCCGCACCGCGGCGGCGAAGAAGACCGTCGGCGAGATGCGGCGCGTCACTTCCTGCGTCGCCGCGCGCACGCGCGGCGTTCCGCATCCGCGCGTGCTGTTCGCCTACCAGCTCGAGCCGGTCATCAGCGCCGGACAGGGCACGTTCACGAACGAGCTGCTCGCGCTCGCGGGCGCCAACTCGATCACCGCCGACGTCGCCCAGAGCTATCCGCGCCTCGGCCGGGAGACCGTCGTGGCGCGCGCCCCCGAGGTGCTCATCGTGGCGACGATGACCTCGGCGGAGGAGTTGCGGCTGCTGCAGAAAGCGCTCGCGAAATGGCCGCCCATCCCGGCGGTGCGGAACCATCGCGTCTACCCGATCGACTCGACCAACGTCGACCGGCCGTCGCAGCGCGTCGTGCTCGGCCTGCACCTCCTCGCCCGGACCATCCATCCCGCCCTCTTCGCGCACGGCGAGTGCGCGGCGGCGCTTCCCTGATGAGCGTCCTGCTCAACCGGCGGATGCTCATGGCCACCTCGGCCACGCTGGCCGTGTTGATCGCCGCCGCAATCGCGTCGCTGGTGACCGGCCCCTTCCGGATCGCGCCGCAGGTCGTGCTGCAGACGCTCCTCGGCCATCACTCCGACGCCATGACCGCGCAGGTCATCTTCGGCATCCGCCTGCCGCGCCTCGTGACCGCCTGCATCTGCGGCGCGGCATTGGCGGTGGCCGGCCTGGTGTTCCAGGCGCTGCTGCGCAACCCGCTCGCCTCCGAATACACCCTCGGCGTCTCCAGCGGCGCCGCCCTCGGCGCGGTCAGCGCGGCGCTGCTGCATCTCGGCTCGCCCTTCGCCACGCCGCTGGCCGCGTTCGTCGGCGCGATCGCCACGATCGTGCTGGTGCTCCTGCTGGCGCGGGCGCGCCTCGCCTTCGAGACCAACGCCGCGATCATGATCGGCGTCATCTTCACCGCCCTTGCCAACGCGGCGCTGAGCCTCATCCTCTCCGTCGTCTCCGCGTACGAGCTGCAGTCGTTCTTCTTCTGGTTCATGGGCAGCTTCGCGGAGGCCGAGTGGCGGGCGCTCCTGCCCGCGGGCGTGGCGGTGGTGGTGCTGACCGCGGTGATCTACGCCTACGCGTGGAACCTCAACGCCATCGCCGTCGACGAATCGTTCGCCGCGCAGGTGGGCGTGAGCGTCGAGCGCACCAAGGGCGTGCTCCTGCTCGCCGCCAGTTTGCTGACCGCGTTCGTGGTCAGCATCGCGGGGACGATCGGCTTTGTCGGCCTGGTCGTGCCGCACATCGTCCGGCTGATGGTCGGCGTCGATCACCGCCGCCTGATCCCGATTGCCGCGCTGGCCGGTGCCGCGCTCTGCGTGGCCGCGGACCTGCTCGCGCGGACGCTGCTCGCGCCGAACGAGCTGCCGGTCGGCGTCGTCACCGCCTTCATCGGCGTGCCGGTGTTCGTCGCGCTGCTGCGGAGGCCGCGCGCATGATCGAGCTGCGCGACGTCGCGGTGCGGTACGGCAGTGCGCCGGTCGTCGAGCACGTGTCGTTCGCCGCCGGAAGGGGAGCGTTCCTCGGCATCGCGGGCGCGAACGGCTCCGGCAAGACCTCGCTGCTGAAAGTCATGGCCCGGATGCTCGCCCCCGCCGCCGGCGCCGCCTTCATCGACGGCCGCAACGTCGCGTCCTACAACCGCCGCGAGCTGGCCCGCCTCGTGGCCGGCGTGTGGCAGCGCACCCCGCTGTCGTTCGGCTTCTCCGTCCGCGAGCTCGTCCTCCTCGGCCGCACGCCGTACCTCGCGCCCATGCACTGGGAGACGCCCGCCGACGAGGCCATCGCCCTCGCGGCGATGGAGGAGACCCAGATCGCCCACCTCGCCGACCGCCCCGCCACGCGCCTCAGCGCCGGCGAGCTGCAGCGCGTCTTCATCGCCACCGCCCTCGCGCAACAGAGCCCGATCCTCCTGCTCGACGAGCCCACCAGCTTCCTCGACCTCCGCCAGGCCGCGCGGCTCTCGGCACTGCTCCACCGCCTCCACGAGCGCGGCGTCACCATCGTCTGCGTCTCCCACGACCTCGGCCTCCTCCGCCGCCACGCCACGTCCGTCGTCCTCCTCGCCAACGGCGGCATCGCCACCACCGGTCCCGCCGCCGAGGTGCTCGTTCCAGACGTGCTTCAACGCGCCTTCGGCATCGAAGCCGGCGAGTGGTACGGGTAGCGCCTGAACGTGTCGCCGAGCAGCGCATGTGGCGTGCGGTGGCGTCAGCCACCGCTTTGGGAGGGAGAGCGGCGCCGTGGCGTAGACGGCGTCGCGACGTAGGCTACGGGAAACGCGGCGCACTGAACACCCGGTAAACGGACGGTCGATATGAAACGCTTCATCCGCGTCGATCACTATGAAGTACGAAGGGTTCAGCCACCTTCCCTGCCTCATGGGGTAGGGACTTCATCCGTGGTCGGCACTCCTTCAATGGGGCGAACCATCCATGCGCGTATTCTGGCCGTTGCTGATTCTCGTACTCAGTTCGTGTATCAGTACTGGCATTCGCGTCTCCGGCCACGGACTCCCTTCGCACCGGAATCCGGTACGCATCTCGGTGGGTACCTCTCTCGGGCCTGTCACGGTCGCTGTTGTGATCGATCAGATCCGAACAGGCCTCGGGCGTCTGCGAGACTCCATTGCTCAACGCCGGTCGCAGCTACATGTCGTTCGTTGTGAATCGCGGAAATGCTACTCCGCCGCCGAAGTCAGCTCCGCGGTCGAGACCATCCGCCGAGACCTCCTGGCCGCCATTCCCGAAGTGGCGCTGGCGTCACGACTCAGCCTCGATGAGGAAATTGCTGACGCGGCCGCACAGCTCGGAGAGGCGCGTGCGCCGGCCATCGTTCAACTCATCCGCAGTTCGCCCGGCGTGCCACCGCCGAGCTATCCCGCTCAAATCGTCGATGCCGTCTTCGACCACATGCGAGCGTCGATCGATACCTATCTGGCGCATGAACAGCTCAACCCGACGATCCGCATCAAGAGCGAGCCGGCCGGCGCAAGTTTCGAGATGAAGATCGGCGAGAACGAGCGAACGATACGGAAAGTCTTCACTGACAGCGAAGTCCAATCCGTGTGGAGAGGCCGCTATGGCGCGGCAGCCCGCAAGAATGGCTATCGCGACGCACTCGGATTCCAGCTCGACCTGATCAACGATCGCAGAACGACCGTACGATGTACGCTGGTTCGGATCGACGCTCCTCAGGCCGAGGAATCACGGTGCCAGCTCGAGGAGTGAGTCATGGAGCGCCCGAAACTTCCGGGGCTCACGCCCACCACGGCAAAGTATCTCCGGTACCTCGTGTCATTCGTGGTCACGTTCGGCGTCGGCACCTCGCCGTTGTGGGGCGGTGGAGTGATCCCGGGCTTCACCTCGATTCTCGACATGTTCCCCCAGGACCTGCGCGACGTCATTCCGTGGGTGTCGCTCCTCATGAGTGTCCCCGCCGTCGCCGTCCAGTTCTTCAGCACTGACCGGAGGCAGCCGCGGCGTCTGCGCCGTGCCTTCGGCGGAGCGCTGCTTGCGCTGACAGTGCTCATCCTCACCACGTACGTCGTGTACAAAGTCTTCGTCATCCGCATCTACATTCCGGCCGCGGACACCAAGGTCGCGTATCTCGTGGGAGCCAACCCGCGGCCGAACTGCGAGTGCGCCAAACGCGGACTGGAGATCAGGGAATGCATCGGATTCGCGATCAGCGTGAATCCGGATGACGTTTCGGCCTGCTTTCCCCGGCAGGAGATCGCGGTTCGGAGCGCGGTCTTGTCCGTTCTTTACATGCTGCTGATGATGTCACTCGGCGTTTTGATCGGGCTGCTGATTCTGAAGGAAACTTTCGTGAGTCTCCGTGGTCCGGTTCGAGCCGCGAGAGCAGCTCGTTGACCACTGCAGCGCCATCCGACGCTGATCTCAGAACAGATCCGGCAGATGCTCGAAGTGCTGCATCGCGGCGACGGTGCGCGGGGAGACCGGGGTCAGAAAGTAGGTGAGCGCCTCGACCGTCGCCGCCGGGATGGCATATCGCGTGACGAACCGCACCGCCGCGTCGTGGATGGGCCCCGCAGCCTGCGTGCCGAAGATGTCGTCGACCGCGCTCTCGTTCGGATTGATCACCGTGGCGGCGACGCCGGCCTCCTCGAATGCGGAGGCGAAGAGCTCCTTGCGATAGCCGTAGTGTGTGCAGGCCAGGCACGCGACCACCGGTGCCCCGGCGCGCTGCATCCGTGCGGTCGCGGTGTCGACCCACGCGCGGATCTCGGCGCGCGTCTTCGTCCCCTCGCGATCCTCGGAGATCGTGTCGGCCAGGCCGGGACAGGCCTGGCTGACGATCCGCGACGGCTCGATTCCGCGCTCCTCGAGCAGCCGCGCGTACGTCCCGGCGTCGATGGTCGTCTGCGTACCGAACACGATCGCCACGCTGCACGGGTCCGCTTCGAGCGCCCGGAGGAGCAGAGCCGCGCCGGTGTCCACGATGCCCTTCACCGGCACCGGAGCGTTCGCAAAGTACGGCGTATCCGGCAGCAGCACCGACAACGTGTTGCAAGCGACGTAGATCGAGTCGGGCGCGAAGCGCTCCGTTGCGTTGCGCAGGAAGCGATCGAACGTGGCCAGCTTCTCCGCGCGCGTCGGCATCGAGTTGTAGCCGTAGTCGTTCGCCGGCGCCGCATTGGCGAACGTGAGCCGCACCGGTTGCTGCACGCCGTGCGTACGCACGAAGCGCTCCGCGTACGCGACCACCGAGAGACCGCCGACGCCGGAGTCGGTGATGAGGATGTCCGTCACGACGCCTCCAGCTCGAACCGGCCCGTCATCAGGTCGATCAGCACCGGCACGTGCCGGTCCTTCAACGTGTACAGCGACGCGTCTTCCAGCTCGAGCGTCACCAGGTTCAGCCCGCGCTCGCCCGCCCACGTCCCCATCGAGCCGGGCGTCGGATAGCCGATCTCCGTCAGGAAAGGGAGGGTGCAGCGATCGGCGAGCTGCCGGCCGAGGCGCGACGCACCGGAGTCGTCGACACACGCCAGCGCGGAATGCAGGCTGACCACCGCGCGCGGCTGCAGCCGCTCGATGAGCGCGATCAGCGCGCGCGTCTCCGGCTCCGAGGCGGCCGTGGCGCCGGGACTGAGCGCGATGTCCCGCGCATCGTTCGCGCGACTCTTGTAGAAGACCTCATCGGGCCGCCAGTTCGACGTCGGAAAGTTCCGGTTGAGATCGACGCCCCGCGCATTGCCGCGCGTCCCCCGAACCATCCCATCCGGATTCCCGCAGGGATCACCGCCGCCCGCAGGTCGCCCGCCGGCAGGCATCGCAGCGCCTCGGAGACCGCCACCGTCGTCTCCGGCTCATCGCCATGAATGGCCGCGAGGATCAGAATGTCGGCGCTGCTCTCGGGGAGAAACACGTTGAGCGCCATCCCCTCGGCCGAGGTGCCGTAGACCGAGGCCGCGTGCCGGATCACGCCCCGATCGCGGCGCTCGACCAGCCGCTGTTCCGTTGCAGGTTTGACGCGAGTCTCCCGTTCCATGCTCGCGATCCTAACGCAGCCGCATGCGATCATTCCCGCGGGGAGGAAAACGGCGATGGGCAACACCTCGATTCTCGTTCGCGTGCAGGCACGCGGCGGCAAGTTCCTCGGACCGGACATCAACTTTGCGTACGTCTGGGTCAAGGACGCCGAGACCGGGCGC
>Ga0070687_100000790_pt1 | contig 10524 bp, 2 predicted proteins | sample KBSS33LmetaG_FD_64678 | JGI IMG/M metagenome (GOLD analysis project Ga0070687, IMG submission 64678) | Switchgrass rhizosphere microbial communities from Kellogg Biological Station, Michigan, USA - KBS S3-3L metaG | ecosystem: Host-associated > Plants > Roots > Rhizosphere ... | reverse complement strand
GAGCTGGCGACCGCGACCGACAAGACGGTGTCGGAGGGCCTGCGGCTGGCGGCCGAGGTCGGCCGCCCGAACGTGATGATCAAGGTCCCGGCCACGCCGGAGGGCATCCCCGCGATCCGCGCGCTGACCGCGAAGGGCGTGAGCGTCAACGTCACGCTGATCTTCTCGCTCTTGCAGTACGAAGAGGTGGTCGAGGCCTACCTCGCGGGGCTGGAGGATCGCGTCGCCGCGGGCGGCAAGCTGGACGGGCTGGCGTCGGTCGCCAGCTTCTTCGTGTCGCGCGTCGACAGCTCGTGCGACAAGCTGCTGAAGGAGAAGGCGGCCGCGGCGCCCGAGCTCGCGGCCCGCTGCGAGGCGCTGCTTGGCAAGCTCGCCATCGCCAACGCCAAGATGGCGTACGAGATCTACCAGCGGACGATCGCATCGCCCCGCTGGACCAAGCTGGCCGCCGCCGGCGCCCGCCCGCAGCGCCTGCTCTGGGCGTCGACCGGCACCAAGGATCCGAAGTACCCGGACACCTACTACGTCGACGCGCTGATCGGGCCCGACACCGTCGACACGGTTCCGCCCGCGACGCTGGACGCCTACGTGGATCACGGCAAGCCCGCGTCCCGGATCACCGAGGATCTCGCGGGGGCCAAGCGCCAGGTCGCGGAGTTCGCCGCCGTGGGGCTGGATCTCTCGCGCGTGTGCCACAGCCTCCTCACTGACGGCGTCACCGCGTTCATCACCTCGATGACGACGTTGCTGGACGCCATCGGCGGACGGCGCGCGGCCCTGCTGGAATCCGCGGCGGGACGCCAGCGCCTCGCGCTGCCAGAGGCGCTTCAGCGCGCCACCGACGCGGCCGTCGCCAAGCTGGCGAAGGATCGCGCCCTGGCGCGCATCTGGGAGGCCGACGCGAAGTTCTTCTCGAATGATCCGTCGCACGAGCGGTCGATCAAGAGCCGTCTCGGCTGGCTGCGCGCGCCCGCGCTGATGAAGACGAAGGTCGGGGATCTGGAGGCGTTCGCCGCCGACGTGAAGACTGCCGGTTACACCGACGTCGTCCTGCTGGGAATGGGCGGCAGCTCGCTCTGGCCCGAGGTGGTGAGCGTCGTCTGGGGGAACCAAAGTGAAAAAGCCGGCGCGGTGCTGCACGTTCTCGACAACACCGATCCGGCCGCGGTCGCGAACGTCGAGGCCCTGATCGGCGGTCGCAAGACGCTGTTCGTCGTCGCGTCCAAGTCGGGCGGCACGATCGAGATCCAGGCGTTCGAGCGCCATTTCTGGCAGAAGACGCTGGGCGCGAGCGGCAACGACATCGCCCGCGCGGGCGCGAACTTCGTCGCGATCACCGACCCGGCCACGCGCCTCGGCCAGCTCGCCGAGGAGAAACACTACCGCCGCGTGTTCACCAACCCGGCCGACATCGGCGGCCGGTACTCGGCGCTGTCGTTCTTCGGACTGGTGCCGGCGGCGCTGGTGGGGGCCGACGTGGGCGCCCTCGTTGGCGCGGGCGCGGATTTCGCCGCGGCCTCGGGCGCCGCCGTCCCGGTGGCCGAGAGCCCGGCCGTCGTGCTGGGCGCCGCGATCGGCGCCGCCGCCCAGGCGGGGCGCGACAAGCTGACCTTCGTCGCCTCGCCCGATCTGGCCAGCTTCGGATCCTGGATCGAACAGCTGGTCGCCGAGTCTTCGGGCAAGGAGGGCAAGGGGATCGTTCCGGTCGATCTCGAGCCCGTCGGCGCGCCGGACAGCTACGGTTCCGATCGGTTCTTCGTCTACATCCGGTCGGCCGCCGCGGACGCCAAACAGGACGCCGCCGTCGCCGCGCTGGAGAAGGCGGGGCAGCCGGTCGTCACGATCGCCGTCGACCGGCGCGAGTCGCTGGGCCGCGAGATCTTCCGCTGGGAGATGGCGACCGCGATCGCGTGCGCCGCGCTGGGCGTGAATCCGTTCGACGAGCCGAACGTGACCGAGGCCAAGGTGGCGACGAGCGCTTTGCTCGCGCAGCACGCGGCCGAGGGCAAGCTGCCCCAGCCCGACGACACCTGCGACGTGCGGGACGTCGATCGGATCCGCGCGCACCTCGCCACCGCGACGCCCGCGGACTACCTGGCGTTCTGCGCGTACTTCCTGCGCACGCCGGAGCGCGACGCGCTGCTGACGCGACTGCGGGTCGCCTGCCGCGATCGCACCCGCAACGCCACGACGGTCGGCTACGGCCCGCGCTTCCTGCACTCGACCGGTCAGTTGCACAAGGGCGGCCCCAACACGGGTGTCTTCCTGCAGCTCACCGCGGACGCGCAGGCGGATCTGCCGGTGCCGGGCGAGAGCTACACCTTCGCGACCCTTCGCGACGCGCAGGCGCTCGGCGACCTGCAGGTCCTCAAGCGCCGCGGGCGGCGCGTCCTCCGCGTCCACCTGGGCGCTGACGTCGACGCCGGCCTCGAGGCGCTCACCGACGCGCTGGCCGGCGAAACGCGGGCGCGCGCCCGCAAATCCGCGTAGTCCCGTTACCTCGGCTTTACTATCCAGATCGATTTCTGATCTACCCGTCCTCGTCCTCGTCCTCGTCCTCGTCGCCGTCCTCGTTTTCGAGCGCCCGGATTCAAGGACGAGTTTGCCTTGTGCTAGCGTCCCTGGCCGATGCTCGAACCGTCCGGCGCGTCGTCTGCTTCAGCCGTGCTGCCCAACCCGCTGCGCGAGGGGCTCGCCGAGGAGCGCGTGCCCGAACCGGCCGCGATGGTCATCTTCGGCGCCTCGGGCGACCTGACGCACCGCAAGCTGCTACCCGCGCTCTACAGTCTGACGCGCGACCGGCTGCTGCCCGCGCGCTTCGCCATCATCGGCTTCGCCCGCCGCGCGGTCAGCGACGACGCGTTTCGCGAAGAGATGCGCGCTGCCTGCAGCGAGTTCGCCCGCCGGCGGCCGATCGACCCGGAGCTGTGGGCCTCGTTCGCGCGCAACATCTACTATCAGCAAGGCGAGTACGAGGACCCCGCGTCGTTCCTGGCGCTGAAGCAGCGCCTGACCGAGATCGAAAAGACGCAGGGGCTGCACGGGAACCGCGTCTTCTACCTGGCGACACCGCCCTCGTCGTTCGCGTCGGTGATCCGCAGCCTCGGCCAGGCGGAGCTGGCGCCCAAGCCGGCTCCGCCCGGCACCCCGAAACCACCGGGCGCCGCCCCGCCCTTCGCCCGCGTGATCATCGAAAAGCCCTTCGGCACCGACCTGGAGACGGCCCGCGCGCTGAACCGGGACGTCCACGAGGCGCTGGACGAGCGCCAGATCTACCGCATCGATCACTACCTCGGGAAAGAGACCGTCCAGAACCTGCTGGTGTTCCGATTCGCCAACGGCATCTTCGAGCCGATCTGGAACAACCGCTTCGTCGACCACGTCCAGATCACCGGCGCAGAGAGCATCGGCGTCGAGGCGCGGGGCGGCTACTTCGAGCAGGCCGGCAGCATGCGCGACATGGTCCAGAACCACCTGCTTCAGGTCCTGAGCCTGTTCGCGATGGAGCCTCCGATCGCCTTCGACCCGGACTCCGTCCGCGACGAAAAGCTGAAGGTCCTGAAGGCGTTGCGCTTCATCCCTGAAAGCGATTTCGAGCGGCACGTCGTCCGCGCGCAGTACGTGGCGGGCTCGAACGGCGGCCAGTCGGTGCGCGGCTATCGCGAGGAGCCGAACGTCAGCCCCACGTCGACGACCGAGACGTTCGTCGCGCTGAAGCTGTTCATCGATTCGTGGCGCTGGGCGGGCGTCCCCTTCTATCTCCGTTCGGGCAAGCGGCTGCCGAAGCGGGTCACGGAGATCGCGGTGTACTTCAAGGAGGCACCGCACCTGCTGTTCGGCCGCCGCGGCGAGAGCATCCGCCCCAACGTGCTCGCGATCCGGATCCAACCCGACGAAGGCATCGCGCTCAACTTCGGATCGAAGCTGCCCGGGCCCGCCATGGAGATCGCGCCCGTCAGCATGGAGTTCCGCTACGGGTCGTCGTTCGGCGTCGAGCCGCCGGAGGCCTACGAGCGGCTGCTGCTCGACTGCCTGCTCGGCGACAGCACGCTGTTCACGCGCGCCGACGAGGTGGAGGCGAGCTGGACCTGGGTCTCGCGCATTCATCGCCGCTGGGCGGAGGAGGCGGCGCAGGGAAAGACCGCGCTCGCGACCTACCCGGCCGGCTCCTGGGGTCCACCGGCCGCCGACCGCCTGCTGACCGCCGACGGACGGGCGTGGCGGCTGCCGTGAGACTCCACACCGAGGTGGAACGCTTCGTCCGCGGCGAGGCGATCGCGGTCGAGGTCGGCGAGATCGAGCGCGCGCTGGGCGAGCTGTGGCAGCAGGCGAGCGCTTCCGGCGATGGGCGCACCGCGGCCGTTTCACGGGCCGCGCTCTGGAACGCGGTCTTCCTGGCGCGCGGGCGCGGCGGACTCGCGACGGCCAAGCAGCTCGTCGACGAGATCGCCCCCGCCCTGCCGACGCGCGCGCTGACGCTCTGCCTCGACGACGAGCGCGCGTCGCTGGACGCGACCATCGAGAGCAACGTCGTCTCGCAGCCGGGCGGCGCGCGGATGGTCTACTCCGAGGAGATCACGATCTCCGGACCGGCGAACGCTGAGCGGCACTTTGGCGCGCTGGTGCGGGCCCTGCAGATCGCCGGCGTGCCGACCGCGACGTTCTGGCTCGACCCGGCGGCGCCCGAATCGCTGCTGTCGCGGGAGCTGCTCGCGGTCACGGACCGCCTGGTGTTCGACACCACCGCCTGCGTGCGCCCCGAGCAGCTGTTCGACGTCGAGCGAATCGCGACCACCGCTCAGCCGTTGCCCATCACCGACATGGGATGGCTGAGGCTTGGCGCCCTGCGCGCGCTGTTCGCGGGCATGTTCGATCCGCCGATCGGCGGCGCGCCGCTGGTCCACGCGCGGAAGATCACCATCGAACACCGCGCCGGCTGCGACACGAGCGCGCTTCTTCTGCTGGCGTGGATCGGCGTGCAGGTCGGCTGGCGGCCGCTGCGCGCCGCGCAGACGTCCGACGGCGGCGTGCGCTTCGACTTCGCGCGCGCGGGCCAGCCGGTTTCGGGCCACCTGGTGCCGTCCGACGGTCCCTGCGGGCGCAGCGGGATCCTCTGCGTCACGCTCGAGACCGGCGACGACCGGTACGTGCTTCGCCGGACGGCGCTCGACCAGACTCTGCTGCAGATCCCGGGCGTTCCACCGAAGCCGGTCAAGCTCGACTCGCCCTCCGACGCGGAGCTGGCGGTGGCAGCGCTCGGATCGCGCGGACGGGATCCGTTGTTCGTGCGCTGCCTCAGCTACGCGCGCCACCTGTGGTCGCTCGAGCCCGACACCGCCGGCAGCCGCAGATAGTTCGACGAGCCTAGCCGCGGCCCGTCACGAACGTAAAAACGCGGCAGTTTCCCCGGGAAAATCGTAGACGCGTTTTTTCGACCGCCATATGATGATCCCGAAATTCGCTTTGGGTCTCGGCGGATTCGCTCCTCTTGCCTTGGGGGTCGTTAATGCGTCAAGCCCGGCTTAGTAACCTCGCCATCACACTCGGCGTGGTTGCGTGGCTCGCGGGCTGTGGTGGCGGCGGCGAGCAGCGCAAGCCGCCCGACGCCAGCACCGACGGCGCGGTCGACAAGGCGCCGGGCGACGCCGCGTACGACGGCGGCGCCGACACGCCCGTGGATCGTCCGGGCGATGTCGGCATCGAGGCGCCCGGCAAGCCGCTCGGCAACGCGTGCACGACCGGCGGCGAGTGCACCAGCGGCTTCTGCGCCGACGGCGTCTGCTGCAACGCCGCCTGCACCGGCACCTGCCTGACCTGCGTCGGCCAGGGCACCGTCGGCAGCTGCGTGACCGCGCAGCTCGGAACCGACCCGCGCGACGAATGCCCCGTCGAGGCCTCCTCGACCTGCGGTTCGACCGGCATGTGCGACGGCACAGGCGCCTGCGACAAGTACCCGGCTGGCACGATCTGCAAGGAGATGGCGTGTACCAACAACCTGCTGACGTCGGCCTTCCGGTGCGATGGCCTCGGCACCTGCCTGACGACGGCGGGCCAGACCTGCGCGCCGTTCATCTGCGCGACGGACAACCGCTGCCTCACGATCTGCATGACCGACGCGGACTGCATCGCGCCGAACACCTGCAACAGTGGCAGCTGCGGCAAGAAGCCGATCGGCGCCGCGTGCGGCGGCGCCCCCGAGTGCAACTCGGGCTTCTGCGAGCAGGGCGTCTGCTGCGGCGGCACCTGCACCGGCACCTGTAAGTCGTGCGCCGTTCCCGGCAGCGTCGGGACCTGCACCAACGTGCCGGATGGATCCGATCCGCTCGGCCAGTGCGCCGATCAGGGCGCCAACACCTGCGGCACCGACGGCATGTGCGACGGCAAGGCGGCGTGCCGGCGCTACGCCTCCGGGACCCAGTGCATCTCCCCGACCTGCACCGGCATGACCGCCACCCAGGCCGGCCGCTGCGACGGCATGGGCACCTGCGCGCCCGGGATGCAGCTGTCCTGCGACCCATACACCTGCGGCACGACCGGGACCTGCCGGGCGGCCTGCGCGACCAACGCCGACTGCTCGAACGGCAACGTCTGCAACGGCACGATCTGCGGCAAGAAGGTGATGGGCGCCGATTGCGCCGCCAGCGCCGAGTGCGCGTCCGGCTCGTGCCAGCAGGGCGTCTGCTGCGCCGGCGCCTGCACGGGGATCTGCATGTCCTGCGCGCTGACCAGCACGCGCGGCGTCTGCACCGCCATCCCGGCGAGCACCGACCCGTTGAACCAGTGCGCCGACTCGGGCCCGAACACCTGCGGCACGGACGGTTCGTGCAATGGCGCCGGCGCCTGCCGCCTCTACGCACCCGGGCTGGCCTGCGGTACCCAGACCTGCACGGGATCGACGCAGACCCTCGCCGGGCGCTGTGACGGTTCCGGCACGTGCATGCCAGGCGCGTCGCAGCCGTGCTCGCCCTACGTCTGCAGCGGCTCGAGCTGCCTCGCTTCGTGCACGACGTCCGCCGACTGCACGACGGGCAACGTCTGCACGGCGTCCAGCTGCGGGCTCAAGCCGCTGGGCGCGGCGTGCGGCGCCGGCACCGAGTGCAACAGCGGGTTCTGCGCGCAGGGCGTCTGCTGCCGGACGGCGTGCACCGGCACCTGCATGTCGTGCGCGCTGACCGGCACCGGCGGCACCTGCTCGACGGTCCCGGCCGGCCAGGATCCGCTGGACCAGTGCACCGACCAGGGCGCGACCGGCTGCGGTCTCGACGGGACCTGCGACGGCAGCGGCGCATGCCGTCGCTATCTCAGCGGCACCACCTGTGCGACCGCCACCTGCACCGCCGGCAGCTACACGCCCGACCGCACCTGCAACGGCACCGGCACCTGCCAGGCGGCGACGCCGATCTCCTGCGGCAACTACAACTGCGGTCCGGGCGGAACTTGCCTGACCACCTGCACGGCCAACAGCGACTGCATCGCGCCCAACATCTGCAACGCCGGCCAGTGCACGAAGAAGCCTCTCGGCACCACCTGCACGGGCGGCACCGAGTGCGCTTCCGGCCTGTGCCAGCAAGGCGTCTGCTGCAGCTCCAGCTGCACCGGGACCTGCCGGTCCTGCGCGCTCGCGGGGACGGCGGGCACGTGTACCTTCGCCGCCGTCGGGACCGACCCGCTCAGCCAGTGCGACGACAACGGCGCCGCCGGCTGCGGCACCGACGGCATGTGCGACGGCGCCGGCGGCTGCCGCCTGTACGCGAACGGCACCGTCTGCGTGGGCGCGAGCTGCACCGGATCGACCTTCTCGCCGGCGCGCACCTGCAACGGCACGGGCACCTGCCAGACGACGTCGCTATCGTCCTGCGATCCCTATCAGTGCGGCACGAACGGCGCCTGCCGCACGACCTGCGGGACGACCGCCGATTGCACGACGCCGAACACCTGCATCTCGAACAGCTGTGGCAAGAAGCCGATCGGCGCCGCGTGCGGCGGCGCGGCCGAGTGCAACTCGAACTTCTGCGAGCAGGGTGTCTGCTGCGCCACCGCGTGCGTCGGCATCTGCCGGTCGTGCGCGCTGACCGGGACGGTCGGCACGTGCGCGTCCATCGCGGCCGGCACCGACCCGTTCAACCAGTGCACCGACATGGGCGCCAACACCTGCGGCACGGACGGGACCTGCGACGGCGGCGGCGCCTGCCGGCGCTACGCCAGCGGCAGCACCTGCGCGGCGTCCACCTGCAGCGGAACGACGTTCACGCCCGCGCGCGCCTGCGACGGCGCCGGGACCTGCGGCACGGCGACCGCCACCAACTGCGGCGCCTACGTCTGCGGCGCCAGCGGAAGTTGCCTGGTAACCTGCACGACCAACGCGGACTGCGTCGCGCCCAACGTCTGCACGGGCGGCAGCTGCGGTAAGAAGCCCAACGGCACGGCCTGCACCGGCGCGACCGAATGCTCGAGCGGCTTCTGCGAACAGGGCACCTGCTGCCTGACGGCCTGCACCGGCGCGTGCCGGTCGTGCGGCATGGCGGGCACGGCGGGGACGTGCACGCTGGTGCCCGCCGGCGTCGATCCGCTGGGTCAGTGCGCGGACAGCGGCGCCACCACCTGCGGCACCGACGGCGCCTGCGACGGCGGCGGCGCCTGCCGGCTGTACGCCAGCGGCACAATCTGCGTCGCGGGGAGCTGCACCGGATCGACGTTCACCCCGGCGCGGACCTGCAACGGGACCGGCACCTGCCAGTCGACGACGGCGTCGTCGTGCGGCACGTACACGTGCGGGTCGGGCGTGTGCAAGACGTCGTGCTCGGTCGACGCCGACTGCGTCACGCCCAACGTCTGCGTCACGGGCGTCTGCACCAAGAAGCCCACCGGCCTCGCCTGCGCCGCGGCCACCGAGTGCATGACCGGGTTCTGCGAGCAGGGCAGGTGCTGCGGGACCGCCTGCACCGGAACCTGCAAGTCGTGCGCGCTGACCGGGACGCAGGGAACGTGCACCAACGTCCAAACCGGCACCGACCCGCTCGGCCAGTGCACCGATCAGGGGGCGAACACCTGCGGGACCGACGGCTTCTGCAACGGCGCAGGCGCCTGCCGGCTGTACGCGTCGGGCATCCAGTGCGCGGCCCAGACCTGCACGGGCTCGACGCTGACGTCGGCGCGGTCGTGCAACGGCACGGGCACCTGCCAGACGGCGACCACGTCGATGTGCAATCCGTACGTCTGCGGCTCTGGCGCGTGCAAGGCGACCTGCGCCGTCGACGCCGACTGCGTCGCCCCGTTCACCTGCATCGGCAGCAGCTGCGCCCTCAAGGGCGTCGGCGTCGCCTGCGGCGCCAACGGCGAGTGCGGCTCCGGCTTCTGCGCGCAGGGCGTCTGCTGCATGACCGCGTGTGGCGGCACCTGCCAGTCGTGCGCGCTCACCGGAACGGTCGGCACCTGCACCATGGTGCAAAATGGCACCGACCCGCTGAACCAGTGCGCGGATCTCGGCGCCACGGCCTGCAGCACCGACGGCTCCTGCAACGGCGCGGGCGCCTGCCGGCTGTACGCCGCGGGCACGCAGTGCGCGATGCCGACCTGCACCGGCACGACTTTCACGCAGGCGCGGACCTGCAACGGCACCGGCACCTGCCAGACGGTGACGGCGTCCAGTTGCGCTCCCTTCGCCTGCGGCACCGGCGGCGCCTGCCGGACGACCTGCACCACCACCGCTGACTGCGCGTCGCCCAACACCTGCACGGGCACCAGCTGCGGCCTGCTGCCGGTCGGGTCCACCTGCAGCGCGCCCGCGCAGTGCAACTCGGGCTTCTGCGAGCAGGGCGTCTGCTGCATGGGAGCCTGCACGGGGACCTGCCGCTCGTGCGCGGTCGCCGGCACGCTGGGCACGTGCACCAACGTGCCCAGCGGCATGGATCCGCTCAACCAGTGCACGGACGGCGGCGCCGCCACCTGCGGCAACGACGGCACCTGCAACGGCAGCGGCGCCTGCCGCCTGTACGCCGCGGGCACCCAGTGCGTGGCCTCGAGCTGCACCGGGTCGACGCTGACGCCGGCACGGACGTGCAACGGCACCGGCACCTGCCAGACCGCGACCACGTCGATGTGCGATCCGTTCGTGTGCGGGACGGGCGCGTGCCGCAACACCTGCAGCGTCGACACCGACTGCGTGTCACCCAACGTCTGCGTCATGGGCGTCTGCGTGAAGCGCCCCAACGGCAACACCTGCGGGGCGAACGGCGACTGCGCGAGCGGCATCTGCGCGCAGAACATCTGCTGCGCGACGACCTGCACCGCCACCTGCAAGTCGTGCGCGCTGGCGGGCACGCTGGGGACGTGCACGAACGTCGCGGCGGGCCAGGACCCGCTGGACCAGTGCACCGACGGCGGTGCGGCGGCCTGCGGCAACGACGGCACCTGCAACGGCGCCGGCGCGTGCCGGCTGTACGTCTCGGGAACGCAGTGCGGGGCGCCGACCTGCTCGGGCACGACGTTCACGCCCGCGCGCACCTGCAACGGCACCGGCACCTG
>Ga0070687_100000785_pt1 | contig 10554 bp, 20 predicted proteins | sample KBSS33LmetaG_FD_64678 | JGI IMG/M metagenome (GOLD analysis project Ga0070687, IMG submission 64678) | Switchgrass rhizosphere microbial communities from Kellogg Biological Station, Michigan, USA - KBS S3-3L metaG | ecosystem: Host-associated > Plants > Roots > Rhizosphere ... | reverse complement strand
AGCGTCGCGGGGTCTCCCCGCGCACCATGGCCAGATCGGCGAAACGATCAGGTGTGGAAGCGGACGTAGATCTCGAGATCGGGTGAGGCGAGCGACGCGTGCGTGTTGGTCAGCGTGGCCTTCCAGTCCGCAACGGACGAACCGCTCTTGACGATCGCGACTGGGATCGACTGGGCGACGTTGACGGCCGCTGCCTTCACGGTCACGTCGATCGCGTCCGAGAACGACACGTCCTGGCCGTTGACCTTGTAGTGCTCTACGTTGAACGTGTCCGGCAACTCCACGCCGGGGGTGGGGCTTGCGCCGAACAGCCCGATGGTGCCGTTCGCCGTGGAGGCCAGCGACAGCCCGGTGATACGGACCATGCTGTCGGTGACTTGCTTGATGACCGCGGTTCCCGTGAACGCCATGACATGCTCCCCTGGGTTGGTACTCAGGGAAGCATCCACGGTTCCGCGCGCGACGTCAACGGATCGGTTTACCTGATGACCTGGGTCATCAGTTCACCCGACGGACCGTTGATCGCAAGCTTGCGCAGGGCGAGGACCGCACGGTCAGCATGGCGTGCCGCGAACAAGGCGCGATCCGCGTCCTCAACGTGTCCGAGCTTCTGGCATGACATCGGCTGGTGCCAACTCGCGGCGTACACGGAGCGCCACAGGTCGCACTCGCCGGGTGTGAGTACCGGGATGTCAGACGCGGTCGGGTCAGGCATCCTCGGACGTTACGTTAGTCGTCCGACCGCCACAACGTCGTCGCCGGCACCGTGACGTCCTTCAGATCTCCCATCCGCTTCTGGAGATCCTTCCTGAGCTCGCGCAGGGGCTCGAGAACGCGCTCGCGATAGTCCTCCATCTCGGGCAGGAGTCCGTTCTCGATCGCGACGACCATGTCCTCGGCGTCCTCGGTCAGGAGGTCGCCGTCGTCGTCGCGTGCGTGTTCGATCAGATCAATCCCTGCCCGGCCAAGCTCCTCGAGCGACAGCGGCTCGCCGCTGGGCTTGGCCACGACGGACTCCGGGTCGAGGACCTTGGCGGCGCGCTCGATCAGCGCGTCCACCGCCGTCGAGAACTTCCGCATCGACGCCAGGACGTCGCGCCGGTACGACCGCAGGGCATCCGGCGCCGGCGGCATCACTGCCCCTTGGCGTCGCGCTCGCGCTCGGCGTGGGCCACGTCGGCCGCGCTCGGTCCGCCGCCGACGTCGAGGTCGTGGAGGTCGGTGTCGGTGATCGCGTCCTCGGGAAGCTCCTCGCCGTCCATCTCGATCGCGGCCTTGAGCGGCGACTTCGGGGGCTTGGGCGGCGCGACCGGCGGCGCCCCCAGCCGCACCATCGGCGGCGTCTTGGCGACCGTCTTGTCGCGCGGCGCCGGACCCGTGCGGGGCTGAGGCGCCACCACGGTCTTGTCGCGGTAGGCGACGCGAGCATTCGCTGCGGCTGCCATGGGACGCGCGGCCTTGAGCGCTGCCGCGCGCGCCGCGGCGAGCTGGGGGTTCATGGCGCGCGCGACCACCGTGTCACCCTCCCCGACCGCGGTCGGCACCTGCGCGATCGTGAAGTCGCCGCCGGGGTGCATCACGTACAGTTCGTGACCATCCGGCACCCCTGCCACATAGCCCGCACACGGGATCTCATGCGGCTGATCGTCGGCGATGTCGAACGGCGTGCCCACGAGCGGCTCTCCCGCGTGCAGGCTGACATCCACCGGGGCCGGGCTGTCAGCCTCGGCAACGGCGCTCGCGTCGTCCAGGTCGCCGAGGTCGACGCCCTCAGCTACCGCCTCGGCGGTCACCAGGGGGACGTTCATCGGCTCCACGCGCGCGGTCGTGCTCTTGCGCGACCCGAGGACCTTGTCCTTCAAGGTGTGCGCCTCCTCCCATGACAGGTTCTCGCCCCAGACCGTGCCGAGGACGTCGCCCTCATTGCGATCTCGTACCCGGTAGGCCATGCCCGGAACGGGCTTGAGATCCGCGGCGCGAGACTTGGGCGGCGGACGGACGTACGGCTTCTGGTTGGGGGCGACTTGGGAACCTGGCTTGCGAGGTGATGGCATGGCGCAGAGCCTATCACGCCCGGCGCTGAAGCTTGTCGAGGATCTCCGATGACGTGCTGGCCGGTAGATCGTCCAGCTGGCCGCGCTGCCACCGCTCCACGAGCGACTGGTAAGACTGGATCATGAGCACCTCGTCGGGCTCGAGGCGCGTCATCCACCCGTTCGGCAAAAATATCGTCGCGTCATCCGCCATCGGCAGCGTCACGCCGTGATACTCGCGCTCGGGCGCTTCCTCGTCGCCCTCGTGCCGGATGACCTTCAGCGGGCGCACCGCCACAAAGATGGTCATTCGCAGGACCTCCATCCCGCGACGGCGCTGCGACGAGCTGGACGCGATCGCCATCGTCACGTGGGTGTCCGCCGACATGTCGATCTCGACGCACATCACCATGCGGTCCGAGACCTTCCACTCGCGCGAGCTTGATCCGCGAATCGACAGGTACTGCCGGACCAGGTCCTCGTAGCGCATCGATTTATCCTCCGGCGCCGATCTCGTAGGCGCGCTTGATCGCGGCGATGATCCAGTCCGACGGCTTGAAGTCCTGGGCCGAGACACCGTCACCCTCGCGGTGCTTGTCGAGGGACTCCTTGGCGATCTTCCACGCCGCTCTGCCGTCGAGCTCCGCCGTCCTGGTGTTTGGTTCAAACGACGACGCGAACGCCGACTCCTTCACCACGCTGAGATCGCCGTTGGGGCGCTTGACCACCCAGTCGCCGTGGCACGCGGTCATGCGACCGCGCGACGTGAACACCACCAGGTACCCTTTGCCAGTGGCAACCACGCCGATCGGCTCCTCGACCGGCAAGCCCTCGTCGGTGCACGGGTAGCGCTCCTTGGGCGTGGCGAACGACTGCATCTCCTCGACATTCCCCTGCCACTGCAGGGCCTCGACAAGCTTGGACCTGACCCGGTACGTGGTCATCGCCACCCTCCCTCTATGTCGTCGGATCGCCGACGCCGGCACCCCTACGGAACACCGCCTTCCAGATCGCAGCGGAGAGCGGAATCGAGATCGTGGCCAGGATCTGGAGCCATTTCTGAAGCTCGGCGCGCTGGAGTGTCGCCACGCCCGCGTCGAGCCGCGCCAGCACGCTGGCCTGCCACTGGACGTTGGGATCGGCGACCGTGGGATCCGATAGCGTCGTGCCGCCGGTCGCCGTGTCGCCGAGCGAGCCGAGGTAGACCTGGGTGGTGACGCGCGGCGTGCGCAACTGCGTCGAGGCGCCACCCATCGCCCGGTACCACGCTGGGCCATGCGCCATATCGCCGGCGAGTTGCCGGGGCGCGATGCGTCTTCGCTGGTAGGACATTGGTGCCCTCAGTTCCCGTTGAAGACGCCGAGATTTTGGGACTGGCCGATCGCGTCGTCGAGCGCCAGATCGGACAGATCCTGCTGACCGCTGGCCTGCGGCGTGGAGCCCTGATAGATCGGGGGCGTCTGATGGATCGGGAGCTTGCTGGCGCGACCGGGGTCGAATGAGTCGTTGTAGGTGTACTCGTTCGGATCGTCATGCACTGGTAGGAGTTGCGGATGGCCCGTCAGTTCCTGCCCTGTGAGCGCCTCGCTCGGCACGAGGTCGGGTGATGCATCGGAGATCATCCACCCGAGTCCCGGGAAGTAGATTTGGATGAGCGACTGGATCGCCGCGATGCCCGCGCCGACCGTGATCGGGGTGTGGTACTGCGCGATCGCCTTCCACCGGTGAGCGAGGAACCACGCCGACAGGAACGAGCCGATCGACGCCACGGCACCGACGTGCTTGCCCCACGATGGTTTGCGCTTGGCGACCTGGGTCGACGCCACGTGCGTCAGGAACCGTGCCGCCCCGAACCCGGCGAACCCGGGGACCAGCCACTGGGCGAGATCGGCCATGAGCGGCGGGTTTCGCCGGGGAGCTGACTCGGCTTGCCGGCGGGAATGGTTGCGTCGGGTACGGTAACGGTGGTGGCGCGCCATGTCTGTTTGCTCCGCCGGCGCCGGAGAGCGCGCCTATGGCAACGGTACCTACAACGAGGCCACGGCACAAGCCTGTTGGACCAACACCCGGTCGTCCGCGTCCGATGCACGGACGACCGGGGAGCACGGTGGTGCCGTTCGGAGGCGCCCCCAGTCGCAGGTAGACGGTCTCATGACATCGGAACGTCGTCAAGGAACACCTCCGGGTTGGCGCTCTCGACGACGACGCGACCGGTCCCGATCTGCCGGGGGTCGTTGGGGCGCAACCCGTCAAACCAGTGACGCGGGCACAGGTACCACGGTGCGCCATCCCGACCCGGCTGCATCTCCATCAGGGTCACATGACGCGGCCGTGGGACGGGGCAGTGCTCACAGTGCGGATCGATCTTTACGACGACGCGTTCGGCGCGCTCGCGCGGCTTCCGTCCCATCCCATGGGTGTAACGGAGCGCTCTGACGCCTCGGTCGATCAGATCCCCATGCGTCGATGGTGCTCTCGGATCACCGCCAGCCGGTTGCTGGTGCTGGGCAGGAGATCGCCCTTGTCCTCCTTCCATGCGTTCACCATGGAAACGATCTCGGCCAGCTTCACGATCTCCCGCGGAAGCAGTCCGTCGGCATGCGGGATGTACTTGGGGCTCGTCTCGGTAAGTTCCCAGAATTCAATCTGAGTGGCGACGACGTCGACGTCGCCGTACACCCTGAACGACACAGTGCAAACCGCGCGCTCGGAGAGCGCGTATTCGCGACCTAGCGACTTGAAGAGAGCAACCATCTGTTGGTATTGCATCCCACGATCGTACAACCACATGACGTGAGCTTGCACGATACAAACGCAAGGAGATCACTATGCCACCTGTAACGAGCACGACCCTCAACCTCCGCACCCCGTACGCGGACGGCAGCAACGGCCAGCACGAGGACGTCACGTTCGCCGAGTTCGGCCCCGACCACACCCCGGTCAACAACCCCATCACCGTGTTCGCCAACGCGCGCGCCGACCTGGTCAGCGTCACCGTGAACCCGGACGGCAACAACCCCAAGGTTGTCCGCTTCAAGACCATCGCTCCCAAGCCGGGCAATATTGCCACTGTCAATATCATCCTGGACGCCGGGATCGTGAAGGACGGTTCCCCCGTGCGAGATACCGTGACGGTGGCCTTGACCGCCTCCCCTGATGGGTCGAGCTTCGAGATCGTCAACGTCGGCCCCGTGATCGACGACTGACATCAACCGAGGAGAAGACCATGAGGACCGCACTGCTACTGCTGGCGCTGTTGTTCGGAGTATTCCTGTGTGCTTGCGTCGTACAAGATCAAGCTGACCCATCTCAGACGACCGTGGACCAAGGAATCTGTAACCCCGACAACGACGATTGCCCAGGAGGCCACCCCATCACGCGCGAGGCCGCGCTCGCGGAAACGGGCGACTGGGAGCAAGGCAAGCTGTCCGCCGCTGGCCACCCGGACACAGCGTACAGCACCTCGTGCACAAAATCGGGCAACACGTGGACGTGCACCTCCAAGGGGGATCCCATGTGGCCCAACTGGCCCGGCGGAAGTTCTCACTGGATCGAGAGCACGTGTGAGATCAGTACCAGCGGTGGGAGTTGTTACTCGCTCGACTGTTACTACGGCGGGGACGGCGGGAAGTACTGCAGTCCGGTCTAGGATTCGATGGTCGACGAACTGCCAGCGTCTTTGATCTTGTCGTAAGCGGCCCCCGCGAGATCTGTGACGATCTCGCGGGGGCGTTCGCGTAGCAGCGCCACGCCCTGGCCGATGAGTTCTCCCGGTTGGTCGCCGCGCGTGTGCTGGGCGGCGTTGTGATCGATGGCGCCGCACACAGAGCACGTGCGGCGCGCCAGCGTTCCGCCCGCTTCCTCGAGCCTGACCTTCCGCGTCCGCGCGCACTCAAGCGCGAGGCACTCATGGCAGCGCTTGCGGCGGGTCATCGCCGGCCGGAGTTGGCACTGGATACACAGCCTGGCGATCAGCAACGCCTCTCTGCGCTCCTTGCTTCGCTGTGACCTGTTGGCTGCGCAGGTCACGCAGTACAGCTTGCCACGCACGCGTTTCTTCCCGCACGGGCATCGCCGTTTCTTGATGTTCTTCTCTTTGCGGGCTGCGTTGTCGTCGAGACACTCAATGCACGTGACACATCCCGGCTTGGCCGGTCGTAGGCGGCACTGCTGACACTTCCCGTTGGATACGGCATCCGCGCGCAGCCGGCGCAAGCGCTCGGCGTTCGTCTCCTTCACGATCATCGCAACGCCCGCAAGTGGCGGATCTCGACCTCGAGCTCAGCGCGACGATCATACGCCTCGACCAGGCGCTCATCGACCCGCGCGCGGATCTTCTGGTGGATGTCGATGTCCGCCGTCAGGGCGTCAAGCGCCTCGCGCAGCTCGGCGATCCGCGTGAGCGGGTCCGTGACTGGCGGCGACGGTTCGGACTCCGGCTCGAGATCCTCAGCCGGCAGATCGGGCACGATCGTCACCACCGGCGTGGTCTTCAGCGGGCACTTGCCGTCGCGACGATGCCCGGGAGTTCTGCATGCGGTACAGGTGCCCACGAATTACCCCTGCTGACGAATCACGTCGAGGGAGTCCTTCAACAGCTTGGTGACCTCCTTGGGCTTCACGCCGAGCAGCAGGAGCTTGCGGAGCGCGGCATTAAAGACCACGACGAGCACGTGATCCTCCTGAACGCCCTCGTTTCGCATCTCGTCGACGAACTTGTGAAACGCGGCTCCAACGACCTTGGCAGCCTCTTGCGGTGACATGACTTCCTCCTCAATGCATGCGGTACGACACGTTGGTGACCCGGGGATCCCAGCACGCCCGACACTTCCGGCACATGTTCACGGGGCTGTCGATCGCGTGGCACACGATCGCGCCTTTCTTCTGGACCGGCGGCTTCTCTCCCATCCGGTGGGTGGTCGAGGTAGTCAGATGCGCCAGCTCGGCGGGCACGTCTGCCGCCTTGCCCACGTAGTGCGCGCTGAGCCGCACGGTGAGGTTCGGCGGGATCTTGCCGCCGGCGCCGAGGTACGTCTTGACGTCCTCGTACTCGCGTGTGGGGAGCCAGTGGCGCACATTCGGCGTGGCCTCCGCCACCGCGCAGATCGCGGCGAGGTGCCACGGCGCCACGATGTCGCCGGAGTCGTGCCAGCGGAACGCGGGTTCGCCGCCGTTCTCGATGTACTCGAGGATGAGCACGATCATCGCCTCGATCCAGTAGCGGTGGTGGACGGCCGCGTGGCGCTTCGCGCGCGCGGCGACCGCCGCGTGCCAGTAGCGGTAGAAGTTGCGCTTGGCGTAGCACCCGTGGCACGTCGACTCCGGGTCGTCCGACAGCTTGCCACCGACGCGGCACTGGAACGCGTCGATGCCATACGCAGCTCCGGGCATCTTCGACGGGCGGCCCAGCGTGCCGGCGATCGCAGCAGCCTGCTGGCTCGTCATCTTGAGCGCGATGTCGAGGCGATCGCGGAGGGGGCGCGGCAGCGGCTCCGGCGGCTCCTTGCGGTACTTGCCGCCACCGTTGATGCGCTCGCACGCGGGCACCATCGTCGTCCCGTCCCCCAGGTCGACGGGCGCCGCGTGAATCGAGCGCGGCCGGTTGCACCAGATGCAACGTGGGTCGTCGGCGTACTCGAACAGCGCCGACACCGCCGGCGGCGTCCGATCGGACACCACCGGCAGATGCACCCTACGCGCCTTGGTCTGGATCTTGGCTGCTGGCAAAGTCGCCTCCTTCCTCGACGATACGCTGAAGATCCTCGATATGCTTCTGCGTGGAGTCGGCCTCGCGCTGGTGATACTGGGCCTCGGCCTGCAGGCGACGGATCGTAGGGTCGACGCCAGCCAGGCCCTTGCGAGTGAGCAGGCGCACGGCCTCCACGAAGTTTGTCACCGACCATCTACGGTCGGTGATCTTGAAGCCCGCGTGCTCCTCGAACACGCGCACCGTCTCGCGAAGCTCGTCGTTGGGCTGATCGGCCGTCGAGCGCGACTGATCTCTCAACTTCTTCTCGAGCTCGGCGATCTGATCATGAAGATCGCCCACGATCTGCTGGTGTCTCAGCCGCGAGATCGTGGTTCCCGATGCCGAGCGCAGCATCGACGCCACGAACCCGCGATCGGGTGGCACCGCCTTCCGCTTCTTGGCCTGCACGTGGACGCGGAGGACGCGATCGCGCGGCACAAGGACGCCCCACGTCGGTGGCAACATCAGTCCGTCGATGATCGACGGATCGGATATCACCAGCCACCAGAAGTCGCAGTACTTGCCCACGGGCTCGTTCTTCTGGACGTCGATGAGCTCCTTGCGGACATCGCCGCGCGACACCTTGCACTCGTAGCCGTGGACCTCGAGCCCGAGGCTGGGCCACAGCGCCATGGCGACCGCGTCCGCGCGCCGGCTCACGCGGCCACCGGTGCTGTTCGCCAACTCGACGAACACCTGCCACCCGGCGCCCTCGTGGCGGCGCAGGATCATCTTCATCAGGTCGCCGGCGGTAAGTTGCTTCACGCCGCCTCCGCGACCACTGGGAATGCGCTGTGCACCTTGCCGTCAAGCTCGGGGAGGCTTGCGACCTCGTTGCCCGACACCGGGTAGGTCGACGTAATGCAGTAGCCTGGCTTGGCCTGTTTCAGGAAGAACGGCACGCCCGCACGCTCGCACTGATCTCGGATGCTGCGGAACCAGCGGTTATCGGCGTGACGCGCGCCAGGTCCGCTCTCGCAGCCCGCGATCACCCAGTCGAGCTTTGGACTCGACCCTGGCTCGGGCTCGTCTCCGGGACGAGCCCATTCCTCGCCGCTCAGTGTGTCGTACTTCCAGTCCTCGTCCCAACTCTTGATGCGGGATCCGCGCAGAGTGAAGTCGAGCGGTCCCAACAAAGGCTCGCAACTCAGGAACCGGAGCGCCGACGGCGTCTCGAGCAGGTCGGGGATGCGCTGGTCGGCTGCGTCCTGGTTCTCGGTCGAGACACCCAGCCACACATTCGGCAGCGGCCACCGAGCGTCACGCATCGCTGGAATCGTCTCGATAACGCCGTTGAGCGCCTTGAGCGCCGCGTCCTCGATGAGCTTGCGCGGAATCGGCGGCCAACCGGTCTTGCGGCGCTCAAATAACTCCTTGCCCATCGGGTTAGCCCACCGGAACCATGCGCGCATCCGCGCCGCGCGCTTGGTCAAGATCTGGAACGTGATGTGCGGACACGCCGCCATCACGCCGAACACGGCCGCGATCTCCTCGTTGGAGAACCCCTCGTAGAACAGATCGCTCATGCTGTTCACGAACACGCGCCGCGGCTTCTTCCACGACAACGGGATCGCCAGCATGTGCGGAACCAGCCGCGCCTCGCCGTTCCAGATCGCGCGGCGGTTCTTGCCGATCGTGATGAGGCCCTCGAACGGCTTCCCGGGCTTCGAGAACCGCCCCGCCATGCGCATCGCGTAGCAGTTCGCGCACCCCGGCGACAGGACCTTGCAGCCACGCGTGGGGTTCCACGTGTCGTCGGTCCACTCGATGTCAGACTTGGCCATGGCTCAGGCGTCCGCGTTGTTGCGCGCAGCCACCTGCGCGGGTCGTACGTTGATCTCGACCTCGAGCCCCATTGCATTGCCGAGTTGCTTCAGTGTGTCGAGGGTCATTTCCATGAGGACGCGATTGCGCGCCGCCCGATCGTCGGGGACGTCGTCACCGCCGGACAGCACCACGCAGTTAAGCGGACCACCGGTGGTACGCACGTTGACGTAGTATCGCCGCACCGACACCCCCAGCCTCTGAGCCACAGCCTTGATGGCATCCTCGGCCGCGCGCGCGACCTCGACTACTGGCACTGTCTCGACATCGATCGTCATGATCTCCCCCAGGTGGTCCATCGTGTCAGGTGGGCAAACTCACGCTCGAACGCTCGCGTGCGTCTCCCAAAGTACAACAGCGCAGGCTCGAATCGACAGCTTTGTCGCTCACTACCCTTGGTGGCCGCGAACGGGTCGAGGAAAGCGATGCGGCGCAGCGCCAGGATGCGCGGGTTGCGCTTGGGCTCGAGGCACTGCCGCGCCCACCAGTCAGACGACGTGCTCATCATGCAGAGTCGCACGTGCTCCTGGAGGTTCCCGACCGCAAGCTCGTACAGCATCTTGGTCGTCCACGCGTCGGCCTTGGAGTACGGATCGTTCTGGTACCCGGACCAGTCGATCGGGACGTCGAGACGCCACGGCAACACGAGCCCGCCGCGCGTGTACGCCTGGCGCGCGCGGATGATCGAGCGGCGATTCGAGCACGGGTCGGTGTCGACCGGCCCGTGGAAGAACTGCTCGAGCGGGTCGGCGATCTTGGGTGGCGAGCACCAACTATCGGAGTTGCTCATTTCTTGGGCCGGCGAGGACGAGCGAGCTTCGCCTGGTGAGGTTGACGGGTGCCCGGCCTGGCAGGCGTCTCCGACGCGACGGTCAGGACCAAGCTCGGGACCTGGTTGTCGGGATCGCTCGACTCGAGGATCCACACAACATCCACGATCCTCACATC
>Ga0070687_100000783_pt1 | contig 10560 bp, 12 predicted proteins | sample KBSS33LmetaG_FD_64678 | JGI IMG/M metagenome (GOLD analysis project Ga0070687, IMG submission 64678) | Switchgrass rhizosphere microbial communities from Kellogg Biological Station, Michigan, USA - KBS S3-3L metaG | ecosystem: Host-associated > Plants > Roots > Rhizosphere ... | reverse complement strand
GCGAAGGCTAGCGCCTCCTTAAATACTTGTCAACGGAGGCGAGAAGAGAAGGGACGATGCGGGCGGCTCAGCGGGCCGGACGTCCGCTCTCTGGGATTTGCAAGGTGATCGAGAGCGCGGGTCCGTCCGGGGCGACCTTTGCCTCGATCTTGTCCCCTGTCTTCAACTTCCCAGATGCGCCTTGGATCTTGGTGTCTGGGGTCACCCGAAGTCGCACTTGATGCCCGGACATTTCTCTCACCACCAGCTCATCCTCTTCCCAATAGAGCACATCACCCTTGATCTCGGAGACAGCGGCGGATTGAGCAGGTTCTGCCGAGGCCGTTTGGCCCATCCCGGCAATCACGAGCCAGAGAGTCAATACAAGTATCATGGACCTAGCCTCCTCCCTAGCCTCAGCCTACAAATCCCGAAGACCCTTGTCAAATCACAGGAGACTCGGCATCAGGGGAGGACCCTCAGAAATCTAGGGATCGGACGAGACGCCAACATCCGCCAAACACGCAATGGTGCGTATATGGATTCAATGGTGCAATCAGTCGCGGCCTGTTGGTTTTTGCTCGGCATCGCCACGATTCCTGCTCTGGCGCAGGTCGACAGGATAGGCGGCGGACCCGTCGAATTCCGTTCCGCTGACCGGCCGATTCCTGCCCCTACCTTGTCAGCTGGCGATTTGACGTCATCCGACCCGAACACCCTCTTCGCGGCCGGGTCGCCCGCTGCTGCGGATCTCCTCAAGAAGCTCGACAAAGAGCTGGGTCGAACCGGCAGTAGCGCTCCCCTAGATACCGACCCCGGTCGCCGGACCGGCGCTCCAAGCCGCTGCCGAGACAAGTTCCGACACACAGGCCCAAACCACGTTTAAGTAACTGGTGCGTCGCGTTGAATTCGAGGATGAAACACACATACATGTGGTCAGCTGGCGGAGAGGAAACGCCCAAGGAGGCTTCATGAAAGCGCTGATTCATCTGGCAATTGCGTTGTTGGTATTATTGCCCGAGCTTGCCTGGGCTGAGGATGTGACTCACGGAGGCTACCGTGGCATCGCAACGATCTACTACACGTTGATTTGGGGAATTCTCGTCTAAGGGTTGTGGGATGCCTTCGGCAAGAAGGCGTTCTACGTCGGGGCGCCGGTCATGGCCGTCATCATCTATTTGCTCCTCCCCTCAACGTGAAGCAGAACCAACGGGAACCGGAATGAAGATCCGTCATTCCTTCCGCTCCAAGCCGCTCGCATTGCGCACAATCCCGGTCATCCCCCTTCCGACGGATTCAGCACATTACGAAACACGGCAGCCAGATCGAGAAGCGCCTGAGCCCCGTCTCCGATATACACGGAGCCGTGCATGGTGGCCAAAGTCTTCGGACGCAAGCCGGCCAGCCGTTTGAGCGTGGCATCCGTCAGTGTGCAGTACGGCAGGTAGTTCGCAAGCGGTCCTTGTTGATATTCCACCAGGACTTCTCGACATCGTCCAATGACGTCGGAGTGCGTCACCGGCTCGACATTGCCGAGCTGATGGAACAAATCGGAGCAAAGCAGGGTTCGCTGCGTCTCCTCGAACAGGAGGCCGGCTTCCCAGCAGTGGGGCACATGTGGCGTCGCAAGAAAGCGGAATCGATAGCGCCCCGTTTCCAGGACCTCGCCGTCCGTCAGCCCCTTGGCCGGGCGGAGGGAGAGGCAATCGTCGACGCTGACCAGCTTGCCCACCAGACTGCACACCGCGGTGGATGCCGGGGCCAGCGTCTGCCATTCCGGCAAGCTGCCGCACTCATCGGCTTCGAAATGACTGAAGGCGATCCAGCGCAGCCGCTGAGGATCAATGAGCGAAGCCACGGCCTCTTTCACCGCCGGAAACAGCACCCTGGGACCGGTGTGAAACAAGAGCGGTTCCTGGTCGCGGAAAAGAAACTGACTAAACTGCAGATTGAAGGGTTCGACGAAGGTGGTGATGCGGAAGAGATCGGAAGCGACTTCGGTAATGTCCGTCATGATCACTCCTTACAAAATGAAAGAAATGGATCATACGCCGGCCATTCGTCACGATCAATCGACGAGCAATAGTCCAGCGGGCCATAGTCACGTGTCAGTCAATGATCCAAATCGCCAAGCCCTTGCCATCGAGGGACAGTTGATCCGTCACGCCGCCGCCGAAGAGTCGCTTCATTCGAGAGGTTCCGTGCCCGCCGACCACTGGCGGCATTCGTCCCGCGCAGGAGTGATCCCACATACTCGACCGCGCGATGGGAGTATTCGAACCCATCCACAGCCACTAGGAACGCGGAACACCGTGCGAAGGCATCGCTCGCAGTTTCCATTTCTCGAAAGACCTCCTCTGAATTTTCTGCTACTCTTCCCGCATGCCTTCCCGTGCACATCATCGTTCGCCTCGTCATCGCAGACCCCATCGCCCTCGGCGGGGATCGGTCTGGCGATTCCTGCGCTGGAGGTGGCGGGAGGCTCGTGCCTTTCTGCGCGCCCTCTGGGCTTCCCATCCTGCGATCAGTCTCCCGGTCGCGGCCATCTTGCTCTTCGTGTGCTGGCTGGCCGTCAATTGGCTGTACCACACCCTCCATAAACCGACGGAGCTGTTATTTCCACTGGACAATGCGTTGGACAAGAACCTGGCGGAAACCTGGCGGGAGTACGGCCCTCTGTTCCATGAACACGCCACCGCCGTTATCGCGCCGGAACTGCTTGCGGCCTTGGCGTATGTCGAAGGCAGCGGGAACCCTATTGCCCGTACATACTGGCGCTGGCGGACGTCGTGGAATCCCTTTGAATGGTATCAGCCGGCTTCCAGCGCCGTGGGCATGTACCAAATCACCTCCGGCACGTTTCAGGCCGCCAAGCACTATTGTGTTCACGACCATGTCGTCGTCGCAGAAGGACCCTGGCACGATGTCCGCGCGTGCTGGTTCAACAGTCTCTACACGCGCGTGTTGCCGAGCCATGCAATCGAATTGACTGCGGCGCTTCTCGATCGCCAGGTGACTCTGGCCGTCGGATCCCGCCCGTCGCCGCTGTCACGCAAGCAAGATCTGGCGGCGATCATCCACCTCTGCGGAGCTTCGGTGGGACAACAGTATGCGGCACGAGGATTCCGCCTCGTCCCGGGACAGCGCTGCGGAGACCACGACGTGCGAAGTTATCTCTCCAAGGTCCACACGGCCATGCAATACTTCGAGCGTCTCTCCGCACGCACACAAACCGAAGGATAATGTCGAAGATTTGCCCGTAAGCCAAGGAATCTCCGGCAACTCTCTCTCTCGCACGGTCCACTGGCAGGTCGGCCTCGCCTATGGTACGTTGAGATGAGACTCCCCGATTCATTCCCAAGGCAATCACATGATGAAGTTCACACCTGCAGGACGATTCCTGTCCACCATTCTGTTGCTGGCATCACTGGTGTGGGCCGGCTGCGCGGGAACGTCGCTCCTGTACAATCACGCGGATTGGCTCATTGCCAGACAGATCGACGGCTATTTCAACCTGAATCGATCGCAGAAAACCTTCGTGTCCTCGCGGTTGAGCGGCATTCTGGCAAGTCACCGCCGGGAAGCCCTTCCGCACTACGAAGCCGTGCTGCGACAGGCCGGGGAGCGGGCGGCACACGGGCTGACCGGTGATGATCTCGATTGGGCCTTCGGGCAATATGATCAGTTGCGAGCCGATTTATTTGGCCGCTTCGCAACCGACGGTGCCGAATTCGCCCGCCAGGTCAACGATCCTCAGGTGGTGCGGCTCAAGCAAACGTTGCAGAAGAGGCTGGCACGGGAAGAGGATCTGCTCCGTGACGACGCCGCCAAGCGTCAAGCCAAACGCGTGGAACGCATGCTCGGACTGGCCCGCGAATGGATGGGTCCACTGTCTGCCCAGCAGGAACAGGACATCACCAAGCTCACGATGAGTTTTCCAGATATCTTGCCCTCGTGGTACGCCCATCAGGTATACCGCCATGAGCAACTTGTGGCGCTGTTCGAATCCAGACAGAGTGATCATACTGCCGCGCGTCTCAAGGAATGGTTGGTTCATCAGGACCAGGATGCCGATCCGCATTTTGCAGAAATCACCGCGCAGATGCGGCGGCACATTGCAGGACTGGTGATCAGCCTCGACCGTTCCGCCACTCCGACACAGCGGCGCCATTTCCTCTCTAAACTGGACGAGATTGCCGCGCTGATACGCCGTCTCCAGGCCGCGTGACAGTTAGCGGCTATTCCCCCACGAGCTGGCCGGATTCCGGATCCAGGACGGCGAGCCTGTTTCGCGGCTTTCCGTTGATCGTCGTGAATTCTCCGCCCACGAAGACCCTACCTCCTGACACGACGATCGCGTGCACTGGGCCATTCGCCTCCGGACTCCATGGCGTCAGCAGACCGGTCGCCTTGTCGATGGCGGCCAATCGCGCTCGAGGCTGTCCTCCAATCGTCGTAAACATGCCGACGACGTAGAGGCGCCGTCCGTCATCGAAGAGGCTCAAGACGGTATCGTTTGCGGGCAAGTTCATGCTCGTGGCCAAGCTTGCAGCACGGTCCACCGCGGCCAGATTTTCACGTGTCTGTCCTCCGATTCCATCGAAACGGCCTCCCGCGTACACCACGCCCTCAGACACTCGGAGCGCAAAGACCACATCGCCGGCGACGCCGCGCACTGAAGGATTCCAGGTCGTCGCCATGCCGCTCCCCACATCAAAGGCCGCCAGATTAAACCGGACGGCCTCCTGCCCCATGAGGCCCACTTGATCAAAACTGCCGCCGGCATACACGACGGAGCCGCCGACGACCAGCGCCTTGATCTCGCCGTCGAAGATGTTAGGATTCCAGGGTGTCGCCAGCCCCGTCGTGGCATCGACCGCCGCCAGATTTCGCCGTGGCTCGCCCCTCAGACCCGTTCCCGGGACCACTGCGGCATTGACGAGTTCGAATACGCCTCCCACGTAGATCACCCCGCCGGACGAGGCCAGCGCATTGACCATGTTTGCCGTGCCCAGCTTTGGGTTCCATGCCGTGAGTTCGCCCGAGAGGCGATCAACGGCCGCCAGTCGCCAACGTTCCACGCCGTTCACACTGAAAAAGCTTCCACCGATGTAGAGCGCCTGGTTCTCGAGCACCAGGGCGGTCACAGGGCCGTCCGCCGCCGGATCCCAGGACGGATCGACGGCGCCGTCGGCCGTGACATGCGCAAGCGTCTGCCGCGGCAACTGGCCGACGCGAGTGAATCGCCCGCCGGCATACACGCCGCCGTTTCCGTCCGACACCAACACAAAGACCGTGTCGTTTGCCTCGGGAAACGGGCTGCTGGAAGCGCCTCCCCCGACGGGGTTGGTCTCGGACGAGAAGGCGGGATCGCCTCCGCCACTGCACCCGGCAAGCAAGCCGATCCACAGAGCCAGACACACTGGCAGCGAACTCGACCATCGCATGGCACGGGCCTGATGAAGCTGCATAGCCACGACCTCCGTTGAAGACCCCGAGACGTTGTCGGTGTCGACTCACCATAGAGAAACGGGAAGGCCGAGCGTACCAGGGAGTTCACCAGTCCCACTCCTGTACTGCGAGGATTGACGCGGAGTCACGATGACGCTGGAAGGATAAAACTGGGGAAAGTCCGAGTACTGTCAATAACCCTGGTCCTGTAGATTGCCGCGAATAATGCGAAACGAAGTCAAAGACTTTATGCGGATGTGCGAACGGCTGATGGGCCTGGCGCTTCAAACCGGAGAACTGTCGGCTGAAGAGTGCGACATCCTTTCGTACTACGCAAAGGAATTGCACCAGACGACCCATCCCTTGTGCGAAAAGCACAAGTGCGATGCGCCGCTTTCGTCACGCTGAGCGATCTGCCTGAGAAGTGATCTCCACCCAAGGGGTGGAAGTGGCCTTTTCGGCGCCTTTGACGGCGTGCCGGAAGCGACATGGCGGACCCGTTATCGGGTTCGCCGAGACGAACGCAAGCCATTCGGCCTAGGCGAGCCGCTGCTCGAGCTCATCGAGCAAGGGCCGTTGCCCTGGGAGCAATTTTGTTCTCGCCACCCTGAGCTCGCACCAGAGGGCACGATCGATTTCCGGAAACTCTTGCGCACGGCCCGACTTGGGCGGCCATTCCATGGAAAAGCTGTTGCTGTGGATCGACGCGGCGTCGATGTCTCCTTCGACCGCCCATGCTCTGATGATTTTTCCGCTCGGCTGTTTGGCAGGGGTCAGTTCCACACCACGTCCGTTCAATTCAGATCCGGTCTCTTCAAAAAATTCCCGCTTCGCGACGGAAAAAGCGTCTTCCCCCTCCAGATACTCTCCTTTGGGAATCGACCATGCCCCGTCATCTTTCTTGGCCCAGAACGGTCCCCCCGGATGGAGGATCAATACTTCAAGCCCTGTCTCGCGCCGCCGGTACAGCACGATCCCCGCACTCAGCTTCTTCGCCATCTGTAGTTCTTCATCAACCGAGAGGCTGTCCTAACCTTCGCAAACGTGACCGGAGGAGCGAGGTATCCACGGGCTGAGCCGGAAGGAAACCTGGAACCCACCGAAGCAACGCGTCGAAGCCCGAAAGGGGCTCCGAGAGGTCAGCGAGCGAGACTAAGAGAGCCTCACCCCCACTTCGTCGATGTGCCTCAAGAGCTCTGCCGGGTCCTGATATACGCGATAGGCGCCTGCCCGTTCCAACTCTTCGCGGCCATACCCGCCAGATAACAGCCCAACTCCCAGCGCAACCGCACGGCGTGCCGCCAAGAGATCCCAGACGCTGTCTCCCACGATGACACACCGGTTCATCGGCACGTCGAGGCGATGCCCGGCCGCAAGAAACAAGTCCGGGTCCGGCTTGGCAAACCGGACATCATCGCGCGTCACGACGGGGACGCCATGACCAAGCTTCAACAGCTTCAAGGCATACCGTGCATTCTCCAGTCGTCCGCTGGTAGCGATGGCATGGCGCACGTGCCGATCCGCAAGGGTGTCGAGAAGTTCCTGCGCGCCAGGGAGGACGCGCAACGACGACGCCTGTTCGGCATAGATGCGGGAATGGACCTCCTGGATGCGCTCGGCTTCCTCCTTCGAGACCGGCCGCCCGGTCTCCCGCAAAACGGCATTGAGCATGAGCCCTCCGCTCATGCCGATCTGGCGGTGAATCCGCCAGACTGGCAGCTCAATGCCGGCGGCTTGGGTCGCTTCACGCCACGCGAGGACGTGCTGATAGACGCTGTCAATGAGCGTCCCGTCCAAATCGAACAGGAACGCCATCGGCTCAGATCCTTGCTCGTCACCCCTCTTAGCCTTCGAGCTTGGCATGCATCTCAATCGTCGCATTCAGCAGTTTCGAGATCGGACAGCCGGTCTTCGCGGCTTGCGTGGCTTTGTCCCACGCGGCCTGATCCGCCTTGGGCACTCGCCCTTTGACATCGAGGAGAATGTGGGTGACCGCCCAGCCCGCCTCAAGCTTGTCGAGCGTGACCGTAGCCTTCGTTTCCAGCGATTCCGGTGTGAGCCCGGCATTGCCCAACTGTGCGGACAACGCCATCGTAAAACAGCCGGCGTGCGCGGCAGCGATCAATTCCTCAGGATTCGTGCCTTTCCCGTTCTCAAATCGCGTCCCAAAAGAATACTGCTGATTGGTGAGCACTCCGCTGTCGGTCGACACCATCCCTTTTCCACCTTTGAGATCGCCTTGCCAAGCCGCCGATGCTGAACGTTTCATGGGTCCTCCTTTATGATAATGCCTTGGTGCTGGGATCGCGCGTATTATGGACTAGACACGTCCGGCCTTGGGTCTGGGACAAACCCGTGGCGGTTCGGCATCTGGATGGTGGGAAGTGTTGCGGCATCGAGCACAGCCTTCTCAGCGATGATGCCGTTCTGATGGAGCAGCCAGGCCGTGACCGAATAGACCTCCTCCGCCGTGAGCGACTGCGGGGCATCGAAGGGCATCGCTCGATGAATGTAATCATAGAGGGTTGTGGCGTAAGGCCAATAACTCCCTATGGTTTTCAGCGGTGTCGCGGTCGACAGCGTCTGTCGCCCCCCGACCAACCGATCCATTGGTCCTTCCGTCCCCGAGGGACCATGGCACTTCGCGCATTTGGCCGCATACACTGCTGCACCTTGCGGAACGGTACCGCGGCCGGGCGGCAACCCTGCGCCATCCGGAGTGATATCGATCTCCCACGGACGAATGTCTTCGGCAGTGGCCGGCCGGCCCAGGTCGACACGGCCGACCGGCGCATCGGCCAGCCGGCTGTGCATGATGCAGCCGGCCATCAGCGCCGTCATCAGACTCACGAGCAGAGGTTTAGACATGGATGTTTCGCACGCGTCCGTCTCGTTCGATCTTCCAGCTTTGGATGCCGTGATAGTGGTAGCTCGAATGGGTGCCGCGGACCTTGATCAGCGCCTCTCGAGTCGGTTGGCGGTATCCGGTTTGATCGACGCATCGGCTCTGAAGGATGGTTTCCCGACCATTCCATGTCCACGGCCATCGAAATCTCGTGTGGCATTTCGAAAGCACGGGTTCCTGCAGCTCGGCGGGGTGCCAGCTGCGGCCTCCATCGACCGTGACCTCGACGCTCACGATCCGTCCCCTGCCGCTCCACGCCAAGCCCCGAATTTCCTGGAAACCGGGACGAAGCTGCTGCCCCCCAGACGGACTCGTAATGACTGATTTGGCTTCCATGACCAAGCTGAATTGATAGGCGGTGCCATCGGGCATCAAATCCGTATATTTTGCGGTCTCCCACCGCGTCATAAAAGGCGCGCGGCCCACCTTCAACCTACGGAGCCATTTGACGTTGATATTGCCTTCGAAGCCCGGCAGCAGCAGCCGGACCGGATAGCCCTGCTCGGGGCGCAAGGCCTCCCCGTTTTGGCCGTAGCACACCATCGCTTCCGACAGCACCTCGCCCGTGAGCGGCACACTTCTGGTCAGCCCCGCAGCATCACCGCCCTCGGCAAGCAGCCAGGCCCCTTCAGGCGCCACGCCTGCTTCTTCCAAGAGGGTCAAAAGCTTGACCCCTGTCCACTCGCTCGTACTCGTCAGACCGTGCAATTCCTGAACGGTACGATCGTATGGACCGCCCCATTGATCGCGGCTGTTCCCAGCACACTCGATGAACGCGAGACGCGAAACCGATGGAAAGCGCTGTAAGTCGTCGACCGTGAAAAATAACGGCCTGGCGACCAACCCGTGAACCAGCACGCGATGCCGCGACGGATCGATCGCCGGCACCCCGTTGTGGTGCCGCTCGAAGTGTAGGGATGAGGGAGTTACGACTCCGTGCAGGTCCTGGAGTGGCGTCAACGAGTGGGAGTCACCCGCGGAACGACTGATGGACTCGAACGACGACCGCCCGCCATAGGACCGCGCAGGCAAGCCGGGCACCCGCATAGGATCGGTGTCCTGTTCGACAGCGGTCGCTTCGCGGTGTCCAAGGAGGAGGGACGCAGAGGCCGACGCCATCAATGATGCACTACGAGCAAGGAAGCGCCGGCGAGCCATTGGCGTCAACGCCGGCGGACGTGCTGGTGCGTCTGGCATCGAGGGACGGTTTGCCCTGACCGGATCTTCGTCGTCGTTCATGGACTATTTAAATCCGATGACCATGCCGTCTGGCCCTGCAAGCGGCGCGACACGCGTGCGGGCGAATCCGGCTTCTTTCATCCACTTTCGGCAATCGGCTCCGGTGAAATCAAACCCGCCGTGCGTCTCGATCAGCATGTTCAAACTCATGAGGAGGCCGAAGGCATTGGTCTTCCGGGCATCGTCAATCAGCGCTTCGTGGACAATGAGCGCTCCCTTCGGCGGCAGCGCCTCATAGGCCTTGTGCAGCAGCATCATCTTCTCCTCGAGATTCCAATCGTGAAGGATGTGCCCCATGATAATCACGTCGGCCTGAGGCAGCGGGGTTTTGAAAAAATCGCCCGCCACAAAGCGGAGGCGCCCATCCACGCCGCGCGCCTTGGCATAGGCTTCGAAGATCGGCTGGACGACCGGTAGATCCATGCCGAGGCCGGTCAGGTGTCTGTGGGCCAGTGCGATCTCGACGGCCACGCCACCCTGCGCACAGCCGACATCCATGTAGGTGTGATAGTGTTTCCAGGGGAACTTCTTGGCAATGGCCCGAGCCGAACCGATGCTGAGGCCGGTCATCGCCTTGAGAAAGCCTTCAAGCCGCTTGGGGTCCGCATACAACGTTCCGAAAAAATCCTCGCCGGTCTTGGCTTCGTTCTGCGCCTTCCCGGTGCGGAGTCCTTCGGTCAAGCTGCCCCAAAAATGGTACAGACGGGCGTTCGCCATTTCCAGGATGCCACCGACATAGGAGGATTTGTTGCGATCCAGAAACAAGGCAGTGTCCGGCGTATTCGCATACCGGGTCCCGGCCCGTTTCAGCATTCCGAGCGCCACGAGGGCGTCAAAGAAATCCCGCGCGCTTCGTGGATGCAGTCCCAGTTGCAGCCTCAACGTTTCGGCATCACGAGATCCCCGCGCCAACTCCGTAAAAAGTCCCAGCTCGATGGCGCTCAGCAGGGTTTTGGATCCCAAAAAGCCGGTCCCGAGTTGCATGA
>Ga0070687_100000781_pt1 | contig 10575 bp, 7 predicted proteins | sample KBSS33LmetaG_FD_64678 | JGI IMG/M metagenome (GOLD analysis project Ga0070687, IMG submission 64678) | Switchgrass rhizosphere microbial communities from Kellogg Biological Station, Michigan, USA - KBS S3-3L metaG | ecosystem: Host-associated > Plants > Roots > Rhizosphere ... | reverse complement strand
AGGACGGCGAACTGCGCGTCCGTCTGGTGGTAGAAGTTAGACGGATGGAACCACAAGTGAAAGATGCCGTGCCGCGCCGCGGCCGCGCGCAGGGCGAGCTTTGCCTTGGCCTCGACCACTTCCGTGGCGACGAGGCGGCGCAGCCCCCTGCGCTGGACGAGCAGCATGGAGCCCGGAAGCTCCACGAGCCCGTTGGCGTGCACCCGCGGGTGGACCACCGCCGGAGCGACGGGGAGCATCATCTCCAGCAGGTGCGCCGCGCGCCCCAGCGGTCCGGCGGAGCGCTGCCGGAGCCCGACGAGGAACCCTTCGTCGGCCCCGCGGAAGACCCGGATCCCGGCGTCCCGGAGCGCGTCCAGGTGCGCGACGTCGTTGCGGGGGTAGACGAACGAGGTGAACTCCAGCCCGTGCTCCGCGTGCACGCGCCGGGCGGAGGCGGTGTCGGAATCGGCGGCGCCGCGGGACACCTGCCCGAAGTAGATGTGCTCGAAGCTGTGGGAGCCGATCTCCTGCTCGGGGGCGGCGTCCCGGATGCGCTGGACGATCTCCGGCGCGTACCACAGGCGCTCGTCGGGACCCGCGGCCGCCCCGCCCCGCTCCAGCAGCCGCCCGACCATCGCCCACGTCGCGGACACCCGGTAGCGGCCGAACAGGTCGAGCAGCCGGTCCACGATCTCGTGCTCCAGCCGGAGACACCGCTCCAGGTAGACGGGGTCCGGCTGGTCCCAGATCCCCCAGGCGAGCTCCAGGTCGATGGAGATGCAGAGCGCGCCGTAGTCCAGGCGGCGCACGGCCGGGGCCCCTCCGGCCGCCGCGGAGGGAGGGGCGACCCGCGCGCCGGTCACGGGTGCGACGGCGCGGGAAGCGCCTCCCGCACCCCGGTACGGTCCACGGCCATCCCGGCCACCTCCTCGAACAGGCGCAGGTACACGCCGAGCACGCCCAGGGTGGAGTAGCTGCGCACCACGTGCCGGCGGGCCGACTCGCCCATCCGCCGCCGCAGCTCCGCGCTCTCGACCAGCGCCCGGAGCGGGGGGTACCAGCCCTCGGGGCCGCCCACCAGCTCGCCCGCCCCGCTCCCCCCCAGGATCGCGGGGTTGGCGCCCACGTCGGACGCCAGCACGGGGCATCCCACGGCCATGTACTGGATCATCTTGAAGCCGCACTTGCCCCGCGCCGCCTCCGAATCGTACAGCGGCATGACCCCCACGTCGAACGACTGCAGCAGCGGGATCTCCGTTTCGGCCGACCAGGGGATCTGCTCCACCCGGGGATGGCCGTCCAGCTCCGCGTAGCGGGCGTTGGCGACCAGCCGGAAGACCGCCCGCGGGTTCTCGTCCAGGATACGGAGGATCGCCGGGACCACCTGCGGCAGGAACACGAAGTTGGTGGAGGTGCCGATCCAGCCGATCACGACGCGGTCCCCGGCGCGGCGCTCGGGGGCGGGCGTGTACACGTCGGTGTCCACCACCGTGGGGATGACGGTGGTCTTTTCCGGGGCGGCGGCCTGCTCCGCGAGGTACTGGTTGCCGGCGATGACGTGCCGGCTGGCGCGGACCGCGTGGCGGAAGGCCCGCCGCCGGGACGGGCTCTCCAGGGTGTCGGGGCCCAGGAAGATGGAGTCGTCGAAGTCGAAGACGACGCGGCCGTGCCGCAGCGCGGCGATCCGCTCCGGGAGGGCGCTCCCGGGGAGCGCGGTCCGCTGCAGGAACACCAGGTCGTAGGCGTCCGGGAAGAGCGTGTACGCGGCGCGCGACAGGCGGCAGGCCAGCTTGTACGCGGGCCCGATGCTGCGGTTGGCGAGCCGGTTGTACTGCGCGCCGTACGCGCTCCGGTTGGTGCACTCGATCCCCGCCCTCCGGAAGTGGGGCAGGAACTGCATCACCCGGAAGCGGGAAGCGGGCTCGGTGAGCCCGTTGGTCAGGAAAAGGATCTTCACGTCACTCGAGATGGAAAATCGGCCGGGCGCCGCACCGCGGACGCCGCCGGCGCACGGGCGCCGAGCACGCTCCGGTACATCGCGGCGTACTGCTCGACCGCCAGGCGCAGGTCGTATACCCTGGAGGCGCGATCCCTGATCCCCCGCGGGTCCATGGCCAGGAGCGCGGGGACGCGGTCCACCACGCCCTGGTAGGTCGCGGCGGCGAAGTCGGACACGGCGATCCCCGCGTCCACCCGCTCCACGATCCGTCCCACGTCGCCCACGCCGGAGTTGGTGACCACCGGGAGCCCCATCGCCAGGTACTCGCCCAGCTTGGTGGGAGAGCTGGCCAGCTTGGAGTACGACGGGCGGATGAACGACAGCCCCAGGTCCGCGGCGGCGAGCAGGCCGGGCACCTCGTCGCGGGTGGCGGAGCGCACCACCACGTCGGCGGCGGCAATCCCCTGCGCTTCCAGGCGCCGCAGCAGGGCGTCGGCGGAGTCGGGGGTGACCACCAGGAAGCGGGCCCCGGCGTGGCGGCGGCGCAGCGCGGCGAAGAAGTCCGCCATCTCTTCCACCATGTACCACGTCCCCAGCGAGCCCAGGTACGCGAGCACCGGTCCCGCGCCCGCCAGCCTCAGCGCGGCTTTCGCGCGCTCCTTCTCGCCGGCTTCGGGCACGCGGAACAGCTCCAGGTCCACGCTGCACGGGATCACGCGCGTGGGCGGCTGGGAGGCGCGAAAGGCGTCCCAGCCGCGCATCTCGTCGCGGGCGGCCTCGGTGAGCACGACGATGCCGTCGGCGGCGGACACGAACCGCTTCTCCATCCCCTTGAAGTACGTGTACACGGCCCGGAACAGGGGATTCGACAGCTTCCAGGTGCCGCCGTCCACCCGCTCGTCCGGCCAGAAGCCGCGCATGTCGAAGACGAACTTCACGCCGTGCCGCTCCTTGAGCGCGAGCCCCGCCAGGGCGGCGACGTAGCTGCGGCAGTGCACCAGCGCGAAGCGGTGGCGCGCGTGCAGCCGCTCCACCAGGCGGCGCATGCGGACGACGTCCCGCACGGTGGAAAGCACCGGCGGGCGGCGGGTGTAGGGGAGCGGGTGCCACTCGATCCCCGAGGCGGCCAGCCGCTCCGCGATGCGCGCCCGCCCCGCGGCGAAGCGCTCGGGCTTTTCGAAGCTCACCAGGTGGATGCGGTAGCCTTCCCGCGCCAGCCCCACCAGGTACGGGACGACCTGCGACTGGCCGAGCGGGTCGGTCATGCCGTCGTACGACAGGTACAGCGCCGCCGGGGCGCCGGGAGGAGGCGACGGGTTCACGCGGCTCCCTGCTCCGCCAGCCACGCCTGGAACATCAGCACGCCCCACAGGTGGCTCTCGCGGTTGAAGCGGCCGGACAGGTGCTCGCGCCAGCGGGCGCGCACGGGAGCCGGGTCGAAGAAGCCCTCGTCCCGCAGGCGCCGCTCGTCCAGCAGCGGCTCGGCCCAGTCGCGGAGCGGCCCGCGCAGCCACTCGCCCACGGGCACCCCGAAGCCCATCTTGGGCCGCTCGATCAGCGCCCGGGGCACGTACCGATCCAGGACCTGCCGCAGGATCCACTTCCCCTGGCCTCCGCGCACCTTGAGGCGCAGCGGCAGGCGCCAGGCCAGCTCCACCACGCGGTGGTCCAGCAGCGGCACGCGCGCCTCCAGGCTCACGGCCATGCTCGCCCGGTCCACCTTCACCAGGATGTCGTCGGGAAGGTAGCTCACGGTGTCCAGGTACATCAGCCGCTGCAGGGGGCTGCGCAGCGACGCCCAGTCGGCGCGGGTCGCCAGCACGCTGGACGACTCCGCGTGCCGGCCGCACAGCGCCAGCGACGGGTCGTCCCAGTGCGAGATCATCCTGCGGTACAGCGTCTCGCCGTGCTCCGTCCGCAGCAGCTCCGCCAGCTTGGCGACCTTGTCCCACGGGTTGCCGCGGCTCCATCGCGCCGGGACCACCGCGCTCATCCCGCTCCAGAGCGCGCGCCCGCCGGGGGCGGCCGCGGCCATCGCCGCCGCGGCGCCCGCGCGGAGCGGGCGGGGGACCGCGCCGATGCGCTCCGACAGCCCGGCGACGCGCGGGTAGCGCGTGTACCCGGCGAACAGCTCGTCGCCGCCGTCGCCGGAAAGGCTCACCGTCACGTGCCGCCGCGCCAGCTCCGACACCAGGAAGGTGGGGATCTGCGAGCTGTCGGCGAACGGCTCGGAAAAGAGCGAGGGGAGGCGCGGGATGACCTGCATGGCGTCCCCGGCGGACACGTACAGCTCGGTGTGGTCGGTGCCCAGGTGCCGGGCCACGGCCCGCGCGTGCGGCGCCTCGTCGAAGGCCGCCTCGCGGAAGCCGATGCTGAAGGTGCGCACCGGCCGGCTGCTCCCGGCCTGCATCATCGCCGCCACCAGCGACGAGTCCACCCCGCCCGACAGGAAGGCGCCCAGGGGGACGTCGGCGATCATCCGCAGCCCCACGGCGTCGCGGATCGCCGCGTCCAGCCGGTCGACGGCCTCCTCGTCCGTGCCGGCGAAGGGGTCGGCCTCGCCGGCCTCGGCGACGGCGCGGGCGGACCAGTAGGGGACGGGCTCGGGCCACTGGCCGTCCCGCAGCGCGCCGGCCGCGAAGGTGAGCACGGTCCCCGGGGGGAGCTTGCGGATGCCGCGGTAGATGCTGTGCGGCGCGGGGACGTAGCCGTGGCGCAGGAGGAGTCCCAGCGCGCCGCGGTCCACCTCGCCGCGGAACGCGGGATGGCCGCGCAGCGCCTCCAGCTCCGAGCCCCACAGCAGCGTCCCTCCGCTCCAGCCGTAGTACAGCGGCTTGATCCCCACCCGGTCGCGGACCAGGTGCAGCAGGCGCTCCCGCCGGTCCCAGAGCGCGAGCGCGAACATGCCGACGAAGCGCCGGAGCGCTTCCTGGAGCCCCCACGCCTCGAAGGCGGCGAGCATCACCTCGGTGTCCGAGTGCCCGCGGAAACGGGGGGCGAGACCGTCGCGCTCCAATTCCCGGCGGATGTCGCCGAAGTTGTAGACCTCGCCGTTGAAGGAGACGACGTAGCGCCCGGACGCCGACTCCATGGGCTGGTGCCCCGCCGGCGACAGGTCCTGGATGGCCAGGCGGCGGAAGCCGAAGGCGACCCCCGCCCCGGCGTCCGCCCACTCTCCCCCGTCGTCCGGGCCACGGTGCCGGATGCGGTCCGCCATGCCGCGGGCCAGCCGGCGGAGGTCGTCCTCCCCCCGGCCGCCGGACGCGTCGATGAAACCGGCGATTCCGCACATCAGGCGCTCTCCCCGCTCTGGTTCCCGCGGCGCTCCCGGGCCGCGGCGCTCACGCGACGCACGCCCGGATCCGCTCGTTCCACATCTCCAGCACACCTTCCGCCCCGAAGCGCGCCACCACCTCCGGCGCCCGCGCGGCGAGGCGCTCCCGCTCCGCGGGGTCGCGCATCAGCCGCTCGACCGCGGCGCCCAGCGCCTCCGCGTCGCCCGGAGGCACCAGGACGCCGTCCACGCCGTGCCGGACGATCTCCGCCGGCCCCGACGGGCAGGCGGTGCTGACCACCGCCACCCCGCACGCCATGGCCTCCACCAGCGCGTTGGGGAAACCTTCGAAGCGCGACGAGAGCACGAACAGCGCCGCGTGGCGGAGCACGGCGTCCGGGGCGGCGACCCGCCCCGGGAAGCGGACCCGGCCGGCGATCCCCAGCTCCCGCGCCAGCCCTTCCAGCGCGGCGCGGTCGGGCCCGTCGCCCAGCACCACCAGCGACCACTCCGGGTGCCGCTCCAGGGCCGGCGCCATGGCGCGCAGCAGGAGGTCGAAGCCCTTGTCGGAGTGCAGCCGCCCCATCGCCGCCACGAACGGCCCGGCGGGAAGGTCGGGAAACGGCTCCCCGGCGGCGGGGGCGGCGAGCACGGGGTTGGGGATCACGTGGACCCGCCCCGCCGCCAGGAACTCCAGCGCCCACTCGCGCACCGACTCCGTCTGCACCACCACGGCGGCGGCGCGCGGGTAGAGCCGCCGCCGCAGCGACCGCCAGATCCGGCTCGCCCCGTACTGCCGGGGGTCGGTGCGCTCGGACACGATCACCGGGACGCCCAGGCCGCGCGTGGCGACGAGCGACAGGACGTTGGTGACCTCCATGAAGCTCACCACCACGTCCGGCCGCGACGCGCGGATCTCGCGCCGCAGCCCCGCCGCGATCCGCAGCACGTGGAGGAGGAGCCGGGTCCGGCGCGCCCGGCCCGCCGGCGCGGGCAGCTCCAGCGACACCTTCCGCACGCCCGGGTGCAGCGGGAAGAAGTCCTCCGCGGCCGGCTCGCTGGTGAGCAGCGTGACCTCCTCCCCGCGCGCGGCCCACATCCCGGCGAGCACGGACATCACCCGCTCCGCCCCGCCGGAGCCGAGCGAGGGGATGACGAGCGTGATGCGCACCGCGGCCCCGCCGGGGCGGATCAACGCGGCGCCCCCCGCAGCAGGGAGTCGGCCAGCGCCCGGGTGAAGCGGGTGGCCCCGCCCTCGTTGAGGTGGCGGGCGTCGCTGAAGAGCGCGGGGTCGGCGAAGCCGCCGTCGCCCGCGGCCTGCATGTCCACGAAGCGGACTCCCAGCCGCGCGAAAAGGGCGCGCAGCCGGTCGCCCTCGCGGCGGTGCGCCCGCCACGCCTCCGGCGACTCCGGGTACACGGGGCTCCGCACCGCCACCACCCGCACGCCCCGGCGGCGCAGCTCGCCGATGGTGCGCCGCAGGTAGTCCAGCTTGCGCGCGTTCGCCTTCGCGCCGGGCCCGTGCTCCCCCGCGGCGGAGGCGAACCCGGCGGGCGCCGCGGCGGCCGGGGCGGCGAGCTCGCCGTGGAGCGGGCGGAAGCCGTTCCGCGCCACCGGCCCGTGGGGGCGGATCCGCGACTTCACCAGCGTCAGCGCCAGCGAGTTGTACGGGTAGATGCGCGACCACAGCTTCAGCGGCTCCATCGCCGAGCGCGCCTTCACCACCTCGCGCACCGCGGGGTAGCGGTCCGCGTACGGCAGCAGGTCGGCGAGGCGCCCGACGTCCTCCTCGCCCGCGAACACCCCCTCGTCCACGTCCAGCAGCCACAGCTCCGGCACCTCGTGGGACAGCACCATCCGCGCGACGGCGTAGTGGTACTGCGAGGAGCGCTGCCCGTCCCGCCCGAAGTTGTACGCCCGCTTCCCCAGGTACGCCCCCAGGCTGTCCGCCACGTAGTGCGTCTTGGCGCGCGAGCTCCCCGACACCGCCACCTGCGGGGCGTACAGGATCCCGGGCGAGATGTCGTCCAGCTCGGTGTTTGCCGGGCTCCAGAACATGCGGGCGAGCGCCCACCCGATCGCCTGGTCGGCCGCCACGAGGAGCAGCAGGAGCACGGCCAGCCGCCGGAGCAGGGTGCGCATCAGAACTGGAAGTAGATGAACTCGCCGCCCGTGAACACCCCGATCATGAGGATCAGGGTGACCAGGCCGACGTACGCGCCCCACCGCACCGGGCGCAGCTCGGGGGTCCAGATGCGGGGGTACAGGCCCCGCTCGGTCAGCGATTCTCCCGCCACCAGCACCAGGATCCCGACGACGCCGTACACGATGTTGCTCGCGTTCACGAAGAAGCGCGACGCGTCGAAGTTGAAAAAGATCTGCGCGTACACGTGCCTCGCGTCCGCCAGCGAGTTGGCGCGGAACAGCACCCAGGTGAGCACGATCATGGCGAAGGTGCCGCCCACCCGCACCGGCCGCGGGAGCGCGAAGCCCGGGCGGACCCGACGCACGTAGCGCCTCCCGATGTTCTCCGCCGAAACGAGGACCCCGTGGAACAGCCCCCACCATACGAACGTCCAGTTGGCGCCGTGCCAGATCCCGCTCACCAGGAACACCATGAACACGTTGAAGTCGCGCCGCCACTCCCCGCGCCGGTTTCCGCCCAGCGGCACGTACAGGTAGTCGCGGAACCAGGTGGACAGCGAGATGTGCCAGCGGGCCCAGAAGTCCGTGAACGAGGTGGCGAAGTACGGACGCCGGAAGTTGCGGAGGAGGTCGATCCCCAGGATGCGCGCGGTCCCGATCGCGATGTCGGAATACCCCGAGAAGTCGCAGTATACCTGGAAGCTGAAGAAGAGGGTCGCCAGGAGGAGCGTGCTGCCCACGTGGTGCTGCGGGTTATTATAGACCGCGTCCACGTAGATCGCCAGCCGGTCCGCGATCACCACTTTTTTGAACATTCCCCACAGGATCTGCGCCAGCCCGTCGCGCGCGCGCAGGTAGTCGAACTCCGTGCGGCGGTCGAACTGCGGGATCAGGTGCCCGGCGCGCTCGATGGGCCCCGCGATCAGCTTGGGAAAGAACATGATGAAGAGCAGCAGCCGCGGATAGCTGCGCTCCGCCGGGAAGCGGCGCCAGTACACGTCCAGGGTGTAGCTGATCGCCTCGAACGTGTAGAACGAGATGCCCAGGGGAAGGACCAGGTGCAGCAGCGGCGGGTTCCACCCCGCCCGCGTCCCGCCCACGAGCGCGCCCCAGCTGTCGACGAAGAAGTTGTAGTACTTGAACAGGAACAGCGCGCCGAAGTTGGTGACCAGACTCACCAGCAGGAGAGCGCGGCGCGTGCTCTGCTTTTCCGTCGCGTCCAGTCGCAGCGCGACGAAGTAGTCGATGGTGGTGCTGTACAGGATGAGCAGGATGAACGGCGCCGACCAGCTCATGTAGAAGTACAGGCTGGCCGCCAGCAGCCACCGGTTGCGGAAGCGCTGCGGGAACAGGAAGTAGCCGCCCACCGCGATCACGAAGAACGCGATGTACTCGAGAGAGTTGAAGATCATGCGGGCCGGATTCGGGCCGGTCGAGGTTCGAGGCGGCGGCGGTCAGGGGGCGGCGTGCGCCGGGGGGGAGGCGCCGGGAGCGGGCCGGGCGGCCGCGCTCCCGCTCACGGGTTGAGCTCCGGCACGGACCCGCGGGCGCGCCGCGAGCGCAGCGTGCTCAGCCGGCTCACCAGGCGGGCGCCCAGGAGCGAGCGCGCGAGGAGCTTCGCCGCCCGCGGCTGCAGCGGCCACTGGGCGAGCGACCGCAGGAGCCAGCGCCGGGCCTCGCCGAAGTCGCGGACGATGTAGAAGCCCTCCGCGACCTGCCCGTACAGGCGGCCGCGCGCTTCGCGCAGCCAGCGGGCGTCCCGCGCGGGGGGATATTCGCGGACGTTCTCCTCGAAGATGCGGAGCCGGTCCGGCAGCAGCCTCGCCACCTGGCGCGTCAGCTGGCCCCCGCCGGAGGCGCGGTACTCCGCCAGCACCTCCGGGACGTACCGCACCCGGTGCCGGCGGGTGATCTTGAGGAACATCTCCCAGTCGTCCAGCAGGCTGGCCTCGTTGTACCCGCCCACCTCCGCGAACACGGCGGCGGGGACCAGCGCGGCGAGCCCGGGGAGGGTGCTCGTCTGCAGGAGAAGGTCCTCGTACACGGACCCGCTCCGGAACGGGTAGTCGTCGGACAGCCTGTGGCCAGTGCGCGCGCCCGAGCCGTCGATCATGCACACGTCGCCGTGCACCACCGTCCCCGGCTCCTCCTCGAGCGCGGCCGCCACCAGCGTCGCCACGTGGTGCGGGAGGTGGCGGTCGTCGCCGGAGCTCAGCGCCACGTACTCGCCGCGGGCGAGCGCCAGCCCACGGTTGAGCGTCCGCGTCACCCCCTCGTTGGCCTTGCAGACCACCTGCATGGGGATGGGGCTCGCCGCCTGGAGGCGCCGCAGGATCTCCGGCGTCCCGTCGCGCGAGCCGTCGTCCAGCACCACCAGCTCCACGTTGGGATAGGTCTGCTCCCACACGCTGCGGACCGCCTCCTCCACGAAGCGCTCGTGGTTGTAGGCGGGCATGACGACGCTCACCAGGGGGAGGGCGGACTCCGCCACGGGACCCTTCACGAGGACAGCGCCACGTCGGGATGGTGGAACTCCCTCCACAGGATCCAGCCGTTGCAGGCCACCGCCGCGGCCCCCAGCAGCAGCATGACCGCGAAGCCGGCCGCACCCAGCCCCAGCCCGGAGATCAGGCGGAGCCCCACCAGCACGGCGAGCGCCCCCGCCATCAGCCCCCACGTCCGCCCGGACAGGGCGATGCCGGTGCCTCGGCGCACCAGCGCCCACACCGCCGCCGTGTAGAGCACCTGGGTGAGCAGGAAGCCCGCCCCCAGCCCCTCCAGCCCCAGCCAGCGCATCCCCAGGACGCTCCCGGCCAGCAGGCTCGCTCCGCCCACCAGCTCCCCCACGAAGTACGTGCGGCTCCCCAGGCGCGCCAGCACCACCAGCCCCAGCGCCCACCCCCACAGCTTCACCAGGCTCCCCAGCCACTGCCACCCCAGGATCTCGGCGGCCGGGGCGAAGCTGGGGGCGTACAGCAGGGGGAGCACGAACGGCGTCGCCACCTGCGCCACCACGATGACGGCGCCGCCCAGCAGCGTCACCAGCCGCAGCTGCTGGTTCACCAGCACCTCCAGCTCGCCCGGCCCGGCGGCGGAGGCGCGGGGGTAGTAGTCCTGGCCCATGGCGGTCACCAGGAAGCCCAGGTAGCCGATGGCGAGCGTCCACGCCGCGCGGAAGAAGCCCACGCCGTCGGCGCCCAGCTGCGCGAGCACCAGCATGGGCAGCGCGAACTGC
>Ga0070687_100000776_pt1 | contig 10613 bp, 10 predicted proteins | sample KBSS33LmetaG_FD_64678 | JGI IMG/M metagenome (GOLD analysis project Ga0070687, IMG submission 64678) | Switchgrass rhizosphere microbial communities from Kellogg Biological Station, Michigan, USA - KBS S3-3L metaG | ecosystem: Host-associated > Plants > Roots > Rhizosphere ... | reverse complement strand
CGAGCGCGACCACGGGCGTGCCGAGGGCCATCGCCTCCAGCGGCGTGATGCCGAAGTCTTCGATGCCGGGGAGGATCAGGCTGCGCGCGCGTCCGAGGTGCTCGATGATGACCTCTCTCGATACGGCGCCGCGGACCTCGACGTTGGGTCCGCCACGGCGGCGAAACTCGTCCAGCAGCGGCCCGCCGCCGAGGATGACCAGACGGCGACCGCTCGTCACCGCCGCCGCCACCGCCAGCTCGACCTTCTTGTACGGCACGAGCGCCGAGACCACCAGGTGGTAGTCGTCGCGACCTTCGGCGAGCGGAGCTGCCAGGAAGGCGTCGTCGACGAAGGGGTGCACGACCGCGGCGTCGCGATCGTAGTAGCGGCGGATGCGCTCGCGCACGAACGTGGAGTTGGCCACGAACCGCGTGACCTCGGAGGCAGTTCGCACGTCCCAGCGGCGCAGCCACGGAGCGATCGACATCACCGCGGCGCGCCGGAGCGGCTTCGACCGCGGGAAGTACTCGTCGAACATGTCCCAGATGTAGCGCATCGGCGTGTGGCAGTAGGAGAGATGCGGCTTTCCGCGCGCGTTCACGCCCTTGGCCACGCAATGGCTGGAGGAGACGATCAGGTCGTAGCCGCTCAGGTCCCACTGCCGCGCCGCGCGCGGGAACAGCGGCAGCAGTTGCCGGTAGTCGCTGACCTTCCGCGCCAGCGGCTGCAGCGACGAGGTGTGGATGTTCCGCGCCTCGATCTTCGCCGAGACACGGCCGGGATAGTGAAAGAGGGTGAACAGATCGGCGCCGGGGAGCGCGTCGAGGATCGCCTCCAGCACCGCCTCGCCGCCGCGCATCCCGGTGAGCCAGTCGTGGATCACGGCCACACGCTCGCCGGCGACGGCCGACTGGCCGGAAAGACTCATCGCTTCTTCGTCGCCGGCCTGGCGCCCGGCTTCACATCCGGCTTCGGATCGGGCGTCGACGCCAACGGATACTCGTCCTTCGCCGCGCACGCATCGCAGATGTGGTCGTTGCGGAAATACTCCTCCGCCGCCACCGGCGCCAGGCAGGTCACGCAGAAGTGCCTCCCCGTCCGCTCCGGCAGCACCCGCGGCGGTGGATCGTCGTGCATGGGTGAAGTTTATCCCGAGGCGACGCTTGCTCCGTGGAGAATTGAAAATTGAAAATTGAAAAATCGGAGAGACTCCGATCAGCCTTGGTTCCGATCTTTCAATTTTCAATTTTCAATTTTCAATTCGATAAGGCGCGGCTCTGGAATAGACGAACGTTTACCTGGGCAGGAGGTCCCCAATGATTACCATCCGTCGCGCTGAGGAGCGCGGGCACGCCGATCATGGCTGGCTCAACACCTACCACACCTTCTCGTTCGCCGATTACTACGACCCGTCGCATATGGGTTTCCGGACGCTGCGCGTCATCAACGAAGACCGGGTGAAGCCGGGCGTCGGCTTCGGCAAGCACGGGCACCGGGACATGGAGATCATCTCTTATGTGCTGGAAGGGGCGCTGGGACACAGCGACTCGATGGGTACCGGGTCGACGATCCGGCCGGGCGAGGTGCAGCGCATGAGCGCCGGCACGGGCGTCACGCACAGCGAGATGAACGCGTCAGAGGAAGAGCCGGTGCATTTCCTCCAGATCTGGATCGTCCCGGAGAAGGGCGGCATCCGGCCGAGTTACGAGCAGAAGAAGTTCGAAGACGAGGAGCGCCGCGGCAAGCTGCGCCTGGTGGCGTCGCCAGATGCCGCCGACGGCTCGGTGACGATCCACCAGGACGTTCGCCTCTACTCGACGCTGCTCGACGGCGACCAGGCGGTCTCGCACGAGTTCCGGCCCGGCCGCTACGGGTGGGTGCAGGTGGCCCGCGGCGAGGTGGAGCTGAACGGCCAGACGCTGCGCGCCGGCGATGGCGCGGCCATCGAAGGCGAGCCGGCGGTCACGCTCCGCGGCACGGGCGCCGAAGTGCTGCTGTTCGACCTGAACTGAGTTTCCGGGGAGGAGCCGGGCATCGAAGGCGGCTCCTCCCTGGCATTCGTTTTAGGATGAGCGCGCATTCATGGTGCTGCTCTTCCGCTTCCTGTTCGCCATGCTCCGGAGCCGCTTCCGCTCCCGGCTCGGACCGCTCGACGAGTCGGTGACGCACTTCACCGCGCTCCCCACCGACTGCGACCTCAACTTCCATCTCAATGCGGGCCGCTACGTCAGCTTCATGGACGTGGCCCGCCTGGAGCTGTTCGGCCGCCTGCGCGTGGTCGTGCCGATGCTCCGCCGCGGCTGGCGGCCGGTCCTGGGAGGCGCGCTTCTCCGCTACCGCCGCTCGGTGCTCCCCTTCGAGCGCTTTGCCATCCGCTCGCGCATCACCGGCTGGGACGAGAAGTGGTTCTATGTCGAGCACGTCGTCGTCAAAGGGGCCAACACCTTCTGCGCCGTCGGCCAGACCCGCACGCTGATCCGCGGCGCCGAGGGGAACCTCCCGCCGTCCGAGATCCTCGTGCTGATGAAGCACGCCGGCGCGCAGTCGCCTCCCCTGCCCGACGCCATCGTCAAATGGCGCGAGCTGGAGGACGTCCGATGACGCGCGCCGAGAAAGCGCGCCGGATCGGCACGATCCTCGACGAGCTCTACCCTGCCCCTCCGATCCCGCTCGCGCACCGCGATCCGTTCACGCTGCTCGTCGCGGTGCTGCTCTCCGCGCAAACGACGGACGCGCAGGTGAACAAGGTCACACCCGCGCTGTTCGCGCTCGCCTCCACGCCGCAGGCAATGGCCCAGCTCTCGGTGGAACAAATCCTCTCCGCAATCCGCGCCTGCGGACTCGCTCCCACGAAAGCGAGGAACATCAGGAAGCTGGCAGAAACTCTCGTCTCCGAGCACGACGGCAAGGTGCCCCGCGACATGGAGGCGCTGGAAGGCCTGCCCGGGGTCGGCCACAAAACGGCCAGCGTGGTGATGTCGCAGGCGTTCGATGAGCCTGCATTCGCCGTCGATACGCACATTCACCGCCTCGCCCACCGCTGGCGCCTCTCCAATGGGCGCAATGTCGAGCAGACGGAACGCGATCTGAAGAAGGTCTTCCCCCGCGCGGAATGGGCCCGTCGCCACCTGCAGATGATCTACTTCGGCCGCGAGTACTGCCCCGCCCGCGGCCACGTCGCCGCCCAGTGCCCGATCTGCTCCTGGGCTGCGCCGGCGTCGGTGCGATAGGCGAAAGAGGACGACGAGGGGCCTCCGGCGGGCCGGCGCGGCCGGCACCGTTGGTTGCCATAGGCCGGACGCACGCTCGCTGCCCCGAACGCGATTCGTGGAGACAACTAACGCTGCCGGCCGTGCCGGCCCGCCGGAGGCCTCTCGTCGTCTCTCTCTCTCTGGTGCTCCGCGAACGCGTGGCGTCGACCGGCCGCGCGTCCCAGGCGCAAATAACTCGCGTACAATGGCGCGATCGTGCGGTCCTTCACGTTCCTGTTTGTGTTCCTGGCGACGTTCTCCGTATATGCGCGGGATGCGCGTGAATTCGACGTTCGGCCGGCGCCGGCGTGGGTCGAGCGGTTGGACGTGCCGGCGGATGTGGCGGTGGCGAAAGCCAACGTGCGGTGGGGCATCTACGACATCCTGAGCGACCACCAGGTACGTGCGGGCAACGGGCGGGACGCCGAGTACTTCCGGACCGTGAGGAAAGTCTTGTCGTCGAGTGGCGTGCAGAACGCATCCGAGCTTTCCCTCGACTTCGATCCTTCCTTCGAGCGGCTCGTCATCCACGACATCGTCCTCGTGCGGGACGGCAAGCGCAGCAACGCACTCGATGCCGGCTCCGTGCGCGTCATCGACAAAGAAGACGATTCCGATGATGAGATCTTCGACGGCGAGCGGACCGCGTTGATCTTCGTGAAAGACGTGCGGGCCGGCGACGTCCTCGACTACTCCTGGTCCGTCGAGGGTGGGAATCCGATCCTGAACGGCCGGTACACCGACGAATACGACCTCAGTTCGGCCGTCCCAGCGCGGCTGGTGCGGCACCGGCTGCTCTGGCCGGAGGCCAGGCCGCTGCATTGGCGCGGTGGCGAGCCGGCAGTGACGAAGAGCGGCGTGGATCGAGTGCTGGTCTGGCAGCGCGAGAACGTCCCGGCCATCGACGTCGAAGACGACCTTCCCTCGTGGTACGAGCCGTGGAGCAGCGTGCAGGTCACCGACTTCGGAGGGTGGTCCGAGGTGGCGGCGTGGTCGGACGCCATGTTCCGGATCGACGACCGCTCCGCGAAAGCCGTGAAGGGCGTGGCCGACGGCATCCGTGCCGCGCATGCCACGCGCGACGAGCGCATCACCGCCGCCATCCGTTTCGTCCAGGACGAGATCCGCTACCTCGGCATCGAGATGGGTCCCAACTCCCACCAGCCGCATCAGCCGTGGGAGACCCTCGACGCGCGCTGGGGCGATTGCAAGGACAAGACGCTGCTCCTGGTCGCGCTGCTGCGCGAGCTCGGGCTGCAGGCGTACCCGGCCCTGGTGAACACGCGCCTCCAGCAGCGCCTCGACGAGAAACTTCCCTCGCCGTTCCTCTTCGACCACGTCATCACCGAGGTCGTGGATGGGGGGCATACGTGGTGGATCGATGGGACCATCGCCGACCAGGGCGGCACGCTGGCCACCATCGAGACGCCGAGCGACAGCCGGGCTCTCGTGGTGCGCGCCGAGACCACCGCGCTGACCCCGGTGATCACGAACACGCGCGGCGCGACCGTGATCGACCAGACCTACACCACCACCGCCTTCGACAAGCCGACGGCCCTCACCGTCCGCTCGACGTACACCGGCGGCGACGCCGACGACATGCGGTCGACGCTGGCCACCCTCTCCGTCGAAGACCTGGCGCACAAGCGCATCAACCGCCTGGCCTCGGATCAGCCGAAGATCAAGCCGAACGGCGTGCCGGTGATTCACGACGACCGGCTGCGCAACGTCATCGTGATCACCGAGAGCTACCAGGTGCCGGACCTCTGGAGCGACGGCCACTGGACCTGGTACCCGCGCGTGCTCGAGTCGCACCTCGATCGCCCCTCGACGATGATCCGGTCGATGCCACTGGCGTTCGACTACCCGCTCGACATCCGGCAGAACGTGACCTTCAACTTCCCCGAGGAGATCCAGGTCGAGAAGAGCTCCACGGTGACGGAGACGCCGGCGCTGCGCTACGAATACGTCGTCGACAGCAACGGCAAGACCGTCACCATCCGCCAGTCGCTGCGCGCCGTCCGCGACGCCGTGCCGGTGAAGGACGTGGCCGAGCACCTCACCAAGATCAACGAGATCTGGGACAACATCGGCTACCGCCTGGCGCCCGACGGCGCGCGCAGCCTGGCCGGCGCCAACGTCGCGACCAGCTCCGCGTCGGTGATCGCCCCGGGCACGAAGTGGGGACTCGGTCTCTTCATCGCCGCGATGTTCATCGGGCTGGCGCTGATCGTGCCGCGCAGCCGCCGCCAGGCGGCGGAGCAGGCCGTCGTCGCCATGAGCCGCCCCACGTTCGGACCCGGCGACGCCCCCGCCTCGGCGGTCACGGTCGCCGGCACGCACGAGATGGAGGCCCATCTCGCCGGCCGGCGCTGCGCCTGCGGCTCGAACGCCTACTCCACCCCCGACCTCCAGCACGCCCGCTATGGCGAAGGGCAGATGACCATCGTCACCCGCCACTGCGGCGCCTGCGGCCGCGAGCAGAGCCTCTACTTCACCGCCTGACCGCACTGCCCCCCTCCTGCCAGTAGCACTGCCACTCTTGAAATTTATTTTGCTGATCGCTCTGTTGCGATCGGCACGTCAGAAGACCGGCAACTATGGAAAGTAGCCGGGAGGCAGATACAAGGAGAATCAGAGGCATGCGCAGCAACGGTAAGGTCAAGTGGTTCAACGATGCGAAGGGCTTTGGTTTCATCACGACCGAGACCGGCGAGGACGTCTTCGTCCACTTCTCGGCCATCCAGTCCAAGGGCTTCCGCTCTCTCGCGGAAGGCGCCGACGTCGAGTTCGACCTGATCCAGGGGCCGAAGGGCCTCCAGGCTTCGAACGTCAACGTCATCTAGCTCATCGTCCCAAGGAACCACGCCCCCAGGTAGGGAGAAGGACGGCGTACCAGCCGTCCTTTTTGCGTTCAGACTGATCGAACAAACCGGCCCATGAAACGGATACTCCTCGCGATCGTCCTCCTCGCGGCTTCGACCGTCCGCGCTACCGAGCTGGACACCGTCCGTGCGCAGTTCACCGGCTATTACACCGCCGCCGGTGCCGACGCCTCCGCGCCGCGGATGCGGAAGGCGCTCGACGAGCTGGAGTCGGTGACCCGGCAGATCACCGGCCCGGACTGGCTCCGCTCCGACGGTAGCTGGACCGACATCAACTACGACGAGATCCCCGATGGCGGCTGGGGACCGTGGGACCACACCCGGCGCCTGATCGTGATGGTCAAGGCGTACCGCACGCCGGGCCAGGGCCTCTACCGCAACGCGACCCTCCTCACCCAGATCAACGCCGCGCTGGCGTACACGAAGACGTTCTACGGCGCGAGCGTCCTCCCCACCGGCAACTGGTGGTTCTGGACGATCGGCATCCCGCTCGACCTCGGACCGTCGCTGGTGCTGATGCAGGGCGACGTGGACCAGAAGACGTTCGATGACCTCGTCACCGCGATGCAGTTGCGGATCGGCAGTTCGCCGGCGGCGCGCGGGATCGTGGGACCGGTTCCGGTCGGCGAGAACCTGGTCTGGTCGTCGTACACGCACCTCTGCCTGGCGCTCATCAGGAAAGACCCGGTGATGCTCGGCGCGGTGCGCGACGCGATGGCCAGCGTGACCCGCACGGCGGCCGCCGAGGGGATCAAGCGCGACCGGTCCTTCCACCAGCATGGGGCGCAGCTCTATACGGGCGGGTACGGCGGCTCGTTCGCGAACGACACCGCCCGCTACGCGCTCATGACCGGCGGCACCTCGTACGAGCTGCCGGCCGACTCCCTCGCCTCCTTCACCGACTACGTCGCCGACGGCATCGCCTGGTCGCTGTACGGCAGCTACTTCGACGTCTCGGTGATCAGCCGGGAAGTGGCGCGGCCGACCACCAGCGGCTTCAACGGGCTCGCGGCGCTGCCGCAGTCGACGCAGTTCGCCTCGGCGCGCCAGGGCGAGATCCGCGCCGCCGCGGCGAAGATGCTCCAGACCTGGAACGGCACCATGCCCACCGAGCTGGCCGGCCTGGCCGCGAAGGTGGAGGCGGCGCGGTATCCGGCCGCCTGGCCGTCGGGTCACCGCCACTACTACTCCTCCGACTACACCGTGCACCGCCGGCCGGGCTGGTTCGCCTCGGTGAAGATGTTCTCGACGCGCACGAAGTCGGGCGAGAGCACGAACGACGAGAACATCCTCGGCTCCCGCCAGTCCGACGGCCGCTTCTACCTGGTCCTCCGCGGCGATGAATACTTCGGCCGCGACGTCATCCCCGCGCTCGACTGGACGCGCCTGCCGGGCATCACCGTCGAGCAGAAGGCCGACACCGCGAGCGACAACTACGGCTACGGCCTGCGCTCGTTTGCCGGCGGCACCGGCGACGGCCAGAACGGCGTCTCGGCCATGGACCTGGCCCCCCTCGGCTCGAAGCTCACCGCGCGCAAGGCGTGGTTCTTCTTCGACGACGCCATCGTCTTCCTGACCAACAGCATCACCGCGGCCAGCAGCAACCGCGTCGAGACCATCGTCAACCAGTGGCCGCTGCTGAACGAGAGCTCGCAACTGCTCCGCCGCGACGACTGGGCGGTGCTGGAAGGCGTCGGCTACTGGTTCCCGGCGCCGCTCGACCTGAACGTGACCCGCGAGACCCGCACCGGCACCTGGGCCAGCCTCGGCGGCTCGACCGATACCACCGCACATACCCGGTCGTTCGTCACCCTCTCGGTCGATCACGGCACCGCCCCGGTGAACGACACCGCCGAATACGTGATCGTCCCGAACGTCGACGCCACGTCGATGGCCGCCTGGGCCGCCGCGCGCCCGCTGTCGATCCTCGCCAACAACGACACGGTCTCTGCTGTCCGCGACCACCGCACCGGAGCCACTGGGGTGACTTTCTGGCGCGCCGGCTCGATCGACGGCATCCAATCCAACGCGCCCGCCGTCGTCTACATCACCGGCGACACCCGCACGCGCCGCGTCTCCGCCGCCGATCCGAACGGCAACACCATCGGCACCTTCCAGATCACCATCCCCGGCGCATGGCTCACCACCGACGTCCCCTCCACCCACACCACCCGCTCCACCACCCTGACGTTCAACCGCAACGGCGGTGAGACGAAGACGGTGGCCCTGACCGCGGCGCCGACCAAGCGAAGAGCGGCGGGCAGGTAGGAATTGAAAATTGAAAATTGAAAATTGAAAGATCGGACACGCAATTGCGCCTGCAGTCCGATCTTCGATCACGCTTCGCTCGTGCGCGTGCGCCTGGCCATTTTCCACAACGCGAACACGATCAGCGCAATGAGTCCGAAGACAGGGACGAAGTAGATCAGGAACCAGATCGCTACCGTGGCGGCGCTCTGCGCCAGGCCGACCAGCGCGCGGACGGCGTCGCGGGCGACGACGAGGGGCTGCCAGCCGCTCTCGACCACCGGCTGGGTGAGGGCGTCCGGCCGGACGTCGAGGTCGATCGACGACATCGCTGCGATTTGGGAGAGGTAGCGCATCCGCCCTTTGGCCTGTTCGATCTGGCCGCGGATGATGGTGAGCTGCTGGTGGACTTCCAGGATCTCGCTGGCCTTGTTCGACCGTTCCCGCGCGACCCGCAACAGCTCACGCAGCTCGACCTCGGTGGCCTCGAGATTCTTCACCTGCGACTCGAGGTCGACGTACTCCTGCGAGACGTCCTCGCTCTTGACCACCTCGTTGTCGACCCGCTTGGCCACGCCGCGGATCGCCGCCAGCGCCGGCGTGAGCTTCTCCGCCGGGACGCGCAGCGTCAACTTGGCGCGCAGCAGCTCCCCTTCGCGCCAGACGTTCGAGCCCGAGACGTAGCCGCCCATCCCCTCGATCTTGCTCGTCACCGCCGCCACGGTCTTCGTGGTGTCGCCCACCACGATGCTCATGTCGGCGGTGCGGACGATCATCCGCACGAACGCCGGATTGGCCGGCGCGGCGGGAGTGGCGATGCCGGACGCGCCAGCGGCGCGATTGGCCACCTCCAACGCCTGTACATCCGCCACGGCGTTCGTCGTCTTTGCTTCCGACGGAAAGGCCGTCTCCTGCTTCCTGCACCCGATCACCAGCAGCAGCGCCATCAGCGCCATCATTTTCTTCATGACGTCCTCCATGCCGCACCGTTGGACGCATGGAGGGCCGCCAAAGAAACCGGGCCAGCTACGGACAGCTGCAGTAGGACCGGGCGCGGGTGGCGACGTAGGCGGCGTCGACCGGCTTGAGGAGCGTCTCGTCCGCCCAGGGGGCATACGTCCGGAGCGCGGGATCGGGATCGCCGACGATCATGACGCCGCAACTGATGCGCTCCCGGTTCTCGCGCAGAAAGTCGACGGCCACCAGTCCGGTCCGGGTCGAGAGGTTCACACCCACGAGCACCACGTTGAACTTCCGGTTGCGCAGCAGGTCGATCGCCCCGTCGCCGTCGGGAGCAAAGGTGACGGTGAAATGGTGCTGATCCAGGGTGGCGATCAGCGACTTCCGAAAGGCGTCGTCCTCATGAACCACGAGCGCCGGACAACTCGGTTGAATCATGGAGGATCAGCCCGCAAAGCCCGCGCCAGACAGCGCGTGCTGATACGCAGCCAGCACCTCGGCGCTGAAGGCCGTGAAGATCACCCGCTCGATGGAGTCGTTCGCCGACACGAGCCGCGCCGTCTCCCGCACCGCGATCTCCGCCGCCGCGTCGATCGGGTACCGGTACACCCCGCAACTGATCGCCGGGAAGGCGATCGACCGCACCCCATGCTCGACCGCAAGCGCCAGGCTGGAGCGATAACACGAGGCCAGCAACTCCGGCTCGCCGCGCCGTCCCCCGTACCAGACCGGACCGACGGTATGGATGACGTAGCGCGCCGGCAGCCGATATCCGCCCGTGATCCGCGCCTCCCCCGCCGGACACCCCCCGATCCGCCGGCACTCCTCCAGCAGTCCCGGCCCCGCCGCGCGATGAATCGCCCCGTCCACTCCCCCTCCGCCCAGCAGCGACTCATTCGCCGCGTTGACGATGGCGTCGACGGGCAGGGTGGTGATATCGGTGCGTTGAACTTCGAGTGTCGTCATCACGAATTGAAAATTGAAAATTGAAAAATCGCACCCACGCGTCGCGAGGCCTCGGCGTCCGATCTTTCAATTTTCAATTTTCAATTCCGCTTCTTCGCCCGCCCAAGCTTCACCACGATGTCGTACTCCCCCTTCTTCACCGGCTGGATGGACAGGCGTGAGCCCTTCTTCGTCACCACCATTTCTTCGAGGCCGGGCGTGGTCTTGAGCGTCTCCAGCGGCACGACCTCGGGGAACTTCTCGACGAAGCGGAGGTCGACCATGTACCAGATCGGGTCGTCGGCAGTGGCTTTCGGCTCGTAGTACTCGTGGCCCTTCTTCG
>Ga0070687_100000775_pt1 | contig 10630 bp, 11 predicted proteins | sample KBSS33LmetaG_FD_64678 | JGI IMG/M metagenome (GOLD analysis project Ga0070687, IMG submission 64678) | Switchgrass rhizosphere microbial communities from Kellogg Biological Station, Michigan, USA - KBS S3-3L metaG | ecosystem: Host-associated > Plants > Roots > Rhizosphere ... | reverse complement strand
AACAATACAATCTGACGGTTCATGCTGCCGTCCGCGCGCGTAGCACGGGTGCCGATGGAATCCGTCGTATTCACGTCGAATTCATAGATAAAGAGTGGCCGTTGTAGAATACCGCCATGCCACAAAGCCGAGCGATCAAGATTGAGAGACAAGTGTTGTTACTTGAGATAGATCGCCGCTGTAGTTTTGCGGATTGCAATCAACGTGTTTCCGTTGGACTAACAAAGGCTGAGGCTCTGGAGTACTGCGGATTTGACTGCGCCTTTTGCGAACGCTGGAACGACGACGCCTTAACTGAACGTGACGTTCCTGATTGGTGGGACGAGATTCAATCCCACTCCAGAATTAACTGAGAGGCTGCTGCATAATGAGGTACTGAGTGGGCATGGAGTCAGTACCACCTCGCGTTAGCGGGTGGGTGCGAAGCTTTTCTCCGCCGCGATTATGACGGCTTCGCACCCACCCGCTAACGCGAGGTGGTACTGACTCCATGCCATTGATCCGTAGTTTGGAAAAGCGTTACGACTAAAGGCCTTGAGCAACAACGGTACATCACCAACGAAAAGGAATGCGTCTCAGTCGCCCAGTGGGCGGACGATGTTTCCGCAATGGTTGCTGGAAGTAATCCGGCCGATTGTCGGTGGTGTCAGCCGAGTCTTTTGGAAGATTGAGTTTTCGGGTTTAGAGAACATTCCAAAAAATGGCGGCTTGATAATCGCGTCGAATCATCAGACCTACATCGATCCATTCTGGCTTTCACTCCCAATCAAACGTCCGGTTCGTTATCTCGCGTGGAGCGACGCTTTCAAGTGGCCCATCGTGGGACGGTGTCTTACCTGGTTTGGCGCGTGGCCATTAGCCTTGGAAGGAAGTGATCCGGCGCCGATTCGTCGATCATTGCAATGGTTGAAGGAGGGCGGTGCTGTTGTGATCTTTCCTGAAGGCGGACGTAGCACGTCGACGGGATCGCTTGAGAGATTTAAAGCCGGTGCAGTGCGTTTGGCGCTCGAGGCGAAAGTTCCGATCCTTCCGGTAACGATCAAAGGTGGTAATCGAATTTGGCCGAGAGGGTGGAAGTTTCCTCACACAGGAAAAGTGATCGTTACTTATCATCCACTGCAACACGCCGAGCCTGGCCCGGATGAAGAAACAAGAGCGTATGCGAGACGTGAGAGTGAGAGACTAGCGAAGGTGATCGGTTCCGCGTTGTAGGGTTTGGCCACAGATTTTCGCGATAAACACAGATCAGAACAAAGCAGTGAGATAGTCCACCTTTATTGTTCTTATCCGTGTGTATCTGTGAAAATCTGCGGCCGTCTTTATCGTCGCAGCAACCGGAGCATGGCGTCATGAACACGGCCATTACTCGCGACGACCTTCTTCGTGTAGATGTCGAGAGGTTCGTTTTCAAAATTAGTAATACGGCCACCAGCCTCGCTCACGAGGAGAGCACCAGCCGCGATGTCCCACGTGTTTAGTCCGTCTTCCCAAAAGCCATCGAATCTGCCGCATGCGACATAGGCGAGGTCCAGTGCTGCCGAACCATCACGTCTAACCGCCTGAGCATGCAACGTAAAGTTTGTGAAGTCGCGAGCGAAGTCTGGACGCGTTCGCACATCGTACGGAAAACCTGTGCACATCATCGCACGATTGAGTTCCTCCACGTCCGATACTCTGATTCTTCGCTCGTTGAGTGTCGCACCCTGTCCCCGTTCGGCAGCAAACATCTCGTTGCGCATCGGATCGTAGACGACACCAATCTCCAAAGCACCCGAATGTTCCACCCCTATCGAAACACAAAAGCAGGGGTAGCCATGTGCGTAGTTCGTGGTCCCATCCAATGGATCGATGATCCACTTCCATTCGCTTCTCGATGATCCTTCCTGGATAGTTTCGCCGGATTCTTCAGCGAGGATGCCGTGCAAAGGGTAATGCGAACGGATGCGGTCAATAATCAATTCTTCAGCAGCAATGTCGGCCTCAGTGACGAGATCGATGTCACCCTTGTTAGTAATCTGCGCCGCACCTAAACGCTGGACAAGCAAATTCCCGGCGTCGCGCGCGACTTGAATGGCGAAATTTAGCAACGCTAGTTTTTCTTAGTTATACCGGCCCGACGAATCGGGGTTACCGGCTTGGTTTGACTGCGCGGAGGTTCGTTCACAGGTCGGACGTTTAGACTGCGGATAGCGATCTTTATGACTTCCTGGACCTGACGATCCCAATATCCCCAGGAATGATCACCGGGGAGCTCACGATACTCATGCGGGATCTTCTTCTCGACCAACAATGCCGCCAGCTCACGGTTATCCGCAAATACGCCGGCGTCTTCGGTTCCGGAGTCGAAGTAGATAAACGGCAAAGAAGAAATTCGATTCGCGGGTAATTGTTTGATCAGCTCGAAGACATCATTCTGCTTACGGATATCGCTACCAACGGCGCCAAAAACCTTCAGCGAATTCTTCAACGCTGCCCATTCAATACCCTGAGCATTGACGCGGGTAATTCCAAAAGCTCCGCTCATTGAACCAACAAAGGCAAAGGTCGCCGGCGTCTTCAGCCCAAACTTAATCGCTCCGTATCCGCCCATCGAGAGACCGGCGATCGCACGCGCATAGCGAGCTTCGATCGTACGGTAACGAGCCTGCACGTCAGGGATGATTTCATTAAGTATGTAGCTCTCATATTTTTCGGTCGGCACGGCGGAACTGTCGATGTACCAACTATCGTTGCCTTCAGGAGTAACGACGATCAACCGGTACTGAGCTGCATAGTCGGCGACGTTGGTGCGCAAGAACCAGTCGTTGTAATGACCTGTTAACCCATGAAGCAAGTAAAGGACAGGGTAGCGAGTGGTTGTTGAATCGTCGTAATCCTCGGGCAGTGCGACACTGTACGGCAATGTCGCATTGATGAGCTTGCTGCGAAACTGAATAGTCTCAACGCGCGCTTTTGCGGATACGCTCGTTGAAAGAAGCCCCCCGCTCAGAACTGCCGCGAGAACAGTTATAAGTATTTTAGTTCTGATCGATTTGAACATTCGCTTCGTCAAAGATTGAGCCGCAGATGAACGCAGTTCGGATTTCGGATTTTCGGACTGCGTATTTCGTTTCATCAAGAATTGATCCGGGTAAATCAGAAAATCCGCAATTCGAAGTCCGAAATCCGAAATCGTCTGCGGCTAAGAATTTTCCAGCATCGGAATCTTTATCTCTTTTTTACGCGCCGTCTTTTCCGCTTCTTCATAACCGGCGTCAACGTGTCGCGCAACTCCGAGCCCAGGATCGTTTGTGAGCACGCGATTGAGTCGCTTTGCAGCATCGTCGGTTCCATCTGCAACTGTCACCTGCCCGGCGTGTAATGAATATCCAATTCCAACGCCGCCGCCATGATGAAACGAAACCCAACTTGCGCCACTCGCCGTGTTGAGAAGTGCATTCAACACGGGCCAATCACCAACTGCATCCGATCCGTCCTTCATCGCTTCCGTTTCCCTGAACGGTGACGCGACGGAACCCGTATCAAGATGATCGCGACCGATTGCGATCGGCGCCTGAAGTTCGCCGCGCTTTACAAGATCGTTGATTGCCTCTCCCATCTCTGCACGCTCGCCATAACCAAGCCAACAAATTCGTGCCGGGAGTCCTTGAAACTGAACACGATCTCTCGCGAGCCGCAACCAGCGGTTCAACGTTCGGTCGTCGGGAAACAGCTCTAACGCAAGATCGTCAGTCTTGCGAATGTCGTTTGGATCGCCCGACAGCGCGACCCACCGAAATGGTCCCTTACCTTCGCAGAACAGCGGGCGAATGTATTCCGGCACGAAACCCGGTATCTCAAACGCGTCTTTGCACCCGGCATCGAAGGCCTGCTTTCGAATGTTGTTGCCGTAATCAAAGACGACGGCGCCCGCGCGTTTCAAACTCAACATCGCTTCGACATGCGTGGCCATGGCTTTCATCGACCGCTCGACATACGATTTCGCATCTTTCGCGCGCAACTGTTCTGCTTCTTCAAGACTAAGACCATCGGGAACATAACCGTTCAGCGGATCATGAGCGCTCGTTTGATCAGTTACCACATCGACGTGCAATCCACGACGCACAATCTCGGGCAATACTTCCGCGCAGTTACCAACGAGTCCAACGGAGATTGCGCGGTTCTGCTCACGCGCGTCGTCGCAGATATCAATTGCTTCGTCCAAAGTCTGGGCCAGGCGATCGCAGTATCCGGTATTCACTCTCCGTTGAATACGCTCCGGATCTACGTCGATACCGAGAAATACCGCGCCATTCAAAGTCGCCGCGAGTGGTTGCGCGCCACCCATTCCTCCCATACCGCCTGACACAACGAGTTTTCCATTTAAACTGCCACCGAAGTGTTTATCCGCGAGCGCAGCAAATGTCTCAAAGGTGCCCTGAACAATTCCCTGCGTGCCGATGTAGATCCAACTGCCGGCGGTCATCTGCCCATACATCATCAAGCCGCGCCGTTCGAGCTCGTGGAAGTGATCCCAATTGGCCCAGGCGCCGACAAGATTTGAGTTTGCGATCAATACGCGCGGTGCGTAGTCGTGCGTGCGAAAAACACCGACGGGTTTGCCTGATTGGACCAGCAGCGTTTCGTCATTCCCGAGTTGCTGTAACTCCCGAACAATCGCATCAAAGGCATTCCAATTCCGCGCTGCTTTGCCCGCACCGCCGTAGACGATCAATTCGTCAGGTTTCTCTGCGACTGCCGGATCGAGATTGTTCATCAGACAGCGCAGGGCCGCTTCCTGTTGCCACCCTTTGCAGTTGAGTTGCGCGCCTCTTGGCGCTTCAATTATTCGGTGGGGCATCAGATCTAATCCACTTTCGATCCGAGACGTCTGAACCACCCATCCGAGTCTTTCTGGATCAATTGCGCCAGTTCACCCGCATCGAGCCAGAGTCCGCCACAGTTGTCGCATCGATCTACTGACACATCTTCAAATTTCGTTACTGCGAGTGCGGCGTTACACCGTGGACAACGCATTGAAGACTCGCCTGTTGACTTTGCCTCTGCCGCGACTTTGATCTGCTCGCGAAGTCTTTCTGAGATTCGAGGGTCAAGTGCTTCTGCCATAAAAGCCTCCACATTGAGGGTAGACTTGCCGGGATATCCGCTTGATCAGAATTCGTCGCGTCGAATCGCAGCGACAATGCTCTCGATGTCGTTAGACACCGCACGATCCGTTGAGACGGGTGGCACAAGTTTTCGAACTATATCGTAAGCCGTCTTTACTCCACGACCGGGCGTCAGCGGCGCACGAAACTCAAGCGCTTGCGCTGCCGTGAACAACTCGATCGCTGTTGCGAACTCCGCCAGCTCGACGATGTCGCGCAGCTTTGCCGCGGAGGTCATACCCATCGATACATGATCTTCTTTACCGCCGTCAGTTGGAACGTTATCGATGCTCGCTGGATGAGCCAGCACCCTTGCTTCATTTAACAACGCTGCGGCGGTCACCTGGAGCATCATGAAACCGGAGGATATGCCAGGTTGTTCTGTCAAAAAAGGCGGCAGGTCTTCATTTGAGTCCGGGTTCACCAAACGATCGATGCGGCGTTCAGTAATGCTCATCAAATCCGTCAGGGCGACCGCGGCGTAATCAAACACCAGGGCGAGCGGGGCTCCATGAAAGTTTCCGCCTGAAAGAACTTCACCGGTACTCGCAAACACAAGTGGATTATCTGTAGCGCTGCCGCTTTCAATTTCCACTACATTGCGGGCATGCGCCAATGCATCACGTACCGCGCCGTGTACCTGCGGCATGCAACGAAGACTGTAAGCATCCTGCACACGCGGATCATTTTCGATATGCGACTGCCGTATTTCACTGTCGCGCAAAAGCTCACGCAGGTGCTCAGCAACCTGGGCTTGTCCATGGTGTGGTCTAACAGCATGAATCCGCTCATCGAAAGCTACCGGGGTTCCACGCAACGCCTCGAGAGTCATCGCTCCCGCAACATCAGCCAGGCGTGCAATGCGTTCAGCTCGAAAGAGCGCCAAGCCACCAACAGCGCCCATCGCTTGTGTGCCGTTGAGCAGCGCCAGACCTTCCTTAACTTCGAGTTGCAGCGCAGAAACTTTCGCCCGATCAAGTGCCTCGGCACTCGGCAAACGCTCATTCTGATAAAACACTTCGCCTTCACCGATCGCTGCCAGCGCCAGGTGAGCGAGGGGAGCGAGATCGCCACTAGCACCCACCGAACCTTTTCCGGGAATCACGGGCGTGAGTCCATGCTCCAGCATCGCTATCAATGTTTCGATCACCAGTGGTCGCGCGCCACTGAATCCGGCCGCCAGCACGTTGGCCCGCAGCAACAACATCGCTCGCGCTTCAGGCTCTGATAGCGGGTTGCCCAAACCGCAGGCGTGGCTCCGTACCAGGTTCAACTGCAACTGCCGCAATTCGCTCTTTTCGATGCTGACATCTGATAGCTTGCCGAAACCCGTGTTTACGCCGTAGACGGTGCGCCCTTCATTCACAATCTGCTCGACAACCCGGCGTGCAGCTTCAACTCGCTCACGCGCAGAGTCGGCCAGAGACACATGTTCTCTGCCAGTAGCGACGTCGAATATCTGTTGGAGAGTTAAAGCCTGACCGTTCAGTTCGACCATGGAGACGCTGCCGATTGGCGATCCCGGTTTGTCAGGATTGCCGATTGCGATTTCTGATGCTGATTGTTGTGAGGTGAGTCTATCGAACGATCAGCCACATTCCAAATCGCCTCGCTTGTAACACAAGAAATCAGCCGCAGGTGTGCTCAGATGAACACAGATCGGAACTAGATTAGCGAACCAGCTTCTACTTTTTTATTCAGATCTGCGTTTATCTGCGTAAATCTGCGGCCAGTTCTTCCACCTCAACTCTTTTGTCCCGGTCAGGTGTTTCAGAGACGTCCATCTTCTTGAATTCTGCTGTGGTCGCGGCGGTGCTGCGAACTCGTTGTCGCGCACGTTTGGCGCGTACGGTTGTACGACGAGTGGTAACGCCGGTCCAACTTGTCATCCGTTTGAGCGGTCGTAAGGAGAATTCGTGCTTCGGCAGAACTTCTCCAGTGGCTTCGCGAAGCCGGACGGTGCCCACCGCGAAGATCGCGATAGCGGCGTTGAAGACGACGCCGACCACGAAAACGATCCAACCAGGAACGATACCGACTGCGGCTCTATCGATGAACGCATCAAAGTTTCGCGCAGGAAGCGGATGTAGATACACCTTCAAGTTCCAGCTCAGAGCAAGAAGCGCGAAGATCCACAAGTAGTTTCGTCGAAGACGGCGGCCCACGGCTTCCCACTCGGTGATGGTGAAATGCGGTGTCGTCAGGTCTGCTGCGAGGTGCTCGGCCCACGCCTCGTCTGATGGCGTACTTTCGGGTGAGAGAAGATGGGCAAAGTATCCCGTTTCCAAAACTCTTACTCGACTGGACCAGATCTCGTAATAGCGATACCGGCGCGCTTCCATCAGAAGGAAGATGGTGACGAGAATAGTATTGATGGGAATTACAAAATGCGGATTGCTTGGTGAACTAAAAACAAAAGAGAGCATTGCGCCGGCAGTGATGACGGCCCAGTTGGTTGTCGTATCGAGGCGGTTCCGCCAGGTATTTGAGCGTTGCACCTCCCCGCGATAGAAGTGAATCATCGCGGTGTTGAATTCCGCGGGAGACATGCGGCGCATTGTTGCAGCGGCCGATGTCGGCTGTTCGCTCGAAACGGAGTCGGTTGGAAGCGACGCGGGTCGTATCCTGCCGGGTGTTCTTTCTGGTGAGATTGAACCGGTTCCTCTTTGATTAGCTTCGGTGGTCATTGCCTGACGACTTGGGACTGCACCATCCAGAGCGGGCGGTGCGGAATCCCCGGGAAATTCATAATAGCACGCGAAACGTGAACACGCGCGGCAAATCGGTTGTCGAAAAGTGTATCGATTGTCGGGCGACAGTTCCCGTGGTTCAGCCGCTCGGGCGGGAAATGGTCTTACTGATCCCTACAGTAATTCTGGGTGTTTCCCTTTGCTACTGGTAGAAGTTCCAGTGTCCACCGGGCCCCATGTGACGGTCCTACATCCTCAAAAGTGGCCTGCTTGACACTGTTTGAAACGGCAACCTATAGTGACCGCCTGGTTATTTGACTCAGAATTCCTCGGGGAATTTCCGTGAGTACTGCCGCTGAAATCGAAGTCTTTGAACACTGGATGCGGCAAGCGCTCGACGCCGCGCGTGAGGCAAAAGATCGGGGCGAAGTTCCGGTTGGGACGTGCGTTGTGCGAGGCGATGAACTGCTCGCACTTTGCGGAAATCGCACCCGAACCGACTGCGATCCTACGGCGCACGCGGAGTTAGTAGCGCTTCGTGAGGCATCAAAGCACGTGGGCAATTACCGGCTTACGGGGATCGATGTCTATTCCACGATTGAACCGTGTGCAATGTGTGCCGGCGCTCTGATTCACGCGCGAGTGAAACGTTTGATCTACGGTGCGCGGGACGAGCGTGCGGGGGCAGTGGACTCACGCTTTCGCATCTGCGACACTGACTTCCTCAATCACCGAATTGAGGTGATTGAAGGTGTTCTGGAAACAGAATGCCGCGAGTTGATGCAAGAGTTTTTTAGAGCAAGAAGGAATACATTTTAGTTTTTTTGATTTTTGATTTGGTTTTGATTGTGAATCTGAGATCTCAGATTTGAGATCTCAAAAGCGCGGAGAGGTCGCATAGTGGATTAGTGCACCGGTCTCGAAAACCGGAGTGGCTTAACGGCCACCGTGGGTTCGAATCCCACCCTCTCCGCCATGATTATTAGGGATGAGGGATGAAGGATGAGGGATGAAATCAGCAGACGCCCTTTCATCCTTCATCCCTCATCCTTCATCCTTCGTTTTCGGAGAGGTGCAGGAGTGGTTGAACTGGCAGCACTGGAAATGCTGTGAACGGGGAACCGTTCCGTGGGTTCGAATCCCACCCTCTCCGCCAGAACCGATTTCGGATTTCGGAATGCGGATTTTGAATTTTCTTGGATTAGAAATCCTGAGTCCTAAACGAAACTTTGCTGTAAACAAAAAATCCGAAATCCACATTCCGAAATCCGAAATTCCCCACCGCCCTCCGTTCCAACCCATTAGCAGGATAATTGACAATGAACGACGACAAACTTGCTTTGGAAGAAGCACGCCGAGCGGCTCAGCATGAATCAGTGAAAGCGCAGGTCGAAGGGGAAGTACAGGCGGAAATCTCAGAACGCGCCGCTCAGAAGACCGTGCCGAACGAAGCCCACCGCATCGATAACGTTGCAGGACAATTTAAATCAAGAGCTGTTGATGAAGTAGTCGACAGCGAACGAGAGGTACAACGGGCTCGTGGTGTCGCTCGGGTCTCGCAAATAGTTGATTACATCTTCTACGTGATTTACGCGCTATTGGGAATGCGTTTCCTGTTGGCGTTACTGGCCGCTCGCAGCACCGCTGGCTTTGTTCAATTCATCGTGGCTGTGAGTAATCCGTTCTATGCTCCGTTTCGAGGTATTGTGGCCAGTCCAAGCACAGACCAGGGCCACACCTTGATGCTGCCGATCGTGGTCGCAATCGTCGCTTACGTGATATTGCACCTGCTGATCAACGGGCTTTTGAGGATGCTTGCACACCGAAAGACTCAGATTTGAGGTTGGAAGGTCTTTGGCCTTTGATCTTTGGCCTTGGGTCTTTGAACTGACGCTTGATCTTTGGTCAGTCGATCGTCCCTGGCTGGTGGTCGCTTGATTATGTCTCCCGCTTCTCGCACAATCGGCACTCGGCAATCGCCAATGCCTTTATCAGATCCCGGGCTCCGCACAACGCAAGCCTTGTGAACCCCGCCAGGCCGGGAACGGAGCAACGGTAGCAACGGCAGCGTGTGTTGCGGGAAAGTCCGGGGTCTGGCCATTTCTATTTCCTCTCAGGAGTCGAGCCATGACGAAGATCTTTGTAGCCACTGGGTTCGTCCTTACGCTTTCACTCAGCGTACTTGCACAAACAGAATCTCGCGCCGACATCCTGAAAAAAATCGAAGCCAAGCGCGCGGAACTCGCCACCCTTGAAAAGCAGTTCCTGTCGCCCTCAGAAGAAGATCGAGCCAGGTATGCAGAGTTTCTGAACCAGCCCGATACCGGCTTGATTCGTTTGTTGCCCCGCGAAAAATTCGACACTGCGACTTTTACCGAAAACAACAAATCGATCACCATTCGCGGCGGTGGCGCTTACTACTCCTTCGCGCGCCTGACCCACGAGTATGGCTATGGCAGCGACATCGAACTCGCAAAGGGCAAATTGATCACGGGCTTTTATGGCGGACATTTCGGATCGTTCGTCAACCTCGGGGACATACCGCTCGAAACGGTCAATTTGGAAACGCCCGCTGTAAAAGATCTGGCGACGAACACTCAACTCAAACAAACTTCTCAATCTCAAGTCCCTCTGAAGTTAAACTCGACGTACCTGCTGCGATCGGTCGACTCCACGCCTTCCGATGTTCTCGTTGCTTTTAAGGTCGTGCGGATCGACACCGACGAAAGCGCCATCATTCTTTGGAAGCTTTTGAAAAAGTCGCCACTACAAGGGGCTCGCAACAACTAAAAC
>Ga0070687_100000769_pt1 | contig 10662 bp, 10 predicted proteins | sample KBSS33LmetaG_FD_64678 | JGI IMG/M metagenome (GOLD analysis project Ga0070687, IMG submission 64678) | Switchgrass rhizosphere microbial communities from Kellogg Biological Station, Michigan, USA - KBS S3-3L metaG | ecosystem: Host-associated > Plants > Roots > Rhizosphere ... | reverse complement strand
CGGGCGGGCGGCCGTGACGGTGGCCGCCGGATCAGGACGAGGCGATGGTACTCGATGCCGGTCGTCCGGTCACCGCATCAGAAAGGACTACCGGTCGGCGCCCGCCATCGCTGCCATCCGCTGGGCCGGCGTGGGTGTCGCGGGATCGTCGAGTGCGGGCAGGTCCGTCGGCTCGATCGACCGCCAGTCCGCATCCGCGGTGATCGCTTCGTAGCCGCGCGCTAGTTCGAAGAGCCGCGGCTCGGACCACGCGGCGCCGATGAGCTGCAGACCGACGGGTAGACCCTCCGACAGGCCGGCGGGGATCGAGATCCCGGGGAGGCCCGCCATGTTGACCGGCAAGGTGCATGCGTCCGACAGGTACATCGAGACGGGATCCTCGAGGCGGGCACCGAAGCGGAACGCGACCGTCGGCGAGGTCGGTGCGACGAGCGCATCGAAGCCCTGGGCCCAGAGCGTATCGAAGTCGCCCTTGATCAAGGTCCTGACCTTCTGGGCCTTCAGATAGTAGGCGTCGTAGTAGCCGGCCGACAGCGCGTACGTGCCGAGCATGATCCGGCGCTTGACCTCTGGCCCAAAGCCCATCCCGCGCGTCGCGAGGTAGTCGCCGAGCACGTCGCGGCCCTCGCCGATGCGGGGTCCGAACCGGATGCCGTCGTATCGGGCGAGGTTCGCGGACGCTTCCGCGGGCGCGACGATGTAGTAGGTCGCGAGGCCGTACTCGGTATGGGGCAGCGAGACCTCGTCGACGATCGCCCCGGCCGCCTCGAGCGCGGCGACGCCCTCGCGGACGCGCGCTTCGACACCGGGCTCCATGCCCGCGACGAAGTACTCGCGCGGCAGGCCGAGCCGCTTGCCCCGCAACGAGGTGGCCGCCTCGTCGTCGGACGTGACGAGCGATAGGAGCTCGTCCGGGACGGGTTCGGGCGACGACGTCGAGTCGCGCTCGTCCCGCCCTGCGACCGCATGGAGGAGCGACGCCGCGTCGCGGACATCGCGCGCGAAGGGGCCGATCTGGTCGAGCGAGCTCGCGAACGCCACGATCCCGTAGCGGCTGACGCGGCCGTACGTCGGCTTCAGCCCGACGATGCCGGTCAGCGCCGCGGGCTGCCGGATCGAACCACCCGTGTCCGTGCCGATCGAGACCGCCGCGTGATAAGCGGCCACCGCGGCGGCCGAACCGCCACTCGAACCACCCGGAACGCGATCGAGCGCCCACGGATTCGCGGTCGGACCGAAGGCGGAATGCTCCGTGGACGAGCCCATCGCGAACTCGTCCATGTTGGTCTTTCCGAGGATCACCGCGCCGACGTCACGCAGCCGTTCCGTGATGTGGGCGTCATACGGGGAGCGGTAGCCATCGAGGATCCGCGAACCGGCGGTGCACTGCCCGCCTGCGACCGAGACGAGATCCTTGAGCGCCACGGGGATGCCGAGCATCGGATGAAGCTCGCCGAGGGCTGACGTCCCGGCCTCGCGCGCGGCGCGGATCCGGCCGTCTGCCGCGTCGGCCTCGGCCAGCGCACGGTCGCGGTCGATCGATAGCCAGGCATGCAGCCCGTCGTTCTGGCGATCGGCCAGATCGAGATGCGCCTCGGTCAGCTCGCGCGACGAAACGTCGCCCGACCGAAGCCGGTCCGCCATGTCGTGGGCGAGGAGGCGCGTGAGGTCGGTCACTCGCCGCCAAGGATCGCAGGTACGACGATGAACGACCCATCCTTGTCGGCGGCGTTGCCCAGCACCGCGTCCACGGGCAGCGACGGGCGCGTCGTGTCGTCACGCAGGATGTTCTCGAGCTCGATCGTCTGGGCAGTCGGCGCGATATGGTCGGTCGGGACCGTTGCCAGGATCGCGTATTGGTCGAGGATGTGGTTCAGCTGTCCCTCGAGCCGCTCGAGCTCCTCGTCGGTCAGCCCGAGACGAGCGAGATGAGCGACGTGTTCGACATCCGCGCGCGACAGGGTGGCCATCGCCCGATGATAGTCGGGTGCCGATGACCCCGCGCCTTCGCCCCATGACGCGTGACGACCTCGACCCGGCCGTCACGGCGATCCTGTCCGACCACTGGGGCGACCGTCGCGCCTGGTTCGAATTCACGCTTGGCAGCGCGGCCTGTCACTCCATCGTCGCGGATCTCGATGGCGAGGTCGTCGGAACGGGTGTCGCCACGGTCAACGGGCTCGTCGCGTGGATCGGCACGATCTGGGTCGCGCACGATCACCGGCGTCACGGGATCGGTGCGGCGCTGACGGATGCCGTGACAGACATCGCCTTCGCGGAGGGCGCCGAGACGCTCCTGCTGGTCGCGACGGACCGTGGGCGGCCGCTGTACGAGCGATCTGGGTTCGAGGTCCAGACCTGGTATCGGACGTTCGAGGCGCCCGAGAGCGACGAGGCTTACGCCGAGGGACGGCTCGCTCCGCCATCTGGCGCCACGATCCGGCCGTTCCGCCCCGAGGACATCGAGCCGATGGCGGCGCTCGACCGCGTCGCGACCGGCGAGGACCGCCGGCGCATCCTCGACGAGCTGGCGTCGCCGACCGGGACGCGCGTGTTGGAAACGGGTGACGGCGACATCCGCGGTTTCGTCGTCCGGGGGCCGTGGGGTGGTGGCGCGACGGTCGCGCCGATGCTCGATGACGCGCTCACGATCATCGATGCCCGACGACGTGCCGGCACGTCTGGGAAACGCGTCCGCTGCGGGATCGTCCTCGAGAACGAGGCCGGCGCCGACGCGTTGGAACGCGCGGGCTGGACGGAGGCGTGGCGCGCACCCCGACTGATCCGCGGCGCACCGCTGACTTGGCATCCCGACCACCTGTGGGGCCAGTTCAACCACGCGATGGGCTGAGGCGGCGCACTCACGCGACCCGACGCGGGCCCGACGCGTGACCCAAGGGTCCCTCCCGAACGCACCGATGGTGGGATGGTGGGCGCTCTCACGCGTCGCGAACCTATAGCAGTGATCACGACGTCCTGTCTGCAATGCGGCACGCCCGCCGCTCGCCCCGACGCGACCTTCTGCCGCCGCTGCGGCCTCCCCTATGGCGACGCCCCGCGAGCAGACGCCGAACTACCCACGTGCCCGACCTGCTACCGGACCGTCGACGACGACGGGCGGACCGACAGCCTCGATCTGCCCGGGCTCCGCGTCGACCTGCGTCACCACATGGCCGAGCACGACCGCCATCCGGTCGGTGATGACGAGTGGCTCGAGACGCTCCGCGAAGGCGACAAGATCCGCTGGGGCCGTTGGACCGCGCCCTTCGACACGGTGCGCCGCTACCTGGTCACGGGTCAGGTCGAAGCTGGCCGCAACCGGCAGCTGGCACACGACCTGATCGTGACCGCGATGACCCAGATCCGCCGTTTCGGGACCGAAGGCGTGATCCTCGGCGATCAGCCGGAATGGCAGGCCGCGAGGGTGGCGGTGTCCCAGCTGATGGAGCGCTACGCCACCGGACGTCGCTGAGCGACGTTCAACCTGCCCCGGCGACCGCCTCGCCGCTGGCATCCTCGAACAGCTCGTCGTAGCCGTACTGGTCCCAGTCGCGGACCCAGATCTCGGCGATCCGCCCGTCCTCGATGCGGTAGATCACGACCCGATCGATCTCGATCGCTCGGCCGTTCCGTTCCACCCTCCAGCGAACGAGGCTCGCAGCATGGTCGTCGCTCGCGAGGATGTCGTCGACGCCCAACGGAGTGAACGCACCGTCGGTATCGCGAAACAGCCGCGTGTAGTAGGCGAGCACGGCGTCCTGGCCGCGGAACGTGCCGGCGTGGGGGCTCCGACCCGGGATGTGGAGGGCCAGATCCTCGGTGTAGAACGGCAGCGCGTCGGCGGCCTTGCCGGCGGTGAGCGCCTCCGAGTAGCGCCGGATGAGGTCGATGTTCGGGTGGGTCATGGTCTCCCCTGATGTCAGATGGGCTCGCCAGCCAACAGTCGTCGAAATGCGTCCTCGTCGAGCACGGGAACGCCCAGCTCCTGGGCCTTCGTGAGCTTGGATCCTGCCGCCTCGCCGGCGACGACATAGTCGGTCTTCTTCGATACGGAGCCGCCCGGCTTGCCGCCCGCTGCCCGGATCGCCTCCTCGGCCTCCTGCCGGCTGAAGCCCGGCAGCGTACCGGTCACGACGAGCGTCTTGCCCGCGAGCGGTCCTTCATCGGCGCCCGCCGGTCGGGGCTCCGGCAGCTCGGGCTCGATGCCGGCCGCGGCGAGGTCGCGCAGCACGTCCCCGCCCGGTCCATCCGGGCCGAAATACGCCGCGAGGCTGGTCGCAACGGTCGGCCCCACGCCGTAGACGGCCTCGAAGGCCTCGGGCCCGGCCGTCTCGAGGAAGTCGGCAGCCCGCTCGAGCCACCCATCACCTGCGGGCACCTGCTCGACGAGCCAATCGCTCAGGTCGATCGCGGTCTGCTCGCCGACCTGCGGGATCCCGAGCCCGTTGAGGATCCGCGCCAGCGGCCGTCGGCGCGACTTCTGGATCGCCTTGTGCAGGTTCTCTGCGCTCTTCCGACCGAAGCGATCCAGCGACTCGAGGTCCTCGACCGAGAGCCTGTAGAAGTCACCGCGCTGATGGATCATCCCGCGCTGAAGCAGCTGCTCGAGGACCTTCCAGCCGGCCCCCTCGATATCCATCCCGCCGCGCCCGACGAAATGCGAGAACTCCTGAGACACGCGCGCCGGGCATGCCTGGTTCGGGCAGTAGACGCGGACAGCTCCCTCGTCCTGGACGACGGGCGTGGCGCAGACCGGGCACGTCGCCGGCATCTCGAACTCACGCTCATCGCCCGTGCGCTTCTCGACGACCGGGCGGACGACCTCCGGGATCACGTCGCCGGCCTTCTGGAGGATCACGCGGTCGCCGATCCTGATGTCCTTGCGCCGGATCTCGTCGAGGTTGTGGAGCGTGGCGCGGGCGACCGTGGAGCCCGCGACCTTGGTCGGCGTCAAGTGGGCGACCGGCGTCAGCGTCCCGGTCCGCCCGACGTACGGGACGATGTCTTCGAGGGTGGACTCGACCTGCTCCGGCGGGAATTTGTAGGCGATCGCCCAGCGCGGCGCGCGGCTGACCATCCCCAGCCGTTCCTGCTGGTCGAACCGGTCGACCTTGACCACGACGCCATCGGTCTCGTACGGGAGCTCGTGGCGGGCCTCCCGCCACGTCTCGGTGAAGGCGATGACGCCCTCGATATCGAGCCCCGCCTCGTGATCCGGGTTCCCGGGAAGCCCGAGCGCCGAGATGCGATCGAGCGCGTCGCCCTGCGAAGTGAGGCTCCCGTCACCCTCTTCGAGGAGCTGGTACGCCCAGAAGGACAGCAGCCGACTCGCGGTGACCGATGGGTCCTTCTGGCGCAGCGACCCCGCTCCCGAGTTGCGTGGATTGGCGTACAGCGCGAGACCAGCCTCCTCGCGCTCGGCGTTGATGCGCACGAACTCGGCCTTGGGCATGAAGACCTCGCCGCGGACATCGGCGGTCGCCGGCTCGGCGAGGCGGTCCGGGATGACCGCGATCGTCCGAAGGTTCGGCGTCACGTCCTCACCGGTCGTGCCGTCTCCACGGGTCGCGCCCTGGACGAACCGCCCGCGCTCGTAGCGGAGTGTCACGGCAAGTCCGTCGATCTTGAGCTCGGCGACATAGCGCAGGTCAGCCGCCGGGTCCGGCGCCGCCGGGAGGCCCAGCCCACGGCGGACCCGCGCATCGAATGCGCGCAGCTCATCGTGGCTGAAGGCGTTCGCGAGACTGAGCATCGGCCGTCGATGACGGACTTCGTCAAAGACCTCACCGGTCGGTGCGCCGCCGACGTGTTGGGTCGGTGACGCCTCGGTGATGAGCTCTGGATACGCCGTCTCGAGCGCCACGAGCTGACGGAACAGCTGGTCGTACTCGGCGTCGCTGATCTCGGGCGCGTCCTGCTCGTGGTAGAGCCTGTTCGCACGGTCGATAGCGGCAGCCAGCTCCGAATGGCGTGCGGTCGCCGCATCGATATCGAGCGCAGCCGCACTCTCGACGAGCGACTGGTCGACGGGCGGGAGTCGGACGGTCATGTCGGGAGGGTACCGAGCACGCGGCGTGGGTGCAGCGCTGCGATCGCCTTCATGGCTGCCCGGCGGGGTAGGCTGTCCACGTGGGTGTCTCGCATGCAGCCGATGCCGATCAGCGCCTACTCGCCGCGGCCGCCGCAGGCGACGTCGCCGAGGTCAAGGCGGCGCTCGCGAATGGCGCGAACGCTGACGCACGCGATCCCGAGGGCACACCGGCGACGATGCTCGCCACGCGTGGGCATCACACGGAGGCGCTGCGCGCGCTGCTCGATGCGGGGGCCGACGTCGACGCCCAGGACGCGACCCTCGACAACCCGCTCCTGTACTCCGGTCGCGAGGGGTTCCTCGACATCATCCGCCTGGCCAACGAAGCCGAAGCCGACCCGACGATCACCAACCGTTACGGCGGGGTCGCCCACATCCCCGCGTCGGAGCGAGGGCACGTCGAGGTCGTCCGGTATCTGCTCAACGAGACCGACATCGACGTGGATCACGTCAACAAGCTGGGCTGGACCGCCCTCCTCGAGGCGATCCTGCTGTCCGATGGCGGTCCACGCCACCAGCAGATCGTCGAGCTGTTGCTCGAGGCCGGCGCCGATCCCGACCTGGCCGATGGCGACGGTGTGCGGCCGCTGACGCATGCGCGACACCGAGGTCAGACGGTGATCGCGCGGCTGCTCGAGGAGGCCGACGCACGTCCCTAGCCGATGAGCTCGAGGTTCGCGAGGCTCGCCAGCATGGTCTTGCGCCCGACCGTCGAGTCCTTGAACGCGACCGTGATCTCCTCGTCGCTTCGCGTGAGCTTCGAGGTCACGACGATCCCGTCGCCCCAGCGTCCGTGACGCACCCGGTCGCCGTCGCGGAACTGCCGCTCCCCGGGGATGACAGGGCGCGGCGGGCGCGCCGGGGCAGCCGTTTTCGAAGAAACGCCCAGCGACCCTGATGGGGCGCCTGCCTCGAACGCCTCGCGGCGCGCCGCGAGGTCGCGGCTCGGCCGGAAGGTCTCGCCCTCGCCGGGGGCGCCCGGACGGCCGCTGCCCTGGCGATACGCCGGCCCGGATCCTCGGGTCGGGGTGTTGAACCTCGTCGTCCGGCGCTGTCCGAACACCAGATCGAGGTCGAGCTCGCGTTCGGGTTCGTCGATACCGCCAAGACGGGGGCCGATCATCAGATCCGCAGGGATCTCGATCAGGAACCGCGACGGAACGGAGGCCTGCCCCATCCCCCACGTGGCGCGCCGCCAGGCATGTGACAGGTAGAGCCGCCGCTTGGCGCGCGTGATCCCGACGTAGGCGAGTCGTCGCTCCTCCTCGAGCTCGCGCTCGTCGTCGAGCGCGCGGCTGTGCGGGAACAGGCCCTCCTCCAAGCCCGCGATGAAGACGACCGGGAATTCGAGGCCCTTGGCCGCGTGGAGCGTGATCAGCGTGACGGCGTCCGCCTCGCCTTCGTACGAATCCTGGTCGGCGACGAGCGCGGTCTCCTCCAGCAAGCGGTCGAGGGCGTCCTCGGGCTCAAGGTCGTCGTAGCGCGTCGTGACCGAGCGCAGCTCGAGCAGGTTCGCCCAGCGATCCTCGCCATCCTCCGACCCATCGGCGAGCATCGCCCGGTATCCGGACGCCTCGAGCACCTCGTCGAGCAGCTCGGGGAGTGGCAGCACCCCGATCCGAGTCCGCATCTTCCGGACCAGTGCGGCGAACTCGGCCAGCGCGTTCCGCGTGCGCGGCGCGAGTGTCGGGATATCGCCGCGTGCCCCACGCTCGATCGCACCCCAGTACGTACCGGGTTCGCCGGTCTCCGGTTCGGTCGCGGCCGCAGCCGCGCGCAGCGATTCGATGGTCTTGTCGCCGATCGATCGCGCCGGCACGTTGATGATCCGCTCGAAGCTGACGCTGTCGGTGTCCGAGCGCAGGACCCGGAGGTAGGCCAGCGCGTCCTTGACCTCGCGTCGTGCGTAGAACCGCGTGCCCCCGATGAGCTGGTACCGGAGGCCGTAGCGGAGGAAGGATTCCTCGATCGCGCGGGATTGCGCGTTCATCCGGTACATCACCGCGATGTCGCGCGCGCGGAACTTGGTGTCCTCGTCGCTCTCGTCCGCGCGACGCGTGAGGTCCGTGCCGCGCCCGCCGATCAGTGCCTCCACCTGGCGGGCGATCCACTCGGCCTCCTCGTCTTCGTTGTAGGCCTCGAAGCGCTGGATCTTGAGACCGCCCTTGATGTCGGTCCACAGCTTCTTGTCCTTGCGGGCCGTGTTGTGCGAGACCACGGCATGCGCGGCGTCGAGGATGAGTTGGGTCGAGCGATAGTTGCGCTCGAGCTTCACGACCGTCGCGTTCGGCCAGTCGCGCTCGAAGTCGAGGATGTTGCGCAGGTCGGCGCCACGCCACGAATAGATCGACTGGTCATCGTCGCCGACCACCGCGAGGTTGCCGCGCTTCCGGGCGAGCGCGTTGACCCATAGGTATTGGGCTCGGTTCGTGTCCTGGTACTCGTCGACGTGCAGGTAGTGCCAGCGATCCTGGTAGCGGGCCAAGACATCCGGCACTTCGTCGAACAGGCGCACGGCCTCGAGCAGCAGGTCGTCGAAGTCGAGCGCCCGCGCGCCACGGAGTCGCTCCTGATAGCGGGTCGCCAGGCGCGCGATCGTCCGCTCGCGATGGTTCGAGGCGTTCTGGGAGAGGAACGTCGGGTCGAGCATCTCGTTCTTCGCGCGGCTGATGGCGGCCAGGACGACGCTCGGTCGGAACTCGCCGGTCAGTGGCATGTCCTCCTCGCGGAGGATCTGCTTCATGAGTGCCTGCTGGTCGTCCGTGTCGTAGATCACGAACCGCCGGCTGATACCGATCGCCTCGCCCTCGCGCCGGAGCACCCGGGCGCACAGCGCATGGAACGTGCCGGCCTGGACGTCGCGACCGCCTTCGCCGACCAGGCTGATGATCCGTTCCCGGAGCTCGGCGGCGGCCTTGTTCGTGAACGTCACGGCCAGGATGCGGAACGGCGGGACCCCCTTCACGCCGACCAGATACGCGATCCGGTGAGCGAGCACGCGGGTCTTGCCGGAGCCGGCGCCGGCCAGGATCAGCAATGGCCCATCGGTCGTCGTGACCGCCCGCGCCTGCTCCGGGTTGAGCGCGCGGAGGATCTGCGCCTCGCGTTCGGCTCGTCGTTCGGCGAGGACCTTCGGATCCGGGCTGTCGGGAAGCGGTGCGGTCGGGTCGCGCTCCGGCGTATCCCCGCCGGCGTCACGCAGCCACTCGGGCTCGTCAGGGACCGTGTCCGAGACCTCGGCTGCGACGGTCCCGGGTGTCCCGAGGGCGTCGTCGAGGGTGGGGTCGCCGGGCCGGCGACGGGTCCTTGGGCTCACTCCCTCATTCTAGGTCGAGGCACGCTCCCGAGCCTTTGCCCGCCGGCCGAGAGACTAGGAGGACGCGCGGCCCCGACGGATGGCGTACGCGATCGCCTCGAGCAGGTAGATGAACGCCAGGACGACGGCCTGACCGGACCCGATCGGGAGCACTGAGACGAGGAAGACCGGCACGACGACCGCGAACCAGAACGCGTTCTGTCGGACGAAAGTGAGCGCACCGCGGCCGATCTGTTCGATGAGCTCGTCCACACGGCGACGCTACTCCACCGCCGTCGCCGAGATCGCCTACCCGGCGGATTCGACCTGGTCTGCGGGTGGCGGCGCGATCTGGACGGGCTCGTTCCACTTCGTGAAGGTGCCCTGGACCGTCAGCTTCCCGAGGTCGCCCAAGTCGACCACGGCCGTCGCGTCCGAGACCCGGGTGGTGGCCTGGTCGATATGGAGCGTCAGGTCCACGGTCGAGTTCGAGAGGTCGGGAAGCTGGACCGGAACGGGTAATGCACTCGGCGTCGCACCGATACCGCCGCTGGCGGCGGGAGCCAGGTCCCCAGGCTTCAAGGTGAGGGTCAGCGTGTAGCACGTCCCGCCCGCACACGGGGCATCCGCGCCCTTGGCCGGCTTCAGGTCGGATCGGGCGAGGAGGTCGGTCAGGCCCTTGAGCGGCTGCTGACGCTCGCCGTTGAGCGGGATCGATCGGTACTTCGGGCCCGTGAGCGTCGTCTTCACGTAGATCGCATCGGCCACGATCAGATCGCCCGCCAGGTTGAAGAGGCTCGGTGCCGAGAAGGTGGCGTGCAGCTTGCTGTTCTGGAGGTCGAGATCGGCGTTCGCCGTGGAGCCGGAGAGATCGATCGGCGTGGCACTCCCCGTCCCGAGGGGATCGAGCGCGACCTTGCCGTCGGCCGTCAGGTCGACGTGGACGCTGGTGGCCGCCGCAGTGGAGGTCGCGGCCGCCGCGAGGATCTCATTCGGATCGGAGAGCAGCTTGACGGAACTCCCCTGACAAGCGGCGAGGACGAGCGCCGCGAGGAGCGGAGCGATCGCGAGACGTGTGAAGCGCATGCGGCCAGCGTCCCCCGGGACGCCGAGGACTGTCAAACGCCGGTGGCTACGAGACCGGAGTGGAAGGGGGGCTCGTGGTCGGGGGTGGCGGTGGGGTCGTCGAGGTCATCCAGGCGGGCGGCGGCGCGGGAGGCTCCACGCGGTCCACCTCCACCTCGATCCCACCGACCCAGCCTGCGACGAGGTTGTA
>Ga0070687_100000767_pt1 | contig 10682 bp, 10 predicted proteins | sample KBSS33LmetaG_FD_64678 | JGI IMG/M metagenome (GOLD analysis project Ga0070687, IMG submission 64678) | Switchgrass rhizosphere microbial communities from Kellogg Biological Station, Michigan, USA - KBS S3-3L metaG | ecosystem: Host-associated > Plants > Roots > Rhizosphere ... | reverse complement strand
GTCCTGGGAGATCGTTCAATGGTAGGACAAGCGGCTCTGAACCGCTCAATCGGGGTTCGACTCCCTGTCTCCCAGCCAAGCTCATCAGCTGCCGCTGCCGCATCACATTTAACGCCTCGCGCGGGAGCGCACGCTATCGAGCGAGCTGCTGCGCGACGATTGAAACGGCCCGCGCGCCGCCGATTGATCGGTGAGATACGCGGAGCGTCGTCGTATCTCGGATACGTTATCTGCGAACGTGGGCCAGACTTCGCGATTCGGGCTGATCGGTGACATCAAAGATGTTCATGCATTCCAGGAAATTCGCGACCGATATGGCGTCATGGGCGAGACGAAGATCCCCGGACCAAGCGATCCGGAGATCTCGATAACTAAGGTTGCAGCAGGTTCCACAACACACCGACGATGATCTGCCGGTCATATTCGAGACCGTGCTCCTTTCCGGTACGGAGGCGGATGACAGGTTTCATCGCACCGCCGGTTTCATAGATGAGCGCGAAATCGCCGAAGTGTTGCAGGTCGGTATTCTCCCCTTCGGTCGGCAAAGAAGCTGTGTATCCAAGGTCGAGCTTCCAAGGGCACTTGATGTTCACGATCGGTTGATCGTCGAAGATGTCATCGGTGGTTGTCGCGGCACCGGCGGTTGAGCGACATTGGAAAGGGATCGTGAATGCTGCTCGGGCTTTTGCCTGCACCGTGTCGACAGTCAGCTCTTCAGGTACTGTTCCGTCGTCACGGCCGCCGTTTCGAACCGTGTAGTAGGTCACAGATATAGAAGGTGGTTGCTCAAGCACGTTCGTGCGTTTGCCGAGGGTAGAGTTGGCGTACTTGGGCGGCACGGTGACGAGACGCATCTCGATTCCCGCTCCGAGAATGGTCTGATTGATCTCTTTTACGGTTTCCGGCTCGCCTTCTTTGAAATGGCCGAAACGTTGACGGCCGTCGATGAAACCAAATAGCCATGGCCCGTTTGTTTTGGGCGTTCGCCCGAGTAATTGGCTGTCTTTAAAGAACACCCGTTGCAGGGCAACGCTCGGCTTGACCGAAAAGGATAGATTGTTGAGCGCGTCCGGCTTGCTGGTCCAAGCTCCGTCGACCTCCAAACCGAGATAAGGCGACGCGAGTTGAAACGGAGTCGTGCTCTGCTTCACTTTCTCTTGTTCCGACAGCGTGGTGCGCCTCAGCGGGTAGTACTTTCCGCCCTTCAAAGCCGTTCCAAAGTTCCCATCCTCGGTCGGGCCGAAGGTGAAATCCCAAGGAGACTTGTCGTCGGAGCCTTTCGTCGTGCCCGCTTCTTCCGCCGGCTGTGCCATGACCGTCGCTACGAGCAAGAACGTTGCGATGAACGAGAGGAATGCGCGTCTCATGCTCCTCCCTTCTTGCTACCGGCCTTCTTGCTGCCGGTGGCGAAGAGCTCAACGTTCGCCGCAACTGTAGTCTTTGGGGTTAGGTGCGCGAGCACCTTCTTTCCCAGATCGCGGACGGTTTGGACGTTATCCAATTCCGCGAAGCTCATCGGAATCCAGATGAACGTCGTGTTGATGAAGACTGCTTGTGCGATTGGACCGTTGTAAAAATCGGCGAGCGCGATCTGCTCACCAATCTCGTCGAGCTGCTGGCGAATATTCAGATCGGGATTAGCGATTGGGAATCGTGCGGCCACGATTTCTCTCGCGAGTGCCTTCCTCGTGGCTTCGTTCGAAGACTTGGTGCTTGCCATCTATACGCTCCTTCCGTCCAGGCCGACCGCGAGTTCCTGAAGGCACCCACGGCTTCACCTTAGGAGAGAGACGCAAAGGGAGTTTTCCCGGATGCGAAGACAACGTTCGGAGGCACTATTCGCACTCGCCTACTGGATCCTCTCGTGTTTCACCGTCGCGGATAGGTCGAGATCGAGAGCTATCGTGCCAATGAGCGGCCGTTGAGCATCATCATCGAGGGTCAAACCAGCTGTTCGGTGCGGACGTCTCGCAGATCGGCACCTGCGATCTAACTCCCGAGTGAGCGCGTGGCTGGGGCGTTTGGTTCGGCGGATCAGAATCTCATCGAGCCGAAAGGCGCGAGGTCCGCATCCGCCGAGTGAGCCATCGGATCCGGACGATCGCCGCGTCGATGATGTGTGGTCGAGATCGACGACATTACCGAGATCCTCTCATTGCAACGCGTCGACGCGACAACGGTTTACGCGCAACTGCGTTCGATCGTTAACGAGCACGGCGGTTCGATACTCCGCCAGTATTCCCAGCCATACTCCTCAGCTTGCTTCGTCCCGGAGACGCCTTCGTGTTTGGTGTCGGCACGCTGAAAGCGTGACTCCTCGGCGACTTTCTCGGTTTCAGCTATGCCGAGGTAGGGAATCGCGCGATCTGGTCACTCCTATCTGAGAGGAATCGTCACCACCAAATCGTGTCGAGCGCTCGTGACGAGAGTTTGAGTTAAGGGTCGATTCGAACGATGACTAGACGACGCATCTCGGTTCAGTGGACGCCACCTCAGCGCGAAGGCGCTGTCGCTTTCCGCGTGGACGACGCCTTCTTCGAGTCGGTCGAGAAGGTCCGCACCTTCCCAACGCCGCCAGGTCCGCCGGACGCGCCGTCAGCGCGAGAATTCTTCAATCGCGTCATTCGGACGTATGGCGCACCGGCAGTGAAGGGCGCGAAGAACCCAAAAGAAGACGCAATCGGGTTACTCCAGCTCGCTGCGGAGATCGAGCATTCGTTGATGGTTCAGTACCTCTACGCCGCGGCTTCGGTCCTGCCAGTTGGGGGAAGTGATGCTCGCAGCAAGATCATGAGCGTAGCCGTGCAGGAGATGGGACACCTGATCTCAGTGCAGAATCTGCTGCTGCTGATTGGCGGCCCGGATGCGATGCATTTCGGCAGGGACGCGATCCGCGCGAAGAGTCCGCAAAACCCAATCCCGCTGGCCCTCGAGCCCGTGTCTGCCACGGCCCTCGCGAAATTCATCGTCGCCGAAATGCCAGCGCATATCGAAGATGAGGAGCTCCGCAAGCGCGTCGATGCCCTCAAAAAAATCGCCCACGACGAGACCGGAACGACGCCTCATCGAGTCGGAGCTCTGTACGCGAAGCTCTTTTGGTTATTTCAGCCGAACGATGATCCGACTCCGCCGATGGAGCTTGAGCCCAATCCCAATGACGGCCTGCGGCCAGGATGGCATCTGGCCCCGGAAGATTTCACCGATGCAGCGGTGATTACGGACTTTGAGGCAACGCGTGGTGACTGGGTGACGTCCAGCGTGCCCGGGTTCATGCTCTCCACGGTTGCATCGGCACAGGAAGCCCTAGCTCTGATTGCGGCGATTTCCACGCAGGGTGAGGGGTTGGGCGACGCACACGACTCACATTTCTACGAGTTCCTGGAACTCCTCGATGCCCTCGGACAACTGCAGATCACCTCACTCCCTGTAAATCCGGTTGCTCGTACCGCGCCGGCGCCCGATGCCGGGAAAACGACTCCGATCCATTCTCCTTATGCGAAGTTGTGGGCCGAGCTATTCGACATTCGCTACAACATGCTGCTGCTCGATTTGTGGCACGCCGTATCGACGACTTCCTCATCTCCGAAACGACTGCCATTGATTGCGCTGGCATTCGCGAACATGAAGTTGCTGTGGCAGATCTCTGAGCAACTGCTTCTGATCCGGCAATTGCATGAAGCCCTGGACTCAGCGCCGCCCTTTGGCCTGCAGTACGAGGATTTGCCCGACACGGAAGAGCTCCGCTGGCGGCGTCACGAGCTGCTGCTCGGGTTGGAGGCAGAGATCATTCGCGAAATCCGCAACAGTCCCGAGTTTCAGGATTGCTCGCCTGGCGAATGCGAGATCCTGGACTTCGACGGCAACATCCGCCTCGGCAACATCGAACAAAGCGATGCGGTGCGCCGGACACTGATCCCACCTACTTCTCCTCCATCCTGAGCGACCACACCAACGAGAGAGGTGACCATGCAGTACCGAATCTATCCGTCGATTGGAATTGCTCGCCTTGGCAAAAGCGCCGAATCCTTCATCGGGCCCGAAGTTTCCGGTTCATCTGGGACGGAATTCAATGGGATGGGCTTAGAAGTTCCGGTAACCGAATACAAGACCGGCGACACCGGCGATCCCAATACGAGCTTTCTGGTAAAGCGTCAGGCGGCGCGCTTTCGGATTTACCAGTTCGACCTTCCCGGCGACCCGGGCCGCCCGGCGGAATTGCCAGCCGGCGCTAAGGTCGAGTGGCGTGTCAAGCTGGTAAACAAGAAGGACGCCGTACAGCGGCCGGCGTCGCCTCCCGCGAGTCCGACTCCGATCACAGTCATCAGCGGTAGAGAGGATCGCGTCATCGACTCCGGCTGGCAGAGAATTTCGACAACAGATGCGACGCCACTGGAGCTGGCGGGAAAATATCTCAACAGACCGGTCGCGCTCGGATCGCTCACCTTCGATCCTGCCGGTAACCTGTTGGTCATCGGCGCCAGTGGCAACTCCCGGACCTACGAGAACGCTCCCATTGGCCTTGATTTCTACAACAACCCGGGGTGGCACGACGACGTGTGTGATGGACCGGTGACTGCGAAGATCATCTTTGACGACCATACCGAGGCCACTGTCGAGCCGGCGTGGGTGGTAGTCGCTCCTCCGGACTTTGCACCCGCAGTGCAGGGCGTAGTGACTCTCTACGACACGATCCTGCAGGCAGCGATCTCGGCGAAACTCGTCTCTCTTCCGGCCCAACCCTCATTCACCGAACATATCCTGCCAACGATTCGACGCGCACGCGGTCTGCAGTGGGTGCACAACGACGTGACCTGGCCGGGAATCTCTTCGAATTTCGCACAACTGTCGAACACATCCAACACTCCGGCAACAGTTACGCGGCGTGAGAACGCGGTCAAGGGAGCGCGTCGGGTGGAGCAAGCCTTTACGCACTCTGACTACACGTTTCGACTACGAGACTGGCAAGAGGACTATCTCGAGAAGTACAGGACAGGAGACTTCATCGCCGATTTCGGCACCGCGACGCTTCCTGATCCTCACGCCGCACAGACGCTGACTCGGGTCGTACTGGAGAGCGCGGTCGGCGAAGGCTTCTTCCCTGGCATTGAGGCCGGCATCATCCTGACCGATACGTCGATTTATACGACACCCTTCGAATTTCGCATCGATCACAACAAACTGAATGCAGGTGATCTCACCGCGCTCATGGCTCTTCCCTGGCAGGCGGATTTTCTCAAGTGCGGTGCCGGCTGGTGGCCTTCGCAACGGCCCAACCATGTTCCGGGGGCCGGGCGCCCTGACTGGGATCGTGGGATCAGGGCTCACGACGGCATCAACAGGCATCAGGATCTCGTGAACCGGGTCATGAAACTAGGTGTGGTCACGAGGCGGCCGGACGTCGGTAATCAGGAGGTTCAGGAAGAATCCCGCCGCGATCCAGGGGTTTAGAAGGCAACACCATCGGCACCGATGGCCATTCAGAACGAGTCCTTCGACGTGATTGTTGCCGGCGCCGGACCCGCCGGCAGCGCGTGCGCCACGTTCCTCGGCCGCGCAGGATTGCGAGTGCTGCTTGTCGACCGCGGTCATTCGGGCTGGCAACCTGTTGAAATTCTCGCCCCCGCCACTTTTCAGTTCCTGAGGCGCCATGACCTTCTCGAAGCTGCTACGGACGAGAGCTATGGTTTTTGCCGAGGCGTCCATGGACTATGGCGGAGCGAGCCTGCTTTCGTGGATTACGAGCTTTTCGCGTGCGACGCCGGCGTTGCAGTCAATCGCAGAATCTTCGACGAAAAACTCATAACGCTCGCAACGGCGGCCGGCGTTCAACGGGTCACACACACCTCTCTGGACCGAGCGGTCAAGAAAGAAAATCGCGCGTGGAGTGCAACTCTCAAGACGACGAAGGGGTTGATCACCGCCAACGCTGCAGTGATTGTGGACGCCGCCGGGCGTGCTGGCGGAGGTGTTTCACCACACTCGTCGAAGCGGCAGTACTTTGACGGGTTGGTGGCGATGGCGTGCGCGATTCGTCTTCCTCCTTCTCTATGCCGGATCATGCTTTTGGAGGCTGAGGCGCAGGGCTGGTGGTACTGCACGTGCGACGAGAGAGGTGACGGCGCGGCGGTCTTTCTGTCAGACGCCGACCTCCTTCCCAGAGCGCAAAGGGATCGAGATGCGTTTTTCCGAGCACGGTTCGCCGCGAGCCGGCTGATTCGCACCAAGCTTCCCGCGCTTACGGACGCGCTCGATCTGCGCGTGATCGATGCGCGTACGAGTCGCCGGACGCGTTTCTGCATTGATGCGTCCGTGGCAATTGGAGACGCCGCCTACGCAATCGACCCGCTCTCCGGTGGTGGAATCCGCAGAGCGATGGAAACCGCGCTGCATTCCTCCGAAGCGGTGAAAGCCTTCCTCCTCGCCGGCGACGGTGATGCCTTCAATCGGTACGATACGTGGGCGGAATCCGATTTCGAGCGGTGTCTCAGAGACAAGGTCGGAATCTACGCGGACGCCAACGCATCTCTGCTTGCCGGGCCGTTCTGGCAGCGCAGAGCCCGGTGACCCAAGGCCTCCAGCCACCGACTCTCCTACCGTTGTCGACGATCGCGTTCCAGTAACACGGTCCCTTCCCGCGTTCCAGCCTGTGTTGAATGGCGTTACAGAAGGGATTTCATGCATCCACCGCGGACCGGATCGCGCTACCGGGACAGTCGCGTAGGCGAAGCGGGGCGTCTTCACGTTTCTTGTGGATTCAGGAGCACGCAGCGAACACGGCGGTTCGATACTCCGCCAGTCCTCCCAGCCACGGTTTTGGCCCTGACGAATCTGTGACTTACGAGTCCAGGAGAGACAGGGACTCGAACTTCACCAGCCGAACCCACGGAGTGCCTCGCGGCAACCCGCGCAGATCCTTAGGTGTGGTCCCACCGTGAGTGATCAAAGAAGGCTGATGGTCTCTCGATCCAATCGCTTTCGGGATAGAAGCGCTTGCAGCCGTCGCGTCGGCGACACGCGTAGGCGTCCACAGCTTGCGTGAAGAGGAGTTCGTTGAAGGATCGTGACGCGCGCGGTTACGACTCAACATCCTCAAGATCAGTTCCCATCGTCGTGACTAGGACGATCGCCTCAGCGTGACGACGAGCGCGAGCAATGACGTCAACTGCCCGGCGGGCTCCCCCAGCCATCGAGGCGACGAGTGCCTGCGTTTCATCCTCGATTGATGTCGACTCGACGCGACGCGCCGGTTTGCGCGGTGAATCGAGGAAGGCTTTGAGCACGAACTCGACCAACTCATCACGCGTGCCTCGCCAGTTCTTCGGATCTTGAGAGAAGCCATTGAAGTCGAGGAGCAACTGCTCGTCGACCTTTGCATTCAAGGGCGACTTATCGACGCCAGTTTTCGGCGTTGTTCGCGGTGGCCTCCCTCGCTTCCTCTTTTCCGACATTTCTAGAAATTGTATGGTATTTTCTAGCAATCATATCTGGAGGCGATTTCCGCAGGTACCGGGATGACCTAACTTTTGACCCGCGCGACGTTCATTGAGACAAGTTATTGAACAAGATAGGAGTTCCAACGACCGTAGATATCCAACGGCTTTTCCGCAGGATTACCGCTCCGTGGCCGTCACAACGAAGTAACCAACCTCTTATACATCAACAAGTTGGAGCGGAACGGGCGTTGCACTTTTCTGATGCGCGGGAGACCAGTTGTGCGATATCGTGGCATCATTCGCTAGCGGCGGTAACGAGGCGTAAGCCTCTTAAGCTGGAAAGGGAGCGTGAAACGCTATGAACGACCTTGAAACGCGCATCGAAAAGCGCTCGGCGACTGAAGCACCTCGACATCCGTCACGAGAGGAGGCGACCGCTCACTATTACGGTATCCTCATGCGAATACTTGAAGAAGCGAAGCGAGAATTCGATAAGTGGCCGGACTGGAAGAAGCAGTACTCGATAACGACGAGAAAGTACTAACACCGTCGACAGATTCGACGAGCAATCACGAGCTCGTCTTTGCGCTCGTCGCTCCAGCGGAAACAAACCTCGATTGGGTTTCCGCCGAACTCGCAAACCAGCTCCGCAAGAAGAACTACGAAGTCCTGATCATCCGACTGAGTCAGTTCCTCCCCGCAATCACAATCACCAACGAGCGCGGTGAACAGGTGTCGCTCCGGACGGAGCCGCGCGATGCCTACCTTGAGTCATTCATGAACGCCGGCACGGAGCTCCGGCACATGGTCGACCGAGCACTCAAAAAGAGGGTTCTCGACGCGAAGGAACCATTCGACCACGAGCCCGGAGGCGCCCTCGCGTACCTAGCGGCCGATTTCATCGCAACAGTCCGAGAGCGCACCGATTTCGATGAGATCAAAGGGAAAAGCCTTCAAGAAACCCTCGACCACATCGCGGCAAACCCGAACGCGCGCGTACCAATGGAGCAGCGAGGCGTCCCCCGCCGCGCCTACATCTTGCGATCACTCAAACATCCCCAAGAAGTGTACGTGCTGCGCAACATATACGACTCGGGAGCCTACGTGATCGGCGTGCACTCACGTCGCGCTCTCCGGAAGAAGAAGCTCGCTGACGCGATCGCTGCCCCGTTCGGCCACAACGAAAACACACCCGACTACGAGCAGCACACAGCCCGAGCCGAGACGCTCCTCCTCAAAGATGAGGACGAACCGGACAAGCTCGGGCAACGCGTCCGTGACACATTCCACCTGTCAGACCTTTTCATCGATCTCGCCGACGAATCTGAAGAGGCGCTCACCCCGGTGGGAAAAGAAATCGAACGGTTCGTTGAACTCGTCATGGGAAACTGCCTGCAAGCCCCGACCGTCGACGAGCATTTAATGTTTCTCGCGCACGCCGTCGCTTTGCGTTCTGGCTCGCTGGGACGACAGGTGGGAGCGGCGATCGGAACTCCGGACGGCGAACTCATCGCGACCGGCTCGAACGATGTCCCCCGCGCGGGCGGTGGCCAGTACTGGCCCAACGAACACTACGACCATCGAGACCTGACGGAACCAGAAGACACAAGCAACGTTCAACGCAAGAAGATCATTCAGGAAATCATCGAAGTTATCGTTGGCGAGGAGATCGCGAAAGGCATCGACGCAAACCTCATTCTCGACAAACTTGACAAGAAACGGTTCGCCTCCGTCATCGAGTTCAGTAGAACGGTCCACGCGGAGATGGAGGCCATCCTTTCGGCGGCACGCCGAGGGACGCCGATTGCCAACACGCATTTGTACACGACCACATTTCCCTGCCACGAGTGCGCACGCCTGATTCTCGGCGCTGGCATCGCACGCGTCATCTACATCGAACCCTACCCAAAGAGCCTCGCTGACGAACTCTTCACCCACGAGATAACCCTGGACGACGACAACGAAGCAAAGCAGTGTCCCAAGTGCGGCCGTCCGCACAAGATCCGATTCGCGGCCTTTTCAGGTGTCGGTCCTCACCGCTACATGGAACTCTTCGGCCTCGCGACCAGCGAAGGCCGACGACGCGAACGGAAGAGCAAAGAAGGAAAACTGATCGAAGGCGGACACCTTAAGCCTATCCAACCGCTCTCGCCGCTCTCGTATCTCGAGAAGGAAAAAAGAGCGGGGGTTGAGATCCGGAGCTTTCTGGGTGACCGCAGCGGCGATACAGAGAATCCCGAGTCATGACGGAGATCTACCCCCCCGCCCGTGAAGTGAGATCTCGAAAAAATCGGTGAGCTTCGGGATCTTTCTCCCCGACGTCGCAGTTGTTCTATGCGCGGAAATCTTGCTACGGTGCGAGTTGTGCTGTCGGAAGCTACTCACACGTACCGAGCACGGCGGTTCGATACTCCGCCAGTACTCCCAGCCAATGTTTCAAGCCACTCACGCGCTGTGACTTAGCGCCTCACCCAGTTTGCAGTATCGAACTCGGAGCGCGTGCGACGATTCTCTGCGTGCGACGCGTGTCGAAACGACCCGAGGGTGAAGACGTTCTTGGTGATGCGGCAGCGATGCAGCGAACGATGACCCGCTTTTGCGGTGTCGGTCTCATTCCTCGCGGTGTTTATCGATTCACCGATCATGAGGAGGCTGACGCGTGGATGATCAGGACGATCGCGAATACTCACGCGCACCTGAGCTCGAAGACCTCCTCAACCCCTGCAAAGCGCTGAATGCCGAAGGCGTTCGCTCCGGCAGCGAGCACTGCGGACGTACAGGCAAGGCGAAGTGAAGGTTACGCTCCTTCATCGCGATTGGACCGTCGGCGTGAGGATCACGCCGTCGCCGATCTCAGCGGGACATGCGCACGCACGTTGCGCTCACGCCAAGTGGAGGTGCAACGGTGAACTTCAAACGGAATCTGAAGGGCCGCCGGATTGCTGTGCTTGCCGCCGATGGATTCGAGAAGGTCGAGCTCACCATTCGGTGAACGCCCTGCGTCTCAGCGGCGCGACCTGTCACGTCATCTCGTTGCGCCACGGCAAGATTCGGGGTGTCAATCTGCACGAGCCGGCGAGCCGGTTGCACGTCCACGCGACGATCGCCGAGACCGATCCGGATGACTATGACGGGCTGCTGATCCCCGGCGGCTTCATCAACCCCGGTCTGCTCCGGCAATCGGCCGAAGCGCGCGACTTCGTCCGCGCGTTCGACGACGCCCGCAAACCGATCGCGACGTTGTGTCAC
>Ga0070687_100000758_pt1 | contig 10704 bp, 10 predicted proteins | sample KBSS33LmetaG_FD_64678 | JGI IMG/M metagenome (GOLD analysis project Ga0070687, IMG submission 64678) | Switchgrass rhizosphere microbial communities from Kellogg Biological Station, Michigan, USA - KBS S3-3L metaG | ecosystem: Host-associated > Plants > Roots > Rhizosphere ... | reverse complement strand
GGGCTGTCGCGCGCGGTGCGCGAGGTGTTCGTGCGGCTGTACGACAAGGGGCTGGTGTACCGCGGCAACCGCATCATCAACTGGTGCCCCCGCTGCCTGACCGCCCTTTCCGACGAGGAGGCCGAGCCCGAGGAGACGCAGGGCAAGCTGTACCACCTGCGCTACCCGCTCGCCGCCGGCGCCGACGCGCCGGGGCTCCCGCGGCTCCCCGACGGGCGCCCCTACCTGGTGGTGGCCACCACCCGCCCGGAAACCATGCTGGGCGACACCGCCGTGGCGGTGCACCCGGGCGACGAGCGCTACGCCGGCCTGCACGGCCTCCTGGTGGAGCTGCCGCTGACGGGGCGCACCATCCCCATCGTGGCGGACGACTTCGTGGACCCGGAGTTCGGGAGCGGCGCGGTGAAGATCACCCCCGCGCACGACCCCAACGACTTCGACATGGCGCAGCGGAACGGCATCCCCGCCATCGACGTCCTCACGCCCGGGGCCGTGGTCAACGACAACGCCCCCGAGGCGTTCCGGGGGATGGACCGCACCGAGGCGCGCGGCGCCGTGGTGCAGGCCTTCGAAGCGCTGGGGCTGCTGGAAAAGGTGGAGGCGCACACCCACGCCGTGCCGCACTGCTACCGCTGCGGCACGGTGGTGGAGCCGCGCCTTTCCGAGCAGTGGTTCGTGAAGATGAAGCCGCTCGCCGAGCCCGCGCTGGCCGCCTCGCGCGACGGGCGGGTGAGGTTCACGCCCGAGCGCTTCACCAAGATCTACGAGCACTGGCTGGAGAACATCCGCGACTGGTGCATCTCGCGGCAGCTCTGGTGGGGGCACCGCATCCCGGTGTGGTACTGCCGCGCCGAGGGGTGCGGCGAGACCATCGTGTCGCGCGAGGACCCCACGCAGTGCCCCCGGTGCGGCGGCGCCGCCCTGGTGCAGGACCCAGACGTCCTGGACACCTGGTTCTCGTCGTGGCTGTGGCCTTTTTCCACGCTGGGGTGGCCGGACGACACGCCGCACCTGCGCAAGTTCTACCCCAACGACACCCTGGTCTCCGGGCACGACATCCTGTTCTTCTGGATCTCGCGGATGATCATGGCGGGGCTGGAGTTCATGGGCGACGTGCCCTTCCGCGACGTGTACCTCACCGGAATCGTGCGCGACCACATGGGGCGCAAGATGTCCAAGTCGCTGGGCAACGGCATCGACCCTCTGGAGGTGGTGAACCGCTTCGGCGCCGACGCGCTGCGCTACACGGTGCTCACCGGGGGCGCCGCCGGCACCGACCAGGGGCTCAACTACGAGGACCTGGAGGAGGCGTTCGGCCCGGGGCGCAACTTCGCCAACAAGCTGTGGAACGCCGGCCGCTTCGCGCTGATGACGCTGGGCGACGCCGAGCGGGTGCCGCTGGACGCCGTGGCCGACGCGCTGGAGCTCCCCGACCGCTGGATCCTGTCGCGGCTGTCGCGCGCCGCGGACGAGACCACCCAGGCCATGGAGAAGTTCCGGCTCAACGAGGCGGTCCTGCGCGCCTACGAGTTCTTCCGCGGCGAGCTGGCCGACTGGTACCTGGAGCTGGTGAAGCCCCGCCTACGGGGCGAGATGGGCGAGGCCAGCCGCGACGCCGCGCGCGCCACGCTGGCCGCTGCGCTGGACGGCGCCATGCGCCTGCTGCACCCGGTCATGCCGTTCATCACCGAGACGGTGTGGCAGCGCCTGCCGCGCGCCGCCGGCGACCCCGAGTCGCTGATGGTCGCGCGCTGGCCCGAGCGCGAGCCGGCGTGGGAAGACGACGGCGTGGAGGCGCGCTTCGCCGAGCTCCAGGCGGTGATCGTGGCGGTGCGCAACATCCGCGCGGAGTACGGCGTGCCGCCCGGGAACCGGGTGCCGCTGCGGGTGGCGGGCGCGCCGGCCGAGCTGCGCGCCGACCTGGAGGCGAGCGTGCGCGCCCTGCGCGACCTGTGCCGCATGGAGGACCTGGGCTTCGAAGGGGCGGGGGAGGGCGTGGGCGCCACCGCCGTGCTCCGCTCCAGCGCCGAGATCTTCGTCCCGCTCGCCGGCGCCATCGACGTGGACCGCGAGCGCACCCGCCTGCGCGACGAGGTGCAGCGCCTGGACGGGCTCATCGCCGGCACCGAGAAGAAGCTGTCCAACGAGAGCTTCGTGGCGCGCGCCCCCGCCGCGGTGGTGGACAAGGAGCGCGAGAAGCTGGCCGGGTACACCGAGCAGCGAGGCAAGCTGGCGGACAAGCTCGCCGGGCTGGAGGGCGCCGCGTGGGTCTGAGCCTCCGCGCCGCCCGCGGCGCGCTCCTGCTCCTGCCGCTGGCGGCCTGCGCGCACATCGAGCCGCCGCCGGGCGGGCCCGAGGACCGGCAGGCGCCGCAGCTCCTCGCCACCCGCCCGGACACCCTGCGGCGCGGCGGGGCGTTCAGCGATCCCGTCGTCCTGCTGTTCGACGAGCGCCTTTCCGAGCAGAGCGTCCGCGACGCCGTGAGCGTGTCGCCGCGCACCAGCGCCGCCGAGGTGGACCACCGGGGCGACGAGATCCGCGTCTCCCTGCGGCGCGGCTGGGAGGCCGGGCGCATCTACCAGGTGACGGTCGCCCCGGGCGTCCAGGACCTGTTCAACAACCGGCGCACCGAGCCGGTGCGGCTGGTGTTCTCCACCGGGCCGGAGATCCCCGACACGCGGCTCTCCGGCACGGTGACCGCACGCACCACCGGCCGGCCCGAAGTGGGGACGCGCGTGGAAGCGACGCTGGCGCCCGACTCGCTGGTGTACTCGGTGCAGACCGACTCCGCCGGCGCCTTCGACTTCCGGCAGATCCCCGCCGGACAGTACCGGGTGCGCGCCTTCCGCGACCAGAACACCGACCGCGAGCTCCAGGACTACGAGCCGCGCGACACCGCGCGCGCCACGGTCGCCGTGGGCGCCTCCCCCACGGTGCGGCTCCGCGTGCTGGAGCCGGACAGCACCGCGCCGCGCGCCGCCTCCGTCCAGGGCGCGGACAGCGCCTGGATCGAGGTCAAGTTCGACGACTACCTGGACCCGCTGCAGGCGTTCGCGCCCACGCAGGTGCGCGTCGTCCTGGCGGACAGCACCCCCATCCAGGCCGTCGCCGTGGAGCTGGCCGCCGGCGGCGAGGGCGGCGGTCCGCCCGTGGGCGGCGAGCCCGCGCGGCCCGACAGCGCCGCCGCGCCCGCGGCCCCGGCCGCGCCGCAGGAGCGACTCCCGTCGCAGTCCATCCGCGTGCGGCTGGCGCGGCCCGTGCCGCCGAACACCGAGTACGTGGTGCGGGTCACCGGCGTGCGCAACCTGGTGGGGCTGGTGGGCGGGGGCGAGGCGCGGGGGAAGACCCCGCCCGCCCCCCCCGCGCCCGCGCGCCCCGCCGCGCCCGCCGATTCCACCGCGGGCCGGCGCCCCTGAGCGGCGCGTCGACCCAGCGACTTCGCCAACCTCGACCTCGAACATAAAGAGCCCCATGTCCGAAGCCAGCGCACTCTCCGGCCTCCTCGCCGGCAAACGCGGACTCATCGTCGGCGTCGCCAACCAGAACTCCATCGCCTGGGCGTGCGCCAGGGCGCTGCACGGCGCGGGGATGGAGCTGGCGTTCACGTACCAGGGCGAGACCATGCGCGACCGGTGCGCAAAGACCGTCGCGCCGCTGGGCGACGTTCCGCTCTACGACCTGGACGCCCGCGACGACGCGCAGATCGACCGCCTCTTCGCCGAGCTGCGCGAAAGGTGGGGGCGGCTGGACTTCCTCCTCCACTCCATCGCCTTCGCGCCCAAGGACGCGATGGCGAACCCGTTCATCCAGACCCGGCGCGAGGACTTCCTCACCGCGCACGACATCAGCGCGTACTCGCTGGTGGGGATGGTGCGCGCCGCCGAGCCCATGATGGAGGCCGGCGGCAGCGTGGTCACCATGACCTACTACGGCTCCGAGAAGGCGGTCCCCGGCTACAACGTCATGGGCGTCGCCAAGGCGTCGCTGGAGGCGAGCGTGCGCTACCTGGCCGTGGACCTGGGCGCCAGGGGGATCCGCATCAACGCGGTCTCCGCCGGGGCCGTGAACACGCTGGCGGCGCGCGGGGTGGCCCACTTCCGCGACCTGCTCAAGATCACCGCCGAGCGGGCGCCCATGAAGCGCGCCATCGAGGTGGACGAGGTGGGCAACACGGCGCTCTTTCTCGCCTCCGACCTTTCCACCGGCATCACCGGCGAGGTCATGTACGTGGACGCCGGGTTCAACATCACCGCGGGTTGACCTTTCGCGCGTCTTCGGCGGGTTCTGCGGGCCGCTCCGGAGCCCCGCGGTACTGCTGCGGGTCTCCTGCGCGGGCTCCGGGAACCCCGCCAAACAGCCGGCGGGTTTCCCTCCGCCGGAGGGAGCCTCGCCAAACTGCCGGCGAGTCTCCCTCCGCACAGACTTTTGGGGGTACTGCGGAAACCGCGAACGGCACCCCTCCCCGGCTTCCCTCGCAGTTGCCCCCTCTTCCAGGATTGGGAGAGGGTGGCGGCTCTAAGGCCGCCGGGTGAGGGCCGCCGCCTTCCTGGACCGCGACGGGACCATCATCCACGACGCGCACTACCTCGCCGATCCCGACGGCGTGCGGCTGCTTCCCGGTGCGGCCGCCGCGATCGCGCGGCTGAACGCCGCGGGGATGCCCGTCGTCGTGGTCACCAACCAGTCGGGGATCGGGCGGGGGTACTTCACCGAAGGCGACTTCCGGGCGGTGCAGGCGCGGGTGGAGGCGCTGCTCGCGGCGGGGGGGGCGCGCCTCGACGCGGTCTACCACTGCCCGCACGCGCCGGACGCGGAGCCGGCGTGCGGCTGCCGCAAGCCGGGGGTGGAGCTCTTCGTGCGCGCGGCCGCGGAGCACGGGCTGGACCTGGCGCGCTCGTGGTACGTGGGCGACCGCCTGCGCGACGTCGCGCCCGCGGAGCGGCTGGGAGGGCGGGGGATCCTGGTGCGCGCGGGCGCGGAGCACGGCGAGGCGGAGCGCGCGCCGGCCGGCGTCGCCGTGGTCGAGGACCTGGCGGAAGCCGTGGAGGTGGTGCTCGCCGCCGCTCGCGCGAATTGACCCGCCGGGCCGCGCCGCATATATTTCACCACTGAACCGTTCCCCTCGGCCGGTGGGCCCGGAACGTGCGGAATCACAAGCGGTTGCGGGGCGTGGCCCCCGGATCCGAACTTTTCACCGTAGAGGGTCCCATGCAGACTGACAACACTACGGCTACCGGCAACGACACTGCGACCGCGGCCTCCCCCATCGCCGTGACCGCCGTCGCGGCCTCCGAGGTGCGCAGATACATGGAGGAGCAGGGCGCCTCCGGGCAGGCCGGGCTCCGCGTGGGCGTGCTCCCGGGCGGCTGCTCGGGCTTCCAGTACGGGCTCAACATCGAGGACGAGCCCGCCGAGGACGACATGGTGCTGGACGTCGCGGGGCTGCGGCTCTTCGTCGACCCCTTCAGCATGCAGTACCTGGCCGGCACCGAGATCGACTACGTTTCCACCTTCCAGGGCTCCGGGTTCACCTTCAACAACCCCAACGCCTCCGGCGGGTGCGGCTGCGGCAGCTCCTTCACGGTGTGACGCGTCGGACGGGCCGCTCGTCCCACGCACAGGGGCCCCGGGAAACTCCCGGGGCCCCTGTGCCGTACCGGACGTCCGGGCCGCCGGGCCCGCTACGGGGGCGGGCGGCGCACCGGGCAGGGGACAGGAGAGGACTCATGAGGAAAGCGTTGTCGCTGCTGTGCGTGGCCCTCACCGCAGCGTGCGCCCTGGCGACCGAACCGGGGACCGCCCCGCTGGACCGCGAGTTCGGCGTGCGCGAGGGCGAGCAGGTGGTGGTGGACGAGGGGATGCTCACCGTCCGCTTCCTGGAGGTGGCCGACGACTCGCGCTGCCCCACGGGGGCGCAGTGCGTGTGGGCCGGCGAGGGGGTGGTGGTGCTCCGCCTGGCTCGGACGGGGAGCGAGCCGGCGGAGGTGACGCTGCGCACCACCCCCGGCAAGGAGTCCGGCACCTACGAGGGGTACGGCGTGGTGCTCAGGAAGCTGGATCCGCACCCGCGCGCGGGGGGCTCGCCTCCGGAAACGTACCGGGCCACCCTGGAAGTGCGGCGCCGGTAGCACCGGCGGACGAGTGGATGGCGGTTGGGCTCGCGGGCAAGTCCCGCGGGCCCTTTGCTTTACGGCGTGCGGAGCGGGTGCGGGAAGTTTGCCGGAAAGCGACCAAATCGTTATATTCACGGGCTTCCCGGAAGGGCGCCGCGGCGTCCGCTTCCCCCGACGACGAGGTGAGCATTGATCCAGGTCTCCCAGGTGCTCCGGACCCCGCTGGACTACGCCCGCCTGTCGCGCGAGGAGCTGCGCGACCGCATCGTGGCCCGCAAGGAGGAGCTGAACGCGGTGATCCTGGGGCACAACTACCAGCGGGTGGAGATCCAGGAGGTCAGCGACTACCTGGGCGACTCGCTGGGGCTGTCGCAGGAGGCCGCGAGGACGGACGCCGACGTGATCGTGTTCTGCGGCGTGCACTTCATGGCGGAGACGGCGAAGATCCTGTCGCCGGCGAAGACGGTGCTCATGCCCGACCTGCGGGCCGGGTGCCCCATGGCCGACTTCGTCACCGGCGACTCGCTGCGCCGCCTCAAGGCGCGCTACCCCGGGGCGGCCGTGGTGGCGTACGTCAACTCCACCGCCGAGGTCAAGGCGGAGTCGGACATCTGCTGCACCTCCGCCAACGCGGTGCAGGTGGTGGACTCCATCGCCCGCGACCGCACCATCCTGTTCGTGCCGGACCGCAACCTGGCCCGCTACGCCGCGGAAAAGTCCGGGCGGCCGTACGTGGTGGCGGGGCAGGAGACCGGCGAGCCGGAGCCCGGCTCCATCGTGGCCTGGGACGGCTACTGCTACGTGCACGACGACCTGGTGCTGGACGAGCTCGCCGCGGCGAAGGCGAAGCACCCGCGGGCGCTGGTGGTGATCCACCCCGAGGCCCGCGCCGACCTGCTGGCGCAGGCGGACGTGGTGGCGTCGACGGCGAAGATGGTGGACATCGCCGAGCAGAACGACGAGGTGATCTTCGGCACCGAGCGCGGCATCGTGGACCGGATGAAGGCGCGCTTCCCGGAAAAGACGCTGGTCCCGCTCTCCGGCGCGGCCATCTGCGGCAACATGAAGATGAACACCCTGGCCAAGCTGGCCTGGTCGCTGGACCACATGGCGCACGAGGTGGTGCTGGACGAGGACGTCCGCAGCCGCGCCGAAGCCTCGCTGGCCCGCATGCTGGAGCTGTCCGGCGGCTGGCGAGCTCCCACCGCGGAGGAGGCGGCGCTGGAGGAGGAGAGCCTTCGTCCCGGCGGCTGCGGCTGCGCGTAGCCGGCGGGGCGGACGAAAACGACGGAAGCGGCCGCGGGGAGCGATGCTCCCCGCGGCCGCTTCGCTTTGTCCGCCCAGGAAGGGTTGGTCGGGTTCTGCGCGTGGGGTCGGGCGCGGGGCTGCTCTCCGGAAAGAGTCGATGCCGCCCCGCCCCGGCCACACTCCCGACTCTTTCCTCCGATCACCCCCGCACCCTCCCTGCGACCTCCTGCCCGAACCCAGCCGTTCATCCCGTTCCGTTCACGCCGCCGCCACCAGCGTGCACCCGGCCACCCGCCAGCTGTCCCCCGCCAGCCGCAGCGTGCAGTGGTAGAACTCGGCGAGCCGGCCGTTGATGTGCCAGTTGGCGTCCAGCTCCGCCCGACGGCCGCTGAGGGTGGCGGGTCCCAGCGAGAACCACTGCGCGGGGCCGCCGGTGGCGTCGTAGGTGTCTCCCGAGACGGAGATGGCGCACGCCGAGTAGGGGACCGTCGGCGGCTGGCTCCCGGCGAAGCGGTCCAGCAGCGCGGCGTCCGGATCGTCGTTCGCCTCCGGCCACCCCGTGGAAACGCAGTAGGCGTCCATCCCCTCTGCGCCGTGGTTGTCGAACAGGAAGCGCAGCGCAGCCTCCTGCACGTCGGTCTCGCTGGGGGCGGCGGGACGGGCAGCCTGGTCGCGGAGCGCCCCCGTCGGGGCGGCGAGGTTGGCCGCGTCGCACCCGGCGACCAGGGCGATCACGGCGCCGATCACCAGGGCGGCCAGCGCCCGGCGCGCGCGGGTGAGCAGCGGCGGATATGCGAGCGTGCGGGCCATCGTTGTATACATCATGTCCTCCTGCGGAGCATCGGTTGGTGTCTTAGGCGCGGGCGTCCATCCGCCCGGCGCGAGCAGACCCCATGCAGCCGCCACGCCAACGGGGGCGGCGGCGTTACGGGATGGTTAATTATTTGCAGTGTAAGAATTTAGGCGCGGACGAGGCTTGCCCGGAGCGCCGAGCCGGACCGGGAGTGGGACATGCACGCCGCGGCGGCCGTGTCCCACGATCGCCGGGAACTGGCCCGCCTCCTGCATATCCGGAAACGTTTCCTCGCGTCGACCCTCCGATTGGTACCGATGATCCGTTCCTCCAGGGGTGCACGTCCTCCGTCGCGCGGCTGCACGCCCCTCCCCGCGCCGGGGGCGAGCCGGTGAGCCGCGGCGACCTTCCCGCCGAAGTCGCGCGCTTCCTCGCCGAGCACATCGACGCGGCCGAGCAGCTGGACATCCTGCTCCTCCTGCACCGCGAGCCGGAGCGGGAGTGGACCGCCCGGGACGTGAGCCAGGCCATCTACACCGTGCCGGCCTCGGCGACGCTGCGGCTGGAGGGGCTGGCCGCGTCCGGCTTCCTGGCGTCCACGGGGGGCGGTGACCCGTGCTATCGCTACGCGCCGCGCTCCGAGGCGCTCCGCAGACAGGTGGACGTGCTCGCCGACGCGTACCGCGCCGACCGGGTCGCCGTGATCAAGCTGATCTTTTCGAGGCCGCCGAGCCCCGTGCAGAGCTTCGCCGACGCGTTCAGGCTGAAAGGGAAGGGGAGCTGAGATGGCGACGATCGTGTACGCGCTCTGCGCGCTGACCAGCATTGCCTGCGCCGTGCTCCTGCTGCGCGCCTACGCCGCCGGCCGGGTGCGGCTCCTGCTGTGGGCGGGGCTCTGCTTCGTGGGGCTGGCTCTCAACAACGTCCTGCTCTTCATCGACATGCGCGTGGTCCCGGACATGGACCTGTCCGTGTGGCGCTCGCTCCCGGCGCTCGCCGGGCTGGCGCTGCTCGTGTACGGCCTGGTGTGGGAGAGCCGATGAGCGCGCTGATCTCGGGCGCCATGGCGATGGCGTACGCCGTGTCCGGGCTCTTCTTCCTGCGCTTCTACAAGGACACCGCGGACCGGCTCTTCCTGATCTTCGCCGTGGCCTTCGGGCTGCTGGCGGCGCAGAGGACGCTGCTCACCGTCCTGGCGGAGCGGCCGGACGCCCACCTCGCCCTGTACGTCGTGCGGCTGCTGGCCTTCGTGCTCATCATCGCGGCCATCGCCGACAAGAACCGGGCCTCCACCCCCTCCGGCTGAGGCGGACGGGGTCCGGCTCCGGCCCGGGCCAGGTCGTTGCGCCGCAAGCGGATCCATGCCCCGGCGGATGGCCGCCCCCCTCCCTGTCCGTTTCCGCCGCTGCCACGTAGATTGTAGCAGCCTGCACCCCGTGGTGAAGCAGAGCGCGCTCCGCCCGACAGGGCGACGGATCCCGTCGCCGCGCCCGGCGCCGAGTGCCCTGCCTCCCGTACCGACAACAGCAAGAAGCGAGGTCCACCGTGGCCACCGGTGAAAGCTCCGTGCCCGAGAGCCAGCTCCCCCAGCAGCCCGCGGCTCCGCGCGGCCGCCGCCGTGCCTCCCGCGACGGCGGGAGCGCGGCCGCCGCGTCCACGCCCGCGCGCACCAACGGCGGCACGCCCCCGGGCGGCGGCCTCCAGGACCTGCTGGCGGCCATGCGCGCGCTGGAGGCCGGCGACTTCGACGTCCGCCTGTCGCTGAACGGCGACCCGCTGATGGGCGAGATCTCGGAGGCGTTCAACCGGATCGCCAGCCTCAACCAGCGGATGACGCAGGAGGTGGTGCGCGTCAGCACCACCGTCGGCCGCGAGGGGCAGATGGCCGACCGCGCCTCGCTGGGCGACGTCACCGGCGGGTGGGACGTGACGGTGGACTCCATCAACTCGCTGATCACCGACCTGCTGGCGCCCACCACCGAGGTGGCGCGCGTGCTCAGCGCGGTGGCGCGCGGCGACCTCAGCCAGAAGATGACGCTGGAGATCGACGGCAAGTCGGTCCAGGGCGAGTTCCTGCGCATCGGCACCACCGTGAACACCATGGTGGACCAGCTGTCGGCGTTCGCCAGCGAGGTGACGCGCGTGGCGCGCGAGGTGGGCACCGAGGGGCGGCTGGGCGGGCAGGCGGAGGTGCCGGGGGTGGCCGGGACGTGGAAGGACCTGACGGACAGCGTGAACTTCATGGCGAGCAACCTCACCGGCCAGGTGCGCAACATCGCGCTGGTGACGACGGCGGTGGCGAACGGGGACCTGTCGCAGAAGATCACGGCCGACGTCAAGGGCGAGATGCTGGAGCTGAAGAACACCGTAAACATCATGGTGGACCAGCTTTCCGCCTTCGCCGCCGAGGTGACGCGCGTGGCCAAGGAAGTGGGCACCGAGGGCAAGCTGGGCGGGCAGGCGCGGGTGGAGGGGGTGGCGGGTGTGTGGCGGGACCTGACCAACAACGTGAACCAGCTGGCCGGCAACCTGACGGTGCAGCTGCGCGAC
>Ga0070687_100000757_pt1 | contig 10717 bp, 11 predicted proteins | sample KBSS33LmetaG_FD_64678 | JGI IMG/M metagenome (GOLD analysis project Ga0070687, IMG submission 64678) | Switchgrass rhizosphere microbial communities from Kellogg Biological Station, Michigan, USA - KBS S3-3L metaG | ecosystem: Host-associated > Plants > Roots > Rhizosphere ... | reverse complement strand
CAGAGTTGCCTGATGGACGTCGAGAGCCACATACTGAATCGCCTGTTGTTTCATGGCAGCCGGTCCTTTCCTGCGCCTGTTGTCTGGCGACTCCAAGGTAGCAGGAGGGGGCGTGCTTTCAATATGCGTTAGGCGCCACTGGGCGAGGACGCGCCTGCGAACGACCTAAGTTATTGATTCCGGTGCGCGTTGATGCATCACGCGTCGAATCCGCGCGATGTTCTTTCTGGGCCTCGCCGCTGCCGTACGTCACATGTGGCCGGAGAAACGCGTACCATTCCGAGCATATGAAGGTGGCGCTAGCATTTATTTTGGGGTTATCCGCTGTCGCGTCCGCGGCGAGCTTCGCAGCCGCTGTTGTTGCGACATCGCGCGACGAACGCGACCGATCGCGAAAGCTGCGGAAAGTGGCCGGCAGTTTCGGTGCGGTTCTGATCGCAGCAGCAGCAGTGGCCTTTCTGCAACTCCGCGCCGACGCACCACAAACTAATGCTGATACCTCCACCATGCCTGGCAAGACGGAGACCAGCACCGCCCCGGCCGGAGTGGCACCGCCCACTTCAGAAGCGAGTGATACTACCGTTACGCGCACTGCGACGGAAACCAATAAAGAGCAACTCCAACGTGCAGATTCTGACGGTCAAAGAAACGTGGCTTTACCTCCTTGCGCGTTAGACACAATCTTTATGTTATCGCGATCAGGCGAAGAGCGTTCCGTACTCATGTCCGATGGGAGGATTATCGGCTTGCTCGATGAGTATCTGCACGATGCAAAACGTAGAGGGATATCAATCGACCTAGCGTCGCTGCGAATCTTTTATTTCCGCACGCACGGCACGAAGGTTGCCTCGTTTCGCGCGCGCGACTTCATCAAAGGTGGTTGGGCTAAGCGTACGCCGAGGCAAGTGATCGAGTGGTATTTCGGTGACGCGTGGGGCGAAGAAGTGGCTGACGCAGAAACTGCCGCGAAGCAACTCAATGCGGACGTAATTTGCGGAGATTAGCTAGTACACGCGCGATCGCGGCGCTATATGAAACGCATGGGAGTGTCGTCGCAGGTCGTCGCGCCGTCAAACGTGGTGTTCGTGTGCGCCTAACGTCCTTGGTGTAAGCTGCACGGCCAGGGCCCAAGTTCCGAAGCCGAAGCGGCGCGGCGGTTGCCGCCGAGGAGTTGCAAAGCCACGACTGGCGAACTGCAACCGCCGTGACGCCGTCACGCTGGCGAAAAGGCAGGCAGCTCAGCTGCCGGGCCGAAGCCGGGCCGTGTCAGCTTCACACCAAAGTTAGGTGGCCGTGCGCGGACCTCGCCTTATTCCGCTGCTTCTTTGACTGCACGACAGTTTCGGCTGCCCTCCGAGGACGCAGGCTGCGTTCAGGTTCCGACCGGACGTCAGCGCATGGACACGTCTATTTGTACCAGTACAGCCTCTTGGCCCATGTAAGCTTAGCAAACCGTGCTGTGGTAATCATTAGTACGATCAGAAATGACACGGCGGGGACGTACCACGGTCGCAAGATAAAGCTCAGCAGCGCTGTTACGCAGAACGCTGGAATGCTGGCCGCTTCCCACTTGATCACATTTCCGTACAACTGATTTTCGATGTTGACGTTGTCAGGGTTCTTCCGCTCCTCCATGTCCCAGAGCAGGTACAGCACGAAGAACACGATGAAGCAGATTGAGATTAGGCCGAGGCTGATACCAGGCTTACGGCCGGGGGCGATCGCAACATATGTAGTGTATAGCGCGAGTGTAAAGATGATATCGTACAGAAAAAACTTTCTTCTGTAGTGTCGCGTGAATAGCGTGTACATGTAGCTGCAGCAATAAAATGCGACCGTCACTGCCAGCGAGAACAACTTCACGATCATCCCGACATCCAAAGAAGAAGCGCTTCCATGCAGGCCGTCACGCAACATGCGCGCAGCACCGAGAACGTAATCTAACGTGCCATAGATAACTGTGCCGAGGACGGCTGGATAAATCAATCCCGTCATGAGCTGCTTTAAAATTTCCTCGTCGCTGTAACGCACTCGATCCATCGCAGATTCGCTCCCTTCGGCTCCTTGCACGAATCTTCGTGCCAACGAAGGAGTGACGACGGAGTGGATATCCCTACCCTCGGGAGCCGAAAGAAGAACTTTTCGCCGAAATGCCTCGTTTCGCCACGAACGCACGGGTGTGTCTAGAATCCTCCGTCTGCCCGACTGTTGCGAATTGACCTGCGCTCAACAGCAGATCGTGTTCGCCACGGGCTGCTCTTCGGTCCACCTAACGTATCCCCGTTCAGCTGCGGCATGCCTCCACGTGCCGAAGCCGAACGCGGCACAACCGCTGCCGCGAAGACCGCAGCGACCCTGCTGGAGCGTGAGCATGCAGCGGTTGTGACGCCGGTGACGCGTGGCAGAAGTCAGGGGCGTCAGCCCCGAGCCAGCGTACGGCATGCCCTCGGCTGCAACGGGAAGTTAGGCGCCATTGACACGTTTTAGTAGAATCCCCAGCAATGATGGGCGCCCTGCCGACAGTACTAAAATACATCGGTTTTTCCTTGACCACCGGGTTAGGTGTGCTGGGACTCCTCGTCAACTTTCGCGACGAGCACACGCGGCGAGTTACAAAGAGCGGACGATGGCTGATAGTCGGCATTATCACGTCCGGTCTCGTTGTGGTGGCATTACAGGCGATAGAGGACGTGCAAAAGAAGAAAGAGCGTGAGGAGTTGTTCGAACAACAGGCTCAAGGGCAGCACTTGCTCCGGAATGTTCGACTGTCGTGCTGGGCCGGAATCGCGTTAGATGACCCCGTGCTTGTCCCGGTTCGGGATCGGTTGATAGCAACCGCTACTCGCGCTCGCGCTGCGCTGATCAGCGGAGCGGATCACGTGCCGGGAATATGTGGATGGGGTCGTCTGGACGAGCGACCAATCAGCCAGATCAGCATTTGCAGCGATTCGCCTTTTTATCCGGACGCAGTTCGCGAACCGCGCGCAAGCTCGATGCTGCGAGCGATGGAAGTAGTCCTCCGCTTCTACCGCGATCCGATTCGCGTCGACCAGTATCCAGTTCATGGCTATGGCCGACCCGGAACGGACATAGACAAGCTCGTCGAACCAGACCTAGAGATGCAATTCCTGACCGGCTATGACTCCAACCTTCGTTTATCCGTCGGCTACGACTTCGACACGGCTGCTTTCGAGATGTACGACCGGAAATGAAAACCGAACCGAGCCTGTGGAGTCGCTCAGGAAAGATTGTATCCCTGGTTAACCTGCGAGGTGCTCAGCTATTCATCGAAGCTACGCCGCTACCGATCGGTGTGGAAGCGTCTGACGGGCAAGTACGCGTAGCACCGGCGATCCGGACGCTGCTGCTAAGAATTGGCGAGTTGAAGGGTTTTGGGATACGGAAGGCAGCTATGACCCGTCACGTGCACACCGACCGCACAACGTTTTTTGAATTTCGGTTTTCACCGACAATGGATGGTATTCTGGACCTCCGCAAACCTGCCAGAGAGTAGTGCGCCTAACGTCCTTGCTGTAAGCTGCACGGCCGGTCCCGCGCGCCGAAGCCGGAGCGGCGCGGCGGTTGCCGCCAATGACGCGCGTCGCACCGAGTGGCGAACTGCAACCACCGTGACGCCGTCACGCTGGCGATGAAGTAGGCAGCTCGGCTGCCGGGCCGAAGCCGGGCCGTGACAGCTTCACACCAAAGTTAGGCCGCCGACCAGCGGCTGCTCGAATGGTTAGGTGCTAGTCTTTTTCCGATGACGACAAATGCGGATGTCGATGGATTGTGGCGCAACTGCCGCGATTCGCTCGCCCACGGGCTTGCCCACTTTTCCGACTTGAGCTCCTCCGATTACGGCTTTCACAACCGGAAGTGGATCATTCTTAGCGTGCATCATGCTGCGGAGGTATTCTGCAACTACCTTCTCAAACGTGCCGACACGTTGTATCCGCCGAAGGGTCGCTACCCCTCACTTTACGATGTCGTGGCGATGCTTCAAAAGCATGCCCTATGGCAAACACTCAGCGAAACTGAACGTGAGGTCGTTACCGATCTCTTGCCACCCCTGACCCGGCTGCGCAACCTCCTCATGCATGGGCCTGCCCCTGAAACGATCGACATTTCCGAAGCCGCCGTAGCGGTTCTCGCGCTACTGATTCTCGTCAAGCGGCGAACCGGAGCGACCACCGAGGAATTTTTGTCGCAATCTCCCTCGATCGAATACACCGTCGTGGACGAACTTCGCACGCACCAGTGGCCCGGGTACACCGAGTTCGTCGAGCGAGTCTTGGCCGAGGAATATCCCGATGACGATTGAATCTATATCGCGCAGTGCGACTATTGCGGTGGGCAGACACGTGTCCGCGGTGAGTCGGAATGCCGAGCTTGTTTTCACGAGAGCGACACATCGCACGACGATGACTGAACGGGCTGACGATTGAGCTAACGGATGGCTAGGGCGCCTCGCTTTGAACAGCGCGCGACGCTGCTCAGCGATGCGTCGGACCTGATCGCCCACGCAAACGTCGTCGGGTGGTCTAACGTCAGGACTTTTGCCACGCTGTCGCGACCACTGCCGCCTGAGACGCGCGGCCGGCTCTGCACGTACGCGAAGTTCACGGGAGTGTGGCACCGCGGAGAGCTCGATTCGTCGGCCTAACGTCCTTGGTGTAAGCTGTGCGACCGGTCCCGCGGGCCGAAGCCGAAGCGGCGCGGCGGTTGCCGCCAACGACGTTCGCAGAACCGAGCGGCGAATTGCAACCGCCGTGACGCCGTCACGCTTGCGATGACGCAGGCAGATCGGCTGCCGGACCGAAGCCGGACCGCATCAGCTTCACACCAAAGTTAGGCCGCTACCTAGTACAGTCGACGGTACTTCATTTGCCGGATTGCTTCCTTGATGAAGATCTCGTGATCGCCTCCTTCAAGCAAGATAGTCTTCAACTCCGCTCCAGCTATTGGAACAATTAACGGCTTATTCGGATCCGCTGCGTGGTTGAACAACATTGTGAGCGCGTGATCAGTGAAGCCGCTTCCGGACACGATAAAAGCGAGCCGTACGCCACGCGCTAGAGACACTTTCTCCGCGAAGATGCCGGCACTCTCTAGTGGCACGTCTGTCGCCCAGTTTTTGCATTCAACCATTAGTTCACCGCCAAAATCCGCCCAAAACGGCTCGTGGCGTGTGATTTCGCAGACGAGATCGATTTCCCCATTCTGCGTGTTTAGGTCGCGATGCACCACTCGAAAGAGGCGACCAAAGAAAGCGGTCGCAAAATCTTCAAATCGCGCACCTCGAGTATGCGACGGCAGACCCGGTGCACGCGCGGCATCCCAGAGCCGAATCAGTTGCTGTTGCTCGTGGTCTGACGCAGCCAGCGTCGACATCGGCTCGACGAGGTGGCGCCGCAGATGGCTAGCGAAGCCATCGCCCACCTCACTTAACAGACTGGCTACGACGTAATCTACCAACTTGATATTGCGTGTACGGCCGTGCGAAATACAGCGAGCGGCAAGAGTTACTTCGCGACGCGCGATAGCTGATTCGAGAATTGGCGCAACTTCCTGAAGGAGACCACACGCCATGACCACCAGCTCGTGATGGTTACGATCACCGATAAACGGAATAACTCGTTCAGCGTTCGCTGCTATCGCGCGAGCGCAATAGAATTCCAGAAAACTTTTGTGCACAAATTCAACGTGATCTCGTCGTGCTTCAACGAGGAGCCCAGAGGAAAGCAACTCCTCCACGAGCCTGCGTGTCTCAGCTACCAGCGACAGTTTACGGAGCGCGGCGGCAGTAATGCGTTCCAGCTCAGCTCTTGAGACGGCGATGACATCATGGACAACCATCTCAAGTGCGAGCTCCGCGAGAACCGGATGCTTTTCGGTGAGCGCGAGAGTAGGACGCCTAATCGACTTCGCTCGGTCCCAATCTGCCAACAGATAGTCTGCGGCATCGGCGTAGACATCGGCCGTGTTCGTGGGCAGCACACCGCGCACCTCAAATATGTTGCATAACAGACCGAGTAGAATCGGGCTCGTGGCTAACCGCTGCAAGGAAACATTCGCTTGAAGGGCACCGAGAAACTGCTGGGCAACATCGGGCCTGCCGGCGAAAAGCGCCGCTGCGGCGGCGGATATGCCGGATAGTTCGAGCGGCTCAATGTGATAGTACTCAAACGTAGCGAATGCGATGTCAAGCGCAGCCGGACGTGACGCAAGAACGACGGATGCGGCTGTGTACTGGCGGGATAGGTCATTTAGCTGGAGCAAGGTCTGGTGCCGACGGCCGAATGATGCTTCGTCTACGGCGTCGATCAGAAGAACGATTGTTCCGGCATGAAGAGCATCACTGATCGCCGCTGCCTGGACACGTCGTCCGAGTCGACGCGTCCCTACCTTTGCTAAATCCGGGAGTAGATCCGGCCCCTCGAGTTCTGCGGCATCCAAAAGGAGTGGAGCGGGACCTTCGCCGGCTAAGTGTCGTTCCGCGAATCGGGCGGCCAAGCTCTTCAGGAGCGTTGTTTTGCCCGCGCCCGGCGCGCCAATGACAACTGCCCGCGTTGCCTGTGTCACCAAGTCCGTCCATCTGACGCTCTCCCCTGCCGAACGGGACAAGCGAATATCGAACAGCGGCAGCGGACCTGCCGTACCGAAAACTGTTACTTTTGCAGCCGCCAGCGCGTGCTGCGCTAGACCGCGGAGCAGTTTCATTCGGACGATTGTACGAGAACTCATCACGAGTGAGTGGCTCCGCACCGGCGGCGCGAGCAGAACGTGCCGCCGCCGTGCACATTCTTCGTCAAGGTACTTGCTTCTTGGCAGTGCTCTCGGCAAGAGTTCTGCGGCCGGCGAAGATCGCCACGTCAAAGGTTGTGTCAATCGTGCAAGTACGCGGAGCTTCATGGAAAGCGTGCCACCGCGAAAACCGTGATTCGTCGGCCTAACGTCCTTGGTGTAAGCTGTGCGGCCGGTCCCGCGTGCCGAAGCCGGAGCGGCGCGGCGGTTGCCGCCAATGACGTTCGAGGAACCGAGTGGCGACCTGCACCCGCCGTGACGCCATCGCGCTGGCGATACCGTAGGCAGCTCGGCTGCCGGGCCGAAGCCGGGCCGCATCAGCTTCACACCAAAGTTCTATGAAAGCGATTGTCAAGGACGGTTCTCCTCTTTGCTGATTGCTTTTCGGTTCTCTCCTTTGCAATCAGCTCCTTCCGACCCGACGAGGACGAGCGCGAGTGCTGCGGGGTGGGCGATACAGTCTTCCGTCGCGGACTCAGAGTCGGTGCTCTCCATCGATTCCAGTTGAGACGGTTCCAAGCGACGCGTCGATCGTCATGAAGACGTCGACCACGGTTCTATCTGAGACTCACGCCTCGCGGCGCGGTCATATCGCTTATTCGGGTCATGCGAGGGGGGCCTATGGTTAGGCGAGTGCCTCGGCAGACTGACGGCCGGGCTAAAACTTTGCACTGAGACTTCCCTCGACCCTGCGTCTCGGATTCGCTGGCGAGCGCCGTGTGAGTCACCCTCACTCGTCGTCGTCACCGCATCCGAGCGCTATGTTGTTTGCACGTTCAACTTCGTCGCATCCCAGAGCTCTCCTGTCTTCCACAGGCGCAGCGCGATCGCTACGATCTTCCGCGCCAAGGTCAGTTTGGCCATCTCCTCGCGCACGCCACGAGCGACGCACGCGTCGTAATACTGTTTGAACGGTCCGTCCTGGGCCGCTGCCGCATTCGCCGCGCCCTTGAACACCGACTTGAGCAGAGGATGGTGGTTGCGGTTCAGACCTCGCGTCAGAGGCTCTCTCTTCCGCCGGCGCAGCTTGCCTCCGGCAAACTCCTGGTCCGCGCTTGACCGCGTCACCACGGCCAGCCCGACGTACGGCCACGCCTGTCTCTTCGTGCGGAACCGCCACGGCGTTGCCATGATCGCCAGGATCTGCGCCACGCGCACCGGGCCGAGGAACGGAATCGAGCGCAGGATCTTCCAGCCCGGCTGCCGCCGGGCTTCCGTGATCATCGCTGCCTTTGCCTTCGGCCGCAGTTCCTGCAGCACATCCAGCTCGGTAAGCAACGCCTCGGCTCTCATTCGTGCGCCGCGCTCCTCGAGCCGCGCCAGCCACTCACCTCGCTTCGACTCCCGGTAGACCGCGGTGCCGGGCGTCTTGATCCCGCGGGCACGGAACAACGCCTTGATGCGCAGCATCACGCGCGTGGCATCTTCGACCAAAGCGACGTAGCTCCTGACGAGCTCCTTCAGCGTCAGCAGCCCGCTCGCACCGTGGTACACCGGCTTCAGCGCACCGAGGCGCAGCAGCTCGGAGAGCCGGTCGGCGTCGACTCGGTCGCTCTTGTTGCCGATCTCCCCGCGGCCGCGCGTATTGCAGACGACCACCCGCTCGGCGTGCTTGGTGAGCACATCGTGCAGCCACTGCGCCTGCGTCCCTTCTTCGAACGCGATGTGCACTCGCGAGCCGAGGCCTCTCACGAGCCGACAATTGCCTTCGCCTCGGTCGCGACGGTCGCCCGCATCACGATCGAGCCCTGCTCGTCACGCACGCTCACCACCAGAGTTGCCTGATGGACGTCGAGAGCCACATACTGAATCGCCTGTTGTTTCATGGCAGCCGCTCCTTTCCTGCGCCTGTTGTCTGGCGACTCTAAGGTAGCAGGAGGGGGCGTGCTTTCAATATGCGTTAGGCGGCTGAGTAGTCGTCACCGCTCGTGAGCCGGTGAATACGGACAATTTCCTCGATAGCATCTTGTGCGACTTGCGCGATGTCGCTTGCAAATTCTTCGTCAGTCACGACGAACCGTGCATGCGCCGCTACAGCCTCGAGCACGACCGTAGCCGACGCAACAAATTCCGTTCCTTCCGGAGCGATGACGTTGTCGGTGAGCACGAATGTCTCGTCCTCAAGATCAAGATAGTGAAGCAGCAGATCCGGCCAAGTTCCGTGAACGGCATGGGAGCCGAGCCTCTGCATGACGGTGTACGCCAGATCGTCGTGCCCGAGGGTGCGCAACATAGATGCGAAGTCCGGTAGTGGTTTTGTGGATTTGACGTCGGCTTCCGTGAGTTGAGCCAGATCGCACAGGTTTTCGATCGCTGCTAGCATGCGTTTTTCGATAACGAGTATCTGCCCACCGCGATCTCGGATGTTCTGATCGATGTTAGCCTTCAGACGAAGCTCGGCGTCTAGGCCTTTCGCTAAGTATCTGCGGAACGGTTCGCCGCTCCCGCTGTGGCAGAGCCACTGCACCATAACCGCGGTTTCGCAGATGCTTCGGTTAAGCAACCGAATAGCCTCCGCATGCTTCTGAAACGACGCCAGGCGCAAGTTCGCGATCATAAGACGAGACGCTCTGTTCATCAGGCCGCGCAGCACCGCAGTTTCTACCGAAGGAAGGCGGCGATAACCGGGCGAGGCCGGATCGAGTGACGCGATCTGATTAGCAACCAGCCCTGTCCATTTGTACCACTCGAAAAGCAGCGGCATCGCGCCGCCAGTCGCCTTCGCACGATCGAAATCTGCTTCGGCAAATGATGGCGGATCCGGAAAGAGCTGGCCTTCTTTAAGATGGACGCCCATGTACTCACCTGGCGAGAGAGGATAATGTTTCGCGGCGCCAGGTCAAGCGGTGTAGACGAGCCGGAGAAATCGCCCACGTCTGCGCTGAACGTGCAAATACGCGGAGCTTCATGGAGAGCGCGCTGCCGCGTCAAACGTGATTCGTCCGCCTAACGTCCTTGGTGTAAGCTGCGCGGCCGGTCCCGCGTGCCGAAGCCAGAGCGGCGCGGCGGTTGCCGCCAATGAACTGCCGTGCAGCGAGTGGCGAACTGCAACCGCCGTGACGCCGTCACGCTGGCGATGAAGCAGCCGGCTCGGCCGGCGGGCCGAAGCCGGGCCGTGCCAGCTTCACACCAAAGTTGGGCCGCGAGTTAGATTACAGGGTACGAACAGCGCCGACAAGAAGATGCCCGATGGCTTTTGGATCCAAGGCCCCGCTTAAGTAGTCCTTGGCTTTTTGCGTTATGGATGCAGCAGCAACCTTCAGGCGCTTCTCGCGTGCAATTCCCGCAAGAAGTTTCCGTAAAGATGGCGCCTCATCAGAAAGACACGTTCGTAAAGCCATACGACCTCGCTCTCGTACCGTCTCGAGCTCGGCAGACGCATGGGCGAGCCGGTCGTGTACCCTTTCCGGGGGCATGAGCAGCGTCCGGACAATTTGGTCAATCAAGCTGCCTTGCAGGCTCGTGAGAGCGGCAATACTATCCATCACATCTTGACGATCGCAAATCTCATTTACATCTGGCGCTAGGCGCACCACATGCTTTGCTATCAAATCCTGCAAGCGACATGCAGCGTCACTTGTCAGCGGCCATTCGAGCGTCACGAATTCATTCAGTGCGGCAATCGTCCTCGCATATCCCTTAATCTTCGCTCCAAGTGCTTCCGGAAGAGCATGTGGAAATTGCCGACGAGAGAGCTGCTCGAGACGCTTTATTAGCCTACGGAATTCGCCACTCGAACCGGCGCGTAAGCTGTCTCGAATGGAAGGATACAATTCCAGTTGCGCTTGCAGCGAGGCGATTTCCGCGAGAAGATTGTCGGTCTGCTCGGTTGTTCTCGCGAGACTTTCCAGTGCAGCAACAAAACTGACTGCACCAAGCTCCTCTGTCAGCCGGTGAACGAGCAGGCGAAGCG
>Ga0070687_100000751_pt1 | contig 10754 bp, 8 predicted proteins | sample KBSS33LmetaG_FD_64678 | JGI IMG/M metagenome (GOLD analysis project Ga0070687, IMG submission 64678) | Switchgrass rhizosphere microbial communities from Kellogg Biological Station, Michigan, USA - KBS S3-3L metaG | ecosystem: Host-associated > Plants > Roots > Rhizosphere ... | reverse complement strand
CGTTCTCCCCTCCCCCTTGCGGGGAGGGGCCGGGGGAGGGGGTCGCCGTTGCAGGCTGTCCCCTGTCCCCTCGTCAGTACCCGAACAATTCCCGCGCGTGGTGCAGCCCGTCGATCAGGCGGTCCACGTCGGACGGGGTGTTGTACAGGTAGAACGAGGCGCGCGCGGTGGACGACACCCCCAGGCGGCGCATCAGCGGCTGCGCGCAGTGGTGGCCGGCGCGGATCGCGATGCCGCGCGCGTCCAGGATGGTGGCCAGGTCGTGCGGGTGCACGTCCGCCAGGGTGAACGACACCACCCCGGAGCGCTCCGCCAGGTCTCGCGGTCCGTACACGCGCAGGTCGGGCACCTCCGCCATGCGCTCCAGCGCGTACGCCAGCAGGGTGCGCTCGTGCGCCAGGATCGCCTCGCGGCCCACGCCGGCCAGGAAGTCCACGGCCGCGCCCATCCCCACCGCGCCGGCCACGTGCGGCGTCCCCGCCTCGAACTTGTTGGGGAGCGGCGCCCAGGTGGATCCCTCCAGCTCCACCACGTCGATCATGTCCCCGCCGCCCAGGAAGGGCGGCATCGCCTCCAGCACCTCCCGGCGTCCCCACAGCCCGCCCATCCCCGTGGGGCCGCACATCTTGTGGCCGGAGAAGGCGTAGAAGTCGCACCCCAGCGCCGGCACGTCCACCGGGAGGTGCGGGGCGCTCTGCGCGCCGTCCACCACCACGAGGGCCCCCACGGCGCGCGCGCGCTCCGCGATCCGCCGCACCGGGTTCACGGTTCCCAGCGCGTTGGACACGTGGCCCACCGATACCAGCCGGGTGCGCTCGGTCAGCAGGTCGTCCAGCGCGGACAGCTCCAGCCGCCCCTCGTCGTCGATGTCCAGGAAGCGCAGGCGGGCGCCCGTGCGCTGCGCCAGCAGCTGCCAGGGCACCAGGTTGGAGTGGTGCTCCAGCACCGTCAGCAGGATCTCGTCGCCGGCGCGCAGGTTGGCCGTCCCCCAGGCCCACGCCACCAGGTTCAGCGCCTCCGTGGTCCCGCGCGTCCAGACGAGCTCCGCCGCGTCCGCGATCCCGAAGAAGCGGGCCACCCGAAGGCGCGCGTCCTCGTACGCCTCCGTGGAGCGGTTGGACAGCTCGTGCAGGCCGCGGTGCACGTTGGCGTTGTCGCGCAGGTAGTGGCGCGCGACGGCGTCGATCACCGCGCGCGGCTTCTGCGTGGAGGCGGCGTTGTCCAGGTACACCAGGGGGTGGCCGTTCACCTCCTGGTCCAGGATGGGGAACTCCGCCCGGAGGCGCTCCACGTCGAAGACGGTGGCGGGAGCGGCGGCGGGATCTGCGGCGGCCGTGGATGCGCTCATCGTGTCACAGGGGGAAAAAGGCGCGGAGCCCCGCCCGTCCCCGGGGGACGGTCCGGCGGCTCCGCGCCCGGAATTCAGGTGGGCCGTGGCCCGGTGGCTACGCCGACACGTCGACGTAGACCGCGTCGTCCTCGACCCTGCACGGATACACCGGGATGGGGCGCGTCGCCGGGAGACAGAGGGCCGCGCCGGTTCGGAGGTCGAACCGGGCGCCGTGCCACTCGCAGGCGACGGTGCAGTCGTCGGTGTCCAGCTCCCCGTTGGAGAGCGGGAAGTCGCGGTGGGAGCACCGGTCCGCGAAGGCGTACACCTCGCCCTCCACCCGGGCCAGGCAGACCAGGACCCCCTCCGCCTCCACCCCCACCAGCTCGCCCTCCGGGACCTCCGCCAGGGAGGCGACCTTCACGAACGCCACCGTCACGACCCCCGGTTGCCGAGCTTTCGCTCCACCGCGCGCACCAGCTCCTCGCGCACCTCGTCCAGCGGGAGCTGCACCAGCACCTCGCCGAAGAAGCCGAACACCACCAGCCGCACCGCTTCCCGCTTGGGGATGCCGCGGCTCAGCAGGTAGAAGACCTCCTCCTCGTCCAGCTGCCCCACCGTGGCCGCGTGCGAGCAGCGCACGTCGTCCGCCTGGATCTCCAGGTTGGGGAGCGAGTCCGCCCGCGCCTCGCTGCTCAGCAGCAGGTTGCGGTTGGTCTGGTACGCGTCGGTGCGCTGGGCGCCCGGGTGCACCCGGATCAGCCCGCGGAACACCGAGCGGCCGCGGTCCCGCAGCGCCCCCTTGAAGAGCAGGTTGCTGGAGGCGTGCGGCGACACGTGGTCCTGGAGCGTCTCGTGGTCGAAGTGCTGCGACCCGTCCGCGATGTACAGCCCCAGCAGGTCCACGTGCGACCCGGGCCGGGTGAGCCGGCAGCGGATGTCGCTGCGCGACAGGTCGCCGCCCAGCGCCATCCCCAGGGTGGTCACCCGCGCGTCGCGCCCCGCCACCACTCGGTCGGTGGACAGGTTGACCACGCCCGCGCCCCAGTTCTGCACGGACACGCAGGTGACGCGCGCCCCCTCCTCCGCGAACACCTCCACCGCGCCGACCGCCAGCGTCTGCCGGTCGAAGTCGGGCGACACCGCCTCGTCCACCAGCGACAGCTCGGCCCCAGCCTCGGCCACCACCAGGATCCGGGGGAAGACCGAGCTCCCCGCCTCCGAGATCCAACGGTAGCTGCGGAAGGGCGCCTGCACCCGTACGTTCCGGGGAACGTACAGGAACAGCCCGCCCGTCCAGAACGCCGCGTTCATCGCGGCGAACTTGCCGTCCTCCGGCGTCACCGCGGTGCCCAGGTACTTCTGCACCAGCTCCGGGTGCTCGCGGACCGCGGACTCCAGCGAGGTGAACACCACCCCCTGCGCCCGCAGGTCCTCCGGCAGCTCGCGCAGCGCCACCGAGCCGTCGCGCTGCACCAGCCGCCCGGCCACCGTCCTGGATTCGGCCACGGTCGCCAGCAGCGCCTCCGGCAGCTCCTGCACCGTGGCGGCCGGGCGCACTTCCTCGGCCAGGGCCAGCGCTTCCAGCTTCAGCACCGACCCGATGTCGGTGTACCGCCAGTCCTCGCTGCGGACGCTGGGCATGGGCGCCTCGGCGAAGGCCGCGAACCCCGCCAGCCGCGACGCCTGCAGCCACTCCGGCTCGTCCTTGCGGGCCGAGATGATCTTTATTTCGTCGCGGGTGAACACGCCCGTCGGCTCGCTCGCAATCCCTGTATCTGCCACGTGTAATGATCTCATAAAGAAGGTTACAGGTTACAGGGGACAGGTTACAGCCAGCGGTTTACGGCACGCCCGCAGTTGCGGGCTGTCCCCTGTAACCTGTCCCCTGTTCCCTATCCTACCGAGCCCTCCATCTCCAGCTCGATGAGTCGGTTCAGCTCCACCGCGTACTCCAGCGGCAGCTCCTTGGCGATGGGCTCGATGAAGCCGCGCACCACCATGGTGGCCGCCGCGTCCTCGGAAAGGCCGCGGCTCATCAGGTAGAAGAGCTGCTCGTCGCCGATCTTGGACACCGTGGCCTCGTGGCCGATGGAGGCGTGCTCCTCCTCGATCTCGATGTACGGGTAGGTGTCCGTGCGCGCCTCCTCGTCCAGCAGGAGCGCGTCGCACTCCACGTTGCTCCTCACGTGGTGCGCGCCCTTTTCCACCTTGAGCAGCCCGCGGTACGAGCTGCGCCCCGTCCCCCGCGAGATGGACTTGGAAACGATGCGCGACGAGGTGTGCGGCGCCATGTGGACCACCTTGCCGCCCGCGTCCTGGTGCTGGCCGGGGCCGGCGTAGGCGATGCTGAGGATCTCGCCGCGCGCGCCCTCGCCCATCAGGTAGCAGGACGGGTACTTCATGGTGAGCTTGGAGCCCAGGTTGCCGTCCACCCACTCCATGCTGGCGTGGGCACCCACCTTGGCGCGCTGCGTCACCAGGTTGTACACGTTGTGCGACCAGTTCTGGATGGTCGTGTAGCGGCAGCGGGCGCCGTCCTTGACGATGATCTCGATGACGCCGGAGTGGAACGAGTCCTGGGAGTACGTGGGCGCGGTGCACCCCTCGATGTACTGGACCTCGGCCCCCTCCTCCACGATGATCAGCGTGCGCTCGAACTGCCCCATGCTTTCGGCGTTGATGCGGAAGTACGCCTGCAGGGGCATGTCCAGCTTCACCCCCTTGGGGATGTACACGAACGACCCGCCGGACCACGTGGCCGTGTTCACCGCGGCGAAGAAGTTGTCCTGGTAGGGCACCACCGACCCGAAGTACTCGCGGACGATGTCCTCGTGGTCGCGCAGGCCGTCGTCCATCCCCTTGAAGATGACGCCCGCCTTTTCCCACTCCTCGCGCAGCGAGTGGTACACCACCTCGGACTCGTACTGCGCGCCGGCGCCGGCCAGGAACTTCCGCTCCTGCTCGGGGATGCCCAGCCGCTCGAAGGTGTTCTTGATGTCCTCCGGCACCTCGTCCCACGTCCGCCCCACCTTCTCGTTGGGCCGGATGTAGAAGAAGATGTTGTCGAAGTCGAGCCCCGACAGGTCGCCGCCCCAGGTGGGCCAGGGGCGCTTCTGGGCGTGCTTGAGCGCCTTGAGGCGCGTCTTCAGCATCCACTCCGGCTCGCCCTTCTGGCGCGAGATCTCGCGGACGATCTCCTCGTCGAGCCCCTTGCGGGACTTGTAGAAGTAGTTCTCCGGGTCGCTGAACCCGAACTTGTATTCGTCGAGCCCGATCTGGGCGACTGCGTCGTTCTGCGGCATGTCCTCTTGCTCCCGTCCCGAGGAGAGTGGGCGCGGCGGACCGCGCCCGGTGTCCTTCACCTGATTTGTCCCAGGCGGCTCGAATTCGCGTGAATCAAGGCGCCCGAGGAGCCGCGACTGAGGCGTACTTCCTGTACGCCGCAGGGAGCGGCGACGAGAGGCAACGCCGAGTCACGCGAATTTCAGCCGGCGACTTCGGCGGTTTCGCCGCGCACCCAGTCGTACCCGCGCTCCTCCAGCTCCAGCGCGAGCTCGGCGCCGCCCGAGCGGATGATGCGCCCCTCCACCATCACGTGCACCCGGTCCGGCGTGATGTAGTTGAGCATCCGCTGGTAGTGCGTGATGAGCAGCACCGTCATCCCCGGGTTCTGCTCCTTGATCCGGTTGATGCCGGCGGTGACGATCTTGAGCGCGTCGATGTCTAGCCCCGAGTCGGTCTCGTCCATCACGGCGAGCTCCGGCTCCAGCATGGCGAGCTGAAGGATCTCGTTGCGCTTCTTTTCGCCGCCGGAGAAGCCCTCGTTCACCGAGCGGAGGGCGAAGGCCGGGTCCATCTCCAGCATCTCCATCTTGCCTTCCAGCTCTTCCTGGAAGTCGAAGATGTCCACTTCTTCGCCGCGCTTGGCGTTGATCGCCGTGCGCATGAAGTTGGCGACGGACACGCCCGGGATCTCCACCGGGTACTGGAAGGCCAGGAAGACGCCGGAGCGGGCGCGCTCGTCCGGCTCCATGTCCAGCACGCTCTCGCCGCGGAACAGGATGTCGCCGTCGGTGACCTCGTAGGCCGGGTGGCCGGAGATCACCTTGGAGAGCGTGCTCTTGCCGGAGCCGTTGGGCCCCATGATGGCGTGGATCTCCCCGGAGCCCAGCTCCAGGTCCACGCCCTTCAGGATCTCGGTGCCGTCCTCCGCGATCTCCGCGTGCAGGTTGACGATCTTCAGCAGCGGCTCGGCCATCTTTTCTCTTCTCCCGTGAACCGGAAATCCCCCCCGGCGCGCGGCGGGGCGTGTCGTCTCTTTGTTACACCGGACGTTGGGCCGGGGTCGCCCGGGCCCCGATTCCCCGGCCTCCGACGTACGCGGGTGGCTCCGGAGAATGATTCTTCTTATCAACTCAGCAACGTAGACCGCGCCCGGGGCAAAGTCAAGGTTCCGGGCGGCCACGGGAGTGGACACGCGCGGCGGGCAAGAAGCGTGCGGGGCGCGGAGGGCTGGCCCGCGGGTTGCAGCCTGCGCCGCGGGAGGGGTACCTTCCGGTGGGCGCCGCCGCCCGCCGAGGGCCGCCTTTCCCCGAGCGTTCCACCTCCGCGCAGAGGTCCCGCCGTGACCGACACGAACCAGATCCCGCTGGCCCAGCCCTCGTCTTCGCCGCGCACCGTGCTGGTGCTGGGCGGGGGCGGGATGAAGGGGATCGCGCACATCGGCGTGTGGAAGGCGCTGGAGGAGGCGGGGGTCCGCCCGGATGCCATCATGGGCACGAGCATCGGAGCGCTGATCGGCGCGGGGATCGCGAGCGGCTTCGGCTGGCGCGAGCTGGCGGAGATCGCGCGCAAGCTCACCAAGGACGACATCGTCGCCATCAACCGGCGCGCGGTGTTCTTCGGCGGGGTGCGGGAGGACGCGGTCTTCATGGGCGACCACTTCCGCAGGTACATCGAGTCCATCCTCCCGGTGAAGACGTTCGCGGAGCTCGTGCACCCCTTCCGGCTGAACACGGTGTCGCTGGTGTCGGGGGAGGAGGTGTGGTTCGGCACGGACTGCCGGCAGGACATTCCGCTGGCGAGCGCGGTGTACGCCTCGTGCGCGCTCCCCATCTACTTCCCGCCGTGCAGGACGGACGACGGCGACTTCCTGGTGGACGGCGGGGTGCTGGACGTGTTCCCGGTGCGCAAGGCGCAGGCGTGGGGCGCGGAGCGGATCATCGGGGTGGACGTGGGCTCGGAGTTCCTCCCCCCGGCGGAGGGGTACTTCGACCGCGGGATGATCGCCATCCACGACCGGGTGCTGAACCTGAACCTGCGCGACCAGCGCTCGCGCTGCCTGGACGGGTACGACGGACCCCCGCTGCTGTACGTGCGCCCCAAGGTGTGGCACCTGGGCGGCTGGGACTTCGACCGCACGCAGTTCTTCCTTGAGGAGGGGTACCGGGCGACCCGCCAGGCGCTCAAGGAGCAGGAAGCGGCGTAGGCCGCTCCCTGCTCCGTGCCGGCGGATCCCCGGCTCGCTCCCCCTCCCCGTCTACACCCCATTCTCCCGTTTCCCATCGTGACCGCCTCCCGCCACTTCCAGCCGCTCCGCGCGGCGCTCATGTCGTGCCTGGTCCTCGCCGCGTGCGCGGCGCCGGTGCAGCAGCCCGCCCATCCGCCGGCGCTGGAGTGGGTGGCGCACTCCGTCCCCACCACGGCGAGCTTTCGCGGCCTCAGCGTCGCCGGCCCCGCGGTGGTGTGGGCGAGCGGCACGGGCGGCACGTGGGTCCGCACCACGGACGGCGGTGCCACCTGGCGCGCGGACACGGTCGCCGGCGCCACGGCGCTGGACTTCCGCGACGTGCACGCGGCGGACGCGGGGACCGCCTGGCTGATGAGCGCGGGCGAGGGCCCGCAGTCGCGCCTGTACCGCACCGGGGACGGGGGGCGCAGCTGGACGCTCCAGCACACGGTCCCGGGGCCGCAGGGCTTCCTGGACGGCATGGCATTCAGCGGTCCCACGCGGGGGATCGCCTACAGCGACCCGGTGGAGGGGAGCTTCCTGGTCCTCGTGACGGAGGACGGGATGCGCTGGAGCCCCGTTCCGCCGGCGAGCCTTCCCGCCCCGCTGGCCGGGGAGGCGGGCTTCGCCGGGAGCGGCACCGGGATCGCCGTGCGCGGCGACCGGGTGTGGTTCGGCACGGGCGGCGGGGCGCAGGCGAGGGTCTTCCGCTCGGGCGACGGGGGGCGCAGCTGGGAGGCGGCCGCCACGCCGCTGGCCGCGGGATCGGGGGGGGCGGGGATCTTTTCCGTGGCGTTCTGGAACGACCGCGACGGCATCGCCGTGGGCGGCGACTACACCAAACCCGGGGAGGCGGCCGGCAACGCCGCCCGGACGGAGGACGGCGGCCGCACCTGGCGCCCCATCCGCGGGACGCCGCCGCGCGGCTACCGCTCCGGCGTGGCGTTCGTCCCCGGGACGGACCCGCTGCTGCTGGTGGCGGTGGGGATCTCGGGCTCGGACTACTCCGTGGACGGGGGGGAGAGCTGGACGCCGATCGACACCGTGGAGTACAACGCGGTGGCCGCGGCGGGCCCGGACGCGGTGTGGGCGGTGGGACCCGGGGGCAAGGTGGCGAAGCTGCGGATCGGGCGGCGCTGACCCCGCGCCCGCGGGGCGGATGGATGGATGAAGACGCGCAGGGCCCCGCCGACCAGGCGGGGCCCTGCGCACTTCGCGGACGCCAGCGCCCACCCGCGTGAGGGATTCCGGCCCGAAGGGGCGAGACCCGGCGGGGCTGTTTCCGCCGGGGCTCGACTCCGTCAGCCCGCGTTGTTTGCGGGCTTACGGAGCCGAAGCCCGACCCCCGCGCCCCGCGGGGGGCACGCCCGAACTCTGCCGTTCAGCCGTATCCGTCGTGTCACCCCTCGCGCGACTCGTACTCCCCCTTGAGCCGCGACACCACGGCGGGATCGGCAAGGGTGGTGGTGTCGCCCAGCGCCCGACCCTCGGCGATGTCCTTGAGCAGCCGGCGCATGATCTTGCCGGAGCGCGTCTTGGGAAGGTCGCCCGCGAACAGGATGTCGTCCGGCCGGGCGATGGCGCCGATCTTCTTCACCACGTGCTCGCCGATCTCCCGCTTGAGCTCCGGCGTGGCCTCGAAGCCCTCCCTGAGCGTCACGAACGCCGCCACCGCCTGCCCCTTGAGCTCGTGCACCTTGCCCACCACCGCCGCCTCGGCCACGGCGGGGTGGTCCACCAGCGCCGACTCCACCTCCATGGTGCCGATGCGGTGCCCGGCCACGTTGAGCACGTCGTCGATGCGGCCGATCACCCAGAAGTAGCCGCGACCGTCGCGCTTGGCCCCGTCGCCGGGAAAGTACACGCTTGCCCCCGGCTGCTCGCCGCCGTCGGGGGAGCCCACGGTGCGCCCCTGCCACTTGGACCAGTAGGTGTCGACGAAGCGCTCCGGGTCGCCCCAGATGCCGCGCAGCATGGAGGGCCAGGGCCGGCGGACGGCGAGGAAGCCGCCGCCCACGTCGATGCGGCGCCCCTCCAGGGTGAGGATGTCCGCGGAGATGCCCGGAAAGGGCGTGGTGGCGGAGCCGGGGACGGTGTGGGTGACGCCGGGAAGCGGGGTGATCATGATGGCCCCGGTCTCGGTCTGCCACCAGGTGTCCACGACCGGGCAGCGCTCCCCGCCGATGTGGCGGTGGTACCACATCCACGCCTCGGGGTTGATGGGCTCCCCGACGCTCCCCAGCAGGCGCAGCGTGGACAGGTCGTACGCGTCCGGCCACTCGGTGCCCCACTTCATGAAGGCGCGGATCGCCGTGGGCGCCGTGTAGAAGATGGTCACCCCGTAGTCCTGCACCAGCTTCCAGAAGCGGCCGCGGTCCGGCGAGTCCGGCGCTCCCTCGTACATCAGGGCGGTGGCGCCGTTGGCGAGCGGCCCGTAGACGATGTACGAGTGCCCCGTCACCCACCCCACGTCCGCAGTGCACCAGTACACGTCGTCGTCGCGCAGGTCGAAGACCCACCTGGTGGTGGCGTACACCTGGGTGAGGTAGCCGCCCGTGGTGTGCACGATCCCCTTGGGCTTGCCGGTGGTCCCGGAGGTGTAGAGGATGTACAGCACGTCCTCGGCGTCCATCTCCTCCGCCGGGCACTCGGGGCTCGCGGCGGCCACCGCGTCGTGCCACCACACGTCGCGCCCTTCCGTCATCTCCGAGCCGGCCAGCGTTTCGCCGTCCGCGCCGTGGCGCCGCACCACCAGCACCCGCTCGATGCTGGGGCAGCCGCCCTCCCGCTCCAGCGCCTCGTCCGCGCTCCGCTTCAGCGGCACCACGCCGCCGCGCCGGTAGCCTCCGTCCGCGGTGATCAGCACCTTGCACTGTGCGTCGCGGATGCGGTCGCGCAGCGACTCCGCCGAGAAGCCGCCGAACACCACCGAGTGCGCCGCCCCGATGCGGGCGCAGGCCAGCATGGCGATGGCCGCCTCGGGGATCATGGGGAGGTAGACGGCCACGCGGTCGCCGCGGCGCACCCCCAGCTCCAGCAGCGCGTTGGCGGCGCGGCACACCTCGCGGTGCAGCTCCTCGTAGGTGTAGCTCCTGCGGTCGCCCGGCTCGCCTTCCCAGAGCAGCGCCGTCTTGGTGCGGCGGGGGCCGTCCAGGTGCCGGTCCAGGCAGTTGTAGGCGGCGTTCAGCGTGCCGCCCGCGAACCACCTGGCGTACGGGGGATTCCACTCCAGCACCCGGTCCCACTTCCGGAACCAGTGGAGCTCCTCCGCCCAGCCGGCCCAGTACGCCTCGGGGTCCGCGTCCGCGCGCCGGTACACATCCCTGTCGGACACGTGCGCCCGCGCGGCGAACTCCGGCGGCGGGGGAAAGGTCCGGTCCTCCTGAAGCAGGGTGTCCAGCGTGTTCTCGGACATCGGCGACTCCTCCTCGGCAGCGGGAATGACGCGGCGGGGCCGCGGTGCGCGCACGGAAACGGACGATTGTCCGAAAAGATTCCATGCCCCGCCGGGACGCCGCAAGGGTGCGGCCACGGCGGAGCCGGCTAGCGGGAGGCGGCCTCCGCGCGGCGCGCGTGGCCGGTGCGCAGGAGCCGGCCGGCGAGGCCGCGCGCCACCCCCGAGGCGAGGACCAGCACGGCCAGGGCGATCCAGAAGTCGGCGGTGACGCCGGTGCGCCACACCGTGGCGGGGAGCTCCGGCGGCTCGGCGGCGATGCCCAGCGCGGCGAACGAGTTGTTGGCCGCGTGCAGCAGCACCCCCGCCCACACGGAGCGCGTGGCGTACACCACGAAGCCGAAGGCGACGCCCAGGAGGAGGTGCATGGGCAGCACCCAGGGGAGGGCGTGCACCAGCGCGAAAAGGAGCGCGGTGAAGCCGATGGCAGGGGCCGGCCCCCAGCGCCGCTCCAGCGG
>Ga0070687_100000750_pt1 | contig 10766 bp, 7 predicted proteins | sample KBSS33LmetaG_FD_64678 | JGI IMG/M metagenome (GOLD analysis project Ga0070687, IMG submission 64678) | Switchgrass rhizosphere microbial communities from Kellogg Biological Station, Michigan, USA - KBS S3-3L metaG | ecosystem: Host-associated > Plants > Roots > Rhizosphere ... | reverse complement strand
GAATTCCCAAGGCGGTGTAAAAAATGACGAACGATGTGGTCCCGAGCAGCGCTAGCTGCAAGTCAGAGAACGCCATCTCTTTCTTGATCGGGGTGAAGAGAATGTAAATTAAGGATCGATCGAGGAAGTTCAGAACGTAGACCAGCGTCAAGATCAGCAGCGCATACCACGCGTAATTGCCCACTGCCATATCCACCGATTGGTTTTCTTGACGAGGCATTTGACGTTGGTTAACTGACGAGCACGGTTGCTTCACCCTTAACCACTACTTCACCATGTTGATTTGTACACAAAGTGGCTAGTTTCACGATGGGCTTGTCTTCGCGCTGGGAAACTATTGTGACTTTGGCTGTGACGATGTCGTCGGGGAATACGGGTGCAACAAACTGAAGAGTCTGCGCAAGATAGATACTTCCCTCACCCGGAAGATCGCCGGCGATAACGGCGGAAATCAGCGACGCGCTCAACATACCGTGCGCGATGCGGCGGCCAAAACGAGTTGTCTTAGCAAACTCTTCGTCCAGGTGAAGCGGATTGTGATCCCCTGAAGCATCAGCGAACTTCCGTATGTCTTCGTCCGTGATCGTTTTTGTTATTGACGCTGTATCTCCCGCTTTGAATCGCATGTCCTCTCTCACATCTATACGTACAATGATTCAATCTGCTTTAGATAATGAGCCGTGACGACCTCTCTCTTCAGTTTGCCCGTAGGCGTGACTTCGTCTTTTTCAATTTCAAAGTCGCGATCGAGAATAGCGAACTTCTTAATCGATTCTGTCGAAGACAATCGGGTGTTCACTTCCTCGATCTTTCTTTGGACCAACTTCTGCAGGATGATTGATTCTTTCGGGTGACTAGCGTTCGACCTCTCACTTTCCTGAGCACGCGTGTATTGCGCCGCTTCGATCATGTTTAATGTAATCAACGCCACCAGGTAACTCTTCCCTTCACCGTAAACGAGGGCATGGCTAATCAAGTGATGCTCTTTCAACATGTTTTCGATCACGGCCGGCGCAACTTTCTTTCCTGTGGAAGTAACGATCAACTCCTTCTTGCGACCAGTGATTTTCAAGAAGCCATCGGCATCCAGTTCACCAATATCTCCAGTGAGCAACCAGCCATCGCGAAACATCGCTGCGGTCTCGGCCGGAGCTTTGTAATAACCACTGAACATCATTTCGCTTTTCACCAGAATCTCGCCGTCATTCGCAATCTTCACTTCACAGCCAGGCATCGGCGGACCAACTGTCCCGAATTTGTGATTGTCGGCTCGGTTGAATGCCACACAGATATTTTCCGTGAGCCCATAGGCTTGCAGTATCGGTAATCCGGCGGCGTCAAAAAACTCAGCGACGTCAAACGGAAGCGGCGCCCCGCCCGAGGTAGCCAGACGAATTCGTCCGCCAAAATAGTTTTTCACTTTCGAGAGGCCAGGGGCCGCGACGGTTTCGTACGTTTGCAAAAGAGCCTGCGGCACTTCTCTTTGTGTCTGTCGTAGGCGCGAAAGCTCACGGCCAATTTCCAGGGCTGCTGCAAACTGTTCCCGTTCTTTTGCGGGAGCGGATTGAATATCGGCGACTACGTGAGCGTGAATCTTTTCGAAGAAGCGGGGCAGGCTGGCAAAGACTGTTGGTCCAACTTCGAGCATGTATTGACCCAGCTTCGTTAAGTCGTCAACAAAGTATGCTGCTGCACCCGCATAGAGCCGGTTATACAATCCCGAAATGCGTTCCGCGACATGGCAGTAAGGCAGATAAGAAAACGAGATATCGCTGTCATAGATCGGGATCGTTTCGCGTAGCGACTCGACACTGTTGATGATGTAGCGATGGCTGAGCAGCGCGCCCTTCGGATATCCAGTAGTGCCGGAGGTGTAAACGATGATCGCGACGTCATCTGCCGGGGCCGTTTCGGCACGTTCGCATAACAGCGATGAAAACTTCTCCCGCGCACTGTGCCCGCGACGAATGATTTCACGGTAACTCATCACCCCGTCCGAAATCCCCGCCGCAGATTCATCCAGCACAATTATGACTTTTACCTTTGGCAGCTCATTCCGAACTCTGAGAACTTTTTCGAGTTGCGGCCGAGTGTCAACCAGAACAAATTCCGCATCCGAGTGATTGATGATGTACTGACACTGCTCTGCGGAACTTGTCGGGTACAGGCCGACTCCAACCCCGCCGGCTGCGATTGTCCCAATGTCGGTGATGGGCCACTGAGGCACATTCCCCATCAGAATCGCGACGGAACTTCCTTTTGCCAGTCCTAAAGAAAGCAGCGCCGTCGCGAAGTCATGTGTCTCTTCATCGAAACGATTCCAGGAAATTCCTTGCCACGCGTCATTCGCTCGAAAATAGAAAACATCGTTAGTTGCGCTGGAGCTGTACTTCCGAATGCGTTCCTTGAATAGTGAGTAGATGTTTGGATATGGCATGAACTCACCCAGGGGTCACCATCTGAAAGCCACACACGCCATGTTTAAGCCACCACCCGACGCGCACATGATCAGATTATCGCCACGCTTTAGCTTCCCTTCGCGAACTGCATCGTCAAGCACCATCGGAATACACGCCGAACCAGTGTAGCCCCACTTCTGCATCACCGTGTGCGTTCGCTCCATCGTCACATTGAGTATGCGCATCACTTCCTTGATAGTGCTGAGATTCACCTGCGTGAAGAGAAACAACGCGACGTCGTCAACTGTGAGTTTCGCTTTCGTTAAGACGTCGTGAATTATCATCGGCCAACCCTGGATGTTTACTTCGGGGGGATACTTTCGCGCGAAGCGTACCTTGGTCCAGCGACCTTCGCGCAGAACATCTTCAGTGACCGGCATGCGCGTGCCCCCGGCATAAACCCCCATGTAATCTGAATAGCTGCCGTCAGCGATCAGTTTCGAGGCAAGCAAGCCCGGCTCATCAGCAGCCTGCAGCACAACGGCGCCGGCGCCATCGGCGAAGATCGTCGCCGTCTTTTTGTCTTTCCAGTCGATGTACTTGCTCATCGCATAGGCGCCAATCACCAGAATATTCTGGTACTGCGGGTCGGCAATAATGTATTTCGCCGCGGTGTCCAGTGCGGTAACGAAGCCGGCGCACGCAGAGTTGATGTCGAATGTGCCTGCGCCGGTAGCTGCGAGACGACGCTGCACAATTACCGAGGTCGCGGGCGAAAGTTGTTCGGGCGTGTCCGTGGCAAGGATGATTAGATCCAGTTGACCAGGTTCGATTCCCGACGCTGATAAAGCGGCGCGGGCGGCGGCAGTCGCCAAGTCCGCCGTACTCTCTTCATCTGCACAAATGTGACGCTCGCGAATGCCCACCACTTGAGAAACAAATTCGTCGATGTCCTCGCCGAGCATGCGACTGAGATCATCATTCGTAAGAATTCTTTCCGGGACGTAGATGCCAGTACCGTTGATCCGAGCAAAAGTCATTTCAGTGTGCAAGCAAGAATGTCTCGAGCACCGCGTTGAATTCCCGCGGTTGTTCGAGAAAGAACAAGTGACTGCCGCCTTTGATCAAACTCAGTTGGGCATCAGGTATCCTGGCCGCAAGGTTGCGCGAGTTCTGAGGCGGCACAATTTGATCCGAATCGCCGCTGATGACAAGTGTCGGAATTCGCAGGTCGGGAATTCTCGATTCTGTGTTGAACGCCATCGCGGCCATCAGCTGCCAACGATAAGCACGCTCATCAACTGGATTCTCCAATCGTCTATCAACCAACGCATTAACTTGATCAGGTTGATTGAGCGCAAAGTCGGGCGAAAAAGCGGGCATCAGCAATCGACGGATTCGCGCTTCGGTATTGAATCCATTGTCTGAAGTCACCGCACCCAGGATCTCCATCGAGGGATGAACATGATTTGGACCACCAAAGCTCGTACAGCACAAATTGAGCGTGCGAGTCATTTCGGGATAATTCAGAGCGAACTCCTGCGCCACGAATCCGCCGAACGACGCGCCGAGGATATGTGCTTGTTTGATTTCCAAACTTTGAAGTAAAGCGGCTATATCTTCAGCAATGAAACGCATCTCCGCGGGACGCTCACAATATGGCGATGGGCCTATTCCCGGAGGATCAAATGTGATCGTTTGAAATACCCTGGAAAGCATAGACATCTGTTGGAACCAAATCCATGCTCCCGCAGAGAATCCAGGTATTAACACCAACGGCGCACCGTGGCCTTCGATTGAGTAGTGAAATTGAATGTTATCGTGGGTTATTTGAGGCATGAAGAGAATATGACCCGAAGGCACAGTGTCACGGAGAAGGCCTTAATGATGCGTACCGCGTACCTTCTCCGTGTCCGTGTCTTAGCAGCCTTAGAAATTGAGCTTGAAACCAAACTGAATCACCCGCGGTCCAGTGCTGGCCGAGGTAATTCTTCCAAAGGATGCGACCGCGATGTTGGTAACCGGATTCGCGTAGTTCACCCAGTTGAAGGCGTTGAACATTTCCATGCGTACTTCACCGCGGATCTGTTCTTTAATCGGGATGAATTTGATTATCGAAAGATCGATGTTTTTCTGTCCCGGACCGGTCAGGAAGTTTCGCTGTGTATTACCGAACGGATGTGCGGGATCAAAAGCTGGATTGTTCACTGCGCCAACACCGGCTCCGCTCAACAGCGGACGGGAAATGACGAATGCGCTTTGATTGAAATAATTATTCAGACAATTCGCCGTTCCACTACTGCACAAGATCTCACCATTGAAGGACGTGTTGCGATTTGCGCGACTGAACACCGCATTGCCGGGATTGTCGATTACTGAGAACGGCAGGCCGGATTGAAAGACTCCAATACCGGCAATTTGCCAATTGTTCACGAGCGCGCGAACTACAGCCGAATCCGATCCGGTTTTCGGCAAATCGTAAGCACCACTAATCACGAAACGGTGTTCGCGATTAAAGTCGGAACGCCCATAGTTTGTTTTCCAATCGAATTGGTCGCCCGATAAGCTGGCGAGTTCATTCACGTTGGTCCCGTTGTAGTAGTCATACGACTTGCCAAAGGTGTAGGCCGCAGTAAATTGCAAACCCTCCGAAAAGCGTCGCGCTAAAGTTACTTGCAGCGAGTTGTAATGTGAGTTTGAGGAAGTCTGAACCTGGTGCATGCCGCCGCTCACATTCTTGTTGGTTGACAAAATTGTGCCCGCAGCCAGCCGGGGCACAAAACTGTTCGTCGCCTGGTTATAAATCGGCTGATTGACATTGATGATTTGTAGCAGCTTCGTACCCTTGTTCCCTACGTAGCCGACCTCGAGCACAGTGTTTCTGGCAAACTCCCATTGCACACCGGCGTTGTATTGCTGCAGATAAGGCGTGGCCAAATCTGGATCCACGAAAATTCCGCTGACTGGCACGCCGACCAACGGAGCCACTGGCGACAGGACTGAGGGAATGTTGGCTGCCGTTGGGAAAGACGATGGCTGCGGCAGCGGGACAAACGGATCTGCAAAGGTCCTCAAGATACCTGGCAACCCTACACCCAATGCCAAATATGGAAAGTTGAACAGCTGCGTGTTGTACGTTCGTGTAGAGAAGCGGTCGTAATAAATTCCATATCCTCCGCGAACGACTAACTTGCCTTCATCGTCAAGACGATATGCAAAGCCAAAGCGTGGTGCAAAGTTGTTCTTGTCCTTTGGCACTATAGAGTCAGCGACCGTCGGGACTCCGGCCAACTGACCACCTTCTGCCTGAACTATTCCGTTCGGTGGTGCGCCCTGACGAAATTGATCGGGAAGGAAATTCACTAACCGACCCTGCGTGTCGACGGGCAGTCCAAACAATTCGTAGCGCAATCCCAAATTGAGAGTCAGACGATCATTCACTTTGTAATCGTCTTGAATGAATGCCCCGAAGTCATTGACCTTGTAATGTCGATCGAAAACACCTGACCCCAGGATCGACACGCCGTTGCCAATTAAGAAGTTATTGAAGCTACTGAAAATGATCTGGCCGCGCGTGAAGGCATTGAAAAAGAAATCAATGTCCGAATGACGAAACTCCCCACCGAACCGCAAGCGATGTTTGCCTTTGATCCACGAAAGAGTGTCCTGGGCCATCCACGCGGTAATCTTCGAGTGCTGGTCGCCTAGTGGCGAGGAACCAAAGAAGAATGAAGAATCAGTACCAGCCACTTGTAATGTCGGCGCACCCGGATACAGACTTGCAAATGGCGTGGTTATTCCAAGTTGGGCCGCCGTAAACGGCTCTTCAGGAGTGGAGGTCGCTTCGATTGAGTTGATCCCAAACCGAGCTTGGTTAGTAATGCTCGGACTAAAAGCATAGTTGTCCGTCAACGAATAGAGTACTTGAGTGATTGGGATATCGCCGCCAAACCCAATCAGTTGATTGACGGGTTGACCTTCGAGTCGATTTCCAGTTCCTGCAAAGTTATAGATCGCCTGAAACGTCGGGTTCTTGGCATAGAACAATTTGCTGGATAACGAATGTTCGTTACTGATGTTGAAATCGAGGTTACCGTTGAACTGATTCTCGCGAAAGCGCGACACACCCGATTGGGGTACCTGAGTCGGTACTCTCGCACCTGTGCCCGTGGCGCCAGTCAGGCCCGACGATGGAATCGCAAACGCGCCGCCCGGGAGTCGTGCGTTCAAGATGTTCACTGCCACTGGACTAATGCTCGCCTGCGGAAGACCGAAGGTCGCTGCGAGCGCGGCAGCCGTGCGGTTGTTATCCTGCAGACCGGCGGGAACCGCGGGGAACGTCAAACTGTTCGACAACGAAAGTCCGTTGGTTTCGCGAGTTCCTTGATAAGAGGCGAAAAAGAATGCTCTATCCCGAACGATTCTTCCGCCGAACGTTCCGCCGAATTGATTACGCGTCAGAACTGGTCTCTCTAAGCCGCGCGCTTTGATAAACGGTTCGTTCGCGTTCAGCGCTTTGTTCCGCAGAAAATAAAAGACATTTCCGTGAAAGTCGTTTCCACCCGAGCGCGTCACCGCTTCGACGTTGCCACCAGCGCTGCGTCCGTTCGAGGCGTCATAGAGCGAAGTCTGCACGATGAATTCCTGCAAACTTTCTGTTGACGGCACTGCCAGGTTCGGGGTCGAGTTGGTTCCGATTGAATTGGCGTCAACTCCATTTATCTTGACGGTGTTGCTCGTCGGACGCTGTCCATTTACGCTGAAGGCAGTGTCGCCGCGTCCCAAATCTGTGCTGTTGGGGACGGAAGCTTGCGCACCGGCCTGGAGCACGAGCAGTTGCTGAAAGTTTCTCGTGGAGAGAGGTAATTGCCGGATCGTTTGTCCCTCGATAACGCGGCCGTTTTGCGAGGTTTCAGCTTGTAGAATTGGAGCTTCGGCAGTAACCGTCACGTTAGTCGTAGTCCCAGCGATTCCGAGCCTTGCGGTCACCGTAGTGGTCTGAGTGATGTTAACGACAACTTCCGCTTGAAAGGCTTGGAAATTCTGCGCGCTTACGTCTATGCGATACCGACCTGGGGGCATCAGCGTGAATGCAAAATGCCCATCGTCATCCGATATAGAATCGCGCACCGCATTTGTTTCCAGATTGGTTGCCTTGACTGTTGCGCCCGTAACAACCGCACCGTTCGGATCAGTCACGGAACCACTTATCGTTCCAGTGGTGACTTGCGCGCTGAAGGAGCTCGCGCAACTCAAAATAAAACCAATCGCGAGCAGACTGAATAGACTCTTTTTCCAACTCATGTCCGACCTCCATTAGTGAAATCCTGATCGCATCACAAAGCCGCCGCTGCAAACTAAAGATTGACCAGTGATGTAGTTCGACTCCGGTAGGGCAACGAAGGTAAATCGCACAGGCAGCTCCCTCGGCCCCCTGAACCTGCGCAACCTTGTTCTCGAGGTTGCGCGCCTAAATCCGCGCCTTCATGCCAGCCCAATACGGCTCGCGCATTTCACGCTTCAATGTCTTGCCTGCTGTACTGCGCGGAAAATCCGGCACGAAGACAACCGCGTGAACGCGTTGATGCTTACCGTCAACGCGCTGATTGATCCATTCGCACAACTCGGCCTCAGTGATTTCACCCGCACGATGAAGAATCACAGCAGCAAGCGGTGTCTCACCCCACTTCTCGCTGGGTATGCCAAAGACCGCTACTTCGCGGACAGCCGGATGCTGGACAATTACTTCTTCGATATCCCTGGGAAACACATTCGCACCTCCCGAGATAATTAAGTCCTTCTGACGATCTACTAGATAAAGAAACCCGTCCTCATCGACATAGCCGAGATCGCCGATATGCAGCCAACCATCAACAATTGTCTGAGCGGTTAACTCCGGTTGTTTGTAGTAACCGGGCATCAAAGCGGACGTGTAGCCGACGATCTCGCCGACTTCTCCCGCCGCTGCGTCAACTCCGTTCTCGTTGACTATTCGCATTTCAGAGAAAGGGATCGGCACGCCCACCGAATCGGGTTTGGCTGGGTAATCGTTCTTGTCCAGGATTGTGATAAAGCCTTCAGTCAGTCCGTATAATTCGTAGAAACGATCCGGCACGACTCGCGTGAGCGTTTCTTTGAACTCACGATGGAGCGGCGCACCCACCGAGCAAATGGCTTCGACTGACCTGAGTCGCTCAGCCGCGAAACCGTCGGAATTAAGCAGCGAAATGATTTGTGAAGGCACGAGCATCATGTGGGTAACGCGCTCGTTTTCGATGGCCGCGATGAAGGATTCTGGATCGAATTGTTTTTGTAGAACGTACGTCGCCCCGAGGTACAGCGCCGGCATCATCATTACCCACGCGCCATTGAAAACGATCGATCCGGCGTGGAGGACAACGCTCTCCGGTCGCATCCGAAAGGCCGAGGCGAAGAGCGTGCAGTACATCGCCCGGATGTAATGCGTGTGCACGATACCCTTCGGCTGTCCCGTGGTTCCGCTGCTGTAAATGATGTTGAATGGATCTTCATCTGAGATTTGAGTCAATGGCGGTTCATCGCAGCTTGCTGCGGCGGACATGGCTGCGAAGCTTCGATAGCCTTCGGCATGATCGGTCGAAATGTAGCGTTCGGGGGAAATGGCGACTAGTTGCGAACGGATCGAATCCAATTCGGGCTTCATCGACGAGTTAGTGATGACCGCCGACGTTTCCGAGTCTCGCAGTAGGTTCAGTAGTCCCTTGCCGCGCAATAATTGACTCAACGGCACAATCACCGCGCCAATCTTTACTATGGCCCAATAGCTCTCGAGTAACTCCCGGCAATTCGGCAGAATGGTCGCGACCTTATCGCCTTTTCGAACGCCTAGTTCTAGTAAGGCATTGGCCACCCGGTTGACGTTCTGATTGAACTCCAGGAATGTGAGCCGATCGTCACCAAAGACGATCGCAGGATGATTTGGGCGGTAACGAGCGTTCCTCGCAAGGAGAGAGCCTACATTCATTCGTTCCCTCCTTTTGGTTTCACACTCGAAACTACTTCATTTAGGAATCGCCAAATCTCGGTGGTCGCATCAGGTCCCTTGGCGTCGGCGAACTGGTCGGCGATTTTGCTGCCCGGCCACGCATGACCGAGGTCATCTACGATCCACTTCTCCATCAGCAAACGCCCGCTGCTATCGTTGTAAGTGTATTTCGTGTAGCCATACCCATTCGGGACGACACCTTTGGATTCGGTCGCAGGCTTGACACTCACACTGTCGTTATCTTTCTGGTCGTCTAGATAGTCATTCGTCTGAGCCCATTGAGTAATCAACTGATCCACATTCATGGGATTGACGTAAGGATCTTTTGCACCCTGGAAAGCGATAAGCGGAATCCGTTTTTTTTGCGGGGCAGCGCTTGAAATCGATTCAAACGCAAGCAAGCCCTGCTGATTAGGATCTGGCCCACCTGACTTCATCGCCGCCAGACCACCCTGGACGCCCGTCGCGGCTTTGAACTCGGTGCCGGCGATCACACCAACGCCGGCAAAAATGTCGGGATAGGTTGCTGTCATGACGACAGCCATTGCACCGCCGGCAGATATTCCGGCGACAAATATTCTTTGGTTGTCCACTTTTAAAGAAGTACGAACGTCCTGGATAACTGCGGCAATCAACGAAGGCTCGCCTGCGTCACGTGCCTGGTGTTTCGGATCAAACCAGTTCCAACATTTGAGTGGGTTAGCCGCAGTACTCTGCTCAGGGTAAACAACCAGGAAATTATTTTTCTCTGACAGCTCATTCATTCCCGAGAGCGATGCGAGCGCTTCCGCGTTCTGAGTACATCCATGGAGCATCAACATCAGAGGAACGGCTTTCTCTTTCTTGTACACAGATGGAATCCACAATTTGTATTGGAGTGATCCCGCCCCGGTCTTGGCTGAGCCGCTAACCCATGTTCCTGCGCTCGCAGACCCGCTCACCAACAAGAGCACAACCAATAAAAATGTGATGCGTGTTAACTTCATGCGTTCTCGCAAGCCTCGGCAAACTCAACAATCAGATCGGCCACTCTGGCGGCGCCCAGCTCACCAAGCGTGATCGTGAAATGTGTCGTGCCCGAAATCACTTCGTCTTTCATGTGCGGAATACATTGCCGGAACCGATCCATCATTGCCTCTGGATAGATCGGTGGCTGCGCCGGCTCCAATCCTTTCTCAGCACGCAGCAGCAATACAGGAACTCTGAGCGACTGCAAACGGCGCGTAATCTCGTCCCCTTTGAAAGCTTCGGCGATGTCAACTCGAACGGCATTGGCTGAAGCTTTCGGCTGGACGGTTCCTTCTCCCGAGACCTCGTAATCCAGGAACGCCTCTGTCCATGCG
>Ga0070687_100000748_pt1 | contig 10783 bp, 5 predicted proteins | sample KBSS33LmetaG_FD_64678 | JGI IMG/M metagenome (GOLD analysis project Ga0070687, IMG submission 64678) | Switchgrass rhizosphere microbial communities from Kellogg Biological Station, Michigan, USA - KBS S3-3L metaG | ecosystem: Host-associated > Plants > Roots > Rhizosphere ... | reverse complement strand
CCGATTCGTTTTCCTGCTCCTCAGGGGAGCCGCGCCGTGGTGGGCGGCCCCTCGTTCCCCACCCGGTCCACCGCCGTCACCCACACCTTCGTGGGCGCCGCGCCGGTGCTGTCCGCCGCGACCGTGTGCGCGCGCGTCCACCCGGGCAGCACCTCCGTCCGCCAGCCGCCGGCTGCGCGCGAGCGCACCGTCCACCAGGTGGGCGCGGAGCCGCCGCCCGGCTCCAGCGCCAGCTCCACCCCGCCGGCCGCGGGACGGGCCCGCACGGCGGGCCGGCCGGGCGCGCCGCCGTACAGCCAGGGGGAGGCGGGGACCAGCGCGGGCTCGCGGTACGCTTCGCGGGCCAGGCGCGTGGACAGCGAGTCGGGGTCGCGCATGAGCGCCTTCATGCTGAAGTGCACGTTCCCCGTGGCGCCGGGGATGCCGCGGGTCACGTACACCTGCCCCACGATCTCCGCGGCCGGCCAGCGCGCCTCGGTGGGGAGCACCTGGCTGGTGAAGTTCCCCGGCCACAGGTTGCGGCCCTTCACGTTCTGCTCGGTCCACCAGCGCAGCAGCACCGGGTAGCTGAGCACGGTCCGCGCGGTGGGCCAGTAGAGCTGCGGGGTGAAGTAGTCGAGCCACCCGTTCACCAGCCACTTGCGCGAGTCGGCGTACAGCTGCTCGTAGGGATCGAACGTGGTCCGGACCTGGGCGGGGTAGCCCGGCCGCCAGATGCCGAACGGGCTGATGCCGAACTTGACCCACGGCTTCGCCCGCTTGACCTCGCCGTACAGGCGCTCCACGAAGCGGTCCACGTTGTCGCGCCGCCAGTCGTCGCGGGCCAGCGTGCCGCCGGAGGCGCGGTAGCGGTCCCAGCTGGGCTGGTCGGGAAAGTCGATCTCGTTGCGCAGCGAGTCGCTTTCGCGGTACGGGTAGAAGTAGTCGTCGATGTGCACCCCGTCCACGTCGTAGCGCCGCACCACGTCCATCACCACGCGCACCGAGTGGTCCTGCACCGCGGGCTCCCCGGGGTCCATCCACAGGTGGGTGCCGTACGTCCGCACGACGTCCGGCCGGGTGCGGGCCAGGTGCGTGGCCGCGAGCGGCGACTTCGCGGTGGGGTGGCGGGCGCGGTACGGGTTGAACCAGGCGTGCAGCTCCAGCCCGCGCCGGTGCGCCTCCGCCACCGCGAAGGCCAGCGGGTCGTACGCCGGCTCCGGCGCCCGCCCCTGCTCGCCGGTGAGGTATTCCGACCACGGCTCCAGCTCCGAGCGGTAGAGCGCGTCCCCCGCCGGCCGCACCTGGAGGATCACCGCGTTGAGGTTGAGCTCCCTGGCCCGGTCCAGGATGGCGAGCAGCTCCGCCTGCTGCTGCGCCGCCGGCAGCCCCGGCCGCGAAGGCCAGTCGATGTTGGCGACGCTCGCCACCCACACCCCCCGGAACTCCCGCCGCACCGCCGGCGGCTCGTCGCCCGAAGGGCCGACGGCCGGCGCGGGGTTGCCGGAGCACGCGGCCAGCACCAGCGCCGCTGCGACGAGTGCCGTTCTGCGAATCTTCAAGAGCGCACCTCCCCTGCGGAAACGAAACAACGAACGGCCCCCGCGCACCGGCGGCCGGACCCGGGACCGAACCCCGCGTGAGGGATTACGGCCCGAAGGGGCGAGACCCGACAGCAGTATCGTCGGGGCTCGACTCCGTTAGCGAGCGTAGTTTGCTCGCTTACGGAGCCGAAGCCCGACCCCGGCGCCAGCCGGGGTCACGCCCAAACGAGCGGTTCAGCCGTAAAACCGCAACCCGTGAAAAAGCCCGGCGATCTCTCGCCGGGCCCTTTCCAACGACTCATCCGAAACCGATCACCGGTACGCCGGGTTGGCGTTCATCTCGCCCCGGTTCACCGGCAGGCACTCCACGTTGGCGTACTCCACCGTGGTGCTCCCCAGGTACGACCCCCGCTGGAACTCGTTGAAGTCCTCGATGTCGCCGTACTGGGTCTTGTACCGGCGCAGGTCGCCCAGGCGGTGCCCGTCCAGGTACAGGTCGCGCCGCCGCCCGTCGCGCACCGCCGCCCGGAAGTCCGCCGCGCTGACGGTGGCGGGGAGCGCCGCCTGGCCGCCGACGGCCCGCCGCGCGTTGACGAAGGCGAGCGTCGTGGCGTTTGGCCCCTCGGCCTCGGCGCGGATGTACTGCGCCTCCAGCCCCGAGGCGATGCGGATGGCCGCGCTCCGGGTGAACTCGCCGCCCGGCAGCGTCCCCGTGTAGGTGCTGAACGCGCTGGGCGAGTTGGGCACGAAGGCCCGGCCGCCGCCCTGCACCGTCTCGGTGACGTCGGGGAGCGGCACCCGCGGGTCGCGGAGCGTCTCGAACGGCGTCCCCGTGACGGAGGCCGCGATGGGCGCCGTCATGCGGGCGAAGAACACCTGGTTCTCCTCGGTGCTGTTCTCCGAGTAGAAGGAGCGGAAGATGAAGTCGGCCGGCACCTGGGCGGCGAACTGCGCCGCCAGCGGGCGGTCGCCCAGGTTGAGCGCGGCCCGCGCGATCCCCACCCGCGCGAGGTTGATGATGGAGTCCGCGCCCGCCACGCCGCGCGCGTTCGCGGGGACCGCGGCGGCGGCCGCGGCCCGCGCCGCGGTGGCCACCGCGATGGCCTCGTTGAAGCGCGGGATGGCGAAGTCGCGGAAGATCTCCGCCGGGGTGTGCGGCGGGCTCAGGTTCACGGGAATGCCGCAGTAGTGCTCGCCCAGCAGGTTGTACGTGGTCCCGGCGTACGCCAGCACGCGGGCCATGCGCAGGTCGGAGCTGGCGGAGTCGCCGCGCAGCGCCTTGAAGCGGCCCACGGTGCTGTCGGCCAGGAAGCGCGCCCGCTGCATCGTGGTGTAGGCGATCGCCGCGGTCCCGTTGTCCGGGTCCACGAAGCGCTGGTCGATCAGCTGCTCCTCGACGATGGTGGTGTGGTTGCGCAGCTCGTCGGTGAAGACGGCGGCGTAGTAGATCAGGTCGTCGTAGGACCGCTGGAAGTCGCCCACCACGCCGTTGGTGAGCAGCCCCAGGTAGAAGGGGTCGTCCAGGTTCTCCACGTCGATCGCCTGCGGGTTCTCTACGTCCAGCAGGCCGCCGCAGCCGGCGAGCGCGCCGGAGGCCGCGATCGCGACCCCCAGGGCGGCGGTGCGGCGCAGCAGGGCGGAATGAAAGCGTCTCATGAGTGTGCGCCCCGCGTCAGAAGTTCACGTTGATGGCGGCGGACAGGCGCCGGTTCTGCGGCATCGCGTACGCGTCCACGCGCACGAAGGACCGGTTGCCGTAGGTGTTCACCTCGGGGTCGATGCCGGAGTACTTGGTCCACAGCGTCGCCAGGTTGTGGCCGGCGAGGGTCAGCGTAGCCTCCGAAGCGGGAGAGAACGCCAGGAAGCGCGACGGGATGGTGAACGACACCGACACGTCGCGCAGCTTGAGGAAGTCCCCGTCCTCGACGTACGGCGCGAACAGGTTGACCGGGGTCCCGGCCGGGTTCACCGCCGCGCCGCGGTAGATGGACACCTGGCCGGCGTATGCGGAGTCCGCGGCGCTCGCCGGCGCCAGCACCCGCGCGTCGTTCACCCGCTCGCAGTTGAGCTGGAAGCGGCAGCGGTTGTACTCCTTGTAGTTGAACACCTTGTTGCCGCCCTTGTAGTCCAGCTGCGCGAACAGCCGCACGCCGCCGAAGAGCGTGAAGGTGTTGGAGAACCCCACCTCGCGCGTGGGCGCCGGCGGCCCCAGGTAGCTGAAGGCGGTGTCCACCACCGGCTGCAGCCGCGAGTTGACGACGTAGCCGCCGCTGGCGTCGCGCGCGGGGAGCTGCGCCCAGAAGCCGCCCAGCGGGTACCCCGGGCGGTTCTCCTGCACCGCCCCGTACGCCTGGCCCACCAGAACGCTGCGGATCATCCCCGGCTGCCCGAAGGTCAGCAGCTCGTTGTGGTTGGTGGCCAGGTTGAGCTGGCTTTCCCACGAGAAACGGTCGCGCTGCACGGGCGTGGCGGTCAGCAGCAGCTCCACGCCGGTGTTGCGGATGTCGCCCAGGTTCTCCGTGCGGCCCTGGAAGAAGCCCTCCGACGGGGCGATGGAGACCGCCTGAAGCAGGTTGTCCGTGCGCTTGTTGTAGTAGGTGAAGTCCACCGCGAGGCGGTTGTCGAAGAAGCCGCCCTCGAAGCCCGCCTCGAACTCCTCGCCGCGCTCCGGCTCCAGGTTGGGGTTGCCGAAGTTGAGGGTGCGGACGCCGCTCACCGTGGTCACGCCCGTCGCGGTGGGCTGGGTCACCTTGACCACCGTGTACGTCTGGTTGGCCTGGTTCGCCAGCGGGGCGCGCCCGGCCTGCCCGTACGCCGCGCGCAGCTTGAAGTCGGCGACGCGGAGCCGGTCGAAGAAGCCCGCGAGCGCCGGCTCCTCGCTGACCACGTAGGAGACCTGCGCCTTGGGATAGGTGATCAGGTCGAACTCCGCCCCGAAGCTGGAAAAGTCGTCCGCCCGCAGCGCGCCCACCAGGAACAGCCGGTTGTTGATGCTCAGCTGCTGCTGGACGTAGTAGCCGATGGAGTTGACCTCCTCGAACGTGTTGGAGCCCGTGGTGAGCGCCGCGTTCTGGATGGCCGTGATGTCCGGTGCGCCCAGCCCCGTGCCGGAGCCGAAGAGCTGGTCGAAGCGCCGGGCGATGTACTGCGTGCCGAACGACGTCGACGATTCCATCCACCCCGTGACCGGGAGCTCCACCGTGCCCACGTAGTCCGCCGTGTACACCCGGTTGCGGGGGTAGCGCAGCGAGCTCTGCCCCTCGGGGAAGCCGGCGAACTCGGCGTCCGTGGAGTTCGGGGGCGACAGGAGGCGCGCCTCGTTTTGGGTGAGGTCCAGCCCCAGCGTCAGCCGGTTGCGGAACCACTCGAAGGGGCGGTAGTTGGCCGTGGTCCCCAGCGTGGTCCGGTCGGAGTAGGTCTGGTTGTCGTACTCGACCGCCTGCCGGCCGCCCACCGAGCCCGGGTACCCCGGAAACACGTTGGGAAAGGAGGAGCGCCGCCCCGGGATCCCGCGCACCGACAGCAGGTACAGCCCCTGCCCGGACTCGTCGCCCACCGGGAGCCGCAGGTGGTTGCGGACGTAGTTGCTGGACACCTGGAAGTCCAGCTGGTCGGTGGCGTAGGCGGTGAAGTTGGCGCGCACGGAGCGCCGCCGGTTGAAGCTGTTGGCGAACAGGCCGTTCTCGTGGTCCAGGTCGCCCGAGACGAAGTACGAGAAGCGGTCGCCGCCGCCGCGCACCGACAGGTTCAGCCGGTTCACGTCGCCGGCGTCGATGCCGAACGGGTCGTCCAGGATGGGGCTCCGCTCCTGGAGCACCGTGCCGGCCGCCACCCCCTGGCACGCCGGGTAGGTGGGCTCGGCGACGCCGTTCACCGTGGTGCGGGCCGCGATGTTGGCCGGCGTGCAGGTGGTGAAGTTGTCGACGATGTCCGACCCGATCTGGTTCTGCCCGTACTCGTACTTGACGTTCCAGCGGGTCCGCTGGGCGCCGCGCGGGCCCTTCTTGGTGATCACCTGGATCACCCCCGCCGCCGCCTCCGCGCCGTACAGCGTGGCGGCCGCCGGCCCCTTGAGCACCTCGATGGACTCGATGTCCTCGGGGTTGATGAAGGACAGCGCCGAGGTGACCTGGGTGCTGAAGGACTGGGTGCCGGCGCCCGACGCGCCGAAGTTGCCCAGCGACGCGTCGCTGTAGCGGATCCCGTCCACGTAGATCACCGGCCGCACCGAGGTGAGCGAGCCGGCGCCGCGGACCACGATGTCCGCCGCCGCGCCGGGGGTGCCGGAGTTGGAAAGGATCTGCACGCCCGGGGTGCGCGACTGCAGGATCTCGGTGACGTCGCTCACCGTGGTCTTTTCGGTCACCGCCGCGGCGTCCAGCTTGACCACGGAGTTGCCGAGCTCGCGGCGGCTGGTGGCCCCCGGAGTTCCCGTGACCACGATGGCGTCCAGTGCCACGCTCGCCGCGGCGAGCGCGAAGTCGGCGCGGGCGGTCTCCCCCGCGGCGACGGTGACGGTGGAGGTGGCCGCCGCGTAGCCGAGCATGGCCGCGCGGAGCTGGACCCGGCCGGCGGGGACGCCGGCCAGCGAGTACTCCCCGGTGCTGCCGGTCACGGCGCCCTGCCCGCTCCCCGTGGTCACCCGCACCCCCGAGAGCGGGCGCAGGGTGCCGGTCTCCACGACGGTGCCGCGCACGGTCCCGGTGGACTGCGCGGCGAGCGGGGGCGCGGCCATGCCCAGCAGGGCGGCTGCCCCGACGAGCATCCGCGCGATGATCCTGCGACCTGGAAGGGTCATTAGTTTCTCCTTGAGACGAATTGCACTGCGATCGGGCGGCGAACACGGGAAAGGGGGAGCGGGCACCGTCCTTTTTCGGTGGGGGGAGCGCGGACGGGAACGACGAGCGGCCGGACCTGCGCGAGGTGCGGAAGCGTGACCTGCCCGTGATGTGGCCGAGACAGCAGATTAGCCGGCGTGGACATGCCTGTCAACGCGGTTTCGCCGCGCCGCCGCACGGTTCCGGGCACGGAACCCGCGCACAAAAAGCGCGGGGCACCGTGCCGAACGGCACGATGCCCCGCGTGACGACGCCAGTGCGAACCCGCGTGAGGGATTACGGCCCGAAGGGGCGAGACCCGGCGGCAGTTTGCCGGGGCTCGACTCCGTTGCAGACGGTCGTTTCGTCTGCTACGGAGCCGAAGCCCACGGAACGCCCGGCGCCAGCCGGGGGCACGCCCGAACCCGCAGCTGCAGTTCAGCCTACAGCTTCCAGATCCGCTCCGCGTATTCCCTGACAGAACGGTCGCTGGAAAAGAACCCGCAGCGCGCCACGTTGAGGATCGCGCTCCGGGTCCACGCCTCGCGGTCGCGGTACGCCGCGTCCACCGCGTCCTGCGCCGCCACGTACGCGTCGAAGTCGGCGAGGAGCATGAAGCGGTCGTCGTTCAGCAGCGAGTCCAGCAGCGGGCGGAAGAGCCCCGGGTTGTCCGCCGACAGCGCCCCGGAAGAGATGAAGTCCAGCACCCGGCGCAGCCGCGGGCTGGCCTCCACGAAGCGGCGCGGGTCGTACCCCGCCGCCTTGGAGGCCGCGACCTGCTCCGCCGTGAGCCCGAAGATGAACACGTTGTCCGGCCCCACCGCCTCGGCGATCTCCACGTTGGCGCCGTCCAGCGTCCCGATGGTGAGCGCCCCGTTCAGCGCGAACTTCATGTTGCCCGTCCCCGACGCCTCGTAGCCCGCCGTGGAGATCTGCTCCGAAAGGTCGCTCCCGGGAAAGATCCGCTCGGCCAGCGACACCCGGTAGTCCGGGAGGAAGGCCACCTGCAGCTTGGGGCTCACCGCGGGGTCGGCGTTGGCCTTGGCGGCGACGGCGTTGATGAGCTGGATGATCAGCTTCGCCGTCCAGTAGGTGGGCGCCGCCTTGCCGCCGAAGAGCACCGCGCGCGGCACCACGTCCAGCGCCGGGTCGTCGCGCAGGCGCAGGTACAGGTCCACCAGGCGCAGCGCGTTGAGGAGCTGGCGCTTGTACTCGTGCATGCGCTTCACCTGCACGTCCACCAGCGCGTGCGGGTCCATCTTCACCCCCGCCTCCGCGAGCACCACTTTCGCCAGCGCGGCCTTGTTGGCCGCCTTGATGGCGCGCCAGCGCTCGCGGAACACCGTGTCCGCCGCGTGCTCCTCCAGCCCCCGGAGCTGCGGGAGGTCCACGACCCACCCGTCGCCCACCGTTTCCGTGATCAGCTCCGCAAGGCCGGGGTTGGACTTGAGGAGCCAGCGCCGCTGCGTCACCCCGTTGGTCACGGAGGTGATGCGGTCCGGGTACAGCTCGTCGAACTCGCGGAAGATGCGCTCGCGCAGGATCTGCGTGTGCAGCGCCGCCACCCCGTTGACGGTGTGGCTCCCCACGATGGCCAGGTGCGCCATCCGCACCTGCCCGCCCGAGATGATCGCCATGCGCTCCACCCGCGCCGGGTCCTCGGGAAAGGCGCCCGCCACCCGGTCGCGGAAGCGCCGGTCGATCTCGCGCACCAGGTCGTAGTGCCGGGGGAGGAGCCGCGAGAACAGGTCCACGCCCCACGCCTCCAGCGCCTCCGGGAGCACCGTGTGGTTGGTGTACGCGAAGGTGCGGCGGGCGATGTCGAAGGCGTCGTCCCACTCCAGCCCCTCCTCGTCCATCAGCAGCCGCATCAGCTCGGGGATCGCCACCGCCGGGTGGGTGTCGTTGAGCTGCACCTGCACCTTGTCGGGAAAGTCCGTGAAGGTCTTCCGCTCGCGCTTGTAGCGCAGGAGGATGTCCTGCAGCGTGGCCGACACGAAGAAGTACTGCTGCTTGAGGCGCAGCTCCTTCCCCGCCCCCGTGTCGTCGGGGGGATACAGCACCTTGGAGATGGTCTCGGTCTGCGTCTTGGCCTCCACCGCGGCGATGTAGTTGCCGCGGATGAAGCCCTCCAGGTCGAACTCCTCGGTGGCCTTGGCCGCCCAGAGCCGCAGGGTGTTGACGGTGTGGTTGCAGTAGCCGGGAATGGGGGTGTCGTAGGCCATGGCCAGCACGTCGCTGGTGTCCACCCAGCTGAAGTGCACGCGCCCCTCCGAGTCCTTTTCACCCACCACCCGCCCGTAGAACTTCACCGGGTAGGTGCGGTCCGGCCGGGCGATCTCCCAGGGGTTGTCGTCGCGCAGCCAGTTGTCGGGCATCTCCACCTGGCGCCCGTCCGCGTCGATGCGCTGCCGGAAGATGCCGTGCTCGTAGCGGATCCCGTAGCCGTAGCCGGGGATCTCCAGCGTCGCCATGGAGTCCAGGTAGCACGCTGCCAGCCGGCCCAGGCCGCCGTTGCCCAGCCCGGCGTCCGGCTCGCGCTCCTCCAGCACCTCCAGGTCGTAGCCCAGCTCGGCCACGGCCTCGGCGGTGGCGCCGTCGAGCCCCAGGTTGATGAGGGCGTTCCCCAGGGCGCGGCCCATGAGGAACTCCAGCGACAGGTAGTAGACGCGCTTGACGTCGTCGCGCCGGTACGCGGACTGGGTGGCCGCCCAGCGCTCGGCGAGCCGGTCGCGGACGCTCCACGCCGTGCTCATGTAGACGTCGCGCTCGTTGGCGCTGGTCTGGTCCAGCGCGAGCGTGTAGGTGACGTGGTCGACGATGGCGCGCTTCAGGGCGTCGATGCGCGTCGACCTGCGTCCCGTGTCGGGCCGTGGGCTCTGGAGCATGGGAGTTTATCGGGGAAAGCTCGGCCGGTGACGTCCCGGCCCGCCGCTGCGGGCGGACTGCAGGAAAATGGAAGAGGCCACAAAGATAAGGGCGCCCGCGAGCGCCCGAAAGGTTCAACCCCTGTCCACCCTCGAGGGTTCCCCCCCGCCGCGCTCCCCCACGCGCCTGCACGGAAAGGCCAGGGCGAACAGGGAGCCCTCCTCGCCGAACTCCGCCCAGGTGCGGCCGCCCATCCCCTCCACCGTTTCCCGGACGATGCTGAGCCCCAGCCCCGTGCCCTCCACGCCGGTGACGGTGCCGTGCGCCCGGAAGAAGCGCTGGAACAGCCTGGAGCGCGCCTCCTCCGGCACGCCGATGCCGTTGTCGCGCACCTCCACCACCAGCTCGCACCCCCCGGTGCCCTGCGCGCCGTCCAGGAAGGCGCGGATCCCCACGCGGCGGCCGGGCTTGGACGGGTCCGAGTACTTGATGGCGTTGGACACGTAGTTGGAAAGGCTCAGCTCCACCGCCGCCGCGTTGACCTCGATGCAGGGGAGCTCCCCCTCCACCTTCACCTCCACCCCGCGCGCCTGCGCCATCTCGCGCAGCTGGCGGATCACCTCGCCCACCGCTTCGGGGAGGAGCACGTTGCGCTGGCGGCGCAGGTCGCTGTCCAGCCGCGAAAGCTCCATCAGGTTCTGCAGGATGTCCTGCATGGCCTCGGTGTTCTGCGCCGCCATCTGCGCGAAGCGGGCGCGCTTCTGCGGGTTCTCCGCGATCCAGTCCTCCTGGAGCATCTGCGCCGCCCCCAGCACCGTCCCGATGCGGTTCTTGAGCTCGTGCGACACCATGCGGTTGAAGCTGCGCAGCCGGTTCTCGCGCTCGCGCACCTGCTCGGCGGAAAGGCGCAGGTAGTGACCGGTGGTGTGCTGCTGGATGATGGACACGGCGCGGAAGAGCCGGTGCGCGCACGCCAGCAGCTCGGAGCGGGTGCACGGCTCGTCCACGTCGTCCACCGTGCGCACCAGGAAGGCGAAGAGCACGCCGCCCAGGATCTCGTACTCCTTGAGGATCTCGTGGGCGTCGAAGCCCTGCGTGTAGCGCAGCTCGCCCAGCTCGATCGCCTTCGCCACCACCGGGACGTCGGCGGTGATCTCCTGCGCCGGGTCCTCCAGGTAGTCGGCGATCCCCACCATGAGCAGCGGCACGTGGTCCAGCAGCTCGTCGGTGGGAAAGACCCGCATGGGATCCAGGGCCACGCGGGCGGCGATGCGGTCCAGCCAGCGGCGGGTGAGGTCCTCCCGCGCGTCGCGGATCTCCTTCGCCAGCGCCACGGCGAGCCTGCAGTTTACGGTGATCTCCATGGGTCTGCCTGGCCGGGCGCGCTCGTTCGCCGCGCGTCGTGGAAGCGGTTAGCCCCGTCGGTTGAGCAGGATGCGGGCCACGCGGCGGTTTGTGGGAGCCAGACGTTCGGGCGTGCCCCCGGCTGCGCCGGGGTCGGGCTTCGGCTCCGTAAAGCACGATACAACCGTGCTTAACGGAGTCGAGCCCCCGCGAAACTGCCCGCGGGGTCTC